>Ga0207674_10008131_pt1 | contig 12161 bp, 11 predicted proteins | sample KBSCornC72_FD_184303 | JGI IMG/M metagenome (GOLD analysis project Ga0207674, IMG submission 184303) | Corn rhizosphere microbial communities from Kellogg Biological Station, Michigan, USA - KBS Corn C7-2 (SPAdes) (version 2) | ecosystem: Host-associated > Plants > Roots > Rhizosphere > Soil ... | reverse complement strand
GCATTCCGCCACCGCCGCCGCCGCGGAAACCGCCGCCGCCGCCACCACCGCCCCGAAAGCCACCGCCTCCGCCGCCGCCGCCGTAGCCGCCGCCGCCGCCATAGCCTCCACGACCGCCGCCGCCGAAGCCGCCGCGCTCCTGGAAACCTACTGAATCGCCGAAATTTTCTTCGCCGAAGAACCCGTCGCGCTTGTCCCGACCGCGTCCGCCGCGGTCACCTTTGCGCCCTCTGTCGAAACCCATGCTTGATCAAACTTCCGTGTGCCCTCAACAAGATAGAACCAACGCGCTGGGCCTAAAGCGCAACCGGCCGGCGCGATTCCCACTCACGCACCGTCCGCGCCCTTACAGGAAAAATATCGGTGGCTCCAGTGATTGAATCCGCGGGCGGGGCTGGCATGGCAGGTGCCAAGCGCACTAAAGCAACAATTGGACCGAAAATCGGAGCTTGAATGGCAATCCATTTCCACGAGGAAGACCTGGCGGGCGACGTCCAGTTCGCAGACGGGCCGATCGCTGTCGACACCGAGGCGATGGGCCTCGTTCCGGGCCGCGATCGCTTGTGCCTCGTGCAATTGTCCGACGGCAAGGGCGACGAACATCTCGTGCGCTTCAAAAAGGGAAGCGACTATTCCGCGCCGAACCTCAAGGCGCTGCTTTCAGATTCCAGCCGGCTGAAGCTGTATCACTTCGCGCGTTTCGACGTCGGGATCATGCAGGCCTATCTCGGGATCATGGCTGCGCCGCTCTATTGCACACGCACGGCTTCGCGCCTGGTTCGCACCTATACGGATCGCCACGGCCTCAAGGATTTGGTGAAGGAGCTGCTGAACATCGACCTGTCGAAACAGCAGCAGACCAGCGACTGGGGGGCGGAGGAGCTCAGCGACGCGCAGCGTGAATATGCGGCAAGCGACGTCCGCTATCTGCATCAACTGAAAGAGAAACTCGACGAACGCCTGGAGCGCGAGAACCGCGTGGAGCTGGCCAAGGCCTGCTTCGACTTCCTGCCTGCTCGTGCGCTTCTGGATATCGCCGGCTGGCCCGAACAGGACATCTTCGCCCATGACGGCTGAGGATTGCCATGTCTGAAGCCGCAATTCGGGAACGGGCCGACAAGCAGCGTTGGGCTGTTCCGGGAAGCGCGCATGACAAGCTCGTCCGCTGGAGCAAGATCGCACTGCCAAGCGCAGTGGGCGTGTTCATCGCGCTCCTCGTCTTTGCTCCGCTCGACAAGAAGGGCGATGTCAGCTTCATCCTCGACAAGAAGAAGGTCCAGAGCGCGCCGGAACGCATGCGCGTCGAAACGGCGCGCTATGTCGGGTCGGACAACAAGGGCCAAAGGTTCGAGATTACAGCCCAGCGTGCGATCCAGCGCAGTTCCGACGTGCCGGTTGTCGATATCCAGGGAATGTTCGCCAGGCTTGCGCTTATGAACGGACCGCTGATGATCGCGGCCAACCAGGGTCAATATGACCTCGACACCCAGCAGGTGGACGTGAACGGGCCCGTTCGGGTGATCGGTCCGGATGGTTACAGGCTCGAAACGCGCGACGTGAGGGTGGATCTCAAGAATCGCCAGTTGGCGAGTTCCGGGCCGGTTTCTGGGCAAATGCGGCTGGGCCAATTCCAGGCGGGTCATCTCCAGGCCGATCTCAGCGACCGAAAGGTCGTGCTTCAGGGCGGCGCTCGCTTGAAAATCGTTCAAGGGGCGGTCAGATGATGGTTATGCGGAATTTCGGCATCATTCTTGCTTCGGCCGCGATGGCGGGAAGCCTCGCTGGCAGCAGCGCCATCGCACAGCAGGGGCGGCAACAGCCGGTCTCGGCCCTCAAAGGCCACGACAAGAACGCGCCTGTCGACGTGACGGCTGACCGCATCGAGGTTCAGGACCGGGCCGACCGCGCGATCTTCGCGGGCAATGTTCACGTGAAGCAGGCCGAGCTGTCGCTCGACACTCCGCGCCTGACGGTCGCTTATTCAAGCGATGGAGGAGTGCAGATCCGCCGGCTCGACGCGGCTGGGGGCGTCGTCGTTCGGAGCCCGTCCGAGACCGCGAAGGGCGATTTCGGAGTCTATGACCTCGACAAGAGGCTGATCACCCTCATTGGGAACGTCCAGCTCAATCGGCAGGACAATCAGGTCAATGGTTCGCGGCTGGTCATCGACCTCGATTCCGGCCGCGCGGTGATCGACGGCGGGCCGCCGGGAGTGAACCAGAGTGGGGGCCGCGTGATCGGCCATTTCACGGTCCCGCAGAAAAAGCAGCAGTAGCGCGTCGATGAACGAGGCCGCCACCGTCGTACGTCCCTCCAGCGACGGAGGGCAGATCGTCGGCGGTCTCGAAGTCCGGTCGATCGCCAAGGCTTATGATCGGCGCGCCGTGCTTCACGACGTGTCGCTCGACGTGCATCGCGGGGAAGTCGTCGGCCTTCTTGGCCCGAACGGCGCGGGCAAAACCACCTGCTTCTATTCCGTCATGGGGCTGGTGAAGCCTGACAGCGGGCGCATCTTCCTCGATGGGGACGATATTACCGAGCTGCCGATGTATCGGCGAGCAATCCTCGGGCTCGGATATCTGCCGCAGGAAACGTCGATTTTTCGTGGGCTTACGGTCGAGCAGAACATCATCGCGGTGCTCGAGGTGGCCGAGCCTGACAAACAGGCGCGCGGCGATCGCCTGGAAAAGCTTCTGGAGGAATTCGGGCTTACGGCCCTTCGGGACGCTCCTGCGATGGCCTTGTCGGGCGGTGAGCGGCGGCGCTGCGAAATCGCTCGCGCACTGGCCGCGGAACCCTCGATCATGCTCCTCGATGAGCCGTTCGCCGGAATCGACCCGATTTCGATCGCCGATATCCGCGAACTGGTGCGCGAGCTGAAAGAGCGCGACATCGGCGTCCTCATCACTGATCATAATGTCCGCGAGACGCTCGACATCGTCGATCGCGCCTGCATCATCTACGATGGTCAGGTCCTGTTCCAGGGTACTCCCGAAGCGTTGGTCGCCGACCAGGAGGTCCGGCGCCTCTACCTCGGCGAGAGCTTCGCGCTGTAGCGACGAATTCGATGGGGCTCGGCCCGCGCCTCGACTTTCGCCAATCCCAGCAGCTGGTTCTCACCCCGCAGCTCACCCAGGCGATCAAGCTCCTCCAGCTCAGCAACCTCGAGCTCGAAGCCTATATCGCCGAGGAGATCTCCAAGAATCCGCTTCTCGAGACGCATTCAGATGAAGAGCCGACCGAACAGCCGGCCGGCGATTTCACGAACGACGAGGACACGGGCGACACGCTTGACGACGCACCCGACGATCCAGGTGCTGACAATTTGATCATGGGACAGGCGGACGACGACCGGCCGTTGGACCGGGATTGGCAATCCGAAGCGCTCGAGACTGACAGTTTCTCTGACGTTGTGACGTCATCGGGCAGCGACGAGGCCTTTGATTTCGATCGCGTTCAATATTCCGCCGCTTCCCTGGCGGAGCATTTGATCGACCAGCTGCATGGGGCCTCCGGGCCTGAAGGCGATCTGGCGCGCATCCTTGCAGAGATGCTCGACGAAACTGGCTATTTGACTGTCTCCGTGAAGGAAATTTCGGAATCGACCGAAGCGCCGCCCGCGCTGGTCGAGAAAGCTCTCGGCCTTGTCCAGGGACTTGATCCCGCTGGCGTGGGTGCGCGCTCGCTTTCCGAATGTCTCGCGCTGCAAGCCAAGGCCGCCGACCGCTACGATCCAGCCATGGCTCGGCTGATCGACAATCTCGATCTTTTGTCCAAGGGCCGGACCAACGACCTCAAGCGGATCTGCGGCGTCGACGACGAAGACCTGGCCGACATGATCCGCGAGCTTCGCGGCTACGATCCCAAGCCCGGCTGCCGGTTCGCGGCGAACGCAGCCGAAGACGTGACCCCGGATGTGTTCGTGCGGCAGACCCGCAACGGCTATTCGGTCGAGCTGAATCAGGCAACCCTTCCGCGCCTGCTGGTCAATCGCCGCTACTATCAGGAGCTGAAGTCAGGCCCGCAGGACAAGAGATCCCGCGCCTGGCTCAGCGAATGCCTGCAGAGCGCGAACTGGCTGGTGAAGGCACTCGACCAGCGGGCCCGCACCATCGTCAAGGTCGTGTCGGAAATCGTGAAGCATCAGCAGGGCTTTTTCGAGCGCGGCGTCTCGGCAATGAAGCCGCTGACGCTGCGCGAAGTCGCGGAGGCGATTGAAATGCACGAGTCGACCGTGAGCCGCGTCACGTCGAACAAATATCTGCTGTGCGAACGAGGCCTTTTTGAGCTGAAATATTTCTTCGGATCTGGTGTCACTTCCGCCGAAGGAGAAGGCGCCGCGGCCGAAGCGGTGAAAGCCGGCATTCGTGACATCATTGCCGCCGAGACCGAAATCCTCAGCGACGACGCGATTGCGGAGCTTCTCAAGCAAAAGGGATTCGATGTCGCCCGCCGTACAGTGGTCAAATATCGCGAGGCGATGGGGATCGGCTCTTCGATCCAGCGGCGGCGCCAAAGGAAGATCGCCGGAGCGGCCTAGGCCGTCAGCCGCGCCCAGATCGGCAAATGGTCGGAGGCGCGACGGGCGTTGTGACTCATGTGCACTCCGGCGGCTTCGATGTTCAAATCCTTGTGGACGATGATCCGGTCGAGCGCTGCAACCGGGTGACGGGCGTGAAAGCTTGGACCCGTCGGCGCCAGGTGAAACTCCGGCTCGATGTCCTTGAGGCAGCCGGCTTCGGTCCGCCATTCGTTGGTATCGCCCATCAAGATCGTCGGCATTTTCTGGCGGCGACCTTCGATCGCTTCCAGGATCGCGCGCATCTGCCGCCGTCGCCACAGGCCCGACAGGTCGAGATGCATTCCGACGACGCGGATCGGCTGGTCGCCGATCAAAAGCTCGGCCATCACCGCGCCGCGCGGCTCGAGCGTCGGAAGATCGAGCGCCGCACAGTCGATCACTCCGACGTGCCGTTTGATGAGGATCGCATTGCCGTGCCAGCCGATGTTGCGGGTGCTGACCTTAAACAGCCGCTCCGCATGTTTGCGCGCGCCTTCGAGGGGCCGGCGGTGGCGAACCCCAAGATGTACCGGCTTGTAGATGCCGTGACTGTCGATCAGCTCGTGCGGAACGGCCGAACCCCGGCCGCCGAACCTCTTGTCCGCTTCCTGCAGCGCGACAATGTCAGCGTCGATCTCGTGCAGCACGTCCAGCACGCGATGCGGGTTGCGCTTGCGATCGAGGCCGATCGCCTTGCGCATGTTGTAGGACGCGACGGTGATGCAGGGGGAACCGCTCACATCCGCGCCAACAACGGTTGGCGCCGTCCGGTTCCTAGACGTCAAGGTTGGCGACGCTGAGCGCGTTGTCCTGGATGAACTCCCGGCGCGGTTCGACGACATCACCCATCAGCCGCGTGAAGATCTCGTCCGCAACGTCGGCCTGCGCGACTTCGACGCGCAGAAGCGAGCGGTTCGAGGGATCCAGCGTCGTTTCCCAAAGCTGCTCGGCATTCATCTCGCCAAGCCCCTTGTAGCGCTGCGTCTTCAATCCCCTGCGACCGACGGCGAGCACCGCATCGAGAAGCTCGGACGGGCGCGAGATGGATTGCGGCCTGCCTTTCGTGTCGGCGGCGGCCGTCTCAACGGCTTCATCGTCCTCACCCGGTTCCTGCTCCGGCTCCTGCTCGGCAGCCGTGCCTTTCTTGGGCGCGCGCAGCGTAGACGGCTTTGCGTAGGCGGCCGCCTGCTCCTTTGCCAGAGAGTCGAGCTTGCGCGCCTCGGCGGAGACAAGGAAGCTCGGCTCGAAGACGTAAGCGTCGGTCACTCCGCGCCACAAACGCTTCAACAGATAGCCGCCCTCGGCCGCGAGCTCGCCCGACCACACTGCTTCCAGGTCGGCGGCACCGAGCCATTCGGCAACGCGCGAGATCACCTTCGACCGGCCGTCCTTGTCCAGGGTCGGCTTCAGCGCGCCGTTGATCGCCAGCGCTTCGATCAGCGCAGGATCATATTTACGCGGTACATAGCTCATCAGGGTACGCATGCGCCGCGCGTGATCGACGAGCGTCTTCAGGTCGTTCCCGGAACGCTGCCCGTCGGCTCCGTCGAGCACCAGGCCTTCAAGGCCCGCCTCTTCCAGATAGTCGTCGAGCGCGGCATCGTCCTTGAGATAGACCTCGGATCGGCCGCGGCTCACTTTGTAGAGCGGCGGCTGGGCAATGAAGAGGTGCCCCTTTTCGATCAGTTCGGGCATCTGCCGATAGAAGAAGGTCAGAAGCAAGGTCCGGATGTGCGCGCCGTCGACGTCGGCGTCCGTCATCAGGATGATCTTGTGATAGCGAAGCTTCTCGAGGTTGAATTCTTCGCGCCCGATCCCCGTGCCCAGGGCCTGAATCATCGTCCCGATTTCCTTGGACGACAGCATTCGGTCGAAGCGAGCGCGCTCGACGTTGAGGATCTTGCCCTTCAGCGGAAGAATCGCCTGATACTTGCTGTCGCGGCCCTGCTTGGCCGAACCGCCGGCGCTGTCGCCCTCGACCAGGAACAGCTCGGACTTCGCCGGATCGCGCTCGGAGCAATCGTGCAGCTTGCCGGGCAGCGACGCGATTCCCATCGCCGACTTGCGGCTCGCCTCGCGAGCCTTGCGCGCAGCTTCGCGCGCAGCCGCCGCATCGACGATCTTCTGGACGATCGAGCGAGCATGGCCGGGGTTCTCCTCGAGCCATTCGGCGAGCTTGTCCGCCATCAGGCTTTCGAGCGGCTGACGGACCTCCGAACTGACCAATTTGTCCTTGGTCTGTGATCCGAACTTGGGGTCGGGCAACTTCACGGACACGATCGCGGTGAGGCCCTCGCGCATGTCCTCTCCGGTCAGATTGACCTTCTCCCGCTTCATCAGCCCCGAGCGCTCGGCATAATTGTTGAGCGTGCGAGTGAGCGCGGCTCGAAACGCCGCGAGATGGGTGCCGCCGTCGCGTTGCGGGATGTTGTTGGTGAAAGTCAGGACGTTTTCGTAATAGCTGTCGTTCCATTCGAGCGAGACGTCGATGCCGATGTCGTCGCGCTGACCGCTAATCGCAATCGGATCGGGGAAAAGGGGGGTCTTGGCCCGGTCGAGCCATTTGACGAAAGCCGCGATGCCGCCCTCATAAAACATCTCCACGCTCTTGGGCTCGTCGTGGCGCGCGTCGGTTAAAACCAGCCGAACACCGGAGTTCAGGAATGCGAGCTCGCGGAAGCGGTGCTCGAGGCGCTCAAAATCGAAATCGATCTGCTTGAAGGTGTCGCCCGACGGAAGGAAGGTCACCCGAGTGCCGCGCTTGTCGGTCTTGCCGACGACCTTCAGGGGCGCCTCGGGCTCACCGTGGCGGAAGCGCATGAAATGTTCTTCGCCGTCGCGCCAGACGATGAGTTCGAGCCATTCGCTGAGCGCGTTGACGACGCTGACGCCGACGCCGTGCAGGCCGCCCGACACCTTGTAGGCGTTATCATCGCTCGTATTGTCGAACTTCCCGCCGGCGTGGAGCTGGGTCATGATGACCTCGGCGGCCGAAACACCTTCCTCGGCATGGATCCCGGTGGGGATCCCGCGTCCGTTATCCTCTACGCTCACCGACCCGTCGGGGTTGAGCGTGATCAGCACCCGGTCGCAGTGTCCGGCGAGCGCCTCGTCGATCGCATTGTCCGAAACTTCGAACACCATGTGATGGAGACCCGACCCGTCGTCAGTGTCGCCGATGTACATTCCGGGGCGCTTGCGCACCGCATCGAGGCCCTTCAGGACCTTGATGCTCTCGGCGCCATATTCGTTCGTCTGATTGGGGTCGGTTGCCATAGTCCAGATATAGGGATTTTGGACGGGAAGTCACGCGCGCCTGCGCGCGCGCACGCGTGAGTCGGCTGGTCTAACCGTTCGCGCGGCGCGGTCCGCCGAAACGACGCCGGCCGCGAAACTTGCGCTTGGGCTGGCCACCCTCGGGACGATGCGCTGCGTGGCCGTCGGCGCGATGCGGATGGCGTTGCCGGCCCTCATTGCGATTGTCGCGGTGCTGACCGTCCGCCCGGCGATCCGCTTTCGTCGGATGACGCACGGGCGCTGCCTTCGCTACCGGCTTGAGCCGCTTGAACGTTTCGACCCAGGCGCTGAAATCGGTTGGCAGGGGCGCAACCGCGATCCGCTGCCGCGTCGTCCGCTCGATATCGCGCAGATTGCCGCGTTCGTCCGGCGCGCAAAAGGCGATCGCAATCCCTTCGGCACCAGCCCGCGCGGTGCGGCCGATGCGGTGAACATATTGCTCGGGCACTTCGGGCAGGTCGAAATTGACGACATGGCTCACCCCGGGGATATCAATCCCGCGCGCAGCGATATCGGTCGCGACCAGAACCGAAATGTTGCCCGATTTGAAGCCGGCGATCGCGCGCTCGCGATTCACCTGGCTCTTGTTGCCGTGGATGGCGCTGGCGGAGATGCCGGCCGCTTCCAGCAGCCGCACGATCTTGTCCGCGCCATGCTTGGTGCGGCTGAATACCAGGGTGCGGGCGACCGGCTCGGTCTTGAGATACATCGCAAGCAGAGCCGTCTTCTCGGGCTGGTTCACCATGACCACGCTCTGTTGGATACGCTCAACCGCAGTCGCGGAGGGCGTCACCGAAACCTCGGCGGGGCGGGTGAGATAGCGGTCCGCAAGATCCTTGATCGCCTTGGGCATCGTCGCCGAGAAGAAAAGCGTCTGGCGCTTCTCCGGGACGAGGCTGACGATCCGCTTCAGCGCATGGATGAAACCGAGGTCGAGCATCTGGTCGGCCTCGTCGAGCACCAGGATCTCGAGTTCGCGCAACGAAAGCGCGCGCTGGTCGATGAGGTCGAGCAGGCGGCCGGGCGTCGCGACAAGGACGTCGAGGCCCCGCGCAACGGTGCGCAGGCTCTTGCCGTTCGGAACGCCGCCGAAGATGACTCCGACGCTGAGACGCGTGAAGCGGCCGTAGGCCTGGGCGCTGGCGGCGATCTGAGCCGCCAGTTCGCGGGTCGGGGCAAGCACGAGCATCCGCACCTGGCCAGGCTTCGGAAAGCGATTTGCAGCGGCGAGCCGGTCGAGCGAGGGCAGCATGAAGGCTGCGGTTTTCCCGGTGCCGGTTTGGGCGATACCGAGCAGGTCGCGGCCGGAAAGCACGGTCGGAATCGCTTGCAGCTGGATCGGCGTCGCCTGCGAATAATCCTTCGCGGCGAGCGCATCGAGCAAGGGCTTCGAAAGCCCCAGTGACATGAATGACATTGATAATATTCCAAATAATGGCGCGCGGCCGGCGCGTCAGGCGCTAGCCGCGAGCGGGGTCGAAAGAGCGCCCCGCGTGAAAAGGAGAGCAGAAAATCGAGGCGCGGCCCGCTCCCGATCAAGCCGGGAGGTTCACGCCGCTTTTTATGAAAAGCGCCTCGTGTTGCACTGCAGCATAGAGGCTGTCGCGGCAAATGTCCAATCAGGCTCGTTCGACGAGCCCGGGCTGCACGTGAAAGCGGCAGGCTTCGCCGATCCCGTCGAACAGATCGGCTTCCGTCGCGGTCATCCAAACCTGCCCCTTATCCACGAGGCGGGCGAAGAGCGCCGCACGTCGCCTTTGGTCGAGATGCGCCGCAACTTCGTCGAGAAGGAGGATGGGGGGTTGATCGCGCCGCTTTGCCACCAGCTCCGCGTGGGCCAGCACCAGGCCGAGAAGCAAGGCCTTCTGCTCACCCGTCGAGCTGCGTGACGCGGGCATGTTCTTGACGCGGTGGAGCACGACAAGGTCCTGACGGTGAGGGCCGCTTGTCGCGCGTCCGGCAGCCGCATCACGGTCGCGGCTCGTCCGCAGCTCCGCCACCAGGTTCCCTGAGGTCCAGCCCTCCAGCGCAATCGAAGCCTTCGGGAATTCATCATCGCCTGTTTCGCGTAGCTGACGGTCGAGCCCCTCGACGGTTCGAAGCCGCGCCTGGTGCAGTGCCTCCCCATGTTCCGTCATCGCCTCCTCGAGAGCGGTCAGCCAGCTTGGGTCCGCCATGTCGGGCTCGGACAGCAATTTATTTCGCGCTCGCATTGCCGCCTCGTAGCGAGCGGCGTGATGCGCGTGGCTGGGCTCGAGCGCGAGGACGAGCCGGTCGAGGAAACGCCGCCGATCCCCCGCGCTTCCGGTAAAGAGCCGATCCATCGCCGGAGTGAGCCAAAGGACCGACAGCCATTCGGAGAGCGAATTTACCGACGCCGGCGCTCCGTTGATCCGCACCTGCCGTCGCTCTGGCGCGGCCGGAACGGTACCGGTGCCGATGTCCGTATCGCCGAGGCTCGCCGCAACGGCTAACCCGCCCTCGCCGCCGATCCGCGCCATCTCCGACAGTGCTGCTCCGCGCAGGCCGCGTCCGGGGGAAAGCAATGATACGGCTTCGAGGATGTTCGTCTTTCCCGCGCCATTTTCGCCGGACAGCAGCACGAACCCCGAACCCGGCTCGATCGAGGCCGAAGCGTAGGACCGGAAATTGGTAAGAACGAGACGGCTGACGGGCACGAAACGCGGCTTAGCCGCTATTGCTCGCGCCGGTCGATGACTTCGTAATGGGCGGCGCGATCATCGAAGCTATTGAGGACGGCACGAGCCTCCAATGGCACATGGCTGACCGAATAATCTTCACCCATGAAGTCCTTGATCGCGTCGAGGGTGTCGAACCACATGAGGGTCTGAAACTCGACCTCGTCGCCGAAGTCGCGCCTCATCAGGTCGATGTGCCGAAAGCCGGGGATCGCTCGCGCCTCGATGCCTGGAATGACCTCGCCGCGGACGATCCGCTCATAAGCGTCGGCATTCTCCCGTGTCGTCCACCCGCGCCAAAGGCGACAAATCATTTCGAAGTCTGCCCCGGCTTCGAGGCCGCAGCCTTTACGTGAGCGTCGAAGGCTGCAGACATGGTCTCTTCAATGCGCTTTTTATATTCCGGGTCCGGGGCGTTCGACGCGTCCAGGATGATCTTCATCAACTTCGGCTGGATCGATTGAAGTTTTGCGTAGACCGGACGCTCCGTCAGCGCCTTGAGCGCTTGCCGATCCGCGTCCGAGAGCTGCGCGGTCGCCTGGATCCCGGCGATGAATGCCTGTGCCGTCGCGGCATCTTCAGTCACTCGCCCGTTCTTCGCCGCCTGCCTGTAGACGTCGGACGCATCGATCGAATTTGCCATCTGGCGTAGAAAATCTTGGCCGGCCGGAGATCCATAATAAGCCGTAAGTTCGGCGATCTCTTCTCCCGTCAGGTCCGCGGCCAAGACCTTTGCCATCGCCGGATACGCCTGGTCGATAATCCTGGCCGTCGTTTCCGCAACGATGGGTCTCACGGCCTTGGCCAGCGCGGCGGTCAGACCCGGATATTGAGCCTCGAGGGCCTTGCCTCCCTCGTCCAGTAAAAGGGTCTTCGAGAAATTCTGGTCGAACTGCTTCAGCTCCCCTTCGATGCGGAGATCCCGGGGCGACATCAACTTTGCGAGCGCGAGTGCCTCAGGGGAAGCCTGAACGATCGGAGAAGTCTTCGACGTTGCAGCGGGCGCGGCGAGGAGGGGCGTCGACAGCGCAATCAACCCACCACCCAGCAGCCTCAGCAATCTGGTCACCAATTAGACCCGCATTGGCATGAGCACGTAGAGCGCATTGGATTTGTCGCTCTCGCGCAGGAGGGTCGGTGCCGCGGCGTCGGCCAGGTGCACTTCCACCGTATCGCCGTCGATCTCGCCGAGAATGTCGAGCAGGTAGCGGGCATTGAAGCCGATCTCGAGCCCGTCGGCCCCGTAATCAGCCGGAAGCTCCTCGGTCGCCACGCCGTTTTCGGGCGACGTCACCGACAGCGTCACCTTGTCGCGGTCGACGCTCATCTTCACCGCTCGGGTCTTTTCCGATGCGATGGTGGAAACGCGATCGACGCCTGCGGAGAAACTCTTGGGATCGAGCTTCAGAAGTTTGTCGTTCGCCGTCGGGATGACGCGGTTATAGTCGGGGAAGGTGCCGTCGATCAGCTTGCTGGTGAGAACGGCGCTGCCGAGGCCAAATCGGACCTTCGTCGGTGAGAGCGAAATCTCGACGGTCCCTTCGAGCTCCTCAAGCAGGCGGTACAGCTCCGCCACGGCTTTGCGCGGGATGATCACGTCTGGC
>Ga0207674_10008129_pt1 | contig 12162 bp, 12 predicted proteins | sample KBSCornC72_FD_184303 | JGI IMG/M metagenome (GOLD analysis project Ga0207674, IMG submission 184303) | Corn rhizosphere microbial communities from Kellogg Biological Station, Michigan, USA - KBS Corn C7-2 (SPAdes) (version 2) | ecosystem: Host-associated > Plants > Roots > Rhizosphere > Soil ... | reverse complement strand
GCTCCGTCCCAGCACCAGTCCCGCCACGAACCCGGTGGTGACTCCCACCAGAAAGCCCCAGAGGGTGGACTGCACCGTGGACCACGCCATGGCCCAGATGCTCAGCCGCACCGACGGCCCCGCGAGATGCACGAAGCGCTCGACGATCTTCGACGGCCGGCTGATGAAGAAGGGGTCGATCCAGTAGAGCCCGGGCGTCCGGGAAATGGCCTTGATCCCGGTGAGGTATTCCCACGCCCCGACGATCGCGACCAGGATCGCGAGCTGCCAGGCGAGGATCCTCCAGCGATCGGGGGTCATGCCTTGCCCTCGCTCCGCTCGGACCCCATCATGTATCCGCTCGCCTCGCCTTCGGCTGCGGCTCGCCAAACCACTACCGGCTCGCCTTCGGCTGCACCTCGCCAAGCTCGAACTCTTCGCCCAGGGCGTGCCAGATCTCGCTGTACTCGCGGGAGTACTCCTCGGTTTCGCGGATGCGGATCACGTCACGGGGTCGCGAAAGCTTCACGTCGTAGACGAGCTTGATGCGCCCCGGGCGGCGCGTCATCACCACGATGCGGTCGGCCAGGGTGATAGCCTCGGAGAGGTCGTGAGTGACGAACACCACCGTCTGGCGCTTGCGCTCCCAGAGGGTGAGGAGCTCCGCGTGCAGCGTGAGCTTGGTATGGGTATCGAGCGCCCCGAAGGGCTCGTCCATGAGAATGATCTCGGGGTCCGCCACGAGCGAGCGCATGAGCGCGACCCGCTGGCGCATGCCCCCCGAGAGGGTGGCGGGAAAGGCCTCCTCGAAGCCCTGGAGCCCGGCGAGGGCGATCGCCTCCTTGACCCGGGCCGTGCGCTCGGCGGCGGGAACGCCCCGGTACTCCAGCCCCAGCGCGATATTCCGCTCGACGGTGCGCCAGGGGAAGACGGTGTCCTTCTGGAAGACGTAGCCGACCTGGCGCGGGGCCCGTCCCACGACCGGCTCGCCGTCCACCAGGACGCGACCGCCGCTGGGCGTCACCAGGGCGCCGATCATGTTGAGGATGGTGGACTTGCCGCAGCCCGAGGGTCCGACGATGGCCACGAATTCCTGATCGGCCACGTCGAACGACACGCCCGCCACCGCGGGGACCTCGCGCGCGCCCTCGCTGAAGGTCTTGGCGAGGTCCTGGACGGCGATGCGGACGCGCGGGGCCGCCACCGCGCTAGGACTTGAACTTGGCCTGCGCCTTCCGCACGAAGCGCATGTCCACGGCCTGGGCGTAGGGGATGGGCTTGTCGAGCGCGGTGGGGATCCAGACCTTCTCGCCGCGCGCGTAGTCCGCCTCCTCGACCAGGAAGTCCCAGTCGAAGATGGTGCGGTAGTAGCGCACGGACTCCAGCACCACCTCGCGCCCGAAGGCGTCCATGTAGGGCTTGTGCAGGAGCTCCACGACCTCGTCGTCCTTGGCGCGGCGGATCCACTGCTGCGCCCGGTAGCAGGCATTGACATAGGCCTGGACGAGATCCGGCGACCGGTCGACGGTCTCCTTCAGGCAATAGCCGACCGTCACCGGGATGGGGCCGCCGAATACGCGGTTCCACGCTTTCTCGTCCTGGATATCGTAGATGGGCCGTCCGAAGCCCTCGCTCACCGCCGCCGACTGCCACTCCGGCACCGCCATGATGGCGTCGAACTTTCCCGCCTTGAGCCCGCCCAGCATGGTGGTGGACGCGCCCCCGCCCACCCACTCCACGTGGTCGTTCACGGCCTTGCCGTCGGAGGCCTTGACGCTCTTGCACACGAAGACGCCGTACACGTGGGTGCCGGACCCGATGGCGGTCGCCGCCAGCACCGCCTTGCGGCCCACGAGCTTCTCGTCGCCGAGCGCCTCCACGGTCTTCACGCCGCGGTCGAAGAGCTCCTTGCGGACCACGACATTGGCGTAGGAGCAGCGGGTATCGGTGGCGAAGAGGATCACCGCGTCGCGGCCCTTCTCGGTGGTCTTGAGCGGGTGATTCGAGTCGCCGAGGCCGAACTGGGCCTGGCCCGCCGCCACCGCCTGCACCACCTTGGCGCCGCCCCCGGGGACGATGAAGTCCGGGCTCTTGATACCCTCCTCCTCGAAGAATTTCTTCTGGACCGCCACGAGATGCTGGCCATAGACGATGGTGGAGACGCTGTGGGACGCGGTGATGGACTTGAGCGCCCCCTGGGCATGAGCGGCCCGGGAACTGCCGGCCAGGACGGAGCCGCCGGTCAGCCCGGCCCCGACCAGGCTCCCGGCCCTCGCCAGGCTCCCGGCCCCAGCCAGGCTCCCGGCCCCCGCCAGGCTCCCGGCCCCCGCCAGGCTCAACGTCCTCATGAAGCCTCGCCGCGTCCACCGTCGATCGTCCGGCCGCTCTGCCATGAAAGTCCTCCGGTTACGGGATGGGATGGGGATCCGGGCGCACTGTACACCCGGAACACGTTGACAGGAAAGATGTTTTTCGATACAGTCCAGCGATGGGAGCCTGCTGTGCCCCCCTGACTTCCCACCTCCAGAGGCGCTCATGATTCGCAGCATGACGGGGTACGGCCGGGCCGAGGTGTCCGGGCCCCGGATATCGGCGGCGGTGGAGTGCCGCTCCGTCAATCATCGCCACCTGGACATTTCCCTCAAGCTCCCGCGGGCGCTGGCGGTCTATGAGCCCGATGCCCGGCGGCTGATCCAGGCGGCGTTGCAGCGTGGCCGCGTGGACGTGTCCGCCACGCTCACGCCGGCGGGCGGAGGAGGCGGCACCACGCTGTCGGTCAATACCGCGCAGGCTCGCGAGTACGCGACGGCCGCGCGGGCAGTCGCGGACGAGCTGCGGTTGACGGCGACGCTTCGCGTCGAGTGGCTGCTCGCGCAGCCGGGGGTGCTCACGCGCGACGCCGAGCCCGCCGTCGCGCCCGAGGAAGGCTGGGCCCTCGTCGCGCAGGCGCTGGAAGCGGCGCTGGCCGATCTCGTGGCGCGCCGCGAGGCGGAGGGCAAGGCGCTCGCCCAGGAGCTGGGCGCCCTGCACGAAACGCTGGAGGCGGAGATGGGGCTGGTGGCCGCCCGCGTCCCCGTCGCCCAGACGCGGCGGATGACCCGGCTCCGCGAGCGGATCCAGGCGCTCCTGGGCGAGATCCCCGTGGACGAGGGCCGCCTCGCCACCGAGGTCGCCGCGCTGGCGGAGCGGGCCGACATCACCGAGGAGCTGGCGCGGCTGCGCGTGCATCTGGGCGACCTCCGCGCTCGCATCGACGAGGGCGGTCAGGTGGGACGCCCGCTGGACTTCCTCATCCAGGAGATCAATCGCGAGGTGAATACGGTGGGATCCAAGGCCGACGACCTCGAGATCTCGCAGGCGGTGATCGCCGCCAAGGCCACGCTGGAAAAGATCCGCGAGCAAGTGCAGAACATCGAGTGATGGAGCTCATCAAGCGGCGCGGCACGCTGGTGGTGGTCTCGGCGCCGTCGGGCGCGGGCAAGACCACGCTCTGCCACGAGGTGCGCTCTCTGGTGCCCGATCTCTACTACTCGGTGTCGTGCACCACCCGCGCCCCCCGCAACGGCGAGGTGAACGGCACCGACTTCCACTTCGTCGACGCGGGCGATTTCATCGCCATGCGCGACCGCAACGAGTTCGCGGAGTGGGCGCAGGTGCACGGGCACTACTACGGCACGCCCGCCCGCGCCCTGGAGGGCGCGCTCGCCCGCGGGCTGGATATCCTGCTCGACATCGACACCAGCGGCGCCCGGCAGCTTCGCGCCCGCTACCCGGAGGCGGTGTCGGTATTCATCATGGCTCCCTCCCTGGCCGAGCTGGACGCGCGCCTGCGCGAGCGGAAGAGCGACGCGGCGGGTGAGATCGCCCGGCGCATGAGCCGGGCGCGCGAGGAGATCGCCGCCTGGCGCGAGTACGATTACCTGATCATCAACCGTGACGTGAAAGAGGCAGTGGATCAGCTCGCCACCATCATCCAGGCCGAGCGCTGCCGCACGAGCCGTCTCACCATTCGATTCCCCGACGTGGAGGTTCCCGACTGATGACGTTCCCTTCGCTGGAGCGCTCGCTCGACAAGGTATCCAATCGCTATCTGCTCGTCGTGCTCGCCGCCAAGCGGGCGCGGCAGCTCAACCGCGGCGCGCAGGCGCAGATCGAGTCCAAGCACAAGAAGCCCACCAGCGTGTCGCTGGAGGAGATCGCCGACGCCAAGGTCGGCTATCGCCTCAAGGACGAGGACGCTCCCAAGGACTGAGGCCATGGCGCTGGGCGGACGGGAGCTGATCCTCGGGGTCACGGGCAGCATCGCCGCCTACAAGGCGGTGTACCTGCTCCGCGAGCTCGTCCGCCTGGGCGCCCGCGTCACCGTGGTCCGCACCGCCCACGCCGAGCGCTTCGTGGGCGATCTCACCTGGCGCACGCTGTCCGGGCGGCCGGTGCTCGCCGACCTGTTCGATCCCCAGAGCGGCGAGGCGGTGGAGCACGTGGCCATCGCCGAGCGGGCCGACGCGGTGGTGGTGGCGCCGGCCACCGCCAATCTCCTCGCCAAGGCGGCCCATGGCCTCGCCGACGATTTCCTGACCACGGTGCTGCTCGCCGCCCGGGGGCCGGTGCTGATGGTGCCGGCGATGGACGGCGGCATGTGGGACCACGCGGCGGTGTGCGCCAACGTGGCAACTTTGCGTGAGAGGGGCGTCGTTGTTCTGGAGCCGGACGCGGGCGGGCTGGCCTCCGGGCTCAGCGGCAAGGGGCGCCTGCCCGAGGTGGACGCCATCGTGGAGGCGCTGGAGCGCCTCCTCACCCCCGCGCGCGACCTCGAGGGGGAGCGACTCCTGGTGACGTCGGGTCCCACGCGCGAGCCCATCGATCCGGTGCGCTACCTCTCCAATCGCTCGTCGGGGAAGATGGGCCACGCCATCACCACCGCCGCGCTCCGCCGGGGCGCCGCAGTCACCCTGATCTCGGGGCCCACCGCGCTCACGCCCCCGCCCGGCGCCACCTTCGTCCCCGTGCAGACCGCCGAGGAGATGCGCGAGGCCGCGCTCCAGCACCTCGCGGCGGCCACGGTGGTGATCAAGGCCGCCGCGGTGGCGGACTATCGCGTCGCGAACCCCGCCGGCCAGAAGATCAAGTCCAAGAAGGACGAGGGGCTCACGCTGGATCTGGTGCCCAACCCCGACATCCTTCGCGAGCTGGCGGCGCGAAAGGGGCGGACCTTCCTGGTGGGCTTTGCCGCCGAGACCAATGACCTGCGGCAGAACGCGCAGGCCAAGCTGGCCGCCAAGGGCATCGACCTCCTGGTGGCCAACGACGTCAGCCGCAAGGGCATCGGCTTCGAGGCGGACGACAACCAGGTGGTGCTCCTCGATCGCTGGGGCGGCGAGATCGAGCTGCCGATGATGTCCAAGATCGCCGTCGCCGACGCCATCCTCGATCGCGTGCTCGCCCTTCGTGCCGGCGCGGTCGCCCCTCACCCCAGCCCGCGCTCCTGAGGGGGAAGGGCCGGCGTTGGACGACCGGGAAGAGCTCGCCGACGCGCTGCGCGGCCTTGCGGGCGCGCTTCGCCACCACCGCGACCTCGGCGTCACCGAGGTTCCCCTGAGCGCCGCCGCCGCCGCGGCCCCGCCTCCGATCGACGCCGCCAAGGCGCTCGCCGCTCAGGAGGCCGCGCTGCAAGGGTGCACTCTCTGCAAGCTCTGCCGGAGCCGGACCAATATCGCCTTCGGCTCGGGCAATCCCCGCGCCGGGCTCCTGGTGGTGGGCGAGGGGCCGGGCGAGGAGGAGGACAGGCAGGGGAAGCCCTTCGTGGGCCGCGCCGGCCAGCTCCTCACCAAGATGCTCGAGTCGGTGGGCTTCGACCGAGAGCGCGACGCGTACATCGCCAATGTGGTGAAGTGCCGGCCGGAGCGGAACCGCAATCCGGAGCCGGATGAGGTGGCGGCCTGCAATCCCTTCCTCATGGCGCAGCTCGACACCGTGCGACCGGGCGTGATCCTGGCGCTGGGCAACTTCGCCGCCCAGACGCTCCTCGGCACCCGGGAGGGCATCACCAAGCTGCGGGGCCGCGCCTATGAGTACCGGTCCAGCATCCTCGTGCCCACCTTCCACCCCGCGTTCCTGCTCCGAAATCCCGGCCCGGAGTACCGGCGCATGGCCTGGGACGACCTCAAGCTCGCGAAGCGCGAATTCGATCGCCTGGCCGCCATCAACCGCTAGCTGCTTGCTCGTCGCCGACCTCCTCTTCGATCTCCCGCTGCGCCACCCGCTGTCCTACACCGTGCCCGATGGGCTCCGGGTGGCGCCGGGCCAGCGCGTCACCGCGCCCGTGCAGGGGCGGGCTCGCGTGGGACTGGTGGCCGCGCTCCGTGACGCCGACGCGTCCGGGCTCTCGGCCATCGCGTCCGCGCTCGAGCCCGTGCCGGTGCTCTCGCCGGCGATGCTGGAGCTCGGCATCTGGGCCGCGGCGGAAAGCCTCTCCGCCGCCGGCTCGACTCTGGCCGCCCTGCTGCCCCCCGCTCCGCGCCGCGGGACGGCGGAGAGCCTGGCCCCGCCGCCGATGCCGGGGCCGGCCGCCAAACCCTCACCGCCCGAGCTGTGGACCGACGTGGCGCGCGACCTCAGGCTCACCGAGCTGGCGGCGCGGGCGGAGGGGCCGGTGCTGGTGATCGCGCCTGATATCGAGTCCGCCGCCGCCTGGGCCGAGCGCCTCGACGGCGCCCGCCTTGACAGCGGCGCCCCCGATGCCACGCGCCGCGCGGCCTGGTTCGGCGCCGGGCGCGGCCGGCCGCGCGTGGTGGTGGGCACGCGTTCGGCCCTGCTCGTCCCCCTGCCGCCGCCCGCCACCCTGGCGCTGCTCGACGAGGCCGACAGCGCGCACAAGCCCCCGGGCGCGCCGCGACTACACTCGCGCGAGCTTCTCGTGGAGCGGGCCCGGCGCGAGGGCAGCCGGCTCATCCTCCTCGCGGGCGCGCCCGCCGTGGAGACCTGGCACCACGCCGAGTCGGGAACATTTCGATTCGACACCCCCGCGGGGGGAAAGGCGGCCGGGCCTTCCGCCTGGCCGGAGATCATTGCCGCCGACACGCGCGGCATTCTCCGCAACCATCCCCTCACCCTGCCCCTCACGCGAGCCATCGAGGACGCCGGGCGCCTCGGCCGTCGCGTGGCGCTGGTGGTCTCGCGCGGCGCCGCCGCGTTGGGCTGCGACGAGTGCGGCGAGGTCCTGCGCTGTCCCGATTGCGGTGTCCCCCTCGGGCTCGCGCGCGCGGGCCTGCCGCTCGCCTGCCGCATCTGCGGCCGCCAGGAGCCGGCGCCGGGCGCCTGCCCCCGCTGCGGCGGCCACCGGCTCTCGCCCTTCGGCTGGAGCCCGGAGCGTGTGGAGGCGTCGGTGCGCAAGCGCTTCCCGAAGCTGACGGTGGCCCGCGCGGGCCCGCGCGCCGGCGGGGCGCAGGTGGTGATCGGCGGGGCCGGCGTGCTGCGCGGTCTGGCGCCCGGCAGCCTCAGCGCGGTGGGCTTCGTGGCGCTGGACGGGCTCCTGCGCATTCCCGACTTCCGGGCGGGCGAGCGCGCCTTCCAGTCCCTCTGGGCCGCGGCGGAAGCGGTGGGCGGCGGCGGGCGCGTGATCGTTCAGACCCTGCATCCGGAGCACTACGCGATCCAGGCGGTGCGTCAGCTCGAGCGGCGGCTGTTCTACGAGCCGGAGCTGCAGTTCCGCGCCGAGCTGGGCTATCCGCCCTATCGCCGGCTCTGCCTGCTCGACGTGCGGGGGAAGACGGAGGAGGGCGCTCGAGCGCTGATCGCGGAATGCACGGCGGCGCTGCGCGGCATTCCGGGCATCCGCGTCTACGCCCCCACTCCCCGGGGCACGCCGGCGGCGCGGCGGCCCTGGTGGCGCATCCTGGTCAAGGGCCCCGCCGACCTGCCGCGTCTTCTCGAAGGGCCCCTGCGCTCCCTCCTCGAGCGCCGCCGCCGCTCCCCCGGTTTGGTAAACATAGAGATAGATCCAATCTCCTTATGAAGGTCGTCCCTTGGGACGACCGTAGATCAAATTCCTTGGGACGACCGTGGATCAATAAAAGGTTGTAAATAAAGACGGAAAACGAGTGAAAACAGAAGACGCAGGAGCGCAGAACCCATGGCAGTCCTGAACGTCAGGCGCTACGGTGATCCCATCCTCCGGCAGAAGGCCCAGCCGGTGGAAGCCATCACGCCCGAGATCCGCAAGACCCTGACCGACATGCTCGAGACCATGTACTACCAGGTGGGGATCGGGCTCGCCGCTCCCCAGGTGGGAGTCAGCCTCCGCATCATCCTGGTCGACGACGGACCGCGCGGCCCTCGCGCGCTCCTCAATCCCGCCATCGTCGATCAGCGGGGCTCCGTGCGCGGCGAGGAAGGGTGCCTGTCGATTCCCGGCTTCTTCGGCGAGGTCGAGCGCAGCGAGTGGGTGCGGGTGGAGGCCATGGACGCGGAGGGGCGCCCGCTGAGCTTCGAGGCCAAGGGCCTGCAGGCCCGCGTGATCCAGCACGAGCTGGACCATCTCGACGGGGTGCTCTTCATCGACCGCCTGCCCCCGGTGACCCGGGACCGGATGAAGAAGAAGATCCAGAAGGACGGCCTGCCCGAGGACGCGCCGCACCACGCCTTCGCGCTCTAGCGGACGTGCGCCGTTGCGGGTCCTCTTCTACGGGACGCCGTCCTTCGCCTTGCCCACCCTCGAGGCGCTGCTCGGCGCTCACCACGTCGTCGCCGTCGTCACCCAGCCCGACAAGCCCGCCGGCCGCGGACAGCGTGTCGCCGCTCCGCCGGTCAAGGAGCGCGCTCTGGCGGCCGGAGTGCCGGTCCTGCAGCCTCCGCGTCTCCGGGACGCGGGCTGGCCCGAGCGGCTCCGGGAGCTCGGCGCCGAGATCGCGGTGGTGGTGGCCTTCGGCCAGATCCTGCCCAAGGCCGTGCTCGACGCTCCGGCGCGCGGCTCCATCAATATCCACGCCTCGCTGCTGCCGCGCTATCGGGGCGCCGCTCCGATTGCGTGGGCGATCATCCGCGGGGAGACGGAGACCGGGATCACCACGTTCCAGATGGATCCGGGCATGGACACCGGCGCCATGCTCCTGCGGGAGAGCACGCGCATCCTCCCCGGCGAGACGGCGGGCGAGCTGGCGGCGCGGCTCGCCCCTCTCGGCGCGGCGGTGATCCTTCGCACGCTGGCGGAGCTGGACGCGCTCGCCCCCACACCCCAGGACAGTCGACAGGCCACGCTGGCCCCGCGGCTCAAGAAGGAGGACGGCTGGCTGCGGCTCGGCGAACCGGCGAAGGCGCTCGTCGATCGCATCCGCGGGTGCAACCCCTGGCCCGGCGCCGCGCTGGCCGCCGCCGCGCACCGCCTGTTGATCTGGCGAGCCGTCGTGGTGCCGCACGCCACCACGGCGGCGCTGGGGACGCTCGTGAAGACGGGTCCCGGCGCCATGGCGGTGGCCACCGGCGAGGGCCTGCTCCTTCCGCTCGAGGTGCAGCCCGAGAACCGCAAGGCCATGCCCTGGGAAGATTTCCTTCGCGGCGCCCGGCTCGGGCCGGGCGATCGGCTGACCGAGATCGCCTCGTGAGCCCGGTGCTTCGCGCTGGGCCCGTGGCGCAGGCGCGCTACGAAGCGCTGCGCATTCTCGTGCGGGTGGAAACCGACCGCGCCTTCGCCGACATCACGCTCGAGCACGCGCTGGACCGCGCGGCGCTGGAGGCCCGGGACGCGGCCCTCTGCACCGAGATCGTGTACGGGACACTGAGGTGGCAGCGCCATCTCGACTGGCGGCTCGCCGCTCATCTGCACCGGCCCATGGCGCGACTCGATCCGTGGGTGCGCGCGCTCCTGCGCCTCACCGCCTATCAGGTCCTCTTCCTCGACCGCGTGCCCCGCTGGGCGGCGGTGGACGAGGCGGTGAGCCTGGCCAAGCTCAAGTCGCGCACACCGGGCCCCGCGGAATTCGTCAATGCCGTGCTGCGGGCCCTGACCCGATCGCCCGGGCCACCGCCGCTTCCCTCCGCGCCCGTCGAGGCCGCCGGCATCCGCTGGTCATTTCCCGACTGGATCGCCGACCGGTGGATCACCCGGTACGGGCGAGCCGACGCGGAGGCGCTGATGGCGGCCCTCAACGAGCGCCCGCCGCTCACCCTTCGCGCCAACCGGCTCCGCATCACCCGCGAGGCGCTCGCGGTCCGCCTTCGCGAGGAGGACCTGACCGAAAGCCGGCTCACCGCGCTGGCGCCCGACGGGCTCGTGCTCGAGAAGGGCGCGGTGTCGCGGCTGGCCGCCTTCACCGAGGGCTGGTGCACGGTGCAGGACGAGGCCTCCATGCTGGTGGCCCTGTTGCTGGACCCGCAGCCGGGCGACGTGGTGGCAGATGCCTGCGCCGCGCCTGGCACCAAGACCACCCAGCTCGCCGAGCTCATGGGGAATCGGGGCCGCATCGTCGCCATCGATGCCTCGGCCGGGCGCCTCAAGCTGCTCGACCGCGCCGCCGCGCGGCTGGGCGTCAGCATCGTGGAGAGCCATGCCGGTGGCGTCGCCGCGCTCGCGCCCCGGTGGAGCGGGCGCTGTGACCGGGTGCTGGTGGACGCCCCCTGCTCCAACCTGGGTGTGCTCCGCCGGAACCCGGAGGTGAAGTGGCGGCGCACCGAGGATGATCTGCGCCGGCTCCAGCAGAAGCAGCGCACCATCCTCGGCGCCGCCGCCGCGATGGCCAAGCCGGGCGGCGTTCTGGTCTACGCCACCTGCTCGCCGGAGCCCGAGGAGAACGAGGACGTGGTGCTGCCGTTCCTGGCCGCGCATCCCGACTGGGTGATCGAGGCGCCGGCCGGCTTTCTGGTGCCGCCCGACGAGGGGGGAATGATCCGGCTCTTCCCGCACCGGCACGGCACCGATGCCTTCACCGCGGTGCGCCTGCGCCGGCGGGGACGCCGATGAGCGAATCGGCGCGCGCGCGCCGGCGCTGGCTCGGCCCGCTCGGCTGGATGACCGGCGTGACCTCGGTGGTTCTCGGCGCGGCCGGCGTGGGCGCCGTGCTCTGCCTCTGGTACCCGGCGTTGCTGACCACGCCCGCCCTGCGCGAGGTCTACGACATGCGGCTGATCCGCGGCGTGATCAAGGCGGGGCTCGTCGCCGCCTTCGTGCTCGGCGCGGCCAGCCTGCTCCTGAAGCGACGCAAGGCGCTCGGCCTCACCGGCATCGGGCTCGCCGCGCTGGCCACGCTCATGGGCGGTTCCGCGGTCGAGGTCGCCACGCCGGTGCGGCGGTCCGACTACCTGGGGCTGGACTGGTTCCTCATCAACCTGCTCATCCTCGCCACCGTCTTCGTCCCGCTCGAGTCGGTGTTCGCGCGGCTGCCCGCGCAGCGCGTCTTTCGCCGCGGCTGGACCACCGACCTCGCGCACTTCGCGGTGAGCCATCTCATGGTGCAGGCCAGCGTGCTGCTCACCCTCGCCCCCGCGGCGGTGTTCTTCCGCTGGGCGGTGAGCCCCGCCATCCAGAACGCGGTGGCCGCCCAGCCGATCGCCCTGCAATTCGTGGAGATTCTGCTCATCGCCGATCTCACGCAGTACGGGATGCACCGGCTCTTCCACCGCGTGCCCTGGCTCTGGCGCTTCCATCAGGTGCACCACTCGAGCCGCGACATGGACTGGCTGGCCGCCTCGCGCCTGCATCTGGTCGACATCGCCGTCACCCGGGCGGTGGGCTTCGTCCCCGTCTACGTGCTGGGCTTCGCTCCGGGGCCGACCTATGCGTACCTCGTCTTCGTGTCCTTCCAGGCCATCCTCATCCATGCCAACGTGTCCTTCGCCTTCGGGCCATTGCGCTGGCTGCTGGCCACGCCCCAGTTCCATCACTGGCATCACGCCGCGGAGTCGGAGACGGTGGACAAGAACTTCGCGGTGCACCTGCCCGTGATCGACTGGGTGTTCGGGACCTTCTACTTGCCGGGGCGGCGCTGGCCCGCGCGCTACGGTCTCGAGGGTGATCCCGTGCCCGAGGGCTATGGGCGGCAGCTCGTTTATCCGTTCCTTCGCGGGCGGTCCCCCGGAAGACGTTGAGCTTCGCGCCATCGCGGCGCGGTGACCGACATCGGCAGCCCCAGAGCGCAGAGCCCCCGCTCGGCAGCCGGGAAGAAGCCGATCCGGTCAAGAACGGGATTCAGC
>Ga0207674_10008126_pt1 | contig 12163 bp, 15 predicted proteins | sample KBSCornC72_FD_184303 | JGI IMG/M metagenome (GOLD analysis project Ga0207674, IMG submission 184303) | Corn rhizosphere microbial communities from Kellogg Biological Station, Michigan, USA - KBS Corn C7-2 (SPAdes) (version 2) | ecosystem: Host-associated > Plants > Roots > Rhizosphere > Soil ... | reverse complement strand
GCTGCAGCTGTGGACCTATGTGCAGATGCCGGCGATGGCGCTCGGCGCGGCGGTGAGCGCGATGGTCGCGCAGAATATCGGCGCGGGCCGATGGGACCGCGTCGGCGCCGTTACCCGGTCGGGGATCATCTACTCGGTGCTCATCACCGCCGCGCTTGTCGTGCTGCTGACCGTTTCCGACAGGACCGTCATGGCGCTGTTCATGGGCGGGGGCAGCCCGGCGCTGCCGATCGCGCGCCACATCCACGTGATCGCGACGTGGAACTTCATCCTGTTCGGAATCACCATGGTGCTGTTCGCCACGGTGCGCGCGAACGGCGCTGTCTGGGCGCCGCTGATCATCCTCACCATCGGTCTGCTTCCGGTGCGCTTCGGATTCATTTTCGCGACCGACCAGTGGCTCGGCGCCGACGCTATCTGGTGGAGCTTTCCGGCGAGCTCCTTCGCCAACGTCGCGCTCGCGGTCGGCTATTATCTGCAGGGCAGCTGGAAGAAGGCGCGGATGATGGTGCCGCAGCAGCCATGCCCTGACGAGGACGAGACCACCGAAGACGCACTCGCCACGCGCGAAGCCGGCGGCGCCCTCAACCCCGCTGGCTGAAGCGCGCAATGGCGCTATAGGCGCTCGGCCATGTCCGCTTCCTTCCCCTACCTCCGCATGCGCCGCGGCCGCTCGAGCGCGTGGATGCGTTCGATGCTCGCCGAGAACCGGCTGCACCCGAGCGATTTCATCTGGCCCTTGTTCATCTGCGACGGCCGCGACCGCGAGGAGCCGATCGCTTCGCTTCCCGGCGTCAGTCGCTGGAGCATCGACCGGCTCGGCGCCAAGGCCAGGCAAGCCGCCGAGCTCGGCATTCCCTGCATCGCGCTATTCCCCAACACGCCCGAGAATCTCCGCACCGAGCGCGCCGAGGAGGCTCTGAACCGCGACAATCTGATCTGCCGCGCCGTGCGGGCGATCAAGGACGCGGTACCCGAAATCGGCGTCCTCACCGATGTCGCGCTCGATCCCTACACCGCGCACGGGCACGACGGGCTGGTCGACGAACTCGGCAACGTGATCAACGACGACACGGTCGAGGTCCTGGTCGGCCAGGCGCTGGTCCAGGCCGAGGCGGGCGCCGACATCGTCGCGCCGTCGGACATGATGGACGGCCGCGTCGCCGCGATCCGTGAGGCGCTCGAGCGCGAAGGGCACCAGAATGTCGCGATCATGGCCTACGCGGCCAAATATGCGTCAGCTTTCTACGGGCCGTTCCGCGAGGCGGTCGGTTCCCTCGGCCGCCTCAAGGGCGACAAGCGCGGCTACCAGATGGACCCTGCCAACATCGAGGAGGCGCTGCGCGAGGTCGAGCTCGACCTAGCCGAGGGCGCCGATTTCGTGATGGTGAAGCCTGGGCTGCCCTATCTCGACGTCGTCGCGCGCGTGAAGGACGCGTTCGGCGTGCCCACCTTCGTCTATCAGGTGTCGGGCGAGTATGCGATGATCGAGCATGCGGCCGCGGCCGGCGCCGCCGACCGAGATGCGCTGATCCTCGAGACGCTGCTCGCGTTCAAGCGCGCCGGCGCGACGGGCGTCCTCACCTATCACGCGGTCGAAGCAGCCCGGCTGATTGGCGGCTAGCGGCCAAGTCTTCGCTGGATCGCGTCGATCCGCGCGGCCTGGCGCTGGTCGAGCGCGCCCACTTCCGCGGCGGCGCTGCGGATCGCGGCAAGGTCCTTGGGCGCAATTCCGGCGTTCGTCTGAAGCGCGTCGCCGCCGAGCTCGTCGATGTCGCTCAGCGCCATGGCTGTCGCCTTGCGTGCGGCAATGGTAGCGCTCAGCGCCTCCTCCGCCTCCATCCAGCTGTCGCTCTGCGGCGCGCCCGCTGCCGCGGCGAGCCGCTCCGCCTGCGACGCTGCCGCATCGAACGCCGCGTCACCCGAATGCGCCTGCCCTACCAGCGCTGCGAGGCGGCTGGCGAGGGCCGCCGCAACCGGCCGCTGGTTCATCGGCCGGGTGACCGGCACGCGCGGATCGATCGCCTCGGCGGCGCGCGGTTGCAGTGACGGATAAGGTCCGCCCGGCGCTGAACATGCGCTCAGCACAAGAAAAGTCAGGAGAAGCGGCCGTCGCATCGGCGTCGATCTAAGCGGAAAATGGCGCGCCCGAAAGGATTCGAACCTCTGACCCCCAGATTCGTAGTCTGGTGCTCTATCCAGCTGAGCTACGGGCGCGCGGGTGCCGGGAAATGGCAGGGGCGCGACATAGGGGGAGCGGTCGGACGGCGCAACCCTTTCGAAGATCAGCCGTAGGAACGGCCGTGGTTTGCGGCTCGTTCGAGCAGCAGCAATGACGGATGACTCGCTGAACAGCTCGCTCAAACGCAATATCGCGGCGCTTCGCCGCCGCCGCGACGAGGAAGAGGCGAGGGCGAGTTCCGACGAGCGGCTGGCGAGCGCGATCACCCGCTTCTCCGGCAGCATGCGCTTCGTCTACGTCCATGCTTTGCTCTATGGCGCGTGGATTGTCGCCAACCTCGGCTGGATCCCCGGCGTAAGGCCGTGGGACCCGACCTTCGTCGTTCTGGCGATGATCGCCTCGGTCGAAGCGATCTTCCTCTCGACCTTCATCCTGATCACGCAGAACCGGATGGCGGCCCAGGCGGACCGCAGGGCAGAGCTCGACCTCCAGGTGAGCCTCCTTGCGGAAGCGGAGATCACCAAGCTGGTCGAGCTGGTGTCGGCGATGGCGGCGCGCATGGAAGTGCCCGATGCCGAGCGCGAGGACGTCGAGGAGATGAAGCAGCTGGTCCAGCCGGAAGCCGTGCTCGATGCGATCGAAAAGGCTAAGACTGAGGTTTGAAGCGCGCGCGCACGGACCCGCTGCGCGGCAGTTAAATGACCCGGCCGATCAGCCGTTCAGGACGGCGGCGTTGCAGATCGAGGCGGTGCAGGCGCTCGCGCGTTCGGCGAAATCCTGTGCCAGTTTGGCGTGCCACGCGCGGGCACATTCCGTGACCGCACGCTGCGCCGCCATCCGCTCCTCGACCGCGCGCCGGCGATAATAACGCTCGTTCGACTCCACTTGTCCCTCCGCTCCGAGACCAGTCGACCATCACCTCCGAGTCGCTAAGAGACGGTTAATATCCACAGCCGTTTTTGGATTTCGTCCACAGAGGGAAGGACCCTCGATTCGTCCCGCACTGGAACAGTCCGGTGTGACCGTGGTGACACGGCGCGTCCCATCACGGACCATCGATGAAACCTAACGATTCGCCGCTCGTTGGAGAGGGCGAAAGATGGTTTCGAAGGAAAGCACCATGCTGAGTTCGCTCGAGTCCCGCCGAGTCGCGTTCAATCCCAATGCCCGCGGCTACCATGCGGTCTATCACGACGGTGAGGTTAATCACTGCCCCGGCTGCGGCCGGACGCACTGGATCATTGGCCGGGTCTCGGCCGAGTGCGCCTTCTGCTCGACGGCTCTGCCGCTCAAGGAAGCGCTGACGCACGGGCCGGCGGCGACGCCGGTATTCTGGAGCGGCACCCGCCCGAACTACGCGGACCTCGCCGCCTAGGCTTTGATTTTTGAGATTTCGACTTCATGCGCATGGGCTTATGCTCGTGCGCATGAAGCGACTCTTGACCTTGCTCGCGCTCGCGAGCGTTGCGTCGCCGGCGCTTGCCGGTGCGTCGGGATTCACCCTGGTCAACGGCACCGGGGCCGCGCTTGCGCAGCTGTCGATCCGCCGCTCGGGCACACAGGAGTGGAAGGCGCTGGGCGCTGCCCCGAGCGCCGGCGCGCGCATGGACCTCAAATTCAACGATCCCGATTGCGCGTTCGACATCCGCGCCACCGTGCCCGGCGCGGGACCGGTCACCTGGGCGGGCGTCAATCTCTGTGACGTGAAATCCGTGACTCTGAACCGCGACGGTTCGGCAGGCGCGTGGGTCGATTACGACCATTGATCTGCCGCCGCTGCAGCGGCGCGCGGTAAGGTCCCGTCGCCAGCGCCGGCTCCGGCGCCTTCACCGAATCTAGTAGCTTTCCGCCGGCGATAAACACCACGCCCGTGCAGGCGAGCGCGAGCAGCCATCCGCCCCAGCCGGGGTAAGTGTCGAGATAGTGCCGGCCGCGCTCCACCGCGCCGAGCGCAATGGCATAGATCACCAGCCACGCCTCAAAGCGCGTCTTGATCTGAAATAGCCGGCCGACCTTGCTCAGCATCACCATCATTAACGTTTGAACGCCGCAACGACGGTTTTGAGCCGGAAAAGTCCTAATGGACAAGGTTAAAGTGACATTGACCTTCGTCCCGATTCGGGATTCGGCGCGTCAGGCGAGCTCGGACATGTCCAGCGCCTGGAGCAGCGCAGCGCGCGCCCGCTCGATGTCGGCAATCAGCGCCGGCTGCTGCAGGTCATCGATGTGGATCGCCTCGGGCCAATGGCGGCGCACGACCTCGGCGATCCGGTCGAGCTTCGGGGCATCGACGATGAACCGCGGGTCGATGCTTTGGGGATCGGCCACGACCCGCAACCGCAGGCACGCGGGGCCGCCGCCGTTGGCCATCGACTGGCGCACGTCCACCACCTCGACGCCGCGAATCGGGCCGTTGCCGGCGAGGTGCCGCTCGATCCATTGCCACACCGATGCGGTTTCGCGCGCTTCGGTGGGCACGATCAAAGTCGGCTCGCCGCCCGGCGGCGTGACCAGCTGCGCGTTGAACAGGTACGACCGTATGGCATCAGTGAGCGGCACTTCGGCGGCGGGCACTTCGACATATTCGAAGCCGGGCACCTTGGCGGCCAAGGCCTCGACGACCGCGTCCTTGTCGGCGAACGCCTGCTCGTGCGCAAACAGGACGCGCTCATTGGCGACCGCGACGACATCGTTGTGGAACGCGCCCGCGGCGATTGCCTCCTCCGACTGCTGGGCGAAGATCAGGCGCGACGGGTCGAGGCGGTGCCGCCGGGCGATCGCCTTCGACGCCTCGACATGCTGCCGCGCGGGAAATGCGCCGCCCGACACGCCGTAGACGAACACCTCGACGCCAGGTTGGCCGTGCGCCGGCGCGAGGCGCATGTGGTTCGCCGCGCCTTCGTCGCCGAACGCCTGCGGCACCGGTCCGTGGACGGCGAAGGCATTGCCGCCGAACGCCAGGCGCAGCTGTGCCAGCGTCGCCGGCCATTCGTGGCTACGGTGCGGCATGGTTCGCAGGTTGGCCACGGTCAGATGGCACTTCCCGTCGGCCGTGTCGGGCGCGGGCGAGACCGTCGCCGCATTGGCCGCCCACATCGCCGAGGCGGACATGGCATTGGCGGCGAGCGCCGGCTCGGCTTCCTCGATCGTCGTCCCGAGCTCGGCGAGCCACGCACGATCAGGTCGCGGGTGCGGCACGAAAATCCCCTGCGCGAGATCGAGCCCGAGGTTCGCTCGCATCTTGTCGATCCCCTGAAGCGCGGCGGCACGGGGCTGGGACACATGACCGGCGTTGTGTGTAGAGGCGAGATTGCCGAGGCTGAGGCCGGCATAATTATGGCTCGGCCCGACGATGCCGTCGAAGTTGATCTCGATCAGGCTCACTTCGGGACCATCAGCACAGTGTCGCCGATATCGGCCTCGAGCAGCTCGGCCGCCTCGCGGTCGATGCAAATGCCCTTTTTCGGCAGACGTTTCAGCGATGCACAGCAGGCGCGGAAATTCTTGAGCCGGCCCGCAGCGACCAGCATCTTCTGCGGTCCTGCCTCCCCGATTTCGGCGATGGTCTCGGTGCGCGCGTCGCGAATGGTGCGGATCTGATCCGTCGCTGCGACGACCGTCGGACCGCCGTCGAAAATGTCGATATAGCGATCGAAGGTGAAGCCTTCCGCCTCGAGCATGCGCAAAGCCGCGCGGCCGCTCGGATGTGGCTGCCCCATCACGGCCTTGGCGCTGTCCGCGAGCAGGTCGACGTAAATGGGCGTCTTGGGCATGAGGTCGGCGATGAAGCGCGTCCCGTGAACCGCGTTGAACTCGTCGGCTTCGGGGAAGGTCATGCCGAAGAAGCGGCCGGCAAGTCCGTCCCAGAAGGGCGCGTTGCCCGCTTCGTCCATCACTCCGCGAAGCTCCGCCAACGTGCGGTCGCCGAAGCGCGGCCGGTGCAGCTTCATGAACAAGTAGCGGCTGCGCGCGAGCAGCCCGCCCCATCCTCCTGCGCGCAAGTGCGGATGGAGGAACAGACCGCCGACTTCCGACGAGCCCTCGAGATCGGTGGTCAGGGTCAGCATCTGGTTGCGGAAGGTCTTGCCAAGCTCGGGGCTGGTCTGCGTCAGCGTGCTTAGATGATAGGAATAGAAAGGCTGAACCACGCCCACCTGACCGAACACCTGCCCGGTGCCGCGGATCATCCCGGCCTTCGGGTCCTCGAGCACGAAGACATAGAGATCGCCCTGTTGCCGGTCTTCCTCGCGGGCAAAGGATCCGTCGGAGCGGGCGAGCTTGGCCACAAGCGTGCCGCGGTCCGCGGGCAGGTTGGTGAAGCCGCCGCCGGTCAATTTGGCCATCTGGTAGATGGCGCGAAAATCCTCGGCGGTCGCGGGTCGGACGCGAAAGCTCATGCGCCCTCCGCGGCGAGCCGCAGGACGGTGAGCGCGCTCAGGGCCGCCCGCTCGGTCAGACTCTCGACGATTAGATATTCCTCCGCGCTGTGGATCTTGCCGCCGCGTACCCCCATCGTGTCGACCACCGGCACGCCGCAGGCCGCGATGTTGTTGCCGTCGCAAACGCCGCCCGACGGCTGCCAGCCGATCTCCTGCCCGAGGTCAGCACCCGCCTGGCTGACCAGCTTGAACAGCGCTTCCGCCTCTTCGGTGACGGGCTTCGGCGGGCGCCCGAAGCCGCCGTGCGCCTCGATGAACACGTCATGCGCGGCGGCGGTCTCGTCGAGCGCCTTGGCGATAAGCCGCGCGGCGATCTCCTGGTCGTCGGTGGTTCGCGGCCGGAGGTTCACGCGCAGGACCGCCAGGTCCGGCACGACATTGTTCGGCCCGCCGCCGTCGATCTTCGCCGGATTGATGGAAAGCCCCGGCGTCTTCGACATGGCCAGCCGGAGCGCCAGCTCGGAGGCGGCGACGATCGCGTTGCGGCCTTCCTCGGGGTTGCGCCCGGCGTGCGCCGAGCGGCCGCGCACGACGAACGAGAAATTGCCGCTGCCGGGGCGGGCGGCCGCGAGCGTCCCGTCGGGCAGCGCCGCCGGCTCATAGGTCAGTGCGGCGCGCTTGCCCTGCGCCGCGTCCGTCAGCAGCGCCGCCGACGAGGGCGAGCCGACCTCCTCGTCGCTGTCGATCACGACCTCGTAGCCGATGCGTTCCGCCAGCGCGCTGTGCTCGACCGCCTTCAACGCGGCGAGCATCACCGCGAGGCCGCCTTTCATGTCGGCGACTCCGGGGCCGTTCAGCACCCCGTCCTCGATCCACCGCGTTTCCTGGAACTCGTGCTCGACCCCATAGACCGTGTCCATGTGGCCCGTGAGCAGCAGCTGGACGGGGGCATTCGGCCTGACGGTCAGATGCAGATGCTTGCCGTGCTCGACCTCCGCAGTCTTCCCGCTGGTATCGACGATCTCGACCTTCGCCGGCGGCACCAGCGCAACATTGCCCGGGAGCGCGGAAAAGGCGTCGGCGAGCAGGCCGGCTATCCGCTCGAGCCCCACGAGGTTGCGCGACCCGCTGTTCACGGCCGACCATTCCAGCACCTGATCGAGCATCGGCTCGCCGCCCACGCGTTCGACGACCGCGCGCTCGTCCGACGATAGTGAAGCCATGGAAACGGCTCTAGCCGCGCCGTTTGAACGGCGCCACCCCGGCTAGGGGGTCGCGGCGGCCGAGCTCCGCGCGACCCAGGCCCTCGCCGCGTAAGCGATGATGCCGACTGCCGCGAGCACCACGAGCACGCGGACGAAGAGGCCGCTGATCAGCCAGTAGAACAAGGCGGCGACGAGGGCCGACGCCGGGATCGTGATGATCCACGCGATCGCGACGTCGCCGGCGAGACCCCAGCGCACGGCGGACGCGCGCCGCGCGGTTCCAGCCCCGATCACGCAGCCCGCGATGGTGTGCGTGGTCGACACCGGTATGCCGAGATAGGACGCCGCGAACAGCATGATCGACCCCCCGAGAGAGGCCGAGAAGCCCTGATGCTGGTTGAGCTTGGTGATCCGCGTTCCCATCGTCTCGATGATCCGCCAGCCGCCGGTCAGCGTGCCGATGCCCATCGCCACATAGCAGCTGAGCGCGACCCAGTTGGGCACCGCGAATTGGCCGGCGAGGTAACCGGTCGAATAGAGCAGGACCGTGATCACGCCCATCGTCTTCTGCGCGTCGTTGAGGCCGTGCCCGAGCGAATAAGCGCCTGCCGAGAACAGGTGCAGCCCGCGGAACACGCGCTCCGCCCCGCGCGCGCTGGCGCGGACGCCGAGCCAGCTGGTGGCCAGCATGATCAGCATCGTCAGGAGCAAACCGAGGACGGGCGAGAGCACGATCGCGATGAGCGTCTTGTTGAGCCCGATCCACTGAATGCTCGGGAAGCCGGCGTGCGCCACGCCCGCGCCGATGATTCCGCCGACCAAAGCGTGGCTCGACGATGAGGGGAGGCCCTTCACCCAGGTGACGATGTTCCAGAACATCGCGCCGACCAGCGCTCCGAACACGACCGCCGGCGTCACCAGGTCCTTGTCGATCAGGCCCTTGCCGATCGTCTCCGCGACGTTGTGAAGCGACGGCCACTTGAGCGCCAGGAAATAGGCGGCGAAGTTGAAGAAGGCGGCGAAGCCGACCGCCGCCACCGGGCCGATGAGGCGCGTGCCGACCACCGTCGCGATCGAGTTCGCCGCGTCGTGCAGGCCGTTGAGGAAATCGAACGCAAGCGCGACCGCGATCAGGCCGATCAGGAGCGGAAGGGCTAGGCTGTGCACGTCAGGCGTGATCGATGACGATGCCGTCGATCTCGTTGGCGACGTCCTCGAACGCATCGGTGATCCGTTCGAGATGCTTGTAGATCTCGCGGGCGACCATGAACTGCATCGGCTCGCGGGAATGCTGCTGGAAGGCCTTCTTGAGACCCGCCGCGTGGACCACGTCGGCGTCGCTTTCCAGCTGCACGAGCTTTTCCGTCAGCGCGTGGATCTTCGGGCCGTTGCGCGTGATGTCACGAAGCATCGGAAGGGCTTCGGAGGTGAGGCTCGCCGCCTGGACGATGATCTCGACCATGCGCTTCATTTCCGGCTCGAACGTCGTGAGCTCATAGAGCGCGATCGCCCGCGCCGTGTCCTGCATTTCGTCGATCGCATCATCCATCTTGCCGATCAGCGAGGTGATCGCGCCGCGGTCGAACGGGGTGAGGAAGGTCTGCCGCACCGAGCGCAGCACCTGGCGGATGATGTCGTCGGCTTCATGCTCGCGGCGGTTGATCTCGGCGATGTGCTGCTGCGGGGGGGTCCGTCCGTCGACCAGCTCGGCGAGCGCGCTTCCGGCAGCGACCAGCGTCGCCGCATGCGCCTCGAACATGGCGAAAAAGTCGCTGGTCCTCGGGAGGAGGCGCTGAAACCAGTTGAACATACTTCCCCCTGCTGCGCGCGAGCGGCTTAATCGACGCTCCGGCAGAGGGCAACCGAAGGCTGTCAGGCAGCCGGCTTGACGAACTTCAGCGCATATTGGTCGGTGTGGCCGCGAACGGACGGGTCGAAGATCGGCTTGCTATGATCGTCGGTGGGCCGGCGCAGGAATGTGCCTTCGCCGGCGAGCTTGAACCCGGCCGAGGTGACTTCCTTGACGACGACGTCGCGGTTGATCCGGTGCATCTTGGCGATGTCGGCCTCGCTCATGTTCGCGGGCCCCTGGTGGTCGAGGATGAGAAACACGCCGCCAGGTTTCAGCGCCTGGTACACCGCGCGGTCGAACGCCACCGTATCCACCGCCTTCCCGTTCGGGCCGTATTTATCGATCTTGAGGTCGTGATAATTCTGCGTGACCCAGGCGAGGTCGAGCGGCTTGGGGAAGGCGACTGCGCCGAACGGCTTCACGTCGAGTGAAACGTTCTTCCATTTGCCCTCGGCGAGCATCTTCTGGTCGTCCTTGACCGAATCGTTCCAGCCCGCGTTCTCGATCGCGTAGATGTGCCCCGACGGGCCGACGATGTCGCTCAGCATGCGGGTGAAATAGCCGCCGCCCGGATAGAATTCGCCGACCGTCATTCCTGCCTTCACGCCGGAGAATGCGAGGGTCTCAGCGGGTTTGCGGAAGGCGTCGGCGGCGCGGAAGCCCGCCGGCCGGGCCGGATCGTTCACTGCCTGCTCGATGTTCGTTCCCGTCGCGGGCGACGCCGCCTTCGAGCACGCCAGGGGCAGAGCGAGGAGGGCAATCGAGGCGGCGAGAGCAAGACGGCGCATGCGAAAATCCCCTGCTGGAAGCTTCACGCGCAGTAGCGGCTCATTGGCGACGCGAAACGAGCTTTCGACCGACGCGCTGCAGCGGCTGACGAATGGGCTGGCTCAGAGGTGCCCGGCGAACTCCCGCAACAGCCGGCGGTAGAGGTCGCGCTTGAACGGGACGATCAGCTCCGGGAGCTGCTCCGGCTCGATCCATTTCCATTCCCGGAACTCGGGGTGCTTCGTCTGGATGTTGATGTCGCGGTCGGTCCCGAGGAACCGCGCGAGGAACCAGTCCTGGTCCTGGCCTTGGTACTTCCCGCCCCACAGCTTCGGCCTGAGGTCCGGCGGCAGGTCATACTTCAGCCGCTCGGGGCAGTCGGCGACCCGTTCTACGAGGCTCGGCGGAATCCCGGTCTCTTCCTCCAGCTCGCGAAGCGCGGTCGCCCAAGGCTCCTCATCCTCGTCGATGCCGCCCTGCGGCATCTGCCAGGCATCGTCGCTATTATCGATGCGCGCGCCGACGAAGACCTTCCCTTGCGAATTGAGAAGCATCACGCCGACCCCACGACGGTAACGGTCGACCTCGCTCATTCGCTTTTCCGTATCGGAAGCCTTGGGCGTGTTCCAGTCAGCGGTTCAAATCCGCAAGCCGCTCTCGAACGATTCGCGCTTCCCCCTCGTACTGCATCAGGCTGTTGAGGAAGCTCGCCACGCCGGCAAGATGGACCCTCAGCTCACGCGCAAGCTCGGGATGCGCCCGAAGATCGGCGGCGACTTGCTTCGCCGTCGCTGGATTGAGCCGCAACGGGCAGCGGCGCGGAAGCATCAGCTGAGTTGTGTCTCCGGCCATCAGGCGGTCGCCGCAGGTTCGCCGGATTGCCTGCTGGACGGAGTCCGGGATGACCATCCGGACATCTTCGCGATAGCGCGATGCGACCGCGTTCGAGTTCAGATTGTTGACATCGAAGGCCATCAGACGCGCCAGAGGAATGCGCAGCCGGTCGTCATCGACGTTGCGCAATTGGTCCGCTCCGAAGACCGCCGCCCAGCTTTGCGATTGACCAAGGCCATGGATTTGACTGGCTTGATACGCGGCGATCACGAAGTCGTTGTCGCTCACCTTCGGGTCGCCCCTCCATCCCACGAAGGCCGTCTCGGCGAAGCGGCGGCTGGTGGCGTAGTAGTCGCGCGTGTTCGCGGCAAAGCTGATGATCTGATCGATTTCCGGCTCGATGCGCATCAGCAGACGCTGCGTATCGGCGCGACTGATCCGGGCCTGGTTCCAGTTGGAAGCCTGGATGCCAACGAAAACGCCGATCACGACGATCAGGAAGTCGATTGCGACTGCTGTCCAGTTCTGACTTTTCAGGTTTGCCGTAAGACGCCGAAGGATCATCGCTTGCCCCCGCTTCATCGTGCCGCCTCGAACTGCAATTGGAAAGTCCGAGCGGCCGCGACCTGCTTTGCGCAGAGGTGCGACTGGGCCAGCCATTCTAGATGATTACAGGCCAAGGCGGAAAAGGCGCCGCCATTCTTCGCGCCTTCGCGCCTTCGCGTGAAACAAGAAAGTGGCGAAAACTGCGGCCGAAGCCTAAAGAGGCTGCGACCCAATCTCTTACGCGTTTGTGAAGGACTCTCCCGTGGCGACAGCCACCCATCTCATCACCGACAAGGAAGCAACCGCCCATCCGCCGCAGGAAGCGGTGGTTGTCCGCTTTGCCGGCGACAGCGGCGATGGCATGCAACTGACCGGCGGCCAGTTCACGCTGTCGACC
>Ga0207674_10008120_pt1 | contig 12167 bp, 6 predicted proteins | sample KBSCornC72_FD_184303 | JGI IMG/M metagenome (GOLD analysis project Ga0207674, IMG submission 184303) | Corn rhizosphere microbial communities from Kellogg Biological Station, Michigan, USA - KBS Corn C7-2 (SPAdes) (version 2) | ecosystem: Host-associated > Plants > Roots > Rhizosphere > Soil ... | reverse complement strand
CGACTTCAAGTTCCACGGCGCGGACCTGGGGATCCTCGTCACCAAGGGCCGCATGCAGACGGCCGCGGGCCTCACCGAGCGCTGCCGCCACTACATCGACAGCATCCGCGCCGCGTACAAGTCCGAACCCCTCCCGCAGGCGCCCCCCGTCATGCCCATCGCCTACGTCAAGTAACCGCGCAGGTGTCGCCTTCCCGCGGAATCATCCTCCGGGGGTGATAGGCCTTGCTCGTCGTTCGTGGAGACTTGTGGCCTGACGCTCCGCGGATGCCGGGGCCAGACGGGAGACAAGCCATGAGCCTCGGTCCGGTGGAATATGTCATTCTCGGCTTCCCTGGCAACCAGTTCACCGGGCAGATCGTGCCGGAGCTGGCCAAGCTCATCGACAGCGGACTGGTCAGGATCATCGACCTCACCTTCATCATGAAAGACGCCGCCGGCGGCGTGGAGGTAGTCGAGTACGACGCTGTCGAGGAGCTGGCGGCGTTCGCCGGCCTCGACGCCGAGGTGGGCGGGATTCTCACCGAGGAAGACGTGGCCCACGCCGCTCTGAGCCTCGAGCCGAACACCTCGGCCGTGCTGATCATCTGGGAGGACACCTGGGCGGGCCCGTTCGCGGAAGCAGTGCGCAATGCGAACGGAGTCATCCTCGAGGGCGCACGAATCCCGCGCGAGATCATCGAACAGGCCATGGGCGCCTTGTCCGAAGCCCTCGGCTGAGATCGACAAACCCGCACCATTCGCGCCGAATGGCCCTGCGCCGAAGGCGCCAACACAACAGGAGGCGATTGACATGCCGTTCCGACGACGTCGACCCATTGCGCGAATGGCTACGACCGCGGTCGTGGCCGGGACCGCAGCCCACATGGGAGCAAAGTCCGCGCAGCGGAGCGCCGCGGCCGACCAGGACCAATACCAGGACCAGTACCAGGACCAGGCCCCGCCTGCTCCCGCTCCAGCGGATGAACCCGCCGCACCGGAAGCCGCCGCACCCGAAGCCGCCGAGAGCCCGCAGGTCGAGCAGATCAAGCAGCTCGCCGCCCTCAAGGACCAGGGCATCCTTACCGATGAGGAGTTCGCCGCCTCGAAAGCAAAGATCCTGGGGATCTGACCGCACAGCCGGTTCCCCAGCGCCTGCCGAGGGCTCTGGTTTGCGGTTCCCCGGTGCGGATCCGCAAACCGGGGCAACATACCTACGTGCTCTGTTCACAAGCGCCCAATGAGAGCATCCTGCCTGTTAGGGGGCCAGCGAGGGTGCCTGTGCGCCTGTCAGATCGCGGAGGTGGTGACCATGTCAATCGACATCAAGCCGTTGGCGTACAACAGCCTGTGGCAGCTCAGGAACGATACCTGGTCCAGCCTGGAGGAATCGACTACTCAGCTGGCCCTGGCCGGCGCCCAGCATCGTTCCGTCGAGCAGTTGGCCGAGACGGTGACCGGGTTGCTGGAGGTCCTCGGGTCGATCGAGCGTTTCTGGGCGTTCCCCGGCGCGCAGACCTACCGAGAGGTGCGGCGGCTCTTCGCCGCCGGTGAGTACGACCGGCTCGCCGCCGTAGTGAGCCGAGCCAACCGGGCCCTGGTCACCGAGTCTTACCGCGGCGGTCAGGCCTGGGACATGCGTTCCGAAGACGACGCCTACGAACGCGACAGCCACCCGGCGAAGCAGTTCGGCAGTGACCGGCCTTACTTCGAGGTTCTCGTCGTCGAGGACCTGACCGAGGAGCAGGAGAGCTCGCTGCGGGAAGAACTGCGGCGGTGGCGCCGGCCGGATGACCAGTTCATCTACGAGATCGTCGTGGTGCCCAGTTTCGACGAGGCGGTTATGGCCGCCCGGCTGAACTTCAGGCTGCAGGCGTGCGTGGTTCGCCGCCGGTTCGCCCACCGGTCCCGCCACGACTCGCCCTTGCTCGCACAGTTCGCGGGCATCGACGGAGCCGACGACCTGATGGACCATACGCCGGATGACCGCGCTCAGGTCCTGGCCAGAGCGCTGGCCAAGATCAGGCCCGAACTCGACCTGTACCTGATGACGGAGATCTCCGTCGAGGATCTGGCCGGCCGGCTCAGCCACCATTTCCGGCGCATCTTCCACGCCCGGGAAGGCTCGCTCGAGCTGCACCTATCCATCCTGGACGGCGTCGCGGCGCGGTATCGTTCCCCGTTCTTCAGCGCGCTGCGTGACTACAGCCACCGGCCCACCGGGGTGTTCCACGCGCTGCCGATCTCGCACGGCAAGTCGATCGTCAACTCCCACTGGATCAGGGACATGGTCGACTTCTACGGCCTGGAAATCTTCCTGGCCGAAACCTCCGCGACCTGCGGTGGCCTCGACTCGCTGCTCGAGCCGACCGGACCGCTCCGCGAGGCTCAGCAACTCGCAGCCAAGACGTTCGGCTCGCGGCAGACCTACTTCGTTACCAACGGCACCTCGACGGCCAACAAGATCGTCGTGCAGGCCATCGTCCAGCCCGGCGACATCGTCCTAGTTGACAGGAACTGCCACCAGTCCCACCACTACGGGCTGATGCTGGCCGGCGCGATGGTGAGCTACCTCGAGGCGTACCCGCTGAACCAGTACTCGATGTACGGCGCCGTCCCCCTTACCGAGATCAAGCGCCAGCTGCTGGCGCTGCGGCGGGCGGGCAAGCTGGACCGGGTCAAGATGCTGTTGCTGACCAACTGCACGTTCGACGGGATCGTCTACGACGTGGGCCGGGTGATGGAGGAGTGCCTGGCCATCAAGCCGGACCTCATCTTCCTGTGGGATGAGGCCTGGTTTGCCTTCGCCAGGTTCCACCCGGTCTCCCGGCCGCGCACGGCCATGCGGGCCGCCCGTACGCTGGCCGAGCAGCTGCGGCTGCCCGAGTCCCGTCAGCGATACGACGCCCAGGTCGAGGAGCTCGGCGCGATCGATGCCGCGGACGACGAGGTTCTGCTGATGCGGCGGCTCACGCCCGATCCTGCCCGGGCCCGCGTCCGGGTGTACTCCACCCAGTCCACCCACAAGACGCTGACCTCGCTGCGGCAAGGCTCAATGATCCATGTCTGGGACCAGGATTTCGTCCAGAAGGTCGAGGCGACCTTCCACGAGGCCTACATGACGCACACCTCCACCTCCCCGAACTACCAGATCCTCGCCTCCCTGGACCTGGGCCGCCGGCAGGCCGCGCTGGAGGGGTTCGAGCTGGTGCAGAAGCAGATCGAGAACGCCATGCGGCTCCGCGACGCGGTGGACCACCACCCGCTGCTGAGCAAGTACATGCGCTGCCTGACCACGGCCGACCTGATCCCGGCCGAATACCGGCCGGCATGTATCGACCAGCCGCTGCGCTCCGGCCTGTCGAACATGATCAAGGCCTGGGACTGTGACGAATTCGTCCTGGACCCGTCCCGGATCACCATCTACATCGGCGCCACCGGCATCGAGGGTGATGCGTTCAAGCGCAGCCACCTGATGGATCGTTACGGCGTGCAGATCAATAAGACCTCGCGGAACACCGTGCTGTTCATGACCACGATCGGCACCACCCGCAGTTCGGTGGCCTACCTGATCGAGGTGCTCGTCACCATCGCTCGCGACCTGGAGGCCCAGCTGGCCGACATGAGCCCGGCCGAGCGCGCCGCGCACGAGCGGGCGGTCCAGCGACTCACCTCGCCGTCGGCGCCGCTGCCCGACTTCAGCGGCTTCCACCCCAGCTTCCAGGACGTCGGCGGGCAGCAGTCCCCCGAGGGAGACGTGCGACGCGCCTTCTACCTGTCCTACAACGACAGCTACTGCGAGTACCTCACGCCGGAGGAGGTCGAGCAGCGGGTGGAGAACGGCGAGAAGGTGGTGTCCACCACCTACGTCACGCCCTACCCGCCCGGTTACCCCGTGCTCGTCCCCGGCCAGGTATTCAGCCCGGAGATCCTGTCGTTCATGCGCAGCCTCGACACGCCCGAGATCCACGGCTACCGGGCCGACCTCGGCTACCGGGTCTACGTGGATAAGGCCCTGGAGATCGCGGCGCCGCTGGCCGGCGCCAGCGGCGCGAACAGCCGGCCGGAAGCCGCGCCGCAGACGGTGCGCGACGCGACGACCAGCCAGGCCACGAGCAGCAAGGCGAACAGCAGGACCGAGGCGCCCCGTAGCACGTCCAGGTGAGTGCGGGCCGCCAGCGAGATCGTCCCGGTGACGCACGTCCCGACCGGGAACGTGAAGCTCCACCAGGTCAGCGCGAACGGGAGCCCACGCCGCGTGGTACGTAGCGTGATCGCCGCCGCCAGCGCCAGCCACATCATGGCGAAACCCCAGGTGGGGACGCCGTACAGCAGGGCGAACACGGCCGCGCCCGCGGCGTAGGGCGCGGGCAGCACGTGCGCGGCCGCGGTACCCAGGTTCCCGGCCGCGGTCACCGACTGGCCGAGCGGGCCGAGCACGATCCACAGCGTGGGCACCATGACCGCGGCACCCGGCTTGTGCGTGACCAGCCGCGACCACACCTGGGTGATGATGATCACCGAGGCGAACAGGCTGATGCCGAACATCGCGTAGCACGCCAGCAGCAGCGTCAGCCGGCCCTGGGCCGAACCCACGTGCGGGATCAGCAGCGCGCCGGTAGCCGCGGAGACCATCGGCGGGACGACCGGCATCAGCCAGCCGCCGAACGCGTCCCCGGATCCGATGTCGTGCCGCGTCATCATCAGGTACGGGATCCAGACCGCGGTCACCAGGCCGAGCGCCGTCCCGGCCAGCCACAGCACCCAGTCGATGCCGACCGCGGCGGGCCCGATCACGCTCCGGCCGAGGACCAGCGTGCCCGCTCCCACCGTCATCAGGGCCATCGCGGGCGCGCCCCAGAACTGCGCCATCACCGGGTTCGAGGCGTGCGCCCGGGCCCGTTCGGGATACCGCGTCCAGTGCACCATCCAGGCCGCGATCAGCCCCACCAGCATCGCCGAGGCCAGTCCCCACATGGCCGTGGCGAACCCGCGCAGCCCGGGCACCTGCAGCGGCAGGACTGCGGCGGCGTTCGCCACGATGCCGGTGCCCATGACGGAGGCGAACCAGTTCGGGCCGAGGTCGCGGAACACGTCACCCGGCCGCTCCAGGTCTTTGAACAGGCCGAACGGTCGGCGCTCATCCGCCCGCCCGACCGTGCTCGCCCCGGCGAGGTCCAGAGTCTGTGCCATGCTTCCAGCCTCGCCGCCGGCCGGGGGCCCCGGTAGGGGCGAATCCGCTATCAGGTCATAACCTTCACTTATGCCTCTGCCCGTGCGGGTATCCGACCTCACCGGCTTCGACCTGCTGCTCAGCGTGGCGCGCACCGGCAGCATCGGGCGCGCGGCGGCCGAGCACGGAGTTTCCCAGCCCGCCGCCAGCGCCCGGATGCGGCTGCTCGAGGGACAGCTCGGCCTGGCCCTGATCGAGCGCTCCCCGCGCGGCTCGAAGCTGACCCCGGCCGGCGCGCTGGTGGCGGGCTGGGCCCAGGCCGCCGTGGACGCCGCGGCGTCGCTGGACGCCGGCGTGGTCGCGCTGCGCCGGGAGCGCGACTCCCGGCTCCGCATCGCGGCGAGCATGACCGTGGCCGAGTACCTGCTCCCGGCCTGGCTGACCGCGCTGCGCGCGGTCGACCCCGGCGCGGTCGTGGCGCTGTCCGCGGTCAACTCCGCCGACGTGGCCCACGCCGTCCTGGCCGGCACCGCCGAGATCGGCTTCGTCGAGGGCCCCGGCATCCCGGACGGCCTGCACGCCGAACCGGTCGGCCGGGACACGCTCACCCTCGTCGTCGCCCCCGCCCACCCCTGGGCCCGGCGCCGGTCCGGCGTCCCGGCCGCCGAGCTCGCGCGGACCGCGCTGGTCAGCCGGGAGGCGGGGTCCGGCACCCGCGGCTACCTGGAGGAAGCGCTGCGCGCCCAGGCCGGCCTGGAGCGCGTGGCGCCCGCGGCCGAGCTGTCCTCCACCACCGCGATCAAGGCGGCGGTCGCGGCCGGGGCCGGCCCGGCCGTGCTCAGCTCGCTGGCCGTCGCGGCCGAACTGGCCGCCGGGACGCTGCGCGCGGTCCCGGTCACCGGCGTGGACCTGACCCGCACGCTCCGCGCGGTCTGGACCGAGGGCCGCCGCCTCGCCGGCCCGGCCCTGGACCTCTACGCGATCGCCGCCCGATCCACCCGCCGCTAACCGGGCTCCGCGGGAGCCGCTCGAGTCGGCTGGGCTCCACCGGAAGGCGCGACCCTGCCGCTCGATCCGGCCCAGTCCGGGAAACGGCATGTGGTACGCGTGGACGAGGAGGTTCTCGTCGGCGGCCCAGCCCAGGAGACGGCGGCGGCTGAGGACCGATCGCTCCGCGTCGTGATCCCAGGGCGTCCGCCATCGCGGATGGCTGAGCTGCAGGCTGTCGTAGAAGGTGTCGCCCGCGCAGAGCAGCCGCTCACCGCGGCTCTCCAGCACGAACGCCGTGTGGCCCGGCGTGTGGCCCGCGGCGTCGACGGCGCGGACGTGGGGGAGGATCTCGTCGCCGGACTCGAACGGGCGCAGCCGGTCGCCGAACAGCCTGATCGCTTCGAGCGCCGCCGGCCGGTGCTCGTCGTCCCGCGCTGATCGCCCGGGTGCCGACCAGAACGCCACCTCCGCGGCGTGCGCGAACCCGGTCGCCCCGGGGAAGGTGAGCTCGCCCGACCAGGTGGCGCCGCGCGCGTGATCCTGGTGCAGGTGCGTGAACAGCACGGCGGATAGCTCCGTAGCCCCCGCCTCGGCCAGCTGGCCGCCGAGCCTGCCGACCAGCGGCTCGATCCGCGGGCCGTAGCCTCCAAAGCGCGCCCCGAGGCCGGTGTCGATGACCGCCCGGCCGTCCGGCGTCTCCACCAGCAGGCAGTTGTAGCCGCACCTCACCATGGTCCGGCCCTGCCCCTCGGCGGCCAGGGCCTCGCGCAGGTCCTGATCTGGCACCCCGGTGCCGGGGGTGAAGAACGCCTCGAGCGGCGGCGCCAGCGGCGGCTCCATCTGGCCGTCGCTGACCACCGCGCAGCTGAGTTGCCCGACCGCGAACCAGTAGGTCACCTGGCTAGATATATCGTCAAAACGGAGCCCCGACGGTTAACCGGAGGACCAGATGACTGAAACGGCGGCCCGCCCGCAGCTGAGCGACCGGTACACCGCCACGTCGGGCCGGGTGCAGCTGACCGGCGTCCAGGCCCTGGCCCGGCTGCCCATCGACCAGCACCGGCGCGACCTGGCCGCCGGGCTGAACGTGGGGACGTTCGTCTCCGGGTACGAGGGATCCCCGCTGGCCGGCTACGACCAGGAGCTCGGCCGGCTGAAGCAGCTGCTTGACGCCAACGATGTCACGTTCGTCCCTGGCCTGAACGAGGAGGCGGCCGCCACCTCGGTCCAGGGCAGCCAGCTCGCCTGCACCCTTCCCGGCGCCGCCCGCGACGGGGTGATCGGCATCTGGTACGGCAAGGCCCCGGGCCTCGACCGGGCCACCGACGCGCTGCGACACGGGAACCTGATGGGCTCGCACCCCAAGGGCGGGGCGCTGGTCCTGGTCGGCGACGACCCCGCCGCCAAGTCCTCGACCCTGCCGTGCGCGTCGGACGTCGCGCTCGCCGACCTGAGCATCCCGTACCTGTACCCGGCGGACAGCCAGGACGTGCTCGACCTCGGCCGTCACGCGATCGAGCTGTCCCGGGCATCGGGACTGTGGACCGGGCTGAAGATCGTCACCGCGGTCGCGGACGGGTCGTCAACGGTCAACCTGGCCGCGGAGTGGCCGGCCCCGCGGATCCCGCCGGGTGCCGGGACGCACGTGCCCACGGCGCGGCTGCTGCACCCTACGCTGGGCCAGCTCGAGCGCGACCTGGTCACCAACCGGCTGCGCATCGCGCGGGAGTACGCGCGCCTCAACGGGCTGAACCGGGTCCTCGGACGCGGCCCGGGCGACGTTCTCGGCGTGGTCGCCGCCGGGCACACGTTCCTCGACGTGCTGGCCGCGCTGCGCCGTCTCGGCATCGACGAGGCCGACCTGGCCGCTAGCCCGGTCCGCCTGCTCCGGGTCGGCATGCCGTGGCCGCTCGAGGAGACCGTCGTCCGCGAGTTCGCCGACGGCCTGGAGGAGATCCTGGTCGTGGAGGAGAAACGCTCCTTCCTCGAGGCCGCCATCCGCGACGAGCTCTACGGCGGGCCGGTCCAGCCGGCCGTCACCGGCAAGCGCGACGCCGACGGATCTGAGCTCGTCCCGGCCTACGGCGAGCTGGACGCCGACTCGATACTTGGCCCGCTGCGGCGCCGGATGACCGCCCGGGGGGTTCCGGCGGCGGCCGCTCCAGCGGCCGCCGATGTCCGCATGACTCTGCCGCTGGTGAGCCGGGTGCCGTACTTCTGCTCGGGCTGCCCGCACAACAGTTCCACCAAGCCGCTGCCCGGGACCCTGGTCGGCGGCGGCATCGGCTGCCACGCCCTGGTGCTGCTGATGGATGAGTCGCAGGCCGGCACGGTCACCGGGCTGTCCCAGATGGGCGGCGAGGGGATGCAGTGGATCGGCATGGCGCCGTTCCTCGACCGCGACCACTTCGTGCAGAACATCGGGGACGGCACGTTCGACCACTCGGGCTCGCTGGCCATCCGGGCCGCGGTGGCCGCCCGGGCGAACATGACCTACAAGCTGCTGTACAACTCGGCCGTGGCCATGACCGGCGGCCAGCGCCCGGCCAGCGGCATGACCGTGCCGCAGATCGTCGGCGTGCTGCTGGCCGAGGGGGTGGCCCGGGTCATCGTCACCACCGAGGACCTCGGCCGCTACCGCCGCGTCAAGCTGCCCCGCGGGGTGGCCGTGTGGGACCGCTCCCGGATCGCCGAGGCGCAGCGGGTCCTCGCGGCCACACCAGGGGTCACCGTGCTCGTGCACGACCAGGAGTGCGCCACCGAGAAGCGCCGCAAGCGCAAGCGGGGCAAGATCGCCCAGCCGCAGACCCGGGTGTTCATCAACGAGCGGATCTGCGAAGGCTGCGGAGACTGCGGGCGCAAGTCCAACTGCCTGTCGGTGCAGCCGGTGCCGACCGAGTTCGGCCGCAAGACCCGCGTGCACCAGTCCTCCTGCAACGTCGACTACAGCTGCCTGGACGGTGACTGCCCCGCGTTCATGACCGTGGTGCCCGGGGCTCCGGCCGACCGGCGGCCCGCGGCCGGAGCGATCACTCCGGACGAGCTCCCGGCCCCGCGCCCGGTCGTGGACCCCGGCTCGTTCGGGATCCGGCTCACCGGGGTCGGCGGTACCGGCGTGGTCACCGTGTCGCAGGTCCTCGCGACCGCCGGGCTCATCGCCGGCTGGCACACCCGGTCGCTCGACCAGACCGGCCTGGCCCAGAAGGGCGGCGCGGTCGTGTCCGACGTCCGGTTCAGCCGCTCCGCCCCGCCTCCCACCAACAAGCTCGGCACCGGGGAATGCGACCTCTACCTGGGATGCGACCTCCTGGTGGCGTCCGACCCGAAGAACCTCGCCGTGACCGCCCCGGACCGTACCGTCGCGGTGGTCTCGGTGGCCGAGGTGCCGACCGGGCCGATGGTGTCCGACCCGGCGCTGGCCTTCCCCGACCGGACCGCCGTCAGCCAGCCGATCCTGGACCGGGTGCGGGACGGCTCCGTCCTGCTCGACGTGCGCCAGATTGTCCTCGGGCTGTTCGGTGACGACCAGTTCGCCAACGTCTTCCTGGTCGGCGCGGGTTTCCAGACCGGAGCGCTGCCGCTGCCGCCGGACGCCATCGAGGAGGCCATCCGGGTGAACGGCGTGGCCGTCGAGAAGAACCTCCAGGCGTTCCGGCGCGGCCGCCAGTACGTCGCCGACCCCAGTGCCCTGCTGGCCGCGGCGAGCCTCAATTGGCCCGCTGCGGCCGAGCCCACCCTCGACCGCCTGATCCGGACCCGCGCCGACGACCTGACGGCGTACCAGGACCCCGCCTACGCCCGCCGCTACCTCGACGTGGTCGAGCGGGTCCGCGCCGCGGAACAAGACAAGACGCCGGGCTCGACCGCGCTGACCGAGGCCGTCGCCCGGTACCTGTACAAGCTCATGGCCTATAAGGACGAGTACGAGGTCGCCCGGCTGGCCCTGGAGCCGTCCCTCGGAGCCGGCCTCGAGGCCGAGTTCGGGCCGGGCGCCCGCGCGTCCTGGCGGCTGCACCCGCCGGTCCTGCGCGCCCTCGGCATGAAGCGGAAGATCGCGCTCGGCCCGTGGTTCGTCCCGGCGTTCCAGGTCCTGCGGGCCATGCGCGGGCTGCGGGGCACGTCGATGGACCCGTTCGGCCGCACCCGGATCCGGGTCCTCGAGCGCGCGCTGATCGAGGAGTACCTCGGCCTGGTCGATCACCTGATCGGCCGCCTCAGCCCGGATACCGCGGCGCTGGCCGTGCGGCTGGCCGAGCTGCCCGATAGCGTGCGCGGCTACGAGGACGTGAAGATGCGCACCGTCGAGTCCTACCACCAGGCCATGGCCGAGCTCCGCACCCAGCTCGACGAGATCCCCGCGACCCATCCAGCCGCCTGACCGCCGGCCGGCCCCGATCTGACCACCGACGTCGCCTCATCCGCCGTCTCAGCGTGCTCGTGCGTACCACGAGCGGCAGCCGTGACGCTGTCGCACCACTCCACCCAGTGCGCCGGTTGGGGCGTTCGGGCGAGCTCAAACGGGAGAGCCTCAGGAGGCAAGCGGGTCTGGAGAGAGAACCCGGCCGGGTATGAAGGGCGCCTTCAGCGCACCCAGGCGCCAAGCGAACCACGGCAATGCTACATGGGTGTGGCTTTTTTGGAGTGAGGGTCTTGCTGGTGCCGGGGCTGGGCTTGGGCTGGTGCGGCTGGTGAGGAGGCTTCCGTCCCGTATGTTCCTGGTGTCTGAGCCAGAACAAGACGGAAGGGAAGCCTCAGATGGAAGGGTATGCGTCCGGGGGGCTGGCGGCCAGCGGTGATGCTGGCCTGGCAGTGCTGGCGGGTGAGCTGGCCGGGCTGGCGGGTGAGCTGGCCGGCGCCGGGGCGGTGAGGTCGTTTGACGAGATCGAGCAGCAGGTCATGGTGCGGGGGCGGGTGCTGCTGCGCAAGGTGGTCCAGTATGTGGTGGATGCGCAGGCGTCGGCCGAATGGAAGCTGGCGGGGGTCGCTGATGCCGCGGGGGTGCCGCGGACCCGGGCCGAGCGGGGGCACGCCCGGACTATGGTCTCGCAGTTCGGGCCGGTGGTGATCCGGCGGATGGCCTACCGGGCGCCGGGGCAGCCGAACCTGTACCCGCGGGATGCGGTGCTGAACCTGCCGCCGCGCCGGTATTCCTGGCCGCTGCAGCGGACGGTGGTGGAATACGTGCTGGCCGGGGCCTATGAGCAGGCGCAGCGGCTGGTGGCGGCGGCCACCGGGATCACGATCGGCAAGCAGCAGCTGGAGCAGATCACCATCGAGGCCGCCGCCGACGCGCCCGGGTTCTATCCCGCCCTGGCCCGGGAGCAGGAACCGGGACAGGACCGGGCGGGGATGCCGCTGGCGATCTCGGCGGACGGCAAGGGGGTGGCGATGCTTCCCGGGGAGTGCCGCCGCCGCGGCGCCAGGGCCCCGGGCCAGCGGGTGCGGAACTTCGAGAAACGGCGCGGGACCGGGGAGAAGGGGCACAAGCGGATGGCCCAGGCCGGGTGCGTGTTCGATGTCGGCCCGGCGCCGCGCACCCCGGAGCAGGTCATGGCCTCCAAAGCCGGGGCCTGCGGCGGCCAGGACACGCCGCGGGCGCTGCGCCGCTGGTACACCGTCGACATCGCCGCGGACCGCGCCGCGACCATCAGCGCCATCTTCGATGAGGCCGAGCGCCGCGACCCCGGGCACGCCCGGACCTGGATCGCCCTGGCGGACGGGGACAATCACCAGATCGAGATGATCCGCGGCCAGGCCGCCGCCCGCGGCATCACCATCGTCATCTTGATCGATTTCATCCACGTGATCGGGTACCTGTGGAAGGCCGCCTGGTGCTTTCACGCCCCGCGGGACCCCGCGATCGAGGCCTGGGTCACGGCCCGGGGGCTGGACATCCTGCACGGCCGGGTCGCCGGCGTCATCCGCCAGATCCGGGACCTGGCCGGGAAGAACCCGCCCGGGCCCGGCAGCGAGCACGCCAAGATCATCCGCACGACCCTGCACTACCTCCAGGCCAAGCAGCCGT
>Ga0207674_10008116_pt1 | contig 12169 bp, 9 predicted proteins | sample KBSCornC72_FD_184303 | JGI IMG/M metagenome (GOLD analysis project Ga0207674, IMG submission 184303) | Corn rhizosphere microbial communities from Kellogg Biological Station, Michigan, USA - KBS Corn C7-2 (SPAdes) (version 2) | ecosystem: Host-associated > Plants > Roots > Rhizosphere > Soil ... | reverse complement strand
CCTTGAAACTTTGGGGCCAAGGAGTCTGACCCTTTGATCACCAACAGATTGACGCGGAGGGCGCGGGGACACTCCCGAGAACGCGGAGCGCGGTGCAGCGATCTCTCCGCCGGACCAACAAAGAAATCTTGGGGTTGTGGATGGAAAGGAGCGGTGCGCCGGCGCTAGGAACTCGACCCCGAGAGCCGTGCTCCGCGTCCTCGGCCATTCTCCGCGTGCTCCGCGTCAATCGGTTGGAGTGATCAAGGAAGGCGGACCTCCGCGCAGCGCGAAGGACCGCTACCTCTTCCCCCGCCCCCCGCGACCGCGCGGCCGGCCCGATCCACCGCGCGCATCGTCCCGCGCGCCGTCTCGCCGCGCCTCCCGCTCGTTACGCCCTGGACGCTGCCCGCGGCCGCGATCGCGGAGGCCGCGTTTGGGCTCCGAGGGCGCGCGGTCGCGTCGCCGGTCGCGTGACGCGTTGCGCTGCTCGTCGCGTTTCCGGTTGAACCGCGCCACCTCCTCGTCCGTCCACGGCTGATCGAGCTGCGTCTGCAGGTCGTCGAGCGTGCGCGCGCGCACCGAGCCGCGCTGGCCGCGCAGCACGACGAATCGCACCGGCCGGTCGAGTGAGGGGATCTCTCCCTGGGTGAGCGACCGCGCGATCTTTTCCGGCAGCCGCAGGCGCGCCACGCCGATCGGCCCCGTATCGGACTCCTCGACGTCGTAGTCGATCTCCACCTCGCGGTCGCGTACCGTCGTGTGGGCCGGCAGCGCGTCGTAGCGCGCGCGCTCCGTTCGCGGCGACCACGTCTCGAGTGCGCGCGCGAGGTCGAGGTCCGCCGCCTTGAACTCGCTCAGCGAGCGCACCCCCTGCAATCGCTCCCGGTACAGCGCCGCGAGGTCGGCCTGGCTCAGTCGAGGCAGTGCGCCTCCGGAGCGACGATACGCTTCACGCACCGCATCGATGTGCGGCTGGTTCGTGCGCACCGAGAAGTGCCGCGCCTCCCCGCGCGCGAGCGCATCGGCGAGCACGGCACGCGCCTCGTCCTCGCGGCCGGCCGGGAACTCGTCCACCGCCTCGATCTCGCGCTCCAGCTCGAAGCCGAAGTAATCCACGCGCCGCTTGAGCACGAGCGGCGCCTTCCGTCGCTCCGCATCGTATTCGAGCGTCGCGTCGTCGCCGGTCGCGAAGCGGCGCACGAGGTCCATCGGCAGCTGCGTTCCCTCGATCGACGCGCGCGGACGGCCGAACTTGTCGGCGAAGTACCGCAGCTCGCCGGCGATCGCGCCCCAGCTCCCGCACACGCTCGTCTTCGAGACTCTCGCCTCCTCGCCCCACGACGTCTGCTCGTCGATCACGAGGTCGAACGGCATGTACTCGGCGAGGAGCAGCGCGAACTCGCGACGCGTCCCCTCGTTCGCCAGCGGCATGCGCGACGGCAGCTGCATGCCGAGGCCGCGATACACGCTGGCCATGCCGAGCGCCGCGTCCTCGATCGACTTCACGAGCACGCCGCGCCGTTCCGCCCACTCGTTGATCTCCTCCTCGTGGAAGAGATGGCGCGGCAGTCCGTACACTTCGCCGATGTAGCCCGCGACCTCGAACGCCTCGGCGTACACGTTGTAGGCGGTGAGATGATCGCTTCCCGGGACGATCAGCCCATCGAGATCGCGCTCGTCGCGCGTCATCCGGTGCAGTGATTCCACGCCGCTCATCACGGCGAGGTAGGGCACCAGGTCGTCGGCGGCGTTCACGAGCAGCTCGGCCCACTCGCGCTCGACCGGCATCGCTTCGACGGCGCGCCCGTAGCGCGTGAGCCGGCCCTTCTCGATGATGCCGCGCGACTCGAGGAACTGCGTCGCCCGTCGATAGGCGATCCGGTCGAGCGGCACCGGGAGCGTCAGGTCTCCCGCATCCACGCCGAGGTCCGCGCAGGTGATCGCGACGCGCTCGGAATCGCCGGCGAGCTGGAACTCCGGTTCCGTGGGCTTGAGCGAGAAGAAATCGATGTCGCGGTCGCTGAGGATGAACACGCGTCCGCCGGCGACGCGGCCGTGCACACGCCCCGCCATCTGGAGGATCTCGTTGGCGCCGAGGTGCAGCTTGGTGAGCACGTTCTTGCCGCGTTCGACGATCGACGTGAAGCGCACGTCGTCGATCACGACCGTATCCAGTCCGTGCACGTTGAGCGCGCTCTGTCCCGCCGCGGTCATCGCGAGGAAGTACGGCTTCTGCTCACCGCCTTCGAGGAAGGGGCGCAGCTTCCGGATCGGCTCACCGCCATGATAGAACGCGGTGTTGATGCGCGGCGCTCGCTCTTCCACGTACGTCGCCGCCTGCTCCACTCCCTTGCGCGTCGGCACGAACAGCGCGACGCCGCGCTTCTGCTTGTACACGCCCTGCAGGAAGCGGTCGTCGAGGAACTCCGTCGGCTCCTTGTTCACCACGTCCACCTTCGCCGCCTTCTGCGGGTCGAAGGCGTACACCTCGAGCACGTCGTGACTGTCGAGGTACGTGCGGTAGAACGTCGGATCCACCGTCGCCGACAGCCAGATGAACCGGCAGCCCACGCGCTTGCCCAGCGCGAGGCAGAGCTCCAGCTCCGCCGACGTCTGGTGGATCTCGTCCACGATCAGCGTGTCCTGCGGCAGGATGTCGCCGTCCTGGAACCATCGCCGTGCGATGCCGGTCGTGACGATGACGATGTTCCAGCTCGGCGTCTCCGGCGTCGCCTCGCGTTCGCGGTTGATCACGCCGACGCGCAGCTCCTCGGTGCCGAGCAGCTCTTCGGCGATCGGACGGATGGCGAGCGTCTTCCCCGAGCCGGTGCCGGCGACGATGCCGAAGCCGCGGCGCGAACGTGCGAGCTCGCGCACGCGCGCGCCGAAATGCTTCTCGAGGTACGTCTCGATGTGGAGGCCCACCGCGAGCTCGATCGTCTCGCAGGCGGCGCGTGTCGGTGCGATCACGATCACGCGCCCCGTGGGCGGCTCCGCCCGGACGAAGGCGTCGTGGTCCGGAGGGAGGTATTTGTCTCTTACGTCGCGCATGCGGGCCGGCGAGGCGAGAAACGTGCGCGGCCCGCGGACCGGCTACGGCTTCTTCCGGTCCTCGCCGAACTTGCGCATGAACGGCGCGATACGCTTCTCCCCGGTGTCGCCGACGTTCTTGCCGTCCTTGTAGTCGTCACCGAAGACCACCTTGCCGTTCGACGGGCGATTGCGGACCGCCGTCGGACAGTCCGTCGGCGCGGGCTGCTGCTTTGCCGGCACGTCGTTCAGCCAGATCCGGCACATCCCCTTGGGGGGACGATATTCCTTCGGGACTTCCCCCTCCTTCTGCTGGGCGTGCGCCGTTCCGGCCAGGCCGGCCGAGCAGACGAGAGTGAGGAGCGCGGTGCGAAGCTTCATCGAATTCTCCAGTGCCAGCGCGGACGTCGCGCGGCACCGAGTGAGAAAGCAGGTGGGGTGCCAGCTGGCGGGCAGATGTTTGCTCGACGGCCAACTCCTGACCAGCGTAACAGTTAGCACTGTCGAGCCCGCTCACAAGGGTGTCGTCCGCGAGGTACCGGTGTCCTACGTTACGGACAGCGCCGTCCTCTCCCCCGGCAGGCGGGGCCCGCCAGTGCGCCCTTGTCTACCCTCAGTCGCCGAAGCTGATCCCTGTGGCCCGCGCCGTCTGGACCACGTCGTGGCTCGGATCCACGCGCTTCAGCTCCCCAAGCACCTGATCGATCGGAATGGTGACGATGTGCGGCGACTGCAGCGCCACCATCTCTCCCCACTTCTCGTCGGCGATCGCGCGCACCGCCGCCCCGCCGAAGCGCGTGGCGAGCAGACGGTCATAGCCGGTCGGCATGCCGCCGCGCTGCAGATGCCCGAGCACGAGCGAGCGCGTCTCCTTGCCGGTGAGCTGCTGGATCTCCCGCGCGATCGCCTCCGCGACGCCGCCGATCCGGCGCGCCTGGCCGGGCATCGACTCGCCGAGCGTGTGCGAATGTCCCCCGCGGGGAAACGCTCCTTCGGCCACGACCACGATCGAGAACAGGCGGCCCACCGAATCCCGATACCGGATCTTCTCGCACACCTTCTGGATGTCGTACGGGATCTCGGGAATCAGGATGACGTCGGCCGTGCCTGCCAGGCCCGCGTGGAGCGCGATGAACCCCGCGTCCCGCCCCATCACCTCCATGACCATCACGCGGTCGTGACTTTCAGCGGTCGTGTGCAGCCGATCGATCGCCTCCAGCGCCGTGTTCACCGCCGTGTCGAAGCCGAACGTCGTCACCGTGCCGCTCACGTCGTTGTCGATCGTCTTCGGCACGCAGACGATTCGCATCCCCTTGGCGCAGAGCCGGCGCGCGATGTCCAGCGAGCCGTCGCCCCCGATCGAGATGAGCGCGTCGATCCCGAGGCGTCGTGCGTTCTCCATCAGCTCGTCGGAGCGATCCTCCTCCTTGTACGATCCGTCGGCCTGCTTGCGCGGATAGAAGAACGGATTGCCGCGGTTCGTCGACCGCAGGATCGTGCCGCCCATGTGCGCGATGCCGCGCACCGACTCCTTCGTCAGCGTGATGACCTCGTCCTCGCCCATCAGACCAGCGAATCCGCGCTTGATGCCGAGTACGTCCCAGCCGCGATTGATCGCGGAGAGGGCGGCAGCGCGGATGACGGCGTTCAGACCCGGGGCGTCGCCGCCGCCGGTGGAGATTGCGATGCGCATCTGTGTGGGATGATGCTCGGGTTACGTGGGGTGGGACGTGCCACGGGCCAACGCGTCCAGACGACGCATCGGCCCGGATCAGATTCTGCTGGAACGGTGGTCAGACTGCCGCGCGCAACAAGCCAACGATCTCTCCCGGCTCAGCATGTCGCCCGAGCTTGGACTTCTGGAAGACCGGCGAGCCGTCCTTCGAAACCTCGAACCGTCCTCCCGACGACGGTTTCAGATCCACCTTCGCGTCGGGAAAGTGCTGCCGGAGCTCGGCCGCCAACCTGGCGGCCCGGGGCTCGTAGCTTCAAACGGTGCAGTACTCGATGGTGATGTGCATGACAGGGAATCTGGTCCAGTGCAGCCGTAGCAATATACTGCGATCCGAGGCCGGATGCGCACGGTTCGGGGCGTCCGATTGGACGTTCAAGTGGCGAATGCGCCGCCCGGTCCCGTCTCCTCGCCGCGTCTCGCTGCCGCCACGAGCTTCGAGCGCAGTCGACTGACGCGACTTCTCGGCCTCCTTGCGCGCCCGTAAGTTGGGGCACCGCGCGCTCGGCAGACCTCCCGCCTCCCGCCTCCGCTGATGACCTCCGGCACCACGCCCCGGCCCACGCCAGTCTCGCATGCCGAAGCGCCGGCGGGCGCGGGGAGACATGCCGGGCAGGCGGCGGTGACGGTCATCGAGCCGCCCACCGGCCGGCCTTCCCTCGGGCTCGGCGAGCTCTGGGCGTACCGCGAGCTCCTCTACTTCATCACCTGGCGAGACATCAAGGTCCGCTACAAGCAGACCGCGCTCGGCGCCTCGTGGGCGATCATCCAGCCGCTGCTCACGATGGTCGTGTTCAGCCTCTTCTTCGGCAATCTCGCCAAGGTGCCGTCGGACGGCGTTCCGTACCCGCTGTTCAGCTTCGTCGCGCTCGTCCCCTGGACGTTCTTCGCCAACGGCCTGACCCAATCGGCGAACAGCGTGGTGGCGAGCCAGCAGCTCGTGACCAAGGTCTATTTCCCGCGGCTCGCCATCCCGATCGCCACCGTGCTCTCGGGCGCGATCGACTTCGTGCTCGCGTTCGTGGTGCTTCTCGGACTCATGGCCGCCTACGGAGTCGCGCCCACGGCGCACGCGCTGTTGATCGTGCCACTCCTTCTGCTCGCGTTCGTCGCCTCCCTCGGTGTCGGACTCTGGCTCGCCGCGCTCAACGTGCAGTACCGCGACGTGCGGTACGCCGTCCCCTTCCTCACGCAGCTCTGGCTGTTCGCCACCCCCATCGCGTATCCGAGCAGCCTCCTGCCCGAGCCGTGGCGGACGCTCTACGGGCTCAATCCGATGGTCGGGGTGGTCGAGGGCTATCGGTGGGCGCTGCTCGGGGCGGGCTCGCCGCCGGGCCGCATGGTCCTCATGTCGTGCGTCGCGGCCCTCGTCGTGCTGATCGGCGGCATCCTCTACTTCCGGCGAATGGAGCAGACGTTCGCCGACGTGATCTGAGCCGGCTCCCTTGACCGCCGCCATCCGGCTGGAGGGGCTCGGCAAGCGCTACGTGCTCGGTCGTGCCCTCGATCCGCATCGCACGGCGCGAGAGGCGCTCGTCGATGCGATGTCGGGCGCGGTGCGCGCGACCGCGTCGCTCCTCCGCCGCACCGCGCCGGCGACGGGCGACGACGCATTCTGGGCGCTCCGGGACGTCTCGTTCGACGTGCCGCACGGCGAGGCGCTCGGTCTCATCGGCGGGAACGGCGCCGGCAAGAGCACGCTGCTCAAGCTGCTCACGCGCATCACGGCGCCGACCGCTGGTCGCGCCACGATCCAGGGCCGCGTCGGGTCGCTGCTCGAAGTCGGCACGGGCTTCCATCCCGATCTCACGGGGCGCGAGAACGTCTTCCTGAACGGCGCGATCCTCGGCATGCGTCGCGAGGAGGTCGCCCGCAAGTTCGACGAGATCGTGGCATTCGCCGAAGTCGAGCGCTTCATCGACACGCCGGTGAAGCGATACTCGAGCGGGATGTACCTCCGTCTCGCCTTCGCCGTCGCGGCGCACCTCGAGCCCGAGGTGCTGCTCGTGGACGAGGTGCTCGCCGTCGGCGACGCGGCGTTCCAGGCCAAGTGTCTCGGCAAGATGGGGGACGTGACGGCCGAAGGGCGCACCGTGGTGTTCGTCAGCCACAATCTCGACGCCATCCAGCGGCTCTGCCGTCGCGCCGTGCTGCTCGAGGGGGGCCGCGTCGTCGACGCGGGACGCGCCGACGAGGTCGTGCGCGGCTATCTCACGCGGCAGCTTCGGCGTCCGTCGCCGGCGGAGTGGCTCGACGTATCGGGTCTTCGCCGGCGCGGCTCCGGCGGGGCGCGATTCGCCGCGGTGCGGTTCACGACGGGCGAGCCGGCACTCGACGGGCATCCGTATCCGCTCGGCCCGCTCGAGCTGCAGCTGGAGATCGATGCGGCGGAGGGACGAAGCGTGTCGTCGCTCGCCGTGGTCATCCGCGACGTCGGTGGAACGAACCTCGTCAATGCCGACATCGCCGCCGCCGAGCAGACGCTGCGCCTGGAAGCGGGCCGGAACGTCGTGACGCTGCGCATCGACTCGCTCTATCTGAATCCGGGCGAGTACACCGTCGACCTGTGGGTCGGCGATGGCGGACCCACGGGCCTCGACTACGTCGAGTCGGCGTTCCAGCTCCTCGTGCTCGATCCGAGACCGGCGGGAACCGGCCCGAGTCTCGTCGTGACCGGCCTCGTCCCGTGCGCGCTCCGTGCGTCGGTCGCATCCGGCTCGATGCGCGAGGGCGTGCGCGAGGACTCGACGGCGGGCTCCGGCGCGGACCCCCGCGGTGCCGGCCGGTAGCGTGCCCGCGGTCGCCCTCCTGCCGTGGGGGCTGCTGTTCGACGAGGACTATCTCGACACGATCGGCGTCTCGCTCGAGGAGTTCTGCGTGAACGGCGCCGGTGGGCACCTGTTCAACTTCATCACCGCGATGCAGCGCGCCGGGGTGAACACCGTGCTCGTGCTGTTCTCGCGGCGCGTCCCTCGCACCACGCGATTCGTCAACCGGTCCACGAACGCCACGGTCGTCGTGATCCCGCCGCCGGCGCGCTACCGCGCGCTTCGCGACCTCCTCGCTCGGCCCGGCCTCCGAGGGGCACTCCGCAAGGTGGGTCGCCCGGTCCGCACCGCTGCCGACGAGATCGCGGCGTATCTCGCGACGCCGGTGCGCGCGCTCGCGCGCGAGCTGCGGCGCGAGGGCTGCCGCGCGATCGTATGCCAGGAGTACGAGTTCGTTCGCTTCGACGCGTGCGTGCTGCTCGGTCGCCTGATGCGAGTGCCGGTGTTCGCCACCTTCCAGGGTGGCAACAAGCTGACCGGCGTGCCCCAGCCGCTGATCCGCCCGAGAACCGTGCGGCGCGCGGCCGGCCTCATCATCGCGCCGAGCACCGAGATCGAGCGCGTGCGCGCCGCCTACGACGTGCCGTCGAGCCGGATCGCGCAGATCTTCAACGCCCTCGAGCCTTCCGCGTTCGATGCGCCGTCGCGCGAGGTCGCTCGCGAGGCGCTCGGGATTCCGACGGATGCCCGCGTCGCCGTGTGGCACGGCCGAGTCGAGGTGGCGACCAAGGGCGTCGACGTGCTGATCGATGCGTGGCAGACCGTGTGTGCATCGCACCCCGGAAAGGACTATCGACTGCTCATGCTCGGCACCGGCGTCGACTCGGCGTGGATGCACGAGCGGCTGGCGAGTGGCGCGGTACGCGGCGTCACGTGGCGCGACGAGTACGTCCAGGATCGCGCACTGCTGCGTCGGCATCTCGCGGCGGGCGACGTGTTCGCGTTTCCGTCGCGTCACGAGGGCTTCGCCGTCGCACCGCTCGAGGCGATGGCGTGTGGGCTCCCGATCGTGGCTGCGGATGCGCCGGGAATCCCCGACCTGCTCGCCGGGGGCGAGGCATCCGGCGGCGTCATCGTGCCGCGCGGCGATGCCGCTGCGTTCGCGGCGGCGCTGGGACGTGCTCTCGACGACGTCGCATGGGCGCGCGCCACCGGTGTGCGCGCGCGACGGCGCGTCGAGGAAGCGTGCGCGCTGGATTCCGTCGGTCGGCGGCTCCGCGACTTTCTCCTGAAGGACGATCCCGCATCGCTTCCATCCGCCGCCGCGCAGCGGGAGATCACCTTCCGTCAGTCATGAACGACCCGGTCCGCGTCTCCGTCGTGCTTCCCTTCCTCGACGCATCGCGCTTCATGCGCGAGTGCATCGACTCGGTGGTCGCGCAGACGTATCCGCACTGGGAGCTCGTGCTCGTCGACGATGGATCGCGCGACGACAGCGCGGCGATCGCGCAGGAATACGTGCGCCGGTTCCCCGGGCGCGTACGATTGCTCGAGCATCCGCGCCGAGAGAATCGCGGCATCAGCGCGTCGCGCAACGCCGGCGTGCGTGAATCACGTGGCGAGTTCATCGCCGAGCTGGATGCCGACGACGTCTGGCTTCCCGACAAGCTCGCGCGGCTCGTTCCCGAGCTGGAGGCGCATCCCGACGTCGGGATGGTCTACGGCAACTCGCTCTGGTGGTACGGTTGGACCGGAGACTCGGCAGACGCAGCGCGCGATCATCTTCCTCTCATGGAGCCGAGCAGCGGTACGTCGGACGGTCGCGAGGTGCTCCTCCGCCAGCTCCTCGGGAAGACGGCGTCTCCGTGCCCGTGCTCGGTGCTGCTGCGCAGATCGGTGGTCGAGCGGGTCGGAGGCTCCGAGGAGCAGTTTCGAGGAACGCACGAGGACATCGTGCTCTACGCCAAGATGCTCATCGCCGCGCCGGTGATCGTGCTCGACGGCTGGTGGGACCGCTATCGCTGCTACACGACGCCGGGCACCTCGGTCACCGAGATCGCGAAACAGAGGGGTACGCTGGCCGAGACGCACCAGCGGTATCTCCGCTGGCTGGAGGGATACCTCGTCGAGCACGGGATGGCCGACAGCCCGCATCGTCGGCTCGTGCGCCGATCGCTCCTGCGCATTCGCTTCCCGCGCACTCATCGCGTGATCGACGCCGGCCGGCGAGTGCTGCGTCGGATGCGCGGCGTGATCGGCGCGAGGGCGTGAGCGGTCTGGTAATCCAGCGACACACTCGCCATCGTTCGGCGTGCGCGTCACGTCGGCGTGATGCGCGACCGTCGCTCGTGTCGTCCCGCCACTCACCCATCCCGATGCACGCACTCCGTTCTCCCCTGATCGCCGCGCTCGCGATCGTCACGCTCTCGGCCGGCGCGAGCGCGCAGGCCGCGACCCAGGCTGGAAGCGTCACACCGCCCGCTGGCCCCGACGTCGGCCAGGTCGCTCCCGACTTCACCGCGCAGTGGGCCGACGGCTCCGGCGCGCGCACCACGCCCGTCAGCCTGTCGGCGCTTCGCGGCAAGGTCGTCGTCGTCGCCTTCTACCCGAAGGACCGCACCTCCGGTTGCACTGCCGAGCTGACGAAGTTCCGCGACGAGAACGCGAAGCTGTTCGGCGGCGACGTCGTCGTGCTGCCCGTCTCCGCCGACAGCATCTCGAGCCACGTCTCGTGGGCGTCGGAGATGAAGTTCCCCTTCGCGCTCGTGTCCGATCCCGAGCTCAAGGTCGCGGACCTGTATGGATCGCACGCCGCCGGCCGGCCCGTCGCGAGCCGGACGGTCTACGTGATCGGCAAGGACGGCAAGGTCGTGTGGCGCGAGATGAAGTTCAACGCGCTGAACGAAGAGGCCTACGCGTCGCTCGCCACGGCCGTGGCGAAGGCGCGCTGAAGAATCCGGGTTCGACGGGCGCGGCGACGCCCCCGTTCGTCATGAGTCGCGGGCGGTGGCGCACTGTCACCGCCCTCGTCGCGTTTCTGGCGACGATCGTCGTGATCTCGACGTATCCGGTGTTCAGCCAGACGTACGACGAGCCTGCGCACCTCGCGGCGGGAATGGAATGGCTCAGCCGCGGCGTGTACCTCTACGAGGCACAGCATCCGCCCCTTCCGCGAGTCGCGGCCGCCATCGGGCCGTACCTCGGTGGCGCTCGCAGCCTCGGCAACAGCGACATGTTCGACGAGGGACGCGCCATTCTTGGCGAGGGGGCGCACTACCGGCGCATGCTGCTGCTCGCACGGCTCGGCATGCTGCCCTTCTTCGGGCTGATCCTCGCGATTTGCGCGCTGTGGGGTGGCCGGGTCGCCGGCCCGCCGGGCGCCGCACTGGCCACGCTGTTCGCGGCGGCGAACCCGAACCTGCTCGCCCACGCCGGCATCGCCGGCACCGACATGGCTCCCGCAGCATGCGTCGCGGCGGCGATGTATGCGTGGATGCGGTGGCGTGAACAGCCATCGCCGCACCGCGCCGCCCTGTTCGGCGTCGGGATGGGGCTGGCCACCGTGGCGAAGTTCTCCGCGCTGGCGTTCCTCGGGCCGATGCTGGTGCTCGGTGAGGCGCTGCGCCTGCTCGTGCCGCGCCGGACGTCGGGCACTACTACTGATCGAGCCGCCGTGCCATGGCGCCATGCGTTGATCGGATTCGCGGCGGCAATATTCGTCGTGTGGGGATTCTACCGGTTCGACGTCGGCACCATCTGGCACCACCGCATCCCCGTTCCCGCACCCGAGCTCTTCCATGGCTTCAGGCCTTTCCTGAAGCACGCGACCGAAGGGCACCCGGCGTTCCTGCTCGGCGAGGTCTCGTACACCGGGTGGTGGTACTACTATCTCGTCGCGCTCGCCGTGAAGTCGCCGCTGCCACTGCTCGCGCTCGCGGTCGTCGGCGCCGTGGCCAGTGTGCGCGCCGCGCGCGATGCCGAGCGGTGGCCCGCTCTCGTTCCGCTCGTCGGCGTCGTCGCGGTGCTCGCCGTCAGCATGAAGTCGCACGTCGATCTCGGCATCCGACTGATGCTGTCGGTCTATCCCTTCCTCGCCGTGCTCGCCGCACGAGGCACGGTGTTCGCCTGGCACCGTGCGGGAACGCGTGCGTCGGTCATGGTGCGCCGGCTCGCCGTCGCGCTGCTCCTGATTACGACGATCACCATCCCCGTGTCGGCCTGGCCCGACTATCTCGCTTACTTCAATCCCGTCGCGGGGGCGAGGCCCGAGCGCGTACTGGTCGACAGCAACCTCGATTGGGGCCAGGACCTGTATCGGCTCGCCGATACGGTGCGCGCGCGACACATCGACTCGGTGCGTGTGCACTACTTCGGGTCGGCCAACCTGCGCGCCGTCGGTCTGCCGAATGCCCGCCACCTCGCTCGCAACGAGCGGGCGACGGGATGGATCGCCGCGAGCGAGACCTTTCTCGCCGGCATCTGGGCGGACACCGCGCTCGCCTGGCTCGCGCGCCGGCCTCCGGTGGCGCGCATCGGTCCATCGATGCGCCTCTACTACATCCCGCCGCCGGGACGCTGAATCTCGAGTCGCACGGCGTCGGAACGACGGAACGACGCCTTTCAACGACGGAACGCGGATGACCCGGATCTTCCGGAC
>Ga0207674_10008113_pt1 | contig 12174 bp, 12 predicted proteins | sample KBSCornC72_FD_184303 | JGI IMG/M metagenome (GOLD analysis project Ga0207674, IMG submission 184303) | Corn rhizosphere microbial communities from Kellogg Biological Station, Michigan, USA - KBS Corn C7-2 (SPAdes) (version 2) | ecosystem: Host-associated > Plants > Roots > Rhizosphere > Soil ... | reverse complement strand
ATCGAAACCTTCGCGGGCGTTGATGCCCTCCATGACGCGCACGCGCGGGTCGCTCCGAAGCTTCCAATCGAGCTGCCCTTTGCCGACATCGACGTCATAGACGCGCGACGCTCCGCGCTGCAGAAGGCAATCGGTGAAGCCACCGGTCGACGAGCCGACGTCGAGCGCGACCGAGCCCGCCACGTCGATGCGGAAGTCATCGAGGGCGCCTTCGAGCTTCTCGCCGCCGCGTGAGACAAAGCGCGGCCCGCCTTCAATCGTGACGATGACGTCCTCGTCCACCGGCGCAGCGGCGCGGTCGGCGCGGTCGCCGGAGACGCGGACCGCACCGGCGAGGATCAGCGCTTGCGCTCGTTCGCGGCTCGGTGCGAGCTCTCGCTGCACCAACAGCTGATCGAGCCGCACGCGACGCTTCACGCGGCGATTCTCGCGTATTCGCATACTGCGAGCGATGCCGAAGCGTCTGCCGCGCGCGCGCACCCTGAAGGGAGAGCCGAAGCTCTCCTATTACGACTCCGCGGGCGGCCTTCCCGGCGAGCCGCCGATCCTTCTGATCCACGCGAGCCTGTATCGCTCCGAGGACTGGGAGAACATCTTCCCGCGGCTGGCGACGCGCTACCGCGTCGTGTCGTACGACCAGCGCGGTCACGGCCGCAGCGAGCGCGCAGCCAGCTACGAGCTCCGCGCCTTCGCGGACGACGCCGTCCGCGTTCTGCGTGAGGTGATCAAGGCCCCTGCGGTGGTCATCGGCCATTCGCTCGGCGCGATCACGGCGCTCGTCGCGGCGGCCGACGCACCGGATCTCGTGCGGGCCCTTGTCCTCGAGGATCCGCCCCTCAAGTACGGCACGCCGTGGGAAAGCGAGCGCTATCAGGGTCTGCGCGACGCGCTCGACGTCCGCGAGGATCCAAAGGCGTTCCTCAAAGCGATCGAGAAACGCCCGCTGCCTTCACCCGGGCCGCACGGCGAGCGCACCTACGGGGAGATGCGTGGCTTTTACGCCGCCGACCGTGTGGCGACGGACTTCAAGGACATCGACCCCGCGTTCCTCGACTGGAGGATGTCGAGCGAGGACCCCACCGCCTCGGTCATCGCGGCATCCATCCCGAAGGTGACAGCACCGGTGCTCGTCGTGACCGGCGAGCCGCGACTCGGCGCCGCGTTCGATGACTCCGCGGAGTTCATGCTGAAGCGGCAGATCAAGGACCTCACGGTGAAGCGCTTCCCGGGCCACGGCCACGTCGTCCACGGCTTCCGGCCGGAGCCATTCCTCGAGACGCTCGAGCCGTTCCTTCGCCGCGTTCGGACGACCTGAGTCCTAGGTCCGCTCCTTCGCTTGCTTCTGCAGGGCATCCGCGAGCTGCGTGATACGTAGCTCGGCGGCGTCGAGTTTCTTCGCGCACCGCTCGTACAGACGTAGTCCTTCTTCGTAGAGACGCACGGCCTCGTCGAGATCGAGCGACGGATCCTCGAGCCGATCGGCGATCGTCTCCAAACGCGCAAGAGCTTCTTCGATGCTCGGCTCGGCCTCAGCCACTCTTCTCCACCTTCTCTACCGTGACCTCCGCGCGCCCGTCGCGCATGCGCAGTCTCGCGCCTTCGCCGGGTCGCAGCGTGGCGACCGATGCGCGCACCCGGCCGTCCGCCCCCTCGACGATCGCGTAGCCGCGACCGAGCACCTTCAGCGGCGACAGCGCCTCGAGGCGGCGATGCGATGCGACGAGCCGCTGGCGCCGAGACGGCACGAGACGCGACATGGCGCGGTCGATCAGTCTTCGGTCTTCGTCGAGCCGCTGCCGCAGCGCCGCGACCTTCGCGGGTGGCGCGCGACGCTCGACGAGCCGCCGCGCGTCGACGAGGCGGCGTCGACGGCCTTCCAGCGCTTCGCGCATCCGCGTCGCGATGCGGCGCCAGAGCCGGTCCGCGGCGACCTGATGGCGGGTCGAATCGGGCACCACGAGCTCAGCGGCCACCGACGGTGTCGGCGCGCGGACGTCCGCGGCGTGATCCGCCAGCGTCACGTCGGTCTCGTGGCCGACGCCGCAGACGACGGGTCGCGGGAAGCGCGCGATCGCTCGCACCAGCGCCTCGTCATTGAACGCGGCGAGATCCTCGCTGGGGCCGCCGCCACGGGCGACGATCACGACGTCCAGCTCGCGCAGCTGCGCGAGGCCGTCCAGCGCCCCGATCAGCGACTCGACCGCGCCGACGCCCTGCACCTGCGCGGGCGCGAGGATCAATTCGATGCGCGGATCGCGGCGCGCAACGACGGTCTGCACGTCGCGCCAGGCAGCACCGATCGGGCTCGTGACGACGCCGACGCGTCGCGGCGTCGGCGGCAGCGCGCGCTTCCGCTCCTGAGCGAAGAGACCCTCGGCGATGAGTCGTCGCTTGAGCGCCTCGAGCCGGAGGTACGCGTCGCCGGCGCCCGCGGGGCGGACGTCGTCGATACGGAGCTGGCAACGTCCCTCACGGTGATAGAACTCGACCCAGCCGTGCGCCAGCACCTTCGAGCCATCGCGTGGCGTGAGCGCGATCTGCGCGGCCTGCGACGCGAAGAGCACCGACTGCAGCTGACCCACGTTGTCGCGCAGCGTGAAGTACACGTGACCCGCCGGTGACACGCGCGCCTGGGAGACTTCGCCTTCGACCCAGAGGTCCTTGAACTCGTCGCCGGATTGGATGTGCTCGGCCAGGCGTATCGCGAGCTGACCGACGCGCAGGACATCCCTAGGCGCGCTCGAGATACTCACCGGTCCGCGTGTCGACCTTGATCTTGTCCCCCGCCTTTACGAAGAGCGGGACGTTGACCTTGAGCCCGGACTCGAGCGTCGCCGGCTTCGTCGCACCGGTCGCGGTGTCCCCCTTGAGCCCGAAGTCCGTGGATGCGACGGTCATCACGATCGAGGCCGGCATGTCGACCCCGATCGGCTCGCCTTCGTACTCGTTGAGCGTGACCTCCATGCCGTCGGTGAGGTAGTTCACGGCATCGCCGAGCTGGTCCGCGTCGAGCGCCAGCTGGTCGTACGTTTTCGTGTCCATGAAGTGGAAGTGCGTGCCGTCCTTGTACATGAACTGGACGATGCGGTGGTCGAGGCGAGCGCGCTGGAAGCGCTCGCCGGCCTGGACCGTCTTCTCGATGAGATCGCCCTTCCGCACGTTGCGCAGCTTCATGCGCACCTGCGCACTGCCGCGTCCCATCTTGATGTGCTGGAACTCGACGATCTGGTAGAGCTGCCCGTCGATCTCGACGGTGATGCCGCGCTTTATTTCCCCGGTGCTGATCACAGTTTCTTCTTCGTCTCCTCGATGAGCCAGCGGAGCGCGACCTCGTAGCCGACGACGCCCAGGCCGACGACCTGATTCGCGGTCACGTCCTTCAGATAGCTATGGTGGCGGAAGGGCTCGCGCTTCATGACGTCGCTGATGTGCACCTCGACGACCGGGAACTTGCAGGCCGCGACGGCGTCACGCAGCACGACGGACGTGTGAGCGAGCCCTCCAGGATTGATGATGGCACCATCGGCGGAAGCGTGCTGCTGCAGGAAGTCGATGAGCGCTCCCTCGTGATTCGATTGAAAGGCCGTGACGGTCGCGTCAGCGTCGCGCGCGACCGCGGTGCAGCGGGCCACGACCTCTTCGAGCGTGGTCGTGCCGTAGATCTGCGGCTCGCGCGTGCCCAGGGTGTTCAGATTCGGCCCGTTCACGACGAGGAAGCGCTTCATGCGGCACGGCCCTGGACCAGACGCGCGGCCTCGCGAAGCGTCTGGTCTCCGACATCGGTCACCTCGCTGAAGAGCCCGACGCGCCGCGGAAGGATCCAGCGGACCTTGCCGGCGCGTGCCTTCTTATCGCGGGACAGGTAAGTCCAGACCTCGCGCATGAGGTGGGCGCGGATCGGCAGCCTGGCGCGAGCGAGCAGGCGTTCGACGTCGATCCGCAGCGAGCGCGGGGCCAGACCGAGCGTCTCGGACAGCGCCGAGGCGAACACGAGGCCGATCGCGACCGCCTCGCCGTGCGTCACGCGATAGCTCGACGCCGCCTCGTACGCGTGACCAAGGGTGTGGCCGAAGTTCAGGAGCTCGCGCAGACCCGTCTCGCGCGGGTCGAGCGTGACGATGCCCGCCTTCACCTCGGCCGCGAGCGCCACCGTCGTGAGCTGGGGACCGATCTCCCCACGCAGCACCGCGTCCAGCGAGCGCTCGACGTGCGCGACCGCGTCGCGGTCAGCGAGGAACGCGCTCTTCACGACCTCCGCGAGACCCGACGAGAGCTGTCGCTGCGGCAGCGTCGCGAGAACACCGGTGTCGGCGAACACCGCATCCGGCGGATGGAACGCGCCGACGAGGTTCTTGCCCTCGGGGATGTCGATCGCTGTCTTGCCGCCGATCGCCGCGTCGACCATGCCGAGAAGCGTCGTCGGGACCTGCGCGACGCGCACGCCGCGCAGGAACGTCGCGGCGGCGAACCCCGCCGCATCGCCCACCGCACCGCCGCCGAGTGCGACGATCCCGCTGTCGCGGCCCAGCCCGGCTGACGCGAGATCGCCCCAGAGCCTGGCGACCGCGCGCACGGACTTCGCGCCCTCGCCGGTCGGCAGACGCAGCGCGAGCGGGTCGAAGCCGGCGTGCGCGAGAGATCGCATGAGGCGCTCCTCGTAACGCGCGGCCGCGGCGGGCTCGGTCACGACCGCAACGCGACCGGACCAGCCGAGATCCCCCAGATGCGTGCCGACTTGGTCGAGCAGACCCGCGCGAACAAGGATGGGATACGGACGCTCACCACCGACATCCACGCGGATCCCACGCGCCGCGACGAGCCACGCCGCGATCGCGTGCGCGGAGTCGTCGGCGGTCGAGTCGCGGTCCACGTCGAAGATGACATCGGCATCGGCGTACGCGGTCTTTCGCTCACGGAGGACGGAGCGCGCGCGGTCCTCCGGCGACACGTTCTGATCGGGTCGCTTCGCCTGCGTCGCCGCGATGCCAGCCGTGATCCGCTCCAGCGAACCGCGCAGACCGATGATCAGCCCGAGCTCGCGCATCCGTTTGCGATTCTCCTCGCGGATCGGCGCGCCGTCTCCGGTGTCGACGACGATCCATGCCGGCGTCGGTCGGAGCGACGCGATGACGCGCGTCTCGAGATCGCGGAAGCTCTCCATCCCGTCCTGCTCGATCACGTCCTTGTTGGGCTTGCGCGCGCGCCGCGCGATGGCGCGGTCGGTCTCGACGACGCTCGCGCCGAGCCGACTCGCGAGGAGCGGCGCGATAGTGCTCTTGCCGATGCCCGGCGGACCCACGATGAAGAGGTGCACGACCGCTATTTCCTCTGGTCGATCGGACGGAGGCGGGCGCGATATCGGTCGACCGCGGCGACGAGATCGTCGGCGTTGTCGCTGCCGAACTTCTCGACAAGCGCATCGGCGAGCACGAAAGCGAGCATGGCTTCCGCGACGACGCCAGCCGCGGGCACGACGCACACGTCACTTCGCTCGACGTGCGCGGGCGACGGCGCGCCGGTGCGAAGGTCGGCGGACGGCAGCGGCTTCATGAGCGTCGAGATCGGCTTGAACGCGACCTCCACGATGATGTCCTCGCCGTTGCTCATGCCGCCCTCGAGGCCGCCGGCGCGGTTGCGACTGCGAGTGAAGCGTCCGTCCGCGACGCTGATCGGATCGTGCACGGCGCTCCCGCGCTCGCGTGCCGCGGTGAAGGCGTCCGCGAACTGCACTCCCTTGGCGCTCTGGATGGACAGCAGGGCCTGCGCGATGCGCCCGTCGAGACGTCGATCCCACTGCGCTGTCGTCCCGAGCCCGGCCACGAGGCCGCTCGCGCGCAGCGACACGATGCCGCCCAGTGTGTCGCCCGCGTCGCGCGCCGCGGCGATCGCGGCGATCATCGCTTGTGAGCGATCTGCATCGGCGCAGCGCACCTCACTCGCCTCGACCGCTTCGGAGTCGAAGCGCGGCTCGCTCTCGACGTCGCCGATCGCCTTCGTCTCGCTACGCACCTCGATACCGGCGAGCCTGAGGACCGCCTTCGCGACCGCACCGGCCGCGACGCGTGCGGCCGTTTCACGCGCGCTGGAGCGCTCGATGACGTCGCGCACGTCCTCGTGACCGAACTTGAGCGCGCCGGCGAGATCGGCGTGGCCCGGCCGCAGGCGCGTGACTGCGTCCGGCGGGTCCAGCACGGGCTCGACGCTCATGACGCGCTCCCAGTTCACGGCGTCGCGGTTCTTGATCTGCAGCGCGATCGGTGCGCCGGTGGAGCGTCCATGCCGCACGCCGCCGGTGATGTTCACGGCGTCGCGCTCGATCTTCTGTCGCGCCCCGCGGCCGTAGCCGAGCTGACGGCGCCGCAGGTCGCTATCGATGTCCGCCGCCGCGATCGGAACACCGGCCGGAACGCCGTCGAGGACCGCGATGAGCCCCGCCCCGTGCGACTCGCCGGCGGTGAGCAGCCTCATATCGCGCGCGGGAGAGCCGCGCGCATCACGGCGAGCGGCGCCTCGCGGCCCGTCCACATGGTGAACGAGCGCGCCGCCTGATAGAGCAACACCAGAAGTCCGTCCACGACAACGACATTCTTGACGGCCCGCGCCCTCTTGACGAGGGGCGTCACCGCGGCAGTGGGCACAAGGTCCACGATGCGCAGGCCCTCGCGGATCTCGAACCCGGCCAGCGGATCCTCACCGTGCAGACCCAACGGCGTCGCGTTGACCACGCCCGTAACGGTGGCGAGGTCCTCGGGCGTCGGCCAGAGCATCGCCGACGGCCGACGTCCATCGACCTCGATCCCGGAGGCGAGCTGCTCGGCGCGCTGGCGGCTGCGGTTGGCGATCCGCACTTCGTTGCCCCGCTGCAGGAGGACGACGGCACAGGCACGCGCTGCCCCGCCCGCCCCTAAGACCATGACCGTTTCGCCCGCGAACAGCTTCGCGGCGCGACCCGGTCGCGGCTCGCTGATGGCGCGCTCGAATCCGTACACGTCGGTGTTCTCCCCGATGAGGCGCGCGCCGCGCCGGACGATCGTGTTGAGCGCGCCAACGCGCCGCGCGTCCTGTCCCGCGTCGTCCACAAATCGCAGGGCGCGCTCCTTGTGCGGGATCGTGACGTTCGCGCCGAGAACGTCATCCTTGCGCAGCGCGTCGACGAAATCCTCGAGCCGATCCGGCTCGACGTCACGGAGCTCGTAGCGGTGCGGCAGGCCGAGCGCGAGGAACGCGGCGTTGTGCATCGCGGGGGAGAGCGAATGCGCCACGGGATGGCCGAAAAGGTAAACGGTCGCCATGGATCAGACGCTCATTTGTTCCCGTATTTGACCCGATTGGCCTCCTGCTCCTCGATCGTGACTGCGAACGCGTGCCCGCCGGTACCGTCGCTCTTCGCGACGAAGTAGAAGTACGGCACGTCCGCCGGCTTCGCGGCGCCCTCGAGCGCGGCGACACCGGGATTCGCGATCGGCGTCGGCGGGAGGCCGGGATACAGATAGGTGTTGTACGGCGAGTCCAGCTTGAGGTCGTCGAGCGACAGCTCGCGCCACTCGCCCAGCGCGTATTGGATCGTCGGATCCGCGTCGAGCTTCATGTTGATCTTCAGGCGGTTCGTGTACACACCGGCGATCGTCGGGCTTTCGTTGCGGTCGCGCGCCTCTCGTTCGACGATCGAGGCGAGCTTCACGATGTCGTAGATCGCCACCTTGCGTGCCGACGACGCGGAACGGAGCGTCGCGCCCACCTTGCGCTCGAACGTGTCCAGAAGCAGGTCGACGATCTGCGGCGCAGTCGCGTCGGGCCGCATGAAGTACGTGTCGGGAAAGAGGAAACCCTCGAGTGGTGACTTCGGGTCCATACCGACGAGCACAGTGTTCTTCCGATCGCCGACGACCGCCGCCGCGGTAAACGCCTCCTTGGTGATCGAGGGGAAAGCCTTGTTCACGGCCGTGGCGATCTCGGACAGCCGCCAGCCGTCGATGAGGCGCAGGACGATCTGCTCGCCGGGCGCCTTCTCAAAGAGCTTGGCCAGGTCGCGCGGCGTGAGCGCAGCGGAGACCGTGTACGTACCCGACTGCAGCGCGTTCTCGCGCTCGGTCTCGTAGAGCACGTAGTCGAACGCCAGCGCGGATCGGATGATGCCCTCCTGTTCGAGTCGCTTCCCGATCTCGCCGGCGGTCTCGCCGCGCGCGATCACGAACGGCCTGTTGTCTGCGCGCGTGTCCTTGGCGAGATCGGCCTCGTTGGCGATGCGATCGGCGACGAAACCGCGAATGAAGTCCTGGCGTAAGAGGGTGTCATGCTCGGCGACGTATGCAATGGCAGCGTCCTCTGCGAGCGGCCTCCCCACGAAATACAGGCCAACAACCATCAGCGCGACGAACAGAAGGAACGCGAACGGCCCGAACGATGAGCCCCTCTGCTTCGGCGGCAGCGCGCGCCCGCGGGACGGCGGCATCAGTCGGCCCGTTTTCGCGACAGGAAGTCTTCGAGCAGCACGGTCGCCGCGCCGGCGTCGAGATCGGCCGCGCCACGGTGAGCGGCCTCAGCGGTGGTGAAGCGCTCGTCGTACAGATCGATGGGAACGCCGAGCGCGGCGCACGCATCGGCGAACCGACGCACGCGCTGCGCCTGCGGCCCGTCTTCACCTCGTAGCGTCAGCGGAAGACCGATGACCAGGGCACCCACCTCCTCTTTCGCGATCAGGGCACGGAGGCTCGCGAGGTCGGCCTCGAGGTTGCGTCGCGCCAGCGTGCGGAGCGGCCGCGCGAGGCCGAAGGCGTCGTCACCGACGGCGAGGCCGATGCGGCGATCGCCGACGTCCAGCGCAAGATACCGCACGCTCAGGGCGAGGCGGCCGATGTCGGAGTCTCCACCTCGATGCGCAGGCGTGAGTCGAAGAACGGGAACCGCGGCCACCAGCCAGGCCAGATCGTGATCTTCTGGACTTTGAGGCCTTGCCCGTCCATGACGGTCTCCACCTCGCTGAACTCACGGCCGGCGAGCGCCGTCCGCAGTGGCGCTTCCTTCACCTGCGCGAACTGCGTGGTGCTTGCGCGAACGCGCCACTGGACGCCGTTATCGACGAGCGTCGGTCCGATGATCACGGCGACCGCAGCGGCGTCCTCGTTGATGTCGTACTCGGGGTCGGCCTGCTGTTTCAGCTTCGTGATCGTCGTTGCGCGCGGCTCGGCTTCGGAGACGCTGTAGCCCGTGATCGTTCCCGTGACGGTGAGCTCGAAGACGCCGCTCGCCGGCTCCGTGCCGACCAGACCGGCCTGCGGTGTGACCGACGTGACCTTCGTGACAGGGCCGTAGACGATTTGACCCTTGTTGGACGGGTCCTTCTTCCATTCGTCGACCTTCTGTACGCCGCGCTTCCGAAGCTCCTCGTCGGCGCGGCCCGCGCCGAGCCCGTAGTCCGATGCGGTGACCACAGCGAATTTCTTGACCTCACCGCCTGACGTCGCTTGCGGATTGCCCACCGCGTAGTCCTCGCGATCGGCGACCGTGATCGTGTTCGCCGCCACGTTGCCCGCCGGGCCGGCTTCGATCGCCTCGATCGCGATGTCGACCGTACCGAACTTCACAAAGGGCGGAAGGATGTCGAGCGAGCTGCGCGGGATGACCTTCTCCTCCATCGTTTGGAAGCGAACGTTTTCACGCGTGCGCACGATCGTTCCCTTCAACACACGCGTCTCCTGCGTGACCCGGTTCGTGAACCGAGCGATGCCTTTGGCCTTGATCGGGTCGAGACGCTCACCCGTCGCCGGCTGCGTGTACTTCTGGCTCATGTCATTCGCGACCAGCGTGAGCGCGCCCGGGATCTCTCCCTGCGGCCCGGCACGAAGCTCGAACTCCATCGGGCCGAGCGCTTTCGAGACAGGACTCACGACGACCGTCGCGGTGGGTCCGATCACGACCATGAGGACCAGCGCCGCGGCGAGCAGGCTCCCGAGGATGCCGAGTAGCCGCATCGGGGACGAGCCGGTGGCCGCGCGCTTGATGCGCACGGGTCGCGCGAGCGCAGCGCGCCGCGCTGTGGTGAGCGGTTCCGTCACGTCGAGCTCCTGACGCTCGAGCGCGGCGCTGCTTGCGAAGGCAGGCAGATGCACCGACGACGCCAGCGAGCGAGCGCGCGTATCCGGCGAGACGATCGCGAGACGGCGCGTGCCCGCCGCGCGGCGTGCGACCTCGAAGAACACCGCGTTGCGCGCGGCGGGCGCACCCGCGGAGATCGACAGCACCAGATCGTCCGCCGCAGGTGCGGCCGAGATCCGTTCGACCGCCTCCAGCACGCTGGCGCGCGGCCCGAGCTCGACCACCGTCCGTCCGGCGACCGGCACGGTCATGACGCGAAGATCCCGGAGGCGATCGCAGCAGCGCCAACGGCGACGAGATCGTCCGCGCGAAGCTGGACGTCCCCGTACGCGCGGCTCGCAATGCCGACCGACAGCGGCGTGACATCGACGCCGCCGCCACGCACGCCGCCGACCGACTCGCCGAGCGCGCGCGGGAGTGCCGAGAGCGAGTCGGGTATGCCGACGAAGAGCCAGCGCGCCGGCGGTAGCCCATCGAGCGTATGCAGCGACGCGACGACGCAGTCGGCCCACACCCGCGCGTCCGCCTCGAGACGATCGGGGCGCGACAGGAGTGCGATGCGGCCGAGACCGAAGGCGCGCGTCGCGACGACGCGTCCCTCGCGCAGGATCGCGAGCGACGTGACGTCGGCACCGAGTCGCAGGACGCCGGCGTCGAGCACGCCGGACTCCGTGAGCAGGCGGCCAAGCGCGTAGGCACCGGGGATCACGGCGCCACGGCGACGAGCGGTCTCGAGTGCGCCACTCGCGGCTCCCGATAGGACGAGGGGAGCGACGCTCACGTCCGTCCAGACCTCGACGAGCCCGCCGCGCTGGCCGACCAGGGACGCGAGCTGACGCCCGTCGAGCGAGAGCGACGCGACGTCCTCGTGGAGCTGCGCCGTCGGCACGCCACGCAGGGCGGGATCCTCTTCGGCGCTCGCCGCCGCGCTTTTCGCTGCGACCGTCGCAGCTTCGCGTGTCGCGCGAGCGATCTCGTTGGCGGCGACCGGCGCGGCCGAGGACTCGCGCTCGAATGAGGTCGAAAGGTGGTAGGTCCGCACGTCGTCGCCGTCGATCGCCACGATCGACCGCTCCACTCGCTGCCCTCGCTCGGCGGCGCCGAACGCGGTGGCGAGCGCGGCGGAAACGGAGTCGCGATCGACGACGAGCCCGCCAGTGACCGCGCCTTCGGCGAGACCGGCCTCGCCGCGTCCGGTGACCCGCAGACGGCTGTTCTCCCGCGTCGCGACGATGACGCGCGCGACGGTGGCCGACAGCTCGACGCCCGCGACCAGCGGGCCTCTCGGTCCGACCGTGCGGGTGTCGCGTGCGTTAGTGGAGGCCACGTCCCCCATCCAAACGCGCGCGCACCGCTTCCCGTGCCGTTTCGAGCGCCTCCGCGATGCGAGCGGGATTCTTTCCACCGGCCGACGCGCTCTCCGGGCGGCCGCCGCCCTTGCCGTCGATGATGGGCGCGAGCACCTCTTTCACCAACACGTCCGCGTTCACCGTCGAGGACAGATCCTTCGTCACGTATACGACCAGTGCCGCCGTGCCATTGCGCCTCGCACCCAGCACGACGACACCCGAGCCGATCGTCTCGCGGATCCGGTCGGAGAGCGCGCGCAGACCGTTGACGTCGCCGTCGCCGACATCGGCTGCGACGAGCTTCGCGTTCCCGACAGCTACCGCCTTCGCGAGCAGCGAGGTCGCGACGCTGTCGACGCCGCTGCGCTGCAGCGTCCCGAGCTCCTTCTCCAGACGCTCGCGCGACTCGAGCAGCTGCGTGACGCTGTCCGGCACGCGGGCGGGCGGTACGCGCAGCGCCGCGGCCGCGCGCGCCAGACGGTCGCGCACGTCCCGCACCTCGCGCAGCGCGCCAACGCCTGTGACGGCCTCGATGCGTCGCACGCCCGCACCGATGCTCTCTTCCTTCGTGATCAGGAACGGACCGATGTCACCGGTGCAGTGGCAGTGCGTGCCGCCGCACAGCTCGCGGCTCGGACCGGCCTCGATGACGCGCACCTCGTCGTCGTACTTCTCGCCGAAGAGCGCCATCGCACCTGACGCGAGCGCATCGCTCAGGGGCATCACGCGC
>Ga0207674_10008112_pt1 | contig 12175 bp, 10 predicted proteins | sample KBSCornC72_FD_184303 | JGI IMG/M metagenome (GOLD analysis project Ga0207674, IMG submission 184303) | Corn rhizosphere microbial communities from Kellogg Biological Station, Michigan, USA - KBS Corn C7-2 (SPAdes) (version 2) | ecosystem: Host-associated > Plants > Roots > Rhizosphere > Soil ... | reverse complement strand
ATCACACAATCGGCGGCCGCCCCAAGCTCCGCCGGATCAGCGTGACCTGCCCCGCGTGCATCGCGACGTGCACCGCCATGAAATTGATCGCCTGCCCGACCGTCGTGAACAACGGGTGCGGCTTCTCCAGCGGCCGATCCAGCGCCTCGACCGGCAGCACCTTCACGCGATCGATCAAAAGCTGGCGGTGCTGGTTGAATAACGCGAGGAGTTGCGTCACGTCCCCGAACGCCTCGGCCTTGGGCGCCTCCGGGTCGCGGCTGAACCGCTTCTCAAACCCGTCGGGCAGCGGCGGCAGATCCGTCACCCCCGCCCGGCCCAGCGAGCCGCGCTCCGTCAGGATCAAGTGCCCGATCAACCATGCCGTGCAGTTCCCGTCCGCACACGTGCGATGCAGGTATTCCGCGGGCGTCAGGTCGGCACAATAACGGTTCAACAGGGCTTGCGAGGTGCTAAGCGAACTGACGATCATCTCATTCGGCGACGACATACGATGTCCTCCAGTTGAGTGTGCCGGATCGTAGGCGACCACTCCGCAATGACAAGCGCCGCGACGGGTATCCAGGGGTGCCATGCCCTCGCGAGCCGAAGTTGATGTGCGCAGCCGAAACAGCGCAATCGGCTCGGGTGGGCATGTCGATCGCGATCGGCGTCCGACAGACATGCCTACGATCGCCGTCGTTCCCACTCGTCAATTCAGAATCATCTGCCGGCGATCGAAGGCATGGCACCCCGGTCGCTCTTGATCGAAACTCGAATTCACCCCATTACGTATACGTAATCGTAATAATGTCCCCGTCCTCCGGCTCGGCGGCCCCCTGAATCACGTAATCTCCAAACTGCGTGTTCGCCACCGCCTTGTGCCCGCCGTTCACGCCGCCGTGCTTCACCGTCATCGTCAGCGTGTGCCCCTTGCCCACGACGTACCGGCCGATGTGATTCGCGTCAAACGTCACGCCCCACCCGCGGAAGAACTCGCCCAGCGTAAACACGTGCGGGTCCAGGTCGTGCATGTGCAGGATGCCGTCTTCGCCCGGGTGGATGTGAAACGCCGGCCCGGTATTCGCCAGGTTCGGATCGACGAAATCCCCCTCGCCCGCGGGCAATTGCACCTGCCGCATCTGCCCGCCGTCGTTGATGTTGATGATCAGCGTGGCGTGCAAGTGGACGGCATACGCGGCCTCGCCCAGGGCGATCTCCGACGGCGTGGCGACGCGCGTGTGATCCTCCATCGGCACAATGTCACCCGTTTGGCGGTCGGTGATCGTGTCGGCCGGGTTCGAGCCCCACGCCCGCGCGTCCAGCACGTCGTCGCCGTCGCCGCCGGTGATCGTGTCGCGGCCATTGTTCTGATCGTGGAGCGTGGCCGATTCGTCCCCGCCGGTGATCCAATCGTCGCCGTCGCCGCCATTCAGCGAATCGTTCCCCGGGGTCGCCGCCGGCGCCGCCAGTCCTTTGAACGGCAGTCGGTCCTCCCCGTCGCCGCCGATCGTGTCGTTGCCGTCTTCGCCGAAGATCGTGTCATTACCGGCGTCGCCGTAGAGGTAATCGTCGCCCGCCGACCCGTAAATGACGTCCGCCCCGCCCTCGCCGAAGACGCGGTCGGCCCCTTTGCCGCCCACGATCGTGTCGTTCCCGCCGCCCCCGAGGATCAAGTCGCCCTTGGACGATCCGGCGATCGAATCGTCCCCGTTCCCGCCGTCGAAGCTCGCCGCAGCCAATCCGCCCAGCAGCGTGTCGTTACCGTCACCGCCGGACAAGCTCGCCCCGCGCGCCGAAATCACGCCCAGGTCGTCGTCGAGTGTCAGCCGATCCGCCCCGGCCTCACCGTACATCTCGATGCGCTTCACAGCAGCCGCCGCGAACTTCTGCGGCGTGCCGTTGATCGTGACCATGATCTTGCTGTGACGCCGCACGTCCCGCGCGATGACGATGACATCGTTTCCCGCCGTCCCCTCCGCCATCAACGTCCCCTTGGCAGACAGCGTGGCAGACAGCAGTCGCCGCGGTTCCAACCCCTCGATCATCCGTGAATCCCGCATCGCGCGACCTCCCGGCCGTCAAAAACAACTTCGTCCCGCCAACGCGCGCGGCGTCAGCGGGACGAAGTGTTATCGACGCAAGTCGGTCGATCCGATGAAGTTTCGGCGGCTCCCTATTTGCCCGCGACGATGTACTTGTCCGGGTGCTTCACGCACTCGTTCTTGCACGAGTCGCTGCAGAAGTAGTATTGCTTGCCGTTGATGGTCGCCCGAGGCGTCGTGTCTGTCACCTCCACGTCTACGCACGCCAGGTCGTTCTCGCGCTTACAGACGAGACACTCGGCGTGCTGCTTGCCGTTGGCGAGCTTCGCGTCGCCAGACGACGACGCAGCCGACCTATTCTCGGTGCAGCCGCCAACGATCAACACCGCCAACACGAACATCGATGCGATAATGGTTCGGCTCATTGTCTGTCACTCCGCGCACGAGCGTTAAAATGCGTATGTAAACGTCACAGCCAGCTTGACTTGCGACTTGATCTGGTCGCCCTGTAAGTCCTGCCACGCCGGAAACGACGGCGCGACCGTCAGCGACGTATGCTCGCCGAACCGCACGCGCAAACCCGGCGTTAAGTATAGCGTGTTCCCGCCGCTGTTGTTGTTGATCCCCTCGTCGCCGCCCGCGTCGTCCTTGCCCAGCCAAATGTAACTGGCCTCGCCAAACACGCTCCACTGCGGAAAGCTCTTGATCGATTCCGTCAGCCGATACGCCAGCGCCACGCCCGCGTCAAAGCGGTCGCCCACCTTGAAGTCATCATGCCGCGTTCGCAAAGTGTACAGGGCGCTGGCGTCGATCGTCAGGTGCGAGGTCAGGAATCGCGAGTACCCCAAGCCGAACTGGAAGTCGTACGCCCCCGTCCCCGGCTGGCTCGACGCCTCCAGGCTCTCGGCGTTGCTCAGCTTCACGTCATCCCGCCCCACCGGAAACTTGATCCCGCCCACCAGCGCCAGGTTTCCCGGCTGCCCGTGCAGGATCCGGTACTTCGCATTGATAAACAGATCGGTCAGTCCCTCCGGATCGGCGATGCCCGATTCGCCCACCGTGGGATCGTCCTCCGACCGCTCGGCGTCGACGAACCCTTCCCCGTGGTAATAGCCAATCGTCGCCGAAATCTGGAAATCCTCGATCACGCCATAACTGAGCGTGCCGGTATAGACGAACGCCCGCCGCAGCGCGTCGAACCCGCCGGATTCGACCGCGCGGTGTTCGGCTTCGGCGCGGCTGAGGTGTTCGAATTCCGTGTAATCCATTCGCACATCCAACGAAAGCTGTCCCGGTTTAAGCGTTTCCCCGGAGATGGTCGAACTGCCGCCACCGCTGGTGCCCGGCCCGTGGTTGGCCAGGGCATAGGGCGACGTGAACGTAACGATGGCGAACGAGAGCGCAAGTGCGTATCGCATGGGATCAATCGTCCGCGGCCAACGCCGCGGTCCTGAAGGGAATCAATGGGAATGGAATTGACGCGGGAAGAAAAAAGTACGCGACTCCGCCCAGTTTAGCCGGCCCGCTTGCGGGCCGTGTCCCGGTGGAAAATTCGCGCAACGTCCTTACGCAAGAGGTGGCCCGCGCTCAAAGATCGAAAGATCGCATTCAACGACATGCACCCGCTGCGGCGCACCGACCGCGATCTCCTCCGCCAACCCCAGCGGCGGCACGTCCATCCCCACGTCCCCCGGCAATTCCATCGTCGCCAGGAAATGGCAGATCGCGCAATCCGGATCGACCGGTTTATGCTTCGAACCCCCGCCGGCAGACTTGCCGGTATGACAGCAGGACACGGTCGTGGCGTCGCACCGCGCGCCGGGCAGCTTGATGATCCCACGCGGGTGCAGCGGCGCCACCACGCCGAACCACGCGGCGATCGCCGTCAGGAGCAAAATGCGAAACGCCAGAGCCCGCACGGCGGCAGACCATAATCGCCCGCCCCGCCGCCGGCAACTTTGGAATATGCACGGGCCTGGTGATTATTCCGCGAACGCTCGCCTGCGATCCAGCACGAGATGCGGTATCATGCCCCGCGCCGTCGCGTCCGCACGTCTGCCGCCGCCGCCGTCGTCGTCGCCGCCGCCGCCCCTGCCAAGGGAGACCGCGCCATGCCCTGGATCATCGATTACGCCATCGTCGTCGAGCAGATGAAGCTCCAGAAACTCAAGTGCAACTACTACAACAGCGGCGCCTTCGCCTTCGCCGACCCCGCCGACGTCCGCTTCGTCGGGTGGATCGGCGCCGACGACCCCACGCTCCGCCCCGCCGCCCGCGAGATGGCGCGCTCCGTCCCACCGCCCTTCGAGGAAAACCTCGCCGACCTCATCACCCGCACCTGGCTCGACCACTTTCCCGGCCGCCTCTGGGCCATGCCCATGAGCCACTGGGCGTACGAGCTCGACTACGGGAGTCGCGACTGGATGCCCGCCCTCATCGAGCACATCGACCTCGACCCAGGCCTCCTGCAAGGCCGCAACAACGCCGCCGCCATCGAGTTCTCCGTCAACGAAGCCCACCACTTCCGCCACTTCACCCAGCGCCTGCTCGAAATGCTCCTGAGCAGCGACTTCATGCTCGCCTTCGTCGGCCAGCCCCTCCTCTGCACCCTCCACCACCACAAACAACTCTGGTGGACGACGAACGACACCAACGCCGTAGAAGTTTTGGAAAACGCCGTCCGCCAAAGCGCGGCGTCATAGAGACGAAACCGATTTCGGTTGCCCTCACCACTGGCATTGAGTCGCAAAGAAACAAAGAAACAAAGGGAAGGAAGGAATTGAATTCCGCCTACCCGACCGACCTTATCCCAATTCCCGCATTTCGACTCCTTCGCCCCTTTGCTCCTTTGCGACACCAAGCCAGCAGCATCCCCTCGCGCTGACGCGTGACCTAAAAAACTTACAGATCCGCAATCCCAAGCCCGTCGATCCGCACGTACGAGAACGTCTGCCGCCCCGTCGTCGAGATCGCCCGCGTCAGCCACCGCCCGCCGTCCGACGCGATCTCCGTCAGGTTCCAGACGCCCGAGGCGAACCGCGCGCGCATCGTCGTGTCGGCGCCCTTGTTGTAATACAGGATGTCGCCGTTGCCCGACGAGTCGAACGCCAGCGCGCCGTACAAGCCCACCGTCCCCTTCGACGCCACCACCTGGTTGCTCCAGACTCGCCCGTTGTAGCTCGCGAACTTCAGGTTCGCGTTGTACGCGTCGTAGTAGCCGAACGCCGGCAGCTTGGTCACCGGGTTGAACGCCAGTGAGATGTACCCGCCCGCGATCCGGGTCGTCGCGTCCACCGTCGTGATCGCCCACCCGCTCTTCCCCTGCTCGGCGTACTTGAACGCCGGATTCGAGTCGTTCTCGTACGCGATCGACCAGCGGCCGGTCTGGGGGTTCGGCGCCAGACTGCTGTACCGCCCGACGTCCCCGCCCGAATCGACCGTCGCCAGGTTCCACGCGGCGCCGTCGAACGTCGCCAGCCGCAGGTCGCCGCCCGTCTTGTAGTAGTAGCTGATCACCGGGTGATTGCCCGCGTCGTACCGCAGCGACGGGTAGTAGCCGGTCGTGAACCGCGCGTCGACCGTCGTCACGTCCCAGGTCGAACCGTTGAAGTGGGCGTACTTCAGGTCGGCGTTGGTCACGTCGTAGTAGGCGATGCCCGGCCGCTGGTTCGCGTCCAGCGCCAGCGACACGTACTGCCCCGCGCCCGGCGCCGCGTCGACGACCGTCACGCTCCCCCAGGCGCCATTCGCGTCGCGCCTGGCGAACTTGAGGTCGTTGCTCGCCTGGTCGAAGTACGCCAGGTCGAGCGCCCCGGTCGTGTCGTACGCGATGCCGTTGCTCAGGCCGTTCGCCCCCGGCACGACGAAGAGCGTCGAGTCGATCGTCACGCCGTACGTGCCGTCCAGGGTCGTCGCCGACGACACGCGGACGAGGTACCGCCCCGCCGACAGCCGCCGCGACAACGCCGCCCCGATCGTCGCGACGAAGTTGCCGTTGGTGTCGAGCAGTTGCGCCGCCGGCGCCGCCGACGAGCCGGTGTAATCGATCGACAGGTTCACGTCCCGCGTCCCGTCGATCGTGAAGCTGTAGTAATCGTCCGCCCCGCCCAGCAGCGTCATCCCGCCCAGTTCCCCGTGCCCGGCGGCGTCCAGCGCGATCGGCGTCGCCGTCTGCGGCGTCTGGTTGCCCAGCGCGTCGTCCGACGTCTTGTCGATCGTCAGCCCGTACGTGCCGACGAGCGTCGCCGACGGCGCGTTCACGCGGACGTAATACGTCCCCGCCAGCAGCCGAATGTGATCCGTCGCCGACAGGTGCTTGACCAGCGTCCCCTGCGCGTCGATCAGGTCCATCGACGGCGCCGTCGCGCCGGTGTCGCTCAGGCTCAGCGACAAATCCACGTCCGACTGCGCCCCCAGCGTGAACTTGAAGTAATCCGCGTCTCCCGCCAACAGCCGCAGCCCGCCCGCCGACGTCGTGTCCCCCGAGAACGCCAGCGTCGTCGCCGTCGCCATCGAATCATTCTGCTCCCGCGCGTCGTCCCGCTCCGCGTACTCCATCCCCAGCGCCGCCCCGACGTTCAGTTTCGGCCAGGTCAGACCCGTCGTCGGGTCGTACAGCGGCGTGCCGCTGCGCTTCATGACCGACATCATCTCGGCCGGCGTCATCGTCGGGTCGAGCTGCTTCATCACCGCCGCCATCCCGCTGACGAACGCCGTCGAGAAGCTCGTCCCGTACCCCCCGCTCAGGTGGACGAACTGCTTATTCTGGTTGTAGTACGCCAGCGTGATGTTCGCGCCCGGCGCGAGCAGGTCCATGTCCGCGCTCCGCTCGGTCGAACTCCACAGCGTCCCGTCCGGGTAAACGGCGCCGACCGAGTAAACGTGCGGATCCGCCCCCGGGTACTCGATCCCCGGCACGCCGTTCTGCAGCCCGTCGTTCCCGCTCGACGCCGCCATGAAGACCCCGTCCGCCGCGAGCTGCGCGATCTGATCCTTCAGATCCCCGACGTCGGTCTCGCTCGTGTAGTGCCCCCGCCCGAACGACATGTTCACCGCCACGATGTTGTACTGCGCCAGGTGGTCGTGTACCCACTGCAGCGCCTCGGCCGCCCGCGGCGCCTCCTTCGCCCAGCCGAACGTCCCGTCGTCGATCCGCAACGCGATGATATTCGCCCCCGGGGCCACGCCCTGAAACGTCGCGCCGTTGAACACGTACGGCAACCCCGCCGCCAGCGCCGCCACCCCCGTCCCGTGACCGTCCGTGTCCATCGGGTCCGCGTCGTTGTCCACGTAGTCCCAGCCCGCGATCACCTTGTGCCCCGGCCCGAACCCGCCCCCCAGGTCCGGCGCGTTGTAATCCACACCCGTGTCGATGATCACGATCGACGTCCCCGCCCCCGTCAGCGTCGGATAATTCGACGCCGCCACGTCCTGGCCGATCAACTTCTCCTGCGCCCCCCACGTCTCGCCGGACAACAGCCGGCGGTCTTCGAGCGTCTCGAGCAGCGCCACCGAAGCGAACCTGGAACTACGAGTCTTCAACATTCAACTCCTTAGCAGGTTGCACCGCCGTGCGGTTGGCGGTGGACTCCAACTCTACCCCACGCTCGGGAAGGCGATGTCAAATAAGTGACAAACGCGTGCCGTCGCCCGGGCGCGGTGATTTCCCATCTTCCGCAGCCCGCAAAAGAGGTCTGACCTTCCAGTGGTTATCGGACGTAATTCCGGCCCGCTCCACGCCGGTCCCCTTGGATCGTCGGCGGCTCACGATCGCTAGACGTGAACCCAATAAAAAATGGCCGCCCCCCAGCCGGGAAGGGACGCGCCCGTCGCCGCCACTCGCGCGACCGCCGCCGTCTTGAACAGGTTCGGAAACAGCCACCCCTGTAACAGGAAGAACACCCCCACCGCCGCGAACGCCAGCCCCACATACCAGAACCGCGTCCGCCGGGTCAGCACCGAGATCGCCGCCACCGCGATCGCGATCTGAAACATCGTCACCCCCTGCGAGAAGATCACGTGCCGCTCCATGTGTTCGCGGGCGGACCGCTCCATCTCCGTCGCCCCCTTACTGCTGTCGCCCCGCTTCTCCTTGTACTCCCGCAGCTTGGCCGCGTGCTCCTCGGGCAGCGTCTTGCCCTGCGCCTCCAGGACGTTCCGCTCCGACTCGATCACCCGCGACTCGATCCCCTTCGATTGGTAATACGCCCACTGGTCGCTGGCCTTGAGTTGTTCCACCATCCCCTCGTTCGCGTGATGACCCGACAGCAGCGCGCAGACCGCCGCCAGCGCCGCGATCAGCGCCGACGATAACGCGACCCACGACACCCACCGCTCGCCCGACGCGTGCGCGTGGTGGTGAATCTCCTCCTGCACCTGCTCGGTCGGCGGTTCGATCTCTTCCATTGCCGCGATTACACCCAACGCCGAATTCCCCGCAATCAAGGATCCCCCTAGCCCCGCCCGTGACCTGCGGTGCACCATTTGCTCCCTTGCAATATCAACCCACCCCGTCTACGATGACAATATAGTGTGTGGCCGATACTTAGGAGCAATCCCGAGCATCGGCCCCGGGCGATGGCGGAAGCGGATGGCCATCGTTCGGACAGGCCTTTAGACGCAACGCCCGCGGTTCGCCAAACGCTCCTTTTGGAGCGTCCGCCCCGCAGGCTTGGGAAACGAAACGTGGCTCTCTTCGGAGTTCAACTCGCGCACCTCTTGACCGTTTTGCTGGCGGCGGCCTGCGTGCTGCTCTGCCTGATCGCGTTGGTCGCGCACCTCCGCAACCAACCCCCCAGGCAGATCCTCCAGCCGGTCGACGTCCGATCGGGCGTCAGGCGCGCCACCGGCCGACCATTACCGGCCGAACCAACTCCTCTGCCGTCCCGGGACCCCCCGGGTTTGTCTCCCCTGCGAACGCCCGACGAAGTGCGAGTGCCCCGCGACCGGGATTCCAACCCCCGGTAACGCGCGCCCGGCACCCCTGCGCCTCGCCGGTCGCCCGCCAGCGTCCGACAGCCTTTCCCCAACATCCGCATGACGTCGGCAAAGGGCCGCGCACCGTGGTCGCCATGTTCGCGAACGCTCTGCGATCGTCCGTTGCCCACCCACCGGGGAACCCAAACCATGCCACCCATTCTCTGGGCGCTCGTCGGCCTGATCGCCGGCGCCGCCGCCACCTACGGCTTCTTGATCATCACGCGCAAGAACATCCTGGAACAGGCCAAGGCCGAGGCCAACCAGTACCGCGAAACCAGCAAGATCGCCGCCGAATCCAAGGCCCGTGAGATCGCCCTCGCCGCCCAGGACGAACAACGCAAACGCAAGGACGAGTTCAACAAGGAAAGCCAGGCCACCCGCCAGGAAATCAAGGAGATGGAAGCGCGCCTCTCCAAGCGCGAGGACACCCTCGACCGCAAGCTCGACACGCTCTCCGTCAAGGAAAAGAACCTCGAGGACCTCGAGGCCCGCCTGACCCTCAAGGACCGCCAGGCCGCCGCCAAGGAGGCCGAGCTCAACAGCATCCTCAAGGAGCAGCGCGACAAGCTGCTCTACATCAGCGGCGTCTCCGCCGAGCAGGCCAAGGAAATGCTCCTCCGCCGCATCGAGGACGAGTGCAAGCACGAGTGCGGCGAACTCATCCAGCGCATGACCGACCAGGCCACCGAAGAGGCCAAGGACAAGAGCCGCCAGATCATCCTGATGGCCATCCAGCGCTACGCCGCCGACCAGACCAGCGACCACACCGTCAGCACCGTCACCATCCCGTCCGACGACATGAAAGGCCGCGTCATCGGCCGCGAGGGCCGCAACATCCGCAGCTTCGAGAAGACCACCGGCGTGGACGTGATCATCGACGACACGCCCGGCGTCGTCGTCGTCTCCTGCTTCGACCCCGTCCGCCGCGAGATCGCCCGCATCAGCCTCGAACGCCTCGTCCAGGACGGCCGCATCCACCCCGCCCGCATCGAGGAAGTCGTCGCCCAGACCACCAAGGAAATGGACGAAGAGCTCCTCAAGATCGGCAAGGAAGCCGTACAGGAAGCCAACCTCCCCAACATCCCCAAGGCCGCCGTCCCCATGCTCGGCCGCCTCGCCTACCGCACCAGCTACGGCCAGAACGTCCTGCGCCACAGCCTCGAGGTCGCCTACCTCGCGCAGACGATCGCCGACGAGTTAGGCCTCGACGGCACCATCGCCCGCCGCTGCGGACTGCTCCACGACATCGGCAAGGCCATGGACCACGAGACCGAAGGCGGTCACCCGCAGATCGGCATGGAGTTCCTCAAAAAGTTCAACGAGAGCGAGGCCGTCCTCAACGCCGCCGCCGGCCACCACGGCGACGTCCCCGCCACCACGCCCTACACCCCGATCATCATGGCCGCCGACGCCATCAGCGCCAGCCGCCCCGGCGCCCGCCGCGAAAGCCTCGAACGCTACGTCAAGCGACTGCAGGACCTCGAAGAACTCGCCAAGGGCTTCGAAGGCGTCCGCCAGGCCTACGCCATCCAGGCCGGCCGCGAAATCCGCGTCATCGTCGACGCCCGAAGCGTCGACGACAAAGTGACGGCCAAGATCGCGCGGGACATCTCCAAGAAGATCGAAAGCGACCTGACCTACCCGGGCGAGATCAAGATCACCGTGATCCGCGAAGTAAGAACCGTCGAATACGCGCGCTAACATCGCGAGTCCAAACAAGGGTGCCATGCCCTCGCAAGCCGAATATAGCGCAATCTACCAAACTGCGCACTCGGCTTGCGTGGGCATGCCCAAACCGCTCAGATACGCGCACCATCAATGCGCAGCGCCGAACTCCCCCACCGCAAACGCTGCCACCGCATCAACACCCCCGGCCACGCCCACTACCTCACCTTCTCCTGCTACCATCGCCAACCGTTCCTCTCGCGCGACCGCTCCCGCCAGTGGCTACTCGACGCGATCAACCTCGCACGCGCCAAACACGTATTCGATCTCTGGGCCTGGGTCATCATGCCCGAACACGCCCACCTGATCCTCTTCCCCACCCAACCCACCTACGACATCAGCGCCATCCTCGCGACCATTAAGCTTTCGGTCACGCGCAAGGCCCTCGCCTTCGTCAAATCCACCGCACCCGGCTTCCTCGCTCGAATGGAAGACCGCCAGCCCAACGGCACTACCGCCTACCGATTCTGGCAACGAGGCGGCGGCTACGACCGCAACCTCGTCTCGCCCGAAGAAATCTGGGAAAAGATTCAGTACCTCCACGACAACCCCGTCAAACGCGACCTGAGCAAGACGCCGGACGAATGGCCATGGTCCAGTGCCGCCGATTACTCCGGCGTTCGCACCGGCCTGTTAAAGTTAGACTTGGACTCCCTGCCAAGGCGCAGATGAGATCAATGTCGCAGGTGCGGGGTGCCTTGCCCTCGCCCGCGCAAGTCAACTCGCGTTCGCGCGTAACTCCCCATCGCGGACGTGGGCATGTGTCGAGGTTCGTTCACCGAACGACATGCTCACGCGGGCCGACACCCGCAACCCCACCGCGCCACACTCCGAACACCGCCCGCCGGCGGAGCGCACGTCATACCCGCACGCCCCACACCGCCCCGCGCGCCGCCGCCACCACCGCCGGACCCGCCGCCCCGCCCCCGCCACCCACACGACGACCGGCACGACCATCAGCAACCCGACGAGCGCTCCGTGCGACACCTCGTACCGTCGATAGGCGTACGCCTTGCTTTCGCCACTCACCACGCCCGTCGAACTCGCCACCCCCCACCGCCCCGCCTCCGCCGTCGGCGCCAACATTGGCACGTACCAAGGCTGGCGGCCTTCGCCAAACGCGAACGGCGTGCTCTTCCCGGCGAGTCCCCGCGCCGCCGCCCCGTCGGTCACGCGAATCAGCGAGACCCGCCCGCCCGCCGACGCCAATTCGTAATCGCCACCCGAAGTCGCCCAATTCACCAAGTCGCAGCCCCTGCCACTCCGCCAAGCAAGAACCGCCACACCCACAGCCATCATCGCCAGCCCCCACTGCGCCGCCACCGCCAAACCGCTGGCGTGTCGCCGCCGCAGGATCGCCCCGGCGGCACAAACGCCCAGCAAGGCGAATAGCGCCTTCCTCCACGGAACCAAACCGTACGTCAGATGCGGCGCGGTGACGGTCGTCG
>Ga0207674_10008101_pt1 | contig 12182 bp, 6 predicted proteins | sample KBSCornC72_FD_184303 | JGI IMG/M metagenome (GOLD analysis project Ga0207674, IMG submission 184303) | Corn rhizosphere microbial communities from Kellogg Biological Station, Michigan, USA - KBS Corn C7-2 (SPAdes) (version 2) | ecosystem: Host-associated > Plants > Roots > Rhizosphere > Soil ... | reverse complement strand
CAGAAGATGAGTTGGAGTCTTATCATTCGCTATCTGGTATGGGGGCATAGATGACCTTCCTACGGATCGCCTGAAGATGATCGCCCCTCCTGTAGAGCGTGGCGTCCCGACCTCGCTAGAAGAGGTTAGCGCGGCTGCGCGGAAAGCAGCGACACGGAGATACACCTCCTATGTCCTATTTACGCTTTGCGCTGTTATCTATCTGTTGCCCTTCATGCGAATCCTGCGGGAGGGCACGGACGAAGGATCCCTACTTGATGGCGCAGTGAGGATTGTTCACGGCCAGGTCTTTGCCCGCGATTTCTTTGAGGTCATAGGGCCGGGTACGTTCTACTGGCTGGCCATTTTCTTTAAAGTATTCGGCGTATCGTTTGTGGCAACACGTATCTGCCTGTTCATCACCTCCCTGGGAACAGGCTTACTCATGTACTCCCTGTCGCGGCGCGTGTGCGAAAGATACTCTCTGCTCCCCTGCATCCTTCTCGCCGGCACATACTTCGGAGCGTGGCCGGCTGTTAATCATCATGAAGCAAGTACCTTCTTCGCATTGCTGTCCTTTGCCTGTATCGTCCTGTGGCAGGACAGGCAAAGAAAGAGTCTTGTACTCGCTGCAGGCGCATTAGCTGGAGTAACTACCTGCTTTCTTCAGCCCAAGGGAATTCTATTGCTTCTTGCCATGATGCTGTGGCTCTGGTTACAACGTCGACGGCGGGAAACCTCACTCTCGGCGCTGGGCCTTCTCCTGGTCGCTTACTGTAGCGTGGTTGGGGTCGTTCTCGTCTGGTTCTGGAGCCGGGGAGCGCTTTGGGATCTCACGTATGCGAACTTCGTTTGGCCCTACCGGTACTATGGCGCAGTAAATACCGTGCCTTATGCCCAAGGCATCTTCAAGGACTACGCGAATAATTGGGTCATTGCCAGGGACGGTCTCTATTGGACCTACCCGATGGCGGCGGTCATGGTCGTGCCGTTTCTTTTCCTTGCAGCCCTTCCTGCGCTTTTATTCATACTCGGCACACTGCAAAGAAGAATCGCTTTTAGGCCGCGGATGATGTTGTACTGGCTATGTGGATCGGCAGTATGGCTATCGGAGATTCACCGGAAAGACATCTACCATCTCGTATTTGCGTCTCCGATCCTGATCATTCTATGCGTCTATCTTCTCAACCAGTACCGAGCGAAGATTGCTGACCTGGCTTTACAGGTCCTTGTTATAAGCGCCTCTTGTCTCTTATGCTTTAACTTGTTTATGGCCCTGATAGACCACCCGATAAAAACCCGTGTGGGTTCGGTAGCCATGTTCAAAGAAGATCCCGTTTTAACTTTTTTGAGTACACATACAGTCCCCGGAGAAGAGATATTTTCCTACCCGTATAGTCCTGTCTATTACTTCCTGACCGCCACAACAAATCCAACACGTTATAGCATCCTGCTCTATAACTACAACACCTCCTCCCAGTTTCGTGAGGTCATCCAGACCCTGGAGCGACACAAAGTCAAGTATGTAGTGTGGGATACAAAGTTTCAGGCGTCAGCTTTCCCGGATGTCTTCCCATCGTCGGTGCGTAAGCCTCCTGACGGCTTCTTAATCGAGTCTTATCTGGAATCGCACTATAACCTCGTGGAATCATTCGATGGTGTCCGGATCATGGAGAGAAAGAGTGAAGACCATTCAAACTAAGGATAGGCTTCACCCTGAATTCGACCAATATGCGTCTTCCTATGCTGAGTTGCTCGAAGACCCGGTCAGAAATCGATTTGCCCGCGATACCCTCCACTTCCATCGCAGGAAGTGGGCTCTGATCGAGAGGCTCCTGAAGCGCGCCGGCGTAACTTTGGGAACCCTGAGATGGCTGGATGTCGGCTGCGGCCGAGGTGAGTTGTTGGAACTGGCAGGAAAAAACTATGCCCAGGCGATGGGTTGTGATCCGTCCTCAAGCATGCTGTCCCCCAACACGTCATTCAAAATGTATAAGCAGCCTTCGCCGATTGAGTTGCCGTTTGAGAATAACTCTGTGGACTTTGTAACTGCCGTATGTGTCTATCATCATGTTCATGGGAGAGACAGAACGCTGCTTACCAGTGAGATCGGGCGGGTTCTCACTCCCGGCGGTTTGTGTTGCATTATCGAGCACAATCCATGGAATCCGATTACGCAGACGATTGTGAAGAGATGTCCGGTCGACGTTGATGCGGATCTCCTTACCGCACGAGCGGCGAACAGGCTATTTGAAGCTTTCGGCTTTGAGCCTCTCAGAACTGAGTACTTCCTCTACTTCCCGGAACGGCTCTTTAGTCGGTTCGGAGCATTGGAGAGTGCGCTTTATAAACTTCCATTTGGTGGCCAGTACGCGTTGCTGACCCGAATGCCCGCACAATGAGCAAACCGATAAGCTATGCTTCTACTGATTTTGAAACTTGCTAAGACAACGGGCTTAAGCTCATGCTGCAGCGGTCAGGAATACTTGTGCATCGATCGGGAGATAAGTCGTACTTTGCCCATTTGGGAGCTTCAGGCGAAGATCAGTTTCTGAGCGACCATCTCTGGCAGGTTTCTGCAATCTGCAAGCGATTGGGCGGAAAGATCGGGATGGCTCGGGCCGGTGAGTTGATCGGGCTGATGCACGACATCGGCAAATATTCGGAAGCATTTCAGCAGTATCTCTGCGAAGCGGCAGATAACGCTGAGATGGAGATGGAGCCGAGGGGCTTTGGAAAGGGACGGATCGATCACTCTACAGCGGGTGCGCAATTGGTGTGGAGCAAGCTGGCACAAACAGGCACCAGTTCGGTTGGGCACGGTGCGGAGTTGCTTGCCTTGTGTATTGCCTCACACCACTCCGGCTTGATTGATTGCGTGAAGCCGGATGGAGCCGACGACCTCACTCGAAGATTGAACAAGCCAGACGCTGATACCCATTGCAAAGAAGCATGGGAAGCTGCCGAACCGGTAATCCGCGAACAAATCGATGCCTTGTTATCTGATCCGAAGCTGGCATTGGAGCTTGATTCTGCATTTGCGCGTATCCGCCAGATGGATGGAGACAGCGTCATCCAGCCGTTCAAACGGGGATTGCTGCTGCGCATTTTATTTAGCTGTCTAATCGATGCCGACCGTACCGATACTGCGGATTTCGAGAAGCCGGTGGCCGGTCGTTTTCGCCAGCATGGTGAGTATGCGGCATGGAGCGATCTGATCGACCGTCTGGAGCAAAAGCTTGCTCGGTTCTCAAAGGAAGGGAAGATCAATACTCTGCGCCAACAGATTTCGACGCATTGTCGCGCCGCGGCGGAACGTCCCAGGGGCGTCTATACCCTGACCGTTCCGACGGGTGGCGGCAAGACGCTCGCGAGTCTGCGCTTCGCGTTCCACCATGCAAAGCGCCTCGAGATGGAGAGGGTTGTTTACGTGAGCCCCTATATCTCCATCGTGGACCAGAACGCCGAAGTCGTGCGCAGGGTGCTGGAACCGAAGGGTTGCCCGTTTGCTTCGATTGTTCTGGAGCATCATTCCAACCTGACGCCGGACAAGGAGAGTTGGCGCGGTGGAGTGCTGGCGGAGAACTGGGATGCGCCCGTGGTGTTTACGACCGCGGCCCAGGTGCTGGAGGCGTTGTTTGGCAGCGGGACGCGGGCGGTGCGGAGGATGCACGCGCTTGCCAACGCGGTGATCGTGTTCGATGAAGTGCAGACACTTCCTGTGCGGACGATTCATCTGTTCAATAACGCGGTGAATTTTCTCGTGGAGCAGTGTGGATCGAGCGTTGTGCTTTGCACTGCCACTCAGCCGCTGCTGCAGTGGGTCGACGAGAAAAAGGGTGCGATCCGATTGGCCAAAGATGCTGAACTCATGCCCGATGTGTCGGGGCTATTTCGCGACTTGAAACGGCATGAGACCTTCGACGAGACAAGCAGGCCGGGAGGATGGCAAGCCGTGGATGTTGCAGAGCTTGCGGTGTCGGAGACGCTCGGCAAAGGAAGCTGCCTCGTCATTGTGAATACGAAGCGAGACGCTCAGGCGATCTATGCTGAGTGCAAGAGACGACTTGGTGAACTGAATACAAGCCTGGAAGAAGGTTGTCTGGTTCATCTGAGCACGCATATGTGTCCCGCGCACCGGCTAGAGGCACTTGCCGTTATGAAAGCAGCGCTGAAAAAGGGCAAGCGCGTGCTCTGCGTCAGCACGCAATTGATCGAAGCAGGGGTGGATATCGACTTTGCCACGGTGATCCGCGACCTGGCGGGGCTGGACTCGATCGCTCAGGCGGCGGGGCGGTGTAACCGCAACGGGACGCGCGATTCCGGCAAGGTTTACATTGTGAAGCTTGCGACATCCCTGCCGAAAGGCCTGGGAGAGATCGCGTGCGCACAAAATAACGCGCTGCGCGTCCTGAACGACTGGAAGGAAGAGAGGGGCGATCTTTCGTTCGATCTTTCAGACCCGCGGCAGATGGAAACCTTTTTTAACTATCACTTCTTCGAGCGCCGCAAACTGATGGATTATCCGGTGAAGCATCCGCCCGCTGAACGAGACGACACCCTGCTGCGGATGCTGGGCCGCAACGGCATGGCTGTCGAGGATGCACCACATCCGATCGAGCGAGCGGGCGGAGCCATGCAGTCCTTCATGAGCGCCGCACGCGAGTTCCGAGTCATCGACAGCCTTACGCAGGGCGTTGTGGTCCCATTTCGGGAAAAAGGAAAAGAGATTGTTAATCTTTTATCTTCCACGTGCAATCTTGAGGAACAATTTCGATTACTGAGGGAAGCGCAGCGGTTTACTGTGGACGTCTTCACACACGAACTAGATCGCTTGCGGCAGAAAGGCGCTCTTTACGAGGCGCAGCCCGGAACTTCGTGCGCGCTGATCTCGTAAGAATTGCAATCCCACAAAACACCGCACAGTTTCTGAAACTGTATGCTCCATTTTCCCTTAAGTGGAATGACGAAGAGGCTTTGCGACTCGCTGTTTGGTTATCCAACACTTCCGGCCTCCTAGCAGAAAAAGCACCTGAATTGCTCACAATCGACGAGGCGAAGGATTTGCTCGTGTCCGTTTGGGGACGAAAGCTCGGTCCCGATAATTCACGTGAGGCGAGATCGGCGGAGTGGGTAATTGCCGCCCTCAGCGATTTCCGAGGTCAGATTCAGGCAAGAGATTTGGTTCGCTTTTTCCGCTTCGCATCTGCCGATCCCCGAAACACGGTTGTGGCAGATCGCCTTCTGTCTCCCAGGGCAGTGCGAGATGCCATAGTTGGATGTAGTACTGAGAAAATTGAGGAGATCAAGCAGGAAATTCCGCTTCTCACGGAGATCTTTCCTCGGCTACAACACGCAACAAACCGACGAATTCCGTTCGATGCGGCCAGCTCTGGGCTCACCGCTACGGAGATTCATTTCCTGGAAGAGATCGGCGTATTTATAGAGGATCGCGGAGAATATTTCATGCCGGAAATTTTCCGATTTGGGCTTGGATTTCAACTCTCACAAGGTGCGAGACCCCGCGTGTTGACTCTCGCGAGACGCGCGCTCACCGCGTCATAAAGGCGGTTGAGCTTCGCAGGGGTGCATAAGCGTCCTCCCTGGCCTGACCACATCCTCCCTGGCCTGACCACATCTGCCGCAAACGCATCCGGTATTTGTTAACGCGAGCTTTTCGATAAGGCGCAAGCGGTTCTTATTTGTTACAGAAAATGCGCTCATTACCGTTGCACTTCATCGCGGCAAGTGCGATCTTCCCGCTTCCGGGAAGAAGGAGATCTTGCCAACATCTAGGGAGCCGCTAACTTGCTCCAGGTGCCGGAGGATATCGTCTCTCAGACCCTAAAAACCTGGGCCTAGACAAGCTTAGCTGGTGTTTGCGATTCAGTTGCACGTAGACGGATTGCTATTGGCCCCTTATGGCCCCACGGATGGACCTATAAGATATAGATTGTTGATCTAAGTGATTGAAAGTAAATGGTCGGCCCTAGTAGACGACTTTCGAACTTTTGGGCGTGAGGACCCGATTCAGATGCGGGTATAAAGGGGAGCATTCGATTACGTTGTCGTCGATTTTTAGTTGGCCGTGGTCAACAACGTACCGGGTCAGCGCATACCAACGTGTGAGTGCGTGACTGATCGCAACCGCCGTGTCAAGCAATGTTCTGCGCCTGGACGCCTCGGCAGAATGCAACAATCGATGGCAGCACCAGACAAAGGACCGCCTTGATGTCTGCGTTGCGCAGAGGAAGAACGTCGCGGGTAAACCAGGCGTTGCGGAGATGCCGGTAAAGGGCAAACTTGATCACCAGAGACTCCATAGGCGGAAAATAAATAAAGTGTTCAAAAAGTAAAGAGTGAGTGGCGGCACTGGACTCAAGAGTCAGGCGCTGGTTTCGTTGCGCGATACGAACGGTTCAATCTCTTGGGCATATGAGAGAGCGACTCTCGAAGCCTCCCTGGCCGGCGTTAGCTAGTGGAGAATGATTGCGTTTTCGAGCGTGTAGGTCGTTCCATCGCCGCGTGTGAGAATTACATCCTGCGGGCCAGAGGATACTGCTGGAATCGTAATGGTCAGCGTGTTCTCGTCGGTGTAGGTGACGAGAGCCGGCACGCTCCCAACCTTTGCAGTGGTTTGCGCATTGAAGCCGCTTCCGAGGAGCGTCACTTGAGAACCTACGCTGGCTGTCTGCTGGCCTACAGAGCCGATCGAGAGTGGAGCAGCGCCAAGGTCAACTACGGTGAGGCCGGCGTTTGTGATGAGGAACATAAGCTGGCCGCCTGAGTCGATGGCGATTGGACTTGCCGTGGATGAGATCGTCTCGGTCAATGCGAAGCGCATTCGCAGGGACGCATGAGCAGTGTCGATAATGTCGACCCAGTTTGCGTAGGGCACATAGAGCAGACTTCCCGAGGCGTTCAGGCGTGGGCGCAGAAGCGGAAGAGGTGGATTGTACGCGTTGGGGCCGCCGTAGTAGGGGATAGGGCTTGCAAGGATACTGAGGGCGTCGCCGGCGCTGTCTCCGAAGATATTGTTGCCGAAGAGTACATTTCCGCGACTAGAGATTGTGCCAAACGGGTGCTGGTAGTAGGTAGGCGTTTTGAACGATGTGTAAGTGCCTGTCGTTGCTGAGTAAAGGCAGGAGATGCTTCCCGTATTGGGCATGAAGACAGTTGAGCCATCTATGGTGGCATCCACGCCAGCGACACTGGTGAAAGCATTGCAAGCGCTGTTGTACGCGGGCACCGTAGCAGTCGAAGTAAGTAGATTCACCGAATAAAGTGTGCCGTAGGATGGGCAGCCCGCGCCTGGGAGGCCCCCTATGCTGACGAAGGCGGTGTTGCCGATAGCGGCTGCCACATAAAGAGGTCCCTCCGTACAGGTGGGACTTATCTTCACCGGCGCGACGATCGCAATTGCCGAGGTACTCGAAGGGGAATCTGGATTGATGATGCCAAGTGAGCCATCAAGTAGGTCCGCCGCAAGCAATTTGCTCCCATCAGGTGTCAGAGCCAGACCTGTGAACTGCCGCTGTGCCCCGAGAGCTGCCGGGACGAGCGGCGAGATGAAGCTATTGCTGGTCAGCGAGAAGACGTCAATGTGATCTCCGGCAGAAAGGTAGACCTGGTTGCGCTTGCTGTCGTAGAGCACATTGGTAAAGGTGTCTGAGGAGGCGTAATCCGTGACGCTCTTGGCGTAGAAGATGGACTTCGGCAGAGTTCCAGTGCCGTTGGGCGTAGTGATCTGTAAATCCGCCCAGCCAGGGTTTCCCGAGGGGAAGGTATACGCGAGGAGGGTGGAAGGATAGGGCTCGCCGCTCAGCGGAGGGTACTGACCTGATGTGGTCGTAATCGTTGCGTTATTCCCTCCGACTGTGACTGTGCCTCCGCTTGTGCTGTCCGGTAGACCGTACCCAAGCACCTGTGCGGCTGCCCCACCATTCGGACTGGACCCAGAGGTGACGGCGTACTCAGGGTTTGTGCCGTAGGAGAAGATTTGAGGGTAGTACCACTGGGCACCGTCGGGGAAGTTGTACTTGACGTTCACCACGCCAGCTGTCGTGCTGGGCGGCGTGATCGCTGTGATCGTTCCACCAGTATTGCCCTGTGCGGTTCCGCGGGCCTGTCCAAACCACACATCGGGTATGAGCGGCGAAGAGACGTTGAATGTGACGGGCGTGCCTCCCGCAAGCGGGCCGGCAAAGGTAGCGATATATTCCGTTTCGCCGTTATGGTCCTGCAACGTGGGGATGTAGTTCTGGGTGAAGGCAGGGTCTTCGAACGCCACTCCGTAGTTCTGGATTCCGAAGATCAGTCCTGTTGCATCGACGCCAAAGGGAGCACTGGTTCCCGCGTAGCCACTGGTCCCGACCGGGTCGGTGAACATCGCGGGCGCGACCCCCAGAACACTCCAGGTATGCGGGTCGATGGTGAGAACCGCAGACTGATTGTGATAGCTGCAGATTTCATACAGATGGGTGCCGTCAGCGCTAAAGAGTATGCCTCCATTCAGAGGCCAATAGGCTGGGTCTAGTCCACAAGGCAGGCTGCCGAGATCGGTCAAGTTCTGGTTGTAAGCCTCGGCGCCATCCGTGGTGTTCTGAAACTTGTAGACGATAACGACGGAGCCATCGCGGTTGACCGCCTGCACAGGGCCATAGGAGGTTCCGGATCCGAGGAGCTGCAGCGTCCCCGACGCAACGTCGTAGACCTCCATCCCGTTGCTGTACGCGTTGTTGGCCGCATAAACGCGCGTTCCATCGCCGCTGCGCACGGGAGTGGTCCATGCAGAGATCGGGCCGGATGTCAGCACATTCAGATTTCCTGTTATGGGGTTGAAAACTCCCGCCTTGGCCGAGCCTCCCACCCAGGCATCATCGAAATACAGGAAGAGCGTCCCGTCGCTAAGTGCAAGTATGACGTCATGGGTGTTGATTCCGACGGGAAGGCCAGAGCTCACGAAGGTGTGGTTCGGCAGGGAATATTGCGTGGCCTGCAGGGAAGATGTGTTGATCGAATAGATGTACTGACCGGCGGTCTGCACCCAGACGGTCGAGTCGTCCTGCGTGATATCTATGCCGCGCGGCGAAAAGACGGGGATGTGCTTCAGGACATGGTGCGTGGTGGCTGACAGCACATCGACGCGGTTCCACGACGGGTTGGCTGCGAAGATGAGACTGTGAGCCGCATCGTACGCCGCCGCGGAGGGTGTACCTGCAATAGAGGTGAAATCCGTCCGGCTGGTGGGCAATGATCCGGACGGTTGTGACACGTCAAGGATGAAGCTGACGCTTGCAGGCGATGCCGCTGCAGCAGGTGTTCCGGTAAGGGTGACCGTGACGTTCTGGACAAGGGGCGCGTTCGCGGCAGCGGTCAACGTCACTGTGACACTTTGGCCGGGAGAGAAGGTTGCCGGCGAGAACGTGGCGGTGACCCCTGCGGGAAGCCCGGAGATAGAGGGAGTGATGTCGTAGTCGGTGCTGGAGCTTGAGTTTACTGTTGTCGTGAACTGGAGGGAGCCGGATGTTCCCGGAGAGATACCAAGCTCCGTCACGGACGGAAAAGCGAAGGAGAAGGCAGGTATCACGGACGTGCTTACCGTGAAAGCAACGGTGGCAGACCCATTGACTGTGCCAGCAGAAGCACTCAACGGGATGGTGTAGCTCCCGGCGGCTGTCGAGGGAGCAGCCTGCAGATGCAGTTGGATGCCAGCGGCTGGAAGCGGAGCACTGACGGCCGAGGTTGTGATCCCCATAGGCAAGGCACCGATCGCGACAGTCGCGTTGCCGATAGCATTCACCTCAGACGGGGTGACCATAAAGGAGAAGCTGCTGGAGGGAAACACGGTAGTGGGGCTTGGAGTGGCACACAACGCGAGCGCCGTTGGACTGGTAGCCGGGTAAGCGAATGGGTCAGAGATCAAGTTGCTCTGCACAGGCGAACCGATCGTGAAGCTGAGCGCTCCAGGTTGAGCGACAAGCCCCACGGGCAGGTAGGTCCCGTTTACCGCGTTGTAGCCGAGATTGCCGATCGTCTTTCCGTTCACCTGAACGGTAGATCCGAATAGAAGATTGGTTCCAGTGAAAGTTGCCAGGAGCTGCAGACAGGAGCTGGAGTTTTGGGCGGCGGAAATGATCACACCCGATATTGATGGGATCGGATTTGACGTCACCGTCAGCGAGACCGGGGCGCTGGAGGACCCGTTCGGGTCGGGGTTGGTGACGACCAGGGTGCCGATGCCACTGTTGGAGAGGTCGGCTGCGGTGAGGACGACCTGAAGCGTGCTGCTGTTGACCATGATGTGTGCGTGCGGGACGCCGTTCCACTGCACGACCGAGTTTGCCTCGAAGCCACTGCCCGTCAACGTGACCGTTGCCTGTTTTCCCGTGACGACGTTTCTCGGGCTAACCTCCGAGAGGACTGGATGGGGACTGTTTACGTTGAAGGTGACCGCGCTTGACGTACCCCCGCCCGGTGAAGGGTTGAAGACGGTGATCTGGTTTGCAGCGTTGGCGGCCAGCGCAGAGGAAGGTACGCTGGCGGTGATCTCCGTGGAGCTCACAAGGGCGGAGACGAGCGCTTGTCCGTTCCAGTTGACGATTGTGGCAGACGTGAAGCCAGTACCTTTAATATCGAGCGTTACAGCGGCAGCCCCAGCCGTGATGTTTGCAGGACTGACGCTGGCAATCGTTGGAATGGCGTAGTCGACAGTCAGGCTGACGGCGTTGGATGTGCCTCCGCCTGATGAGGGGCTCGATACCGTCAGGGCCAAGGTTCCGACAGCGGCAGTCGCGGAGGTGGGTACCAAAGCCTGCAGCTCAGTTGCACTGACAAACGTAGTGGTTAGAGAGGAGCCGTTGAGACTGACCACAGAACCGGATGAGAAGCCGGTTCCAGTGATGGTGAGCGTCAAGGAGGTTGCACCGGCGGAGACCACCGTTGGCGAGATGGAATTCACCTGCGGCGTTGCTGACTGGTGTGTAGATGAGCCCGAATCGCTGCCTGAGGAGCCTGCGCAGCCCCCAAAGAATGTAGCAGCAAAAAACAACACCAGGATTGCAGGAAAACGCAGGTAAGTCTTCATTTTCAATGAGCCAGTATTCCTTCCATTCGAAATCGCGCAATCACTAGAAAGCGTACCGCATCTAAGCGAAGCAGAGCGCTCTAACGGCACAGCTAAATTCCACTCGGAATTTGCTCAAGTCCCTCATTTTTATTTTCAGCCACTTACGAGCGAAACAGTCAATTTTATTTCCAGCAGTTGCTATCACTTTGGCTCAGGTCGGCTCTCCATTCAGAGTAATTCTCAAAGCAGCAGGTGCGTGATTGGCATTCGCAGCAAGGAGAGTACGGGCTCCGTCGGAGAAATTCCGCCGGGGTTCCCCGTTGGAATTCCGGAGTGCTCCTCAGGCTAGATCTAGCACCTAGGATGCTGTATATTTCCAGAGTCTTCGCCGCTGCGAGCATCGTGCTGGAATCTCAGGATCAACAGCTCGCTCCCACTTTCATTGAACACCTCCACCCTAGGCACTGCGTTTGGGCTCAGACCTAAGCTGGCGGAACTGTATGGGGAATTTCGGAACAGGAGGTATGCCCCATCTTGGCATTGGCCAGGCCCCTGCGGGTACTGACTACCTCGTCCGTGTGAACACTATGCAGGAAGAAAGATTGACGGTCAACTTGAGTTCGCCAAGGGGGCGCAGAATGGCAGACATGAATACTCCAGAACAGACAATCTGACAGATTTGGGTTCGCAGGAAATCAAAGTTACTCTACCCGACATAGACCTCTTCGTCCAAAGAAAACTTTATCCGGAACGAGAACCTCAGGTATGGAGTTCGAAATAGAAGAATGGGTTCTACTGTAAGCTACTCAAAGCAAATGAGATGTAAATGGTCGGGACGACTAGATTCAGGTGGCGCTACGGACGCAGCTTCCCTTGTTTTACACGGTGTCCTCACTGGTGTCCAAAGAAAAGTGGACACCAGCACAAATTACACTCGCTTTGGGCGTTCTTGGCGGCATCGCTTCTTGGGATGCAGCGCCGCCGCCGGGGTTGTCTTGCCCACGGCAGCCCCGGTTTTTTACTTCCGCCGATGCGTCCAATTCAACCGCTTCGCGGATGACCTGGCACAGATCGTCATAGCGCGTGTACTCGACCTGGTTCCGGGTGCCGCAGCCTGGGCAGCGGTTGACCTTTC
>Ga0207674_10008098_pt1 | contig 12184 bp, 11 predicted proteins | sample KBSCornC72_FD_184303 | JGI IMG/M metagenome (GOLD analysis project Ga0207674, IMG submission 184303) | Corn rhizosphere microbial communities from Kellogg Biological Station, Michigan, USA - KBS Corn C7-2 (SPAdes) (version 2) | ecosystem: Host-associated > Plants > Roots > Rhizosphere > Soil ... | reverse complement strand
GTCTCATCGATGGTGGTTGGCGCGGCCGACGCACAGACAACGAAGCCCGCGACGATCACGATCTACACGTCGCTGCAAAAGGAACTGCTGGCCGGCTACGAAGCCGGTTTCCGCAAGGCTCACCCCAACATTCAACTCGCCTGGGTACGCGAGGCCACCGGCATCCTGCACGCGCGGCTGGTAGCGGAGAAGGAGAACCCGCGCGCCGACGTATTGTTCGGGGTGCCGGTGATGAACATCACCGCATTCGACAAGCTCGGCATGATCGAGCCCTATGCGCCCAAGGACTACGAAAAGCTCAAGCCCTATTTCCGCGACACCGAGAAGCCGCCGCATTGGACCGGCATGGACATGTGGGTGAACGTGATCTGCTTCAACACGGTCGAGGCCAGGAAGCGCAATCTGCCGCCGCCGGCGCAATGGAGCGATCTGACCAAGCCGGAATACAAGGGGCAGATCGCCCTGCCTAGTCCGGCCGCAAGCCAGACCGGCTACCTCAACATCAGCACGTGGATTCAGACCATGGGCGAGGATGCGGCGTGGCGATTCATGGATCGGCTGCATGAAAACGTTTCGATGTATACGAACTCGAGCTCGACCCCATGCAAGCTGGCGGCGACCGGAGAGTTCGTCATGGGAGTCTCGACGGACATCACCGCGCCAGGCCTGAAGACGAAGGGTGCGCCGATCGACATCATCATCCCGCAGGACAAAAGCCCGTGGGAGATGGAAGCTTCTGCGCTCATGAAGGGAACGAAACAGCCGGAGGCCGCCAAGGCATTCCTCGACTGGACGGTGAGCCGCGCGGCCAACGAGCTCTACAACCGAGCCATGGCGATCGTTGCGATGCCCGGCATGGACAACATCCCGCCGAACTTCCCGCCGAACAGCGAACAAATGATGGCAAAGACGGATATCACGTGGTCCGCAGCCAACCGCGATCGGCTCATTGCCGAATGGGCCAGGCGCTACGATTCAAAGTCGGAGGCGAAGACGCGGTGACGTCGCGATCCGCTGGCGCAGTGCGTGAGATTGGGAACAGTTCGACGAGTCCTTTGGACGCGTACGCGTGCTCTGCGGGCGTCGCGAAGCCGCCGTTCCTCCAGCTCGAGCAGGTCTTCAAGCGTTTCGGCGTGTTTCCGGCTCTTCGAGGCATAGACCTTCACGTCGACGACGGAGAGTTCATCTGCTTCCTTGGCCCGTCGGGTTGCGGAAAATCGACCTTGCTTCGCATTATTGCCGGGCTGGAGACTCTGACATCTGGACGCTTACTCGAAGCCGGCCGTGACATATCACGCACTTCGGCGGCGGAGCGGCGCTTCGGCATTCTATTCCAGTCCTACGCGTTATTCCCGAATCTAAGTGTCTACGAGAATATCGTTTACGGACTGCGCGGGCGAAAAAGCCGCGCGGAGCTTGCGCGCCGCGCGACTGAGCTTCTCCAACTCGTCGATCTGAGTGGAACGGAGAAGAAGTTTCCGGCGCAACTCTCCGGAGGCGAACAGCAGCGCGTGGCGCTGGCGCGCGCCATCGCGCCGTCCCCGCGGCTGCTTCTGCTGGACGAGCCGTTGAGCGCACTCGACGCAAAGGTCCGCGTTCATCTCCGCCGCCAGATACGCGAATTGCAACGCCGGCTCGCCGTGACGACCATCATGGTTACGCACGATCAGGAAGAGGCACTGACGATGGCGGACCGCGTGGTCGTGATGAATCGCGGGACGGTCGAACAGGTCGGCACGCCGACCGATATCTATTATTCCCCAAGGACCCCTTTCGTCGCCAACTTCGTCGGCAAGATGAACTTCATGCCGGCCGTATTGAAGAGCAGAACGAAACTCAGCATTGGCAACACCGCATTCGACCTTCCTCGACCGTGCGACGTGATGACAGATGGCGACGTGCTGGCCTGCCTGCGACCAGAGCACGTCAGAATGGTCCAGTCCGGCGGATTGCCGGCAACGGTCTCGCATGTCGAGTTTCTCGGGTCGTGTTGGCGAATAGGGCTCGACGTTCCAGCGCTCACGACCAATGAGGTACTGGCCGATTTTACCGGCGGCGAAGGGTTCGCACCTCCGGTCCAGGCGGGAGAGTGCATTCAGATTGCGATACCGCCGGAGCGAATCATTGTCTTCCAAACACCGACTCCTCCCGGCGCGTCGAAAGCCTGATCCATGGCCGTCGCCGAGAACTACATCGCTCTCGCGCCAGCCGCCCGCCCCCTCGTGCGAATAGAGAATATTCTGCGCTCAGCGGCCTGCGTGATCCTGCTCGTGGTCCTTGCGGTGCTGATTGTGATGCCGCTCTACGCGCTGTTGTCGCAAAGCCTGGAAGACGCCGACAAACGATTCATCGGTTTGGCGAACTTCGTTCGCTACGCCAACAATCCGGGACTGGTGCAGTCGGTCTACAACAGCCTTTTCGTTGCCGTTGTTGTGACGGCCATCACCGTTCCGCTCGCATTCGGCTATGCGTACGCCTTGACGAGAAGCTGCATCCCCGCAAAGGCCATCTTCAAGGGCATCGCGCTGCTTCCCATTCTGGCGCCTTCACTGCTGGCGGCCATCTCGCTGACCTACATGTTCGGCAACCAGGGATTCATGCGTGGCCTGCTGGGCGGTTATCCGATCCACGGCCCCATCGGTATCATTATGGCGCAGGTGTTCCACTGCTTTCCCTTCGGCGTTCTCATCCTGAGCACGGCATTGGGAATCTCGGACGGCCGACTGTACGAGGTGGCGGAAACGTTCTCGACGCCGAAATGGCGCGTGTTCTGGACGATCACGCTGCCGGCGGCGCGCTACGGTTTGATCAGCGCATCCTTCGTCATCTTCACGACCGCCATAGTCGACTTTGGCATTGCCAAGGTGATCGGCGGTTCATTCAACGTGCTGGCGATCGAGGTCTACAAGCAGATCATTGGCCAGCAGAATTTCCAGATGGGAGCGGTGATCGGAGTGCTGCTGCTGCTTCCGGCGCTGCTGACATTTTTCATCGAGCGCTACGCGAACAAGCGGCAGATGTCGCAACTGACCGCACGCGCGGTGCTCTTTCAACCGAAGCCGCATCGCGCGTTCGACGCCGCGATGTTCGTTTTCGTCGCCGTCATTGCGCTCTGCATTCTCGGCATCAACGCGGTCGCGATTTTCGCATCCTTCTTCAAGCTGTGGCCCTACGACCTGTCGTTTTCGCTGGACAGCTATGATTTCTCTACCTTCGACCCGGGCGGCTGGTCGTCGTATTGGAATAGCGTGATCATGGCGAGTGCCGCTGCCGTGGTTGGTACGATCCTGACGTTCGGCGGAGCCTATCTAGTCGAGAAAAGCCCGATCCCGGCCGTGCTTCGCGGGATGCTGCATATCCTGGCGATGATTCCGATCGCGGTGCCGGGAATTGTTCTGGGCCTCGGATACGTCTTCTTTTTCAACGATCCGGCAAATCCGCTCGGGTTCTTCTATTACACGATGACGATCCTCGTCATGTGCTCGATCGCGCACTACTACACGATTCCGCACCTCACCGCGCTCACCGCGCTCAAGCAAGTGGACAAGGAATTCGAGGCGGTATCGCAGTCGCTCGGCGTGCCATTCTGGGTGACCTTGCGGCGCGTGACGATCCCGATTTCGGTGCCCGTGATCCTCGACATTGGCACGTACATCTTCGTCAACTCGATGACCACCGTCGCGGCGGTGATCTTCATCTACTCTCCGCAGAACAAGGTCGCGTCGGTCGCCGTGATTGCGATGGAAGATACCGGCGATATCGGGGCCGCCTGCGCGATGGCGATGATGATCCTCTATACATCGATCGCAGTGAAGCTTGCGCAGACCGTCCTGTCGAAACTGCTGCTGCAAAGGTTCCAGCTATGGCGTCGCCCGAATGTCGCATAACGCGGCCGGGTTCTACGGGACGGGCTCCGTCTCAAGGGAGGATGGCATGATCAACAAGACAGGTCGGCGGTTCGGCGGATCGATCCTCGCGCTGGGCCTGGTTTTGCTGGCACAAGCCGCCGCTGCCCAGACCGCACCGGTCACGCTCATCGCGTACACGTCGCTGCAAAAGGAGGTGCTGGCGCCCTATGAAGCGGCGTTCAGAAAAGTGCACCCGGAAATCCAGATCGCGTGGGTTCGCGACGCCGGCGGGGTGATCCATTCGCGACTGCTGGCGGAACGGGCCAATCCACGCGTCGACATCATCTTCGGCCTGCCGGTCACCAACATCGTCGGCCTCTACAAGGAGGGTCTGATCGAGCCCTACGCACCCAAAGGCTTCGAGAAGCTCAAGCCACGCTTCCGCGACGCACGCGAGATTCCAGTCTGGACCGGTCTCGAGATGTATCTCAACATCATCTGCTTCAACACGATCGAAGCGCAGAAACGCAACCTGCCGAAGCCGACCCGCTGGGCGGATCTCGCCAATCCCATCTATCGCGGGCAGATCAGCATGCCGAGCCCGGCCATGAGCAACACTGGCTACGGCTATGTCCACGGCTGGGTGCAGGGCATGGGTGAGAGCGCGGCCTGGGAGTTTCTCGACAAGCTGCACCAGAACGTAGCGGTCTACACGAGTTCGAGTGCGACGCCCTGCAAATATGCCTCAACGGGTGAATACGCCATCGGTCTGTCGACGGATTTGACGGGACCGATGATGAAGACGAGAGGCGCGCCGATCGATCTCATCGTTCCGGCGGACAAGACGTCCTGGGATATCGAGGCGATGGCGTTGCCAAAAGGCAGCAAGCATCCCGAGGCCGCCAAGCTGATGCTCAACTGGGCCGTGACGCCGGAAGCGAGCCAGACGTTCAACAAATACTACGGGATCGTGGGCATTCCCGGATTGAACAACGGTCCGCCGAACTCCATTCCCGACGGAGACGCCTATGCCGCCGATTACAGCGTCGAGTGGTCGATCGACAATCGCGATCGGCTGATCGCCGAATGGTTCAGGCGCTACAACGCCAAGTCGGAGCCGAAGGGAAACTGAGCGGACATCGACCGAACACATTGCCGGCGAGGAGAGGGAATGAGGAACTACGTGACGGACGAGGCACGCGCGATCATCGGCGCGCAATCGCCATGGGCCGAGGCGACCAACGCCGTTGAGCCCAGCGAGGTTCGCCGCTTCTTCCACGCTATCATCGATCCCAAGGCGATCTACTGGGATGAGAATCATGCGAAAGGCTCTCGTTACGGCGGGACGATTGCGCCGCCCGCCTTCGCGGTTCATGCCTTCCGGCGCGGCCCCGAAGAGACAGTCGATCCGCTGGACTCCGGTCTCGATCCGGAATTCGACGGCATTTCGCGCGCACTGCGTCCGGGGCTTCCGAAGGTACCGGTCGCGTTGTCGGGCGTGCTGAATGGCGGCTATGAATACGAGCTCTTCAGCTACGTCCGCGTCGGTGAGCGCATCAAGTGCCGCAGCACCTATCGCGATATCTACCAGCGTGAAGGCAAAACCGGCCCCATCGTGTTCATCGTGATCGAGGATGAGTACGCGACCGTCGACGGGCGGCCACTGCTCAAGTCCATCAACACCATGATCATGCGGTAAGGTGAGCGATGGCCGAGGTTTCGCCAAAGGAACGGAGCGATTTGCGCCCGCTTGCCGGGGTGCGCGTGCTGGAACTTGGATCGTCGATTTCGGCGGCGTTTGCAGCGAAGCTGCTCGGCGATCTCGGCGCGGAAGTCATCAAGGTCGAACCCATGTCGGGTGATCCCTTGCGCCAGCAGGGGCCGTTCATGACCAGCGCGGTGCCGGAAAGCGTCAGCGCTCTCTTTGGATATCTCAACGCCGGCAAGCGCTGCATTAGTCTCGATCTTGGGGCTGATGTGGCCCGTGCGATGGTGACGATGCTGATGGGGCGCTGCGATCTCGCGATCTGGGTCGCGGACGACGCCACCGTTTCGCATCTGCAAGATCTGATCGACCGCGAACGCCCGCAGAGGCCGGCAACAGTCGTTATCAGCCCGTTCGGATTGAAAGGCCCGCGCGCTGGGCGCGCCGGCTCGGCCTATGTGGCGCAGCATTCCGGCGGCCTTGCCTATCATCAGGCCTATCCGGTCAACGATCCTTCGGCGACGCCACCGACCGGTTGCGCGGATCGTGAAGCGGATATGATCGTCGGGCTTGTCGGCGCCAATGCGGCGCTGTGGGCGCTGATGTCTGCCACGGACGGCGCCCCGAAGCCGATCGTCGATGTCTCGGCAGAGGACACGTTCGCCTATTTTCTCGTCGATGCGCTCGCAGACCTGAAGGACGGAAAGCTCGCACCGAGCCGCAAGCGCCTGCCGGATCAAGGCATCACGGTTGCGGGCGGTCTCATCTGGTTTCTTCCCTGCGCGGACGGCGCCATTATGGTCTCGCCGCGCGAGGACCATCAGTGGGCGCGCTGGACTGAATTGATGGGAAATCCCGCGTGGGCGAACGATCCGGCACTTTGCGGATCGCGTGCGGCCCGGACGGTCAATTCGGCACAGCTCCAGGTGCTGATGGCGCAATGGTCCGCGACGCAGAAAGCGCACGAAGTTTTCCGCAAGGCACAGGCGATACGCGTCGCCTGTTTCCCGGTCAGCACGCCCGCCGATCTCGTCCGTAACGATCAGCTTCTCGCGCGGCAGTTCTTCGACACATTGACGCTCGACGGCGCGCGCGATGTCGCGATGCCGGGGCTTCCGTTCCGCATGCTGTCGAGCAGCGGGGCCACTCTGCAACACGGCCGGCGTCGCTCGTTTCCGACGCTCGAGGATCAAGAACTCGAGTGCCGCGATGATCAGGCGGAGCATGTTCATGTCTGATTTCACGCCGGCGGCCGGCACGACGAAACTTTGCCTGTCCGGCATTCGCGTCGTCGATTTCAGCTGGGTTGTCGCCGGCCCGATGGCGACCAAGCGGCTGGGCGCCATGGGCGCCGAGATCATCAAAATCGAGTCAGCCGCACGGCCGGAGTTCTCCTACCGGGATGGCTGGTACGCCGTCATCAACAACAACAAGCGCAGTTGCACGCTCAACATCACGTCGCCGGAAGGCCAGGATCTGATTCGTCAGATCGTTGCCGGCAGCGATGTCGTGGTCGAGAATTTCTCCTCGCGTGTACTTGCCAAGAACAATCTTGGCTATGAGGACCTGAGAAAGGTCAAGCCGGATATCATCTTCGTCTCGGCGTCCGGTCTCGGCCGCACCGGCCCCGAGCGGGACATGCTCGCCTACGGCTCGCTGCTGCAGGCCTATAGCGGACGCGTCAGCCTCATCGGCTCGATGAGCGCGAGCCTCGAAGCGATGGGCATCATGCCGGCCTGGACCGATCCGGTAACCTCGCTCTGGGAAAGCCTCGCGATCATGGCTGCGCTGCGCCATCGCGCCGCGACCGGCGAAGGCAGCTACATCGACCTGTCGATGCTGGAAGCGACGGTCGCGCTGCTGCCGGATGCGGTGCTGCACTCGGCCTTGGGCCAGCCGACACAGGAAAAAGGCAGCGAAGGCGAAATCGGTGCCGCTCCGTCTGGATGCTTCAAATGCCTGGGCGAGGATGACTGGATCGCCGTATCGGTCCGCCACGATGCCGAGTGGCAAGCCTTGTGCCGGGCGATCGGACGGCCGGACCTTGCGGATAATCCCACGTTGCGCGATCGACCCGATCGCCTGAAACGGAAGGGTGAACTCAACCGCGTGCTGGCGGATTGGTGCGCCAAAAGAACACTCGCTGACGCCGAGACGGGGCTGCAGGCCGAGCGCGTGCCGTCCGCGCCTTCGCGCGGCATTCGCGACCTTCTCGGTGACCCGCATCTTCAGGAGCGCGACATTTTCCGGCAGATCGGTGACGGCCGCTGGAGCATCGCGCTACCCTGGATGGACGAAACAGGTTCGCGCGGCAAGCTCGCGCCTGCACCTGCGCTCGGCGCCGACAACGACTACGTGTTCGGAACGCTATTGGGCCTGTCGTCGGACAAGCAAGCAGAACTCAAGACAGCCGGCATCATCGCGTGACCTGGCTCGGAGGTAGTGGATGTTCAAGGTCGATATGGTCGAGCCGCCGGTGGTCTATTTCGAGGACCTGTCCGAGGGTCACGAATTTCCGCCGGTGACCAAGGGGCCGATGATGGTCGGACATCAGGTTCGTTGGGCCGGGGCCTGCGACAATTACGAGTCCGAATTCCATCACGACGAATATGTCGCCAAGGCCGCGGGCCTGCCCGGCATATTGCTGTCCGGCCCATTCATGGCGTCAATCCTGCTGACCACCACGACAAAGTGGCTTGGACGGGACGCGCGCCTTGTTCGCTTTTTCGACCAGAATCGCGGCGCCACGATGCCGCGCGACACCGCGATCATGAAAGGACGCGTGAAGCGCAAGTACGAGGAGGGCGGCAATGCTTTCGTCGAGCTTGAGCTCTCGATCACCAATCAACGCGGCGAGGTGACTACGCCCGGTTCGGCGTTGGCTGTGATGCCGCGGCGCGGCGCCTGAAGTCCGCCTCGTCTAACAAGAAAAATATGCGGAGGAACGCGTGAAACAGTTTTCCCAGGCCGAGATGGAACGTCAGCTTGCCGCGCTGATCGGACCCGTCGGCGAGCCCGTCAGCATGGCGGTCGAATTTGGCGCGGTACGGCGAATGGCGGTCGCGGTCGACGATTTCGATCCGATCCGTTACGACGAGGCTGCCGCCCGCAAGCGCGGCTTTCGCGGTATCGTCGCTCCCTGGCCGCTGCTGTGGTCCTACTTCTTCAACTGCACCGAATATCATCTCGACATCGCGTTCGGCAGAGCCACCGTCCACGGCCAAGACGACTATGAGTTCCATGAGCCGCTCATTGTCGGCGACGTCATCACCGTGGCGACGGCAATCACGGCTGCGCGCCTGAAGCAGGGGCGCACCGGGCCACTGGGGCAGGTCGAAGCCGAACGCCGCTTCACCAATCAGTTTGGCCAGCTCTGCGCGGTGCTGAAGACCACGCTGTTTCGGCGATGAACGACAGGGCCACGCAAGCTATCGATCAAACTTTCTGAGGTGAGTTAGTGATGGCAAACATCTGCTTCGAGGACGTTGAAGTCGGTCAAGAGATCCCGAGCCTCTCCAAGGGACCGATGACCACGGCTCACATTATGCGCTGGTCTGCCGCCATGGAGAACTGGCACCCCATCCACTATGACTGGCGAGTTGCCACCGGGCATCACGGGTTGCCGGACGTCGTCGTCAACGGTTCATGGAAGCAGCACGTGATGCTGCAACTCGTCGCGGATTGGGCCGGCGACAGCGGCTGGCCCTGGAAGATTCGCTTCCAGTTTCGCGGCATGAACGTTCCCGGCGACACGTTGCGGGCTTGGGGCAAGGTCGTTGCGAAACACGACCGGCACCCCTTTGGCGTCGTCGACCTCGAAATCGGTCTGAAGAACCCAAAGGGAGTAGACGGCACGCCGGGCACCGCGAGTGTCGTTCTGCCGAAGCGTAATGGTCCACCCGTGCCGTATCCTTTTGATCCGAACATCCTCGGCGAGGCGATGTCTTGAATGGCCCTAGTAACGCGGGAGCGGCGCCCCTCGGCGTGGCGCATTCCGCAACTGCGTCACTATGCGAGTTAACTCGCGGCTTCATCTGGCCGATCCTCGAGCACATCGAAAAGGCCTCGCGCCGCGAACTGCGTCGTCCATGCGCCGATGGTCCGGTCCCAGACCGGTCCGCGGCGTGGCTGCCGACGTACGTCGGCGACCTTCACCTTGCCGGTGTCGGTGAGCGGCAATGACGTGGCGAATTCGATGTAGCGCGGGACCTGATCGCGCGGCAGGCGATCGACCAGGAAGGCGACGATGGCGGGCACCGCGACGTCCAGCGCGGGGGCCTGCGGCTTGAGCACAACCACGGCAAGGATCTCTTCGTCGCCCAACTCGCTCGGCACGCCGATGACCGCGCATAGCTCGACTCCGGGGTAGCGGCTGATCTCTGCGGTGAGTTGCTCGGAGGAGATATTGACGCCGCGCCGCCGGATCGTGTCGCCCATCCGGCCGAGGAAATGAAGCTGGCCTTCAGCGTCGATGAGGCCGCGGTCGCCGGTGTGATACCACAAATTCCTGAACGCGCGCATGGTCGCAGGCAGATCGTTGTAGTAGCCCAGCAGCATGCGGTACGGATCGCGCGTGCGGATCAGAATCTCGCCGTTGCTGCCGGTCGGCAATGGCCGGTCGAGCTCGTCGGCGATGCGCACCTCCATTTCGCCGATCGGCACGCCGGTCGCGGTGCTGCCCTCGATCCCGCCGTCGCGGCGGAACGCGATGGTGCCGACTTCGCTGAGTGAGTAGCTGTTGACGACGTCGACAGCGAAGCGCGCGCAGAAATCCTCGCGCCGCGGCGTCGTCCACAGATAGCGAATCTTGTGCCGGCGGTCGTCGGCACTGGGCGGCTGGTTGAGCAGGATCGGCATCATCGGCGGCAGGATGTGGCCGAGCGTTGCGCCGGTCTCGCGGATCTCCGGCCAATAGCGGCTGGCGGAAAAGCGCTCCGCCGAGATCATGGTGCCGCCGACCTGCAGCGCTCCGATCAGCCCGTTGATGCTCGAGAGGTTATGGTGCAGCGGGAACGGACTGTAGAGGACGTCGCTCTGCGAAAACTCCAGGATGCCGTTCTGCACCGCCGACTTTGCCAGCATGTGCAGGTGACTGTGCATGATGCCTTTCGGGTTGCCGGTGGTGCCCGAGGTGTAGCGGATCGAAGTGAGCGCCGACGCGCGCAATGTCGTCCAGGCCTTGCCCGCCGGTCCCGCAGCGCATAGCTCGGCGAGCCCGACGAGCGACAGGCTTCCCGGCAGGCGGCGGTCCGCGCGTACCGTCGCGATCGTCTTCTCGGATTCGGCGAGGACCAGCAGACGGATGCGCGCCGTGAACGTCGCAAGCTCGGGGTCGAGCAGCAGCGACAGTCCGGCCATGTCCGTGAAAACGGTGCGCGCCGCCGTCGTCTCCAGCGCAAACAGCAGCGTCGATTTGCGCAGCTCGTGATTGACCGGGACGTCGACGATGCCGGCGAACAGGCAGGCAAACCACGCCTCGATGAACGCGGGTCCGTTGCCGAGGAGAATCGCGGCCGTGCTGCCGGGCTCGACCCTGAATGTTTCCAGCAGTCGCGTGCTTGCCGCCTCGGACGTCGCCAGCAGGCCTTGGTAGCTGATGCTGCGGTTCTCGCGCGGAAAGTTGACGAAGGCCTTGCTGCCATGCCGCTCGGCCTGGGCGGCGAGGTGGCGCGGAATCGTGTTGCTGTCCTCGACGGGGATGACGTAGCTGCCGGTCATCGGCTTTCTTTCCGAGCGCGGATCATTTGCCGACCGCGCGCGCCAGTCCGACCAATCGATCGACCACGATCGCCACGACCAGCACGATCAGCACCAGCAACGAGCCCGCGGCGCTGACGATCGGGCTCGATTCCTGACTCATGTAGGTGAAGATCCGCACCGGGAATGTCGTTGCCTGCGGGCTCGCCAGGAACAGCGACAGGTTCACGTCCTCGAACGAGATGATGAAGGAAAAGGCGGCGGCCCCCGCGATGCTCGGAAACAGAATCGGCAAAGTGATGCGGCGAAACGCCGTGACGGGCGAGGCGCCGAGGTTCTGCGCGGCAAGCTCGAGGCGTTGGTCGAAGCCGGTCAGGCTGCCCACCATCAGCCGGATGACATAGGGCATGCCGATCGCGATGTGCGCCAGCAGCAGGCTGAACGAGGATGACGCAACCCCGCTGCGCGCATAAAGCTGCAGGATCGCCGCGCCGAGCACGATGCCGGGTATCACCAGGGGCGACAGGAACAGGCTGTTGAGCGCATCGCGCCCGGGAAAGCGCAGCCGGACGATACCGATGGCGGCAAGCACCCCGGCGCTGGTGGCGATGGCGGCGCTCATGAGCGCAAGGCGCAAGCTGACCAGCAGCGATCCGGAGAACTCGTCGTTCGATAGTACCTCGGCGTACCAGCGCAAGCTCAGCCCGACCGGGGGAAACGACACGTATTCGACCGTGGTCAGAGACGACAGGAACACGACCAGGATCGGGCTGATCAGGAAGATGCAGACCACGACCGTGAAGGCGCCGAGCAGGCGAGCCGATCGTTTGCCCCACCGGTCAGCAGGTGCGCGCGGGCTCATCGCTGGAACACGCCCCGGAACAGCAGCCGTTCGACAAGGCGCGAATAGATCGCGACCAGCGCAACCGTGATC
>Ga0207674_10008097_pt1 | contig 12185 bp, 9 predicted proteins | sample KBSCornC72_FD_184303 | JGI IMG/M metagenome (GOLD analysis project Ga0207674, IMG submission 184303) | Corn rhizosphere microbial communities from Kellogg Biological Station, Michigan, USA - KBS Corn C7-2 (SPAdes) (version 2) | ecosystem: Host-associated > Plants > Roots > Rhizosphere > Soil ... | reverse complement strand
ACGAGATCGTATGGATTCCTGGTGTCCGCCGCAGCGACGCGGCGTCCGAACGGTCCGGCCGACCGGTAGTCCGATATGCCTGTGAACGCACCCTCGGTGGGCTCCGCGATGGTTGAAGACCCGCGCCTCGATGGGCGCGCGGTCAGACGCATCGCGTTCACATCCGAGGTGATCGCGGCGCGCGTGCGGGATCTGGGGCGCAAGATCACGGACGCGTATCCGGACGGCGAGCTCCTCGTACTCGGCCTGCTCAAGGGGAGCTTCATCTTCCTCAGCGACCTGGTGCGCCAGATACAACGGCCGCTGCAGGTAGATTTCCTCGTCGCGTCGAGCTATGGCGACGCGACGGTGTCGAGCGGGGCCGTCCGACTGGTATACGATCCTGAAACGACGCTCGAGGGCAAAAACATTCTTTTGGTCGAGGATATCGTCGACTCCGGCCGTACATTGAGCCGGCTACTCGATCTCCTTTCTGAGCGGAGTCCGCGCTCACTCGAGGTATGCGCGCTCCTGCACAAGCACGTCGCCGAACATTTGCGGTATCCCACGAAGTTCGTGGGGTTCGATGCGCCAAATGAATTCCTGGTAGGGTACGGACTCGATCATGCCGAGAACTTCCGTCACCTGCCGTATATTGCGAGCTTGCAGTAGTTGTAGGACGAGCAGAGGCCTATGCCACCGACTCCGCCAAAAAAGCCGTTCAACCTCGGGCGTTTCTCCAAGACGCTCTCGTTCTGGATCCTCGTGATCCTGATTCCGGTCGCGTTCATCCAGTTCTCGAGCTCGCGCTCGGACTCGGCGCCGGACATCAGCTACACGCTCTACGATCAGGAGCTGCAGCGGGACAACATCAAAGAAGTGAAGATCCAGGCAGGCAGCCGGGTCATCGGGGCGTTCAAGCAGGAGGTCTTCGTCGGCCAGAAGCCGGCGAAGCGCTTCACGCTGAAATACCCGATGGAGAACAACCCCGCGGAGCTCGAGCGTCTGCGCGCCAAGAACGTCAACATCATTGGCACGGATGCACGTCCGTCCTTCGGCGCACTGCTGTTCAACTTCCTGCCGTACTTCCTGCTGATCGGCTTCTGGATCTTCCTGTTCAAGCAGATGCAGGCCGGCGGCGCCAAGGCGTTCTCGTTCGGCAAGTCGAAGGCGAAGCTGCTGACGGGCGATACGCCGAAGGTCACATTCGCCGACGTGGCGGGTGCGGACGAGGCGAAGGTCGAGCTGCAGGAGATCATCGAGTTCCTGAAGGATCCGCAGAAGTTCACGAAGCTCGGTGGACGTCTGCCGAAGGGTGCGCTGCTCGTCGGTCCTCCAGGCACTGGCAAGACACTGCTCGCGAAAGCTGTCGCGGGTGAAGCGGGCCGTCCGTTCTTCTCGATGTCCGGCTCCGACTTCGTCGAGATGTTCGTTGGCGTCGGCGCGAGCCGCGTGCGCGACCTGTTCGAGCAGGGCAAGGCACACGCGCCCTGCATCATCTTCATCGACGAGATCGACGCGGTCGGTCGTCATCGCGGCGCCGGTCTGGGTGGTGGTCACGACGAGCGCGAGCAGACGCTCAATCAGCTGCTCGTCGAGATGGACGGCTTCGAGTCGAACGACGGCGTGATTCTCATTGCCGCGACGAACCGTCCTGACGTGCTCGATCCCGCGCTGCTGCGCCCGGGTCGCTTCGATCGCCAGATCGTCGTCGATGCGCCGGACCTCCGTGGCCGCGAGGGGATCCTGCGCGTGCATCTCCGCAACAAGCCGATCGCCGAAGACGTCGACATCACCGGCCTGGCCCGCGGAACCCCGGGCATGGCTGGCGCCGACCTCGCGAACCTCGTGAACGAAGGCGCATTGCTCGCGGCGCGCCGGAATCACGACAAGATCTACATGGCCGACCTCGAGGAAGCGAAGGACAAGGTCATGCTCGGCGCCGAGCGGAAGTCGCTCGTGATGAAGGAGGACGAGCGCCGCCTGACCGCGTACCACGAGGCGGGCCACGCCGTCTGCGCGATGATGGTCAAGGGCAACGACCCGCTTCACAAGGTGACGATCGTGCCACGCGGTCGCGCGTTAGGCGTCGCGTTCACGCTGCCTGAGGATGACCGCGTCTCCGTAACGCGTGAGCAGTTGGAGGCGCGGCTCGCGATGGCGTACGGCGGCCGGGCCGCGGAGGAGATGGTGTTCGGCCACGACCGCGTGACCACCGGCGCCGCCAGCGACATCCAGCAGGCGACGGGGATCGCGCGCCGCTATGTGACGCAGTGGGGGCTGTCGGAGACGATCGGGCCCATTCTCGTCGGCGACAACGAGCAGGAGGTCTTCCTCGGCCGTGAGCTGATGAGCCGGCGTGAGGTGTCCGAGAAGACGGCCCAACTCGTGGACACCGAGGTAAAGCGCGTCATCGATCACGCGTTCAACCGCGCAAAGGCAGTCCTGACGGAGCACCTCGAGCTGCTCCACAAAGTGGCGGCCGCGCTGTTGGAGCGCGAAACGTTGACGCGCGAGGATATCGAGGTGCTGCGTCGCGGCGAACAGCTGCCGCCGCGCACGCCGACGATGCCACCTCCAACGGCGCCGGCGACGCTCATTCCATCGCTGGCTGAACCGAGACGGGTACCACCGATCATCGGCGGGCCTGAACCATCGCCAGCGTAGCCGTCGCCGGCTCCGCCGGCGACGAGCGGGAACTGGGAACCGGGAACGGATTGACGTCTGTTCCCGGTTTTCTGTAAAAACTGAATGAGACGGGTGAGAAGAGCTGCAGCGACATCAAGCAAGTCTCTCAACTCCTGAATCGCGTCGTTCGTCGCGTACCCGAGCCGATAGGCGAATTCGAGATGTGTGTCGACGTCGCGGAGCGAACCGCGCGCGATCGAAGGGTGATTGAGGTATTCTCCTCTCGTGAGACGGCCGTTGCCCTCGGCGATGTTTGCAGCGACTGATACTGCTGCGCTGCGGAGTTGTGCGGTGAGCCCGTAGCGTTCTTCACGCGGGAATGTTCGAGACAGGTCGTAGCACCGCACGCCGATCTCGACGGCAATCTTCCATACCCGGAGGTCGCGGTGATCACGGACGTTTATCACGCTGGCTATCCCGAAATCGGTTGTCGATAGTCTGAGGCCGAGACGAGTCGTGAGTGCCACCGAAACCGCGCCGGACCGGCCGAATCCACGCTCGCCGGACGTGTGGCGGATAAGAGGGCGTGACCTGCCCATCGATCGACCGATTGTCGTCGGGATTCTCAACGTCACGCCTGACTCTTTCAGCGACGGCGGACAATTCGAGTCTACCGATGCTGCGCTCGCACAAGCAGAACGAATGCTGGCGGAAGGGGCGGACGCGGTGGACATCGGCGGTGAGTCGACGCGACCTCAAGGCGCACGGCCTGTCTCGGCCGCAGAAGAAATGGCTCGGATACTTCCGACCATTCGCGCGGTTCGCGGCCGCTTCGCTAGTCTTCTGATCTCGGTCGATACTACGAAGTCCGAAGTTGCGTCAGCGGCAATCGCCGAAGGCGCCGACATCATGAACGACGTGTCCGGCTTTCGAATCGACCCGCGAATGGGCGAAATTGCCGCTGTGACCGGGGCAGGCGTTGTCTTGATGCATTCGCGCGGCTCCGTTGAAGAAATGGGTACGTACCGTCACGCTAACTACGACGATGATGTCGTGGCCGTGGTTCGCGCGGAGCTCGGTGTTTTACTCGCGAGTGCATTGGAGGCGGGAGTCAATCGCCAAGCGATCGTCCTCGATCCGGGGATAGGTTTCGCAAAGCGCTCGGACCATTCGCTTCTCGTGCTAGCACGGCTGGAGCGGTTGACGTCGTTAGGTTGCGCGATCATGGTAGGCGTATCGAGAAAACGGTTCATCGGGGAGCTGTCGGGAGTGTCCACTGCAAGAGATCGAGTGGCGGGTACGGTAGGTGCGAACGTCGCTGCGCTCATGCATGGCGCGCGACTCTTTCGGGTGCATGACGTCGCAGCCAATCGTCAGGCGCTCGACGTAGCGTGGGGCGTCATCAAGGCCGGGCGCGCCGTGCAGACCCCAGGCGACTCGCAGTCGCCCAGTTCCCGGTTCCCGGTTCCCGGTTCCCGTCGTCCATGAATTCCGTTCTCGATCAATTCCGCCTGCTGCATCCGGGTCCTCGCGATCTCATCGAGATCGTGATCGTCGCCTTCGTGTTCTACCGCGTGCTGCTGCTCATCCAGGGCACCCGGGCGGTGCAGATGCTCATCGGCATCGTCGTGCTCGTGCTCGTGTACGCGATCGCGTGGATCGTGAAGCTCACCATGATCACGTACCTCCTCGAGCTCGTGTTCACCTACGGCGCGTTCGCGGCGCTCATCATCTTCCAGCCCGAGTTGCGAGCCGGGTTGGCGCATCTCGGTCAATCACGCGTCACACGATTCTTCCGGCGCATGGAGGAAGTCGAGGTTGGCGAAGAAGTCGCCGAGGCGGTCGAGCGACTCGGGCGATCGGGCATCGGTGCCATCATCGTCCTCGAGCGCGAGATGGTGCTCGGGGACTACGTCGAATCCGGATCGGAGATGCAGGCCAAGGTTTCCGCGGACCTGCTGACCACGATCTTCACGCCGTACTCACCGTTGCATGACGGCGCGGTGATCATCCGCGGTGATACCATTATCGGCGCTGGGTGCATCCTGCCGCTGTCACAGGAGCCGCTGCCTGATCGCTCGCTGGGCACGCGGCACCGAGCCGCCATCGGGCTCAGTCAGGAAACCGACGCGGTGATCATCGTCGTGTCGGAGGAGACGTCGACGATCTCGGTCGCCCTCGCGGGTCGTCTGACGCGTAACCTGACGCCGGCCCAGGTGCGCGACCTCGTGTCGGGCCGTCCAGCACGATCGGCGGCCGAACCGCAACCGGTCGCCGAACTGCCGGCGTGAGCGCCGCGTCGCCGCGGCGCGCATTCGTCCTCGTCGGGACGACGCTCGGCGTCATCTACCTCGCGAGTCTCGCTCCCGGTGTCACGTTCTGGGACGCAGGAGAATTCGCATCGGCGGTCGAGTCGTTCGGGATCCCGCATCCACCGGGCACGCCGCTGTTCATTCTTGTGGCCCGTGTTTGGAGACTGTTGTTCGGCTTCCTGCCGACGGCGATTGCGACGAACTTGCTCGCGGCGGCATGCACCGCAGTGGCCGGTGGCGTCGCCGCCATCGTCGTGACGCGATGGACGCGCGACGTGACCGTCGCGTTCGCGGCGGGCGTGGGGTTTGGCAGTGCGGCGACCGTGTGGCTCAACGCAACGGAAACCGAGGTGTACTCCGCCTCACTGCTCCTGTCCGTGATCATGCTATACGTGGGAGTCAGGGCTCACGTGGACAGGAGGACCGCGCGTGCCGAGGCGGGCTGGCCCACGCCACGGCCGGCGTTAGGCAGGTACGATCTGCTGCTGGCGTACCTGTTCGCGATCACGCCTCCACTGCACCTGAGCGCGATGGTCGCCGCGCCGGCCGCCATCGCGCTCGCGACGATCGACCGCGACCTGCGGATCGACGGGCTGCGCGCAGGAATCCTGGTCGCCGCCGCCGTGCTGGCGACCGGCGTTGGCACCGGCTCCCTCCCGATTGCCGCGGCGGGCCTCGTCATGCTGGCGATGTGGGCGCTCGCCACATGGCATCGCCCGGATGGACATCGCGACGCCACCGCGATCTTGGCGCTCATCGCGGTTGGCGCGTCCAGCTTCCTCTATCTCCTGGTTCGTGCTCGCTACGACCCGGCCATCAACCAGGGGGATCCCGCGAACCTCGCCGGCGTCATCGAGGTCATCGCACGCCGGCAGTATGACGTCGCCGGACTCTGGCCTCGCCGCGCGCCGCTCTGGCTTCAGATCGGGAATTTCATCCAGTACGCCGACTGGCAGTACGCCTTGGGGCTCGATCAGTGGGTCGGAGCCTCGCCTGTGCGAACGCCGCTCACGGCGGCGTTCGTGGCGTTAGGCATCGTCGGGAGTCAGTGGCACCGGCGTCGCGACCGGCGAACGTGGGCGGCGCTGGTCGTTCTCGTGGCGTCCGCCACGCTCGGCGTGGTCCTCTATCTCAACCTCAAGGCCGGGCCGTCGTTCGGCTACGGCGTGCTGCCGGCCAACGCGGACCGCGAGGCGCGGGAACGCGACTATTTCTTCGCGCTCGGATTCGCCGGGTTTGGACTCTGGATCGGGATGGGCGCCGTCGCGCTCGCGCGCCGGATTGCGCGGCGGACCGCGCTCCCGCGCCTCGCGATCGTCGGTCCACTGGTTGCCGCGCTCCCGTTCCTTCTCAACTGGCGGGCGGTCGATCGGCGGCGCGAGCCGGCGGCGACGCTGCCCGACGCGTTTGCTCGCGCCACGCTGGAGTCGGCACCTCCACGCGCCGTGCTGTTTGTCGCGGGCGACAACGATACCTACCCGCTCTGGTACGTGCAGGTGGCGGAACACGTCCGGCGGGACGTCACCGTCGTGACGGTCCCACTGATACCCGCTGAGTGGTATCGCGCCGAGCTAGCCCGCCGACAAGGGCTCTACGAGCTTGCGGACACCGCGCGGTGGAAAGGGACCCCACGTGAGCTGACGTCGATCGCGGACCGCGTGAGGCGTGCCGGGCGACCCGTCGCTGCGGCGGTGTCTCTCGAGCCCGACCTTCGGGCGGCACTCGGCGCTGGCTGGACGTTTCGCGGCCTGATCTACGTGTCCCACCAATTTCCGGACTCGGGCGCGGTCACGGAGGTCGACCAACCCGCGGTAGATTCCACGGCCGCGATGGTCGCGCGCCTCTTCGGAGGACCGGTCGATGCGAATCGGGTGGACGATCCTGCGGCGCGCTATATCGCCGACCTTCTCCTTTGTCCAACCATCGCGAGGCGAGCCGTTCACGGCGGTTCCACGGACTCGGGGGAATTACTTGCCTCGCGTTGTAACTTCCGATAAAATGTAATGTTATGCCATTTCCAGGCCTCGCCGCTCGCGTCGCCGAGGTGCGCGAGCGGATCGCGGCGGCGGTCGCTCGAGGTGGACATGCACAACGGGTTACGGTCATTGCCGTGACCAAGACGTACGGTGCCGACGCGGTACTGTCCGCGTGGGAAAGCGGTATCACGGACGTCGGTGAGAACAAAGTCCAGGAAGCGCTGTCGAAGATGGGCGAAGTGAGCGTCCCGGTCCGGTGGCACCTCATCGGACACCTTCAACGCAACAAGGCGAAAGCGGTCGACCGATTCGAGATGGTGCATTCGGTGGACAGTGGTCGTCTTGCTGACGCGGTTGCACGTGTCGGTGAGGAGCGGGGCAGCCCGATCCGAAGCTTGATGCAGGTAAACGTGTCGGGCGAGGAGGCCAAGGGCGGGCTTTCGCCTGCTGAGGCTGATAGCGAAGGGGAACGCTGGTTGCGCCTGCGTGGTTTGCGTGTCGAAGGCGTCATGACGATGGCGCCGCTGGACGCGGATGAGCGCATTCTGCGCGCAACGTTTGGTGGTGCGCGCAAGGTGAGGGAGCAGCTGATCGCGCTGGGACACCCGGCGACGGAGCTGTCGATGGGAATGTCCAACGATTACGAGATCGCGGTGGAAGAAGGGGCCACGATGGTCAGACTCGGTACTGTCCTGTTCGGGGCGCGAGACGCATGAGTGACGAAGCCTTTCATCTCACGGCGGTCGATATCCGCCGGTACGATTTCGGCTCGGCGCTGCGCGGCTACGACAAGGCGCGGGTCGACCAGTTCCGCGATCAGGTTGCGGCCGAAGTAGAGCGGCTCGGTCGCGCGAATCAGGAACTCGACCAGAAGTCGAAGGGTCTCGTGGAGCAGCTTCGCGCGTTTCGTGAACGCGACAAGGCGCTCAACGACGCGCTGGTATCAGCGCAGCAGCTTCGGGCGGAGATTCGCGAGCAGGCGGACCGCGAGGCGCAGTTGCTGATGCGCGAGGCGCGAGCCCAGGCCGAGCGCGACCTCGAGTCCATCCGCGCGGAAACTCGCAAGATCGAGGACGAGATCCAGAATCTGGTGCGGGCGCGGCGTACGTATCTGTCGCAGCTCCGCGCAATGGTCGAGCGCCAGCTCGTGGAGATCGAGACGGCAGAAGCCGCGTCGATGCCGCAGCCGGCGGCGGGCACGCCGCCCTCGGCGCCGAGGACCGAGGAGCCGAGGCGCTCCGCGCACCCGACGCCCGCGTGGCTGGACTCACTGGTGAAGGAGTAGCGAGGTTGTGTCCGCCGCCGGAACACTTCCGAGCGATCGCCAGTTGATGCTCGACGGTCCGCACACGCTCGAGCAGGTCGAGCGCGCGGCGGACGTTGTGCGAAGTCGCTTCGCCCGGCCGCCGAATGTCGCCGTGATTCTCGGAACTGGCCTCGGAGGCCTCGCCAGTCGAGTCGCCGTGGAGGCGAGCATCGACTACGCCGACATCCCGGGTTTCCCGCTGTCGACCGTGGAGTCCCATGCCGGGCGGCTCCTGTGCGGGACGCTCGCCGGCAAGACGGTCGTGGCCATGCAGGGGCGGTTCCATCGCTACGAGGGGTATTCCCTCGCGCAGGTGACGTTCCCGGTGCGCGTGCTTCGCGCGTTAGGCGCTCGCGTACTGGTCGTGTCCAACGCGTGTGGCGGGATGCATCCGCTCTGGGCACCGGGCGATCTCATGCTCATTGCGGACCACATCAACCTGCTCGGCGACAACCCGCTCATCGGGCCTAACGACGATCGGCTCGGTCCTCGCTTCCCGGACATGTCCGAGCCGTACGACGGCCGGCTGCGGGCGGTCGCGCGTGCCGTGGCGCTCGAGCAGGGCATCACGCTCCACGAGGGCGTCTACGTCGCGGTCCCGGGGCCGAACCTGGAGACGCGCGCCGAGTATCGCTTTCTCCGCGGGATTGGCGCCGACGTCGTCGGCATGTCCACGGTGCCCGAGGTCATCGTCGCCATCCACGGCGGGATGCGGGTGCTGGGCATCTCGATCATCACGGACCAGTGCCTGCCGGACGCGCTCGAGCCGGCGAGCGTCGAGAAGATCATCGCGGTCGCGTCGCGAGCGGAGCCGAATCTGACCACCCTCGTGTGCGGCGTGTTGGAGCGCGTGTGACGGCCGTCGGTTCGGAGCAGCGTTTTCGACTTCTTCCGCCCGACGGCGGCGCAAACGCGCTCGAGGAGGACTTGCTCGCGAAATGGCGCGAGGAAGGATTGTTCGCGCGCACGCTCGAGGCGCACGCCCACGCGCCGCCATGGGTGTTCTTCGAGGGCCCGCCGACAGCCAATGGCCGACCGGGCATCCATCACGTCTTTGCGCGAACGATCAAGGATCTCTTCTGCCGCCATCGCGCGATGAAGGGGCACTTCGTGCTTCGAAAGGCGGGCTGGGACACGCACGGGCTGCCAGTGGAGATCGAGGTCGAGAAGCAGTTGCCGGCGCTTCTCAAGGCGCGCGGAATGAGCGACGAGGAGATCGCGCGTTACAGCGGTAAGCAGCTGATCGAGGCGTTCGGGGTCGAGGAATTCAATCGCCTGTGTCGCGAAAGCGTCTGGAAGTACCAGGGCGACTGGGAGCGGCTGAGCGAGCGCATTGGCTACTGGCTCGACTACGGCAACGCGTACGTCACGTACACGAACGACTACATCGAGAGCGTGTGGTGGGCGCTCGCGACGCTGCACGGCAAGGGCTACCTAACGCGCGGCCACAAGGTCCTGCCGTACTGCCCGCGCTGCGGCACGACGTTGTCGAGCCATGAAGTCGCGCTCGGCTACCAGGACGTTTCCGATCCGAGTATCTACTTGGCGCTGAACCTTCTTGGGGAATCGGGAATCGGGAATCGGGAATCGAAGCTGCGGGGGTCGGTCGATTCCCGATTCCCGATTCCCGATTCCCGACAACCGCGGCGGATCCTCGTCTGGACGACTACGCCGTGGACGCTCGTCTCCAACGTCGCCCTCGCCGTGCACCCGGAGCTCGACTACGTCGAGCTGCAAAGGAAGGCGGGTAGCGACTCGACGATCATTCTCGCTGAGGCGCGAGCGGGCGCCGTCCTTGGCGACGACTATCGGGCGCGATGGGAGACGGTTGGGCGGTTCCCGGGATCGATGCTCGTCGGGGCGCGGTACCAGCGCCCGTTGGACTGGGTGGCATTCGACGGTGTCGACGGCGATCACGGCGTGATCGTTGGTGAGGAGTTCGTATCGTCGGAAGATGGCAGTGGGGTCGTGCACATTGCGCCCGCATTCGGCGCGGACGACTACGCGGCCGGCCAGCGACATGGGCTCGCGTTCGTGCAGCCGGTCAACGCGCGCGGCGAGTTCCCGCCGGACATGCCCGTCGTCGGTGGGCAGTTCGTCAAGAAAGCCGACCCGTTGATCATCGAGGAGCTCGACCGGCGCGAGGTGCTATGGAAGACCGGAACGCTCATGCACGCCTACCCGCACTGCTGGCGGTGTGGAACGCCGCTGCTCTACTACGCGCGTGCCTCGTGGTTCATCAGGACGACGGCGTTCAAGGACGAGATGCTGGCGCGCAATGCGCGCGTCGATTGGCATCCGCCCGAGGTGGGTGCAGGGCGGTTCGGCGAGTGGCTCGAGAACAACATCGACTGGGCGATTTCGCGCGACCGCTACTGGGGCACGCCGCTCCCGGTGTGGGTGAACGATGAGGATCCCACGGAGATCGAGGTCATCGGATCGTTCGCGGCGCTGGCGGAGCGATCCGGCTTGTCGTTAGGCGCGGACTTCGACCCGCACAAGCCGTTCATCGATCGCTACACGTGGCCGGCCCGGAGCGGCCGCGGGACGATGCGCCGCGTGCCGGAGGTCATCGACGCCTGGTTCGACTCGGGTGCGATGTCGTTCGCGCAGTGGCACTACCCGTTCGAGAACCGGGAGACGCTGGCGAAGCAGTACCCGGCGGATTTCATCGCGGAAGGCGTGGACCAGACGAGGGGATGGTTTTACTCGCTGTTGGCCATCGCTGCGGGGTTGGGCGATGCCCTCCCGATTCCCGAGACCGCCCCGTTCAAGGCGGTCGTCGTGAACGATCTGGTTCTCGATGCGCACGGCGTCAAGATGTCGAAGCGCCTCGGGAACATCGTCGACCCCTGGACGGTGATCCCGAAGTACGGCGCCGATGCGGTGCGACTGTTCCTCATCTCGTCGAGCCAGGTGTGGAAGCCCCGCGCGTTCGACGAGGCGCAGATCAGGGAAGGGGTCACGCAGTTCCTGGTGACGCTCGAGAACGTGTACAGCGGAATGTTCGCGCTGTATGCGAACTTTGGGTGGGAACCGTCGGCGCTCGACCCGGCGCCGGCTGACCGACCGGCGATCGATCGATGGATGCTGTCTCGGCTCGCGACCGTTGAAGCCGACGTCGACGCGCTGCTCGTGGCGTTCGACGCCACCGCCGCCGCGCGGACGCTCATGAGCTTCGTCGTCGATGACGTCTCGAACTGGTACGTGCGGCGGTCACGGGCTCGCTTCTATGAAGTAAGCTCGCCCGACAACCGTGCGGCGTTCGCCACGCTGCACGAAGTGCTCGTGGTGTCCGCGAGGCTGCTGGCACCGCTGGCGCCGTTCCTGAGCGACTGGCTGCATCGCGAGCTTATGGGAATCTCGGTCCACCTCGCGCCGTATCGTCGTTCCGAGCCAACGCCAAGCGATCCGGCCCTCGAGCGCGCGATGCGCGAGGTCCGGACGCTCGCGCGACTGGGACGGGCCGCGCGGGAGGAGACGGGCATCAAAGTCCGTCAACCACTGTCGCGAGTGGTATGCGTTGTGCCCCAAGCGCTCGCCGCTGACGTCGGGTCGCTGTCCGACCTGCTCGAGGCCGAGCTCAACGTCAAACGTGTGGACCTCGCGTCATCGGCGGATTCGCTCGTTACACTTCACGCGAAACCGAACTTCCGGTCCTTGGGTAAGAAGTTCGGCAAAAACACACCACTCGCGGCGCAGGCGGTCGCCGCGTTTACCGGCGACGAGCTTCGAGCGTTCGAGCACGGGCAGCCACTCGCCATCTCGGTTGGCAACGACTCCCGAATGCTCGATCACGACGACGTGAGCATCCTGCGGCGCGCCACGGGCGCGCTGGCCGTGAAGGAAGAAAATGGTCGCGTTGCGGCGATCGATCCAACGATTACCCCGGAGCTTCGGCGCGAAGGGATCGCGCGCGAGCTCGTGAGCCAGCTCCAGCGATTGCGGAGGGACTTAGGTTTTGTGGTGAGCGACCGGATCCGA
>Ga0207674_10008096_pt1 | contig 12185 bp, 8 predicted proteins | sample KBSCornC72_FD_184303 | JGI IMG/M metagenome (GOLD analysis project Ga0207674, IMG submission 184303) | Corn rhizosphere microbial communities from Kellogg Biological Station, Michigan, USA - KBS Corn C7-2 (SPAdes) (version 2) | ecosystem: Host-associated > Plants > Roots > Rhizosphere > Soil ... | reverse complement strand
CAGCTTGCCCGATATGTGCGGCTTGATGACCGCCAGGGTCGCGTCCTGGGATTCGAACGGCACGGTGACGATGACGACATCGCCGGCCTGCGCCGCGGCGGCGTTGTCCATGCCCGTCAGCCCGAAGCCGAGCTCGGCCGCCTTGGCCTGCGCGCTTTCCGCCGCCCGAGATCCTATCACGACCTTGCGACCCGCCTTGGCCAGCCGCCGCGCAATCGCTGCCCCGAGCTTCCCCGTGCCGCCGATGATGGCGATCGTCTCATTGGCCATGTCCTGCTCCTTCCGGTGAATGGAGCGCGTCTTAATGGCAAACGTCCGGGGAACAACCTCCATCGAGGCGATGCCGTCCGGCGGCGATCCGGCTACACGCGCCGCCAGCAGGCGGCGTCACCATAATATGCGCTGCTGAAGCTGGCTCCGCCGCTCGCGAATCTGCAATTCGCGCTGCTGCGGCGTGACGACCGGCGTATCCCTGGGCAGCTGCCCCCGCACCTCGGAGAGCCTTATTTTCCGAATCGATGGCAGTGGCTGGCTTTGACAGCCCAGCCAGCGCCCCTGGATCACGCCCGTCGGGTAGTCGGCGGTCGCAAGCCAGTTCGGGACGCCGGGATCTTTTGCGGAAACGACGATGCGCAATACGCCGTCCGCATCGACACGTGACTGGCTGTCGTTCAGGCTGCTGTGGTTATTGTACCAGTCCGTCGTCTCGAAGATCTCGTTGGTGAGGATCAGCGAATAATAGGTGCACTTCGCCGGCACCCTGCTTTCGACGATCAGCGCCTCGTCGTCCTTCAGCTCGTAGACGCTCTCATAGTAGAATTGGCCTTCGAGACCGCCGCTGCTCATCAGCTGGTCCCACGCCTTGAACTTGTGGACATAGCCCTGCCGCCGCAACTCATCGAGATGATCGAGCAGCATCACGGCCGTATTCGCGGTAGTCGTCGCCATTTCGTCGAGGCGCGCGCGAAGCGATTGGGCCGAGGGGCGCGGACGGGCCGCGGGACCATCCAGTTTCTCGATGGAAATGGTGGGGTCGCGCTCCTTGGCCCAGTCCGACGCCACCTGGCGTATGCCGAGCGCACCGGTCCGGCGATCGAGCGGCCACCAGTCTCCGGTATATCCTGCCGGCCTTTCGGGGCTGAGGATGACGTCGAACCGCCCTTCGGCATCGACGTTGAGAGCGTTCAGATCGTGATATCCGAACGCCCTCACGTCAGACAATTGGCTCATATGCGACGGATGCCGGAGATACTCGCCGATCTTCGCGAGACGCAGCGAGCCCCGCGTGCCGCGCAGCCGATAGGTTCCGCCCGGAGCGATGACCGCATAGCGGTACACGGTATCGGCATTGGGCTGATAGATGCTCAGCGTCTGGCCCAGCGTAGGCAGGAAGATCGGATGGTTCCCGTCATCGCTGATCTCCGCGATCGCCCGCATCGCGAGCGATGCGAGCAGGAGCCGGCCGACCTCCTGGCGGACCTGCGGGTTGTCGCGCGCCGCCGGTGGAAGCTTGGCTAGGGCCATCGGCGCGATCTCGCGCAGCTGGTCGGTGAATGCCATCCAACCCGGAACGGTCATGGCATCGGCTGAAGGCGCCTGCGAGGCGGGCGGTGCAGCGATCGTGGCGCTCGCGGTGAGGAGGGCCACGCCGATGCCCAACATGTGCTTTCCGCGCATCGATATTCCTCTCATTCCGATTAGAACTTGTAACGGGCTTCCACGCCGTAGAAGCGTGGCGCGCCATAGGCCACCGAGACGAAAGAAAGCCCCGGGGCGAAATTCCCGGTGCCGGACACATAATCGTTGTCGAAAAGATTGTTCACGAACACCGACAGGTCGAGCCCCGATCCCGCTATGTCCAAAAGGCCGAGCCGAGCGTTGACGACCTCATAGCCGCGCACGAACGCCGCGCTGTCGTTGGCCGGCCGGTCGTTCAACCAGAAATCGTCGCTATGATAGACGTCGGTCCGCAGCAGGAGCGTTCCGGCGCGACCGAGCGGCTTGGTGTATTCGGCCTGAGCGCCGTAGGTCCAGGCCGGCACGAAGGGGAACTTGTTGTCCACGGCGTTCGCCGGGATCAGGTTCGCCACCACCAGGACGGGCGGCAGGGTCAGGCTCTGATAATGCGCGTCGGTATAGGCCCCGGAAACGGACAGCGACAATCCGGTGACCGGCTTGATCCGGGCCTCGAACTCCACGCCCTGCAGTATCGCCTTGCCCGCGTTGACGATCACGCCCGACGTGGGATCGTTGGCGGGGTTGTTGTCGCCGTCGAAATTCGGCGCGGGCGTGTAGTTGCGCTGGATCCCCTTGTACCAGCCGCGATAGGCGTCGGCCGAAATCTGGAACGGCGCGCCGGCGAGACGGCCCGACGCCTTGATGCCCGCTTCGACGTCGGTGATCGTCTCCGGGGCGTAGGACTGGACCGATGCGAGGGCCGGCGCGAGGAACGGCGTGTTGATGCCGCCGCCGCGATAGCCGCGCCGGCTGGTCACATAGGCGAACAGGTTCTGCGAAACCTGCCAGTTCACGCCCGCCGTCCATGTCGTCGCCGCGAATTTGCCGCCGATCGTCTGGCCGCGCGAGCTGCAATCCTTTTCGCCGATCAGCGGCTGCGATGCCGCGACGCCGGCCGAGCACACGACCGATCGATCCCATGTGCGCCGTGCGCCGAGATCGACCTTCAGCCCGCTCACTATCGCCGAAAGATCGTAGCTGACCTGTCCGTAGACCGCCTTGCTCGTCGTTCGGCGATAGGCGTAGGCGTTGATCAGGGCAGCGCCGGGCGCCGTATAGACACCCACCCGATCGTAAATGAGGCCATTCGGGCGGTCGGTGAGATAGAAGCCGCCGACGATCCAGCTGAGCTTGTCGGATAGAAGCTTGCCCGAAAGCTGGAGCTCATCGGTAAGCTGCTTGCTGCGCACCACGCGGGTGGCCGCCAGGATCGGTAACGGCGTTCCGTCGAGGTCGAGCAGAAAATCGTACTTCACGGTCCGATAGCCGAAGATGTTCTTCAAACGGATATCGTCCGACAAGGACAGGGTCGTCGTATTCGACATGCTGTCGAGGGTGATCCGGGAGTAGGGCGCTATGTCGACATAGGTCCTGCGCGGACCGATCGCCTGTTGCCGAGCGAGCTGAAGATCGATGTCGCACGCCAGGTCGGTATTGCAGTTGAACCGCGCGGCGTTCCCCGGCGCGCGCGCGGCGCCGGATCCTCCCGAAGGGTTGGGATAGGTGCCGTACAGCAGTTCTGAGCCGCCGCGATCGTTGCTGTGGAATCTTTCGAACACGGTGACGTTCTTGATGCCGTCGACCGGCGTGAGCAGGAGCGAGATCCGGCCCGACTCGTCGCGGCGATTGTCCAGATCCGGACCGAGGCCCAGATTCTTGGTGTAGCCGGCGCGTCGCGCAATCTGCCCCGCCACGCGCAGGGCGACCTTGTCTTCCACGATCGGAATGTTGATTGCGCCCTCGAGCTCGCGTCTCGAATAATTGCCGAACCGAGCGCCGAGATAGCCCTCGAACCGATATTTCGGTTCGGTCGAATATAGCAGCACCGCGCCGGCGGTCGCGTTGCGGCCGAACAGGGTTCCCTGTGGGCCCTTCAACACCTGCACCGACGACATGTCGAAGGTCGGTATCAGGCTCGCGAGGACGGGAAGGGGCACCTCGTTCTCGTAGATCACAACCGTCGGGGCACCTTCGCCGATCGTCGTCCGACGCTGCCCGCGCAAGGTCAGCGTAGGGTTGCTCTGGCTGCCCGCCGAAGCGACCTGAAGGCCGGGCGTCACCGTCTGCAGATCCGACGCCCGGGTGATCGAGCTGCGATAGAGGTCATCGGCGGTGAACGCCGAAATGCTGACCGGCGTGCTCTGAAGCCGCTCGTCCTGACGCCGCGCCGTCACCACGATGTCGGTGAACCCGTCCCCGTCGGCCATTTCGACAGGTGCATCGGGGGTCGGATCCTGCTGGGCCCTTGGCGGAACGGCCCGACGCGTGTCGCGCGTCGCGACCGCTCTGGGCCGGGTGATCGCGATCGCGCCGGAGCTGTCCCGTTCCGCGGCCAGTCCGGTGCCGCTCAACAGCTGGGACAAGGCCGCCGATACATCCAACGAACCGGATACGCCCGGCGTCCGCAGGGCGGCCACGTCCTGTTCGCGGTATATGAGCTGAACGCCGGATTGCACGACGAAGGCGTCGAGCGCCCTGCGCAGGTCGCCGCCCGGTATGCTGAACCGTGCTGTCGCGGCCTGGGATGGCGCTGCCGCCACGATCACGCCCGCACCGATAACCCCCAACAGAACCCTGTTCACTAGCCCCTCCATGATCCCGGCCTTTGCCGCTCCATCATGAAGACACGCGAGCTTCGAAAAGCCGTAGCTATTGGCGGGAGATTTTTATCGTGCCGGCTCCCTGCCGCACCTCCAGCGCATAGGCCTTCGCCAGCAGACGGGAAAATCCCGCCACGTTATCGAGCCGAAACGATCCTCCGATGCGCAGATCTGCGATATCGCCGGCAATCTCCAGCTTGTCCCGATTATATCGGTTCAGATAGGCGGCCGCGTCTATCAGGCGCGTGTCGCGGAAGATGACGGCCCCCCGCCGCCAGGCCAGCTCGTCGTCGATGCCCTTGCTTTCGCCCATCTCGACGGTGGTGGTCCGCCCGTCGGTCCGCGCAACTTCACCCGCGGCGACGATCGTCGACCCCGATTTCGCATATAGGGCACTGCTCAATCGGACCTTGCCCTCGACGACCGACACCGAAACATGCGCCTGTTCCCGCGCCACGGCGAATTCCGTCCCGATATCGACGATATCGGCCCCGCCGCTATGGGTAATGAAGGGCCGGGCCCGGTCCTTCGCGACAGCCACGAAGATCCGGCCGCGGTCCAGCCACAGGTGTCGAGTACTGTCATCCTGCAAAACCCGTATCCGGGTATCAGAATCGAGATCGAGCACGGTTCCGTCGGCGAGGACGACATGATCGATCTTGCCGATCGCGGTGCGATAATGCGTGGCGACCGGCTGCTGGGGGAGCGGCAGCAGCAAGACGGCGCAGGCCGCGAGCGCGCAGGCCGTTGCGACGATCCCGGCAAGGACGCGAAGGCGATGCCGAGGGGATGGCGCGGCGGGACGGCCGGGCACCGCGCTCAGACGGTCGATCAGCGAATAGCCGTGAGAAAGGCGCCAGAAGGCGGCCCGGGCCGCGACCGACTCCTCCAGCCAGGCGGCCAGCGCCTCATCGTCGGACGCAGACCAGTCCGGCTCGCTCCGGCGCATCACCCAATGCGCGGCCGCCTGCTCGATCCGATCACGCTCAGTCATCCCGGCCGCCCCGATCGGCCGCCTGCCGCCGGATAGGCGTGCGCCGCCTTATCCGGCCTTCACCGCCCAGCATGAAGTCGGTCAGCGCGCGCATGCCCAGCACGGTCTGCTGTTCCACCGCGTCGGTTCCGACCCCCATCCGCGCGGCGACCTCGCGCGTGGACAGGCCTTCCATCTTGCGCAGCATCATTACCTGCCGGCAACGCTCGGGCAGCCGGTTGATCCCCTCCACGACCCGGCGAAGCTGGCGGCGAGCGTCGACATGGCGCTCGGGCGTCAACCAGTCCGCCTCGATGGCGACGTCGTCGAGTTCGGCGATCAGGTCTATCGAGACGATCTTCGCCCTGCGTATTCGGTTGAGCAGGACGTTGCGGGCCACCGCGAACAGATAGGGCCCGCTCTGGTGCGGCCTGCCGCGGCCCGCGCCGATGAGGACGCGCTCGTAAACGTCCTGCCGGATGTCGGCGGCTTCGCCAGGCTCGCGCCAGTAGCGGGTGATGAGTCGCATGAGCACCGGTTCGAGCGGCAGAACCTCGCTGCAGAACCAATGCTCCAATGATGTCTGATCTTGCATCGTCTCTCGCCCGCCACCTTATTAGACAAGTGGCGGTGGAAAAGCCGTAGCAACGCGCCGGAAAGGTGGCGAGGATTTCCGCCACCAGGATCTCGGCCGGCATCGGGCGTGTCGCCTTAGCGCCGATCGGGCGTGTCGATCTCGCCGGTCGGGAAATGTGGAAGGCGACGTCGCCGAGATCGCTGCCTCGTCGCGGCGAGCTCCACCGGATATCGAATATCTATTTGGCAAAGGGCAGCGCGATCAGTCCATGTTCCGCGGATCGCACCGCCGTCTCGAGCGCCGGTACGATCCGGCTGCGGCGCGGATCCTCGAGGCGGGCGGACGTGCTGGACAGGCTGATCGCCAGCCTGACGCCAGGAGCTCCGACGGCCATGCTCAGTGCGCTGATGCCCTGTTCCTCCCGCCTTACCAGCGCGAAGCCTTGCCGCCGCGCATCCGTGATGCTGCGCCACATCGTTTCTGGGTCAGACGAATAGCGCGCGTTGCTGGAACGAGTCAGGGCGAGGATGGCGTTGATCTCCGCATCGTCGAGCATCGCGAGCATCGCGATGCCTCCGGCTGAATCGGTCAAGGGGCGCCGCTCGCCGACGTCGAGCGTGATGACCCTTACGATCCCCCGGCCTTCCACCCTATCGAGGCACAGGCCATCGCTGCCCGACTGCATGATGAGGAACACCGTCTCCTCGGTTTCTTCCGACAAGCGGTGCATCGCTGCATGGCATGCGGCGATGATGAGGTCGCGCGAATAGGTCGCGACGCTCAGCTCGCCCAGCAGCGGCCCGAGTGCATAATCCGAATTGTCGTGCTGGACGATGGCGCCCTGCCTGACCAGCTCCTGCAGCATGCGGTGCGTCGTCGCCGGATTGAGCCCATTCGCCCGGGCGATGTCGCGCAGTGGCATGCCGCGCGCCCCGAATCTCGACAGGGTCCGCAAGATCGCGAAAGCCCGCGCGATGCTCTGGGTTCCTGCGACCTTCTCCAGCTTTGCGGATCCTTCTGCGATAGGCATGGGCAAGCCAATGTACGGAATGTGGCGGGGCTACAAGCATAGCCCTTCATCCGCGGTCGTCATCCGCTTTTCTCCGAGATTTTCTTGATCGACGCCGCAACCCCACCTCGCGCCAGCGCGCCATATTCGGCGGTGACGTGGCTGAGCTGATGAATGTCGAAATGGGCCGAGATCGCCTCCTTGAACCCTCGGACGTCCTCAGATCGATTGAGCGACCTCTTTACCAGGCGCATCGCGAAAGGCGGGGCCGCCGAGATGTGCGTGGCCAGTTCCATCGTGGCCCGATCGATGTCGGCGGCCGGCACGATCCGGTTGACGAAGCCGATCTCATAGCCTCGCTGCGCCGACATCCTGTTGCCGGTGAACAGGAATTCCTTGGCGATGCGGATGGGCATCACCCAGGGGTGGACCAAGACCTCGGTCGCCGCCGCGCCCATCATGTAGGAGACGGGATCGCTGAAGAAGGCGTCCTCGGCGGCCACGATCAGATCGCACATATTCGCCAACATGAATCCCGCTGCGATGGCTCCGCCCTGGACCTGGGCGATGGTCGGCTTGGGGAAATCGCGGATGCGCAGGCAGTAATCGAGGTAGCGCTCGCTTTCGTAATGCCAACGCTCCTCTACCGTGAAACCGGCCCGCTCGGCCTGGGCCTGTTTGAGATCATGCCCAGACGAAAAATGACGCCCGGCGCCGGCGAGGATGACGACATTGACCCCGGCATCCTCGGCCGCTTCGGCGAAGGCGCGGTCCAACTCATCGAGCAGCTGCCTGTTCTGGGCGTTGCGAGCCTCCTCACGAGCGAGCCGGATCCGCAACACAGCGCCGACACGCTCCAGCAATATCGGCCCCGCCTCGCTCATCGTTTAAGCACATAGACGGCATTGTCGGCATCGGCGGCGACGTAAATGGTGGAGTCGTCGGCCAATGCGATGCCGCCCGATCGCGGGAAAGGCTCGCGCAGATAGCCGACCGGCATGTCGCGCGCGACGAGAGAGAGTTTGCCCGAAGCCTTATCCACCCACCATATCCGGCGCGTCCCCGCATCCAGCACCGCATAGCCCCGCGATCCTATGGCGATCGCGCGCGGTTTGCCGAGGCCGGTAGCGACGACCCGCGAGGATCCGTCGGCGAGGTTGACCGCCGTCAGCGATCCGCTGCCGCTTTCCGCCACCAGCACCGTGCCGTCGCCGGCGTCTTCCACGGCCACCGGCATATGCAGCCCCTTGGCGATGACCTGTCGTCCCCCGCTCGTCAGTTCGACGAGTTCGCCTTTTGCCGCCAGCACCGCGAAGAGCCGCCCGTCCCTGGTTCGGACGGCGTCCATGGCGCCTTCGACACCGCGAACCGTGTTCTCCACCCGGCGGCTCGCGATATCGACCAGTTGTACCGCGCCCAGCATCTCGCTGGACAGCACGGCCTTGCCATGGGCCACCGACAAGGCGGTCGCCGGGTAGAGGCCGCTGACGACCGGGCGCAGCACGTCGGTGATGGCGCCCGTAGTCCGGTCGACGCTGCGCAGCGTGTAGGTGTCCGCGACGAGCAGGCGCGAACCGTCTACCGCGAGATCGACCGGGAAGGCGAGACGGGCCCTCATCAGCGGCTTGCTTCGGCCGCTGGCCGGATCGAGCAAGGTGATGCTGCCGTCGCCCATATTGCTGATGAGCAGCGAACCATCGGGCCGCACGACAAAATTATCCAGGCCCGTCGGCAGCTTCGCGACGACCTGGCGCTTTCCGCCCTTCAGGCGCCAGACATCGCCCGTTGGCGATTCGAGGACGAACAGCGATCCGTCGCGACCGACCCGGACGGAGGTCGGGTGTTCGAAGCCCGACGCCAATATTTCGACGGTAGCCTTGTCGGGATCGATCCGGGCGACTTCGCCCTTCGAATAGATCGGCGCGTATAATCGGCCGTCCTTGCCGAACGCGAAGCCGTTCAGCCATCCGATACCCTCGACAAGCCTGCGCGCCGGCTTGCGGCCCTCGGGATCGACCTCCCAAAGGCTGTCGCCGTAAAGCATCTGTCCGACGAACAGCCGCCGCCTATCCGGCGATAGCGCGATCGGATTGACCCCCGCGATGCCGGTGGCGATGTCGCGGATGGCGCCGTTCCGATCGCGCCGACGGACGATGCCGTCCCGAATGACGGTCCAGATCAGCGCGCCATCGGGCATGACGACGAGATCGTCGGCCTGGCCGAGCGGCGGCGGCACCACGGTTTCGACCCGCTTGAAATCGGAGGTGCGGAATATCGAGGCACCCGAGACGCTGCCCGCATAGATGTTTCCGCGATGGTCGAGAGCGAGACCGTTGATGGTGTGAAAGGACGAGGGCGGCACCAGCAGGTGAAGGTGCCAGCCCCCCACCGCCGTCGGCGGTTGTCGCTGCTGCGCGGCCGCAGGCGATTGCACCTGGATCGCCGCGGCCGTGACGGCCAGTCCACAGACGGCCCGAAAGGCCATCGACGGAAACTTCACCTTCATCCCGCGGTTCTCCCGAAGTTGCCGGACAATATGGACAGGTTGTGCAGCTACCGGGGCTATCGGGTCCAGCCCGTCTTCACGGCGATCGATCCCCGGCAGGACGGTGCCGAATCACACCGGCTCCGTCCTGCCCGGCGTAGGGACGCATCAGAACTTCGCGGACACCGTCATGCCGTAAAGCTGCGGGTCGCCCCAGCGGCAGGTCGCGAAACCCAGGCTCGCGATATTGTCGACACAGGCAAGCCGGTATTTCTTGTCCGCGATATTCTGCATCCAGACCGCCAGCGAGATCGGGCCGCCGCCGATGTCCGCGAAACTGATCCGGCCGTTGAGTACGCCGAAGCCCTTGGTTCCCAGGACACCCAGTTGCGGAAGGCCTCTGCTCTTGCTCCGATGGGCGTAGTTCATGCTCAGGTTCGCCCGCGCGAAGGACGGGGGGATGAAGCCGAGATCGACCGATCCGGCCGCAGTGAACGTGTGGTTCGGAATGCCGGTGAACTGCTGGCCTTTGAGCGGGAAGCCACCGCCGAAGTCGATCGGGTTGTCGTTGGCGACCGCCCCCGATCGCGCGGGAGACGGAATGAACGAGCCCGATCCATATCGCCCGATCTGATAGGCATAGCCGACGTCGAGCTGGACTCCGGGCAGCGGCTTGATCGTTCCGTCGATCTCGACGCCCTTGATCGTCGCCTTGCCGACATTGACGATGATGAGGTCGGTATAGCGGACGGGGCAGGTCGCGGACGGCAGAGTGGGATCGGAACAGAAGCTCAAGATCGACTGCGTCTGTATGTTGCGATACTTTCCTAGGAAACCTGCAATGTTCAGCCGGTAGGGGACCGAACCGAAGCTCCCCTCATGCTTCATGCCGATTTCGTAGTCGGTCAACTTCTCCGGATTGAAGAAGACGAAATTGGACGTGATCGTCGTCGGGTTGGTTCCGCCGGCCTTGTAGCCCCGACGCGTGGCGGCGTAGACCATCGTCCGTGCCGCCAGTTGATAGTCGAGCGAGGCGGTGTAGGTCGCTGCTTTCCAGGATCTGCTGCCGCTCAGGTTGCAGCCGGTGGCGTTGTTGACCGACGTGATGCCGTTCGACGTGCCGGGGATCGTGTTGCACACGGCGTTGGCCTGCGGCCAGTCCTGCAGCAGGGCGTTGCTGTTGGAGTAGAAGTTCTCGTTGAAGGCGCGCTTCCTGTCCCAGGTATAGCGGCCGCCCAGCGTCAGCTTGAGCCCTTCGAAGCCCATTCCCGCGAAGTCGTAAGTCCCTTGGGCGAACACCGCCTTCGACGTGAAGGTCTGCCGCATGTCGGCGTGCCGCGTGGGGCGCGGGCGGAACGAGGTCGGTCCGACCGCCAGATAGGAGTCGACGTCATAGGCGTTCTTCTGATGGCTGTAGAAACCGCCCACGATGAATTTGAGATTATCGAACTCGCCGATGATCTGAAGCTCGTTCGTCAGCGTCTTGAAGGTGTTGCGATAGGTGGTCGTGTTCAGCGCCGTCTGCCCGGTGCCGCCGGCAGCGCCGAGGACGGGGCGTAGATCGAGATTATATCCGCTGAATCCGGAGGGCGTCTGCCCGTCTATGCCTTTCTCGAAACGGTAACCGAAGATATCGCGGATCGTGATGTTGTCGGTCGCTTCGAACGACGTCTTCTGCGCGATCCCATAGGCCTCGACGGACGTCCCGTTGCCGTTGAGCACCCGTCCACCGCCCAGCGCGCTGGTCGTGTAGATTCCGGTCGGCATGCGGACGCGGAAGGGCGTGCCACCCCTGAACAGGAGGCCGTTCTGGGCCAAGGCGGTGCCGCCGCCCTCCAGGCTTTGCAGGATGATACCTTGCCGCGCCAGCGCTGGCAGGCCGGTCGTCGTATCGGACGCCGCCTCGATGATGCGTGGCGGCTGGATTTCGTCACGCCGGATGTAGTCGACCGTCGTGAGGCTCTCAAAACGGTCGCCAGGCGTGAACAACAGCGTCGCCCTGACGCTTTCATTCTCGCGGTTGTCCATGTCCTTTCCGCCAGGGTAGCTGTTCTTGTAGACGCCGTCCCTGCGTTCGACCCGTCCCGCGAGACGCAGCGCGGCCACGTCCTGCGCGATCGGAAGGTTGACCATTCCCGTCGCCTGCATGCGATTATAGTTGCCGATTTCCATTTCCAGCATGGCTTCGGCGTTGAACACCGGCTTCTTGGTGGAAACGACCATCGCGCCGCCGAGCGAGTTTTTGCCGAATAGCGTCCCTTGCGGGCCTTTCAGGGCCTGGACGCTGTCGATGTCGTACAACAGCAGCGAGCGCGTGCCGGCGGGAACGTCGTTGAGATAGGTGACGACGTTTTCGTCGGTGAAGAGCTGCTGGCGCTGGCCGCGCAGGATGAATTCGGGAACGCTGGCATAGTTGGCGCTCGGCGCGATCTGGAGGTTTGGCACGCTGTATTGGATGTCCGACACCGTCCTGACGTTGCGCTGCTCGAGCGCATTGGCGGTGATGGTGGTGATGGCGATTGGAACTCGTTGCTGGCTTTCCTGAATGCGGCGCGCCGTGACCACGATGTCTTCCAGGCCCGCGCCGGCCTGACTCTCCGGAACGGCGCTGGTCTGAGCTGCGGCTATGGATGCCCAGGACGCGCTACAGGCCAGAAAGCCGGCGACGATGATCCGCGTGGACGACGAGTTGGGTTTCAAGGCCATGATTTTTCTCCCCTAGGCGGCAGCCTCCTGCGACTGCGCAAATGGGCGCGTGAAGGGGCGGAGATGCCATTCTGCTCCGTACGCAGGCTGCGGTTGAG
>Ga0207674_10008095_pt1 | contig 12187 bp, 14 predicted proteins | sample KBSCornC72_FD_184303 | JGI IMG/M metagenome (GOLD analysis project Ga0207674, IMG submission 184303) | Corn rhizosphere microbial communities from Kellogg Biological Station, Michigan, USA - KBS Corn C7-2 (SPAdes) (version 2) | ecosystem: Host-associated > Plants > Roots > Rhizosphere > Soil ... | reverse complement strand
CAGGAACGCCTCCTGCACCAGGTCCTCCGCGTCGTCGAACGATCCGAGCAGGCGGTAGCAGTGCACGTGCAGTTCGCGGCGGTGCGGCTCGACGCGGGCGCCGAAGCTGCGCTCGTCGAGTGTCGTCAGGTCGTCGGTGTCGATGCTCATGTCCTCTATGACGGCGGACCCCTGTAGAACTCATCACCGCGTGTCGTGCGGACAGCATCGCACCGCTCGGTCCTGTCGCGTTGTCGGCGCGAGCGAGCGCGGCGGTTGGTGCCGCCTTACATACGGGACGTCCGCTCATGCACGGCGCGCGGCACGCGCGCCCATGCCGCTGAGGTTCCCGGAGGGCGCGATCGCCGTGACAAGGTCACGTCATGAGTGACGACCGCGAGGTCGGTGCGGGCGGCCGCGGGAGCGCCTTTGCCGGTGACGCCCGGCACCGTCTGGCCACGTATGGAAGCCTGGCGCCGGGTCGGCGGAACCATCATCAGCTCGACGGCCTGGCAGGCCGGTGGTTCCGAGGATATGTGCGGGGGACGCTCGTGGACGCCGGCTGGGGCGCCGGCCTCGGCTACCCGGCGCTCGTCCTCGATCCGGACGCCGCCCCTGTCGAGGTGCAGGTCTTTGAGTCTGCCGACCTGCCGGTGCACTGGTCCCGCCTGGACCACTTCGAAGGATCCGGCTATCGGCGCGTCCCGACGACCGTGAGCACCACCACGGGCCAGATCGACGCCTTTATCTACGTCCTGCGGTCCGAACCCGTGACGTCCTGAGAGCCCTCCGGCACGGCGTCGACCCGGCGACGAATCATCCGACCTGCCGCCGGTCGGGAGGCACGGCGGCGGTCCGGCCCATGCTGCGGAGGTAACAGTCCGTAGCTACTGCAGTGGGCTCGGCGGCGCATCGGTCGCGCATCAGCTAAAGCCGTTTTGTCGCGCGTCAACCTGTGCCGGCCAGGCCGCGGTAGCTCGTCGTACTTCGCCCAGCCAGCGCCCGGATCCGCTCCTCACGCTTTCCGGGCGCTTGCGCTGTCGGCCCGGATGAGTTGGTCGGCTGAATTATCCGCTGGCCACCACTGCAGTTGCCACCGCGACGTGAGGAGCGAACAGCAGCGCGACCTGCTCCGACTCGTCCCCGAAGGCGTCCCGGCGGGCGCTGTGCAGGTTCAGGTTGCACGACCTATCTCGCCCGACTGCCCTGAGATCACTACGTGCGCCTCGACGCTGACGACTACTCGGTGGACTCAGCGGCACTAGGCCTCGTCGCGCATCCAGTCGGAGACGTGCTCGGCGATCATGATGCTGGTGAGGTTGATGTTGGCGCGGGGAATGGTGGGCATGACTGACGCGTCGACCACGCGCAGGTTGGGGACGGTGCGGAGCCGGCAGTACTGGTCGACCACTGCCATCGCATCGCCCGACGGGCCCATCCGGGCAGTACCGCAGGGATGGAACTGGGTGGAGACGGTCGCGCGCACATAGGCCGCGAGTGCGCTGTCGGAACCCAGCGTCTCCTCCGGGAGCAGCGCGACTCGGTGCATGTGGCGGGCGATCTCCGGCTGGTGCGCGATGTGCCAGGCGAGCCGGACACCGTCGATGAGCCGGCGCATGTCCGGCAGGTGTGCCGCGAAGTTGAGCTGGATCCGGGGCTGGATTCGCGGGTCGGTGCTGGCAAGCTCCAGGTGTCCGACCGTGCGGGGGCGTTCCAGGGCGACGGGCAGCCCAATCGCGATCGGTGTGCCCACCGCTGCCACCGCCTGCTGGCCGCCGATGCCGGCCACGTCGACGTGGCTGAACACGACCTGTTGCATGTCGTTGAACTCGCCGGAGCCCGGGGCTGTGTAGCGGAGCACCACTTGGGCGAGTGGGCTGTCCGGGTCGCAACTGCCCGGCTTCGGGACGAGCAGCAGCCGGGTGACCGGGTGATCGGCCAGACCGGCGCCGACCCCGGGAAGGTCGGTCAGCGGGTCGATGCCCAAGCCGGCGAGCGCGGCTTTCGGGCCGATTCCCGAGCGGAGCAGGATCGACGGCGAGCCGATGGCGCCGGTGGCCAGAGTGATTCGCCGCCCGTGAACCACCTCTGGCCGGCCGTCCGATCCGATGTCGACACCGACCGCCCGGTCGTCGGCGAAGGTGACCCGGTTGGCCAGACAGGACGGCCGGATGGTCAGGTTGGGCCGGTGCCGGGCCGGTAGCAGGTAGCCGATTGCCGTGGACCAACGCAGGCGGTCCCGCCGGTTTTGTGGGAACGGGCCAACGCCGCTGGCCGTCGGGTGGTTGTGGTCGGTGACCTCGGGAAAGCCGAGCCGGCGGCACACTTCGAGGAAGGCGCGCTGCACAGGGATCAGCTCATTGGACTGCCACCGGCGGATTGTCATCGGGCCGCCGCGTCCGTGCAGCTCCGCCGCCCCGGTGGGGTCGTCCTCCAGCCGGCGGAAGTACGGCAGTACCTTCGCCCAGCTCCACTCGTCGTTACCCAGGGCCGCCCACTCGTCGTAGTCCGCCGGCACACCGCGAAGGGCGATCGTGGCGTTCACGGCGGAGGAGCCGCCGACCACGCGGCCACGCGGATAGGGAATGACCCGGCCGGGCAGCGCCTCCGCGGTCATCCCCCAGTCGTGGTCCCGCAACGACATGCGCCTGCTGTCCCGCAGGTCGGCCGGGGTTGACTCGATGGTCGGGTAGTCCGGTCCCGCCTCCAGCAGCAGGACGCGGCGGGCAGGGTCCTGCGACAGCCGCGCCGCCAGCACCGCCCCGGCCGAACCCCCACCCACGATGATGTCGTCATACTCCACGAGCAGGACCTCCTGCCCGTTCCAGCGCGGAAGCGATGACCATCGAACCAAGATGGTTCCACCTCCCGCAGTCCGAACGAAGTCCGCCTGTCCTGCCGGCGCATCGACAATGCCCTGCGGGCCGTCGTCCGCCGCGCCAGAGTTGCGGAACGTGCGCGCCGCCGACCCCGACCAGGAACGCGGCGAACTCCCCAGTCTCGAACGGCACCGGGGGACCCGCCTGGGCCACCGCGAACCCGAGTGTGTCGGCCGCCGCCGGACGTCCGTCAAGCCCGCCGGCCGAACGTACGGATCTGCCGCGAAGCGGGCTATCGCGACCATGCGGTGAGTAGAGCGGTGGGGGGTGCCCCTGCTCGGCAAGCTCTCGCGGAGGTCCCGGGCTTCGTCCTGCTACGTCGAGGCCAGCATCAGCGTGGCTCCGATGTAGTCCCCCCGGTAGCTGCTGGAGGCCGACGGGCGGCTTCGGCGACCCGGGCAGGACCGCTGACCATTGCTCGCCGCCAAGGGGCGACGCCCTCGATCTCGATGTCCAGCGAGAAGCTGAGGATGGTCCGAATGAGCACGATGATCCCCAGCGTGGCCACGTTCTCCAACGTCGGGGCGACGGCAACGGTGCGGATGAGGTCGGCGGCCACGAGCACCTCGAGCGCGAGCAGGAGCGCCGCGCCAAAGGACTGGCGTAGCGTCGCGACGCCGACTTGGCCGCTACCTGCGCGCTGGGCGGCCACCGCGGCGAGCCAGGTGGACCACAGGAAGCCGATCACCAGAATCAGCGCGCCAAGACCCTCGAAGCCTTGCGCCACCCGCTCCATGACCTCAGCGAACGTCAGCCCCGTCTCCATTGCTCGCAGTATGGCCGGGAAGTCGCCGGTTGGCCCGGCAATGGCCGTCGATGCTCGGCGTCGCGCATCGCCGGTTCGGGTCCGGACGTCAGCCGCGGTCCTCCCTCGTCGACGATTCGCCGGGCGGTGGCGGTATCTGTGCGACTCTGATCATGCTCGGTTGAAGGCGCGGTTGCGGCCGATGCGCGGGCTAGAACAGAACCTGGGGCGCTGCAAGGGGGATCGCGGTGACGAGCCAGCTACCTGCCGAGTACCTCGACCGTGAGACGCCGCCCGAGGTCGTCGTCACCGACAAGATTCCGCCGCGGATCACCGATCCGACCCTCGGCGTCGCGCTGGGAGTGCCCGGGCCGGAGGTGCCGACGGTGCCCGACCCGCCCCGGCATTTGTTGGTGACCGTCGGCGACTCGCTGACTCAGGGAATGTCGAGCGGGGCGGTCTTCGCCACGAGCCTTTCGTGGCCGGCGCAGGCGGCCGCGGCGCTGCATGCGCCGTTCGTCGTCCCATCGTACGGCGGGCCCCTCGGTGGCCTGCCGCTGAACATTGAGGGCCTGTTGCGCAGGCTGCAGGATCGGTTCGGCGACACCATCAGCCTGCTCGAATGGCCGGTGCTGCCGATCGCTGTGCAGCAGCTCGCCGACGCCAACGAGGACTACTGGGAACGCGGCGATGGCAGTGCGCCGCCGCGGCTGGACCAGCGGTACGAGAACGTCGGCATCTACGGCTGGGACCTGCGCGATGCCCTGTCGTTCACCGATGCCCTGGCGGCCGCGCGGATCGCCGGGCACGTTCCCCATGATGATCTCCTGGGTGCCAAGCCGGAGAACGACAACGACATCTCAGCCCGTTCGGTGCTGGCGCCGTTCGGCGCCGCCTCGGCCGCGCTGGACGCCGTGGCGGCGCACGGCAGGGACGGCGGGATAGGAACCCTGGTCGTTGCGCTGGGGTCCAACAACGCGCTGGGAAGTGTGGTCGAGAAGCGCGTCTCCTGGACGGGCGCGGACTATGCCGACCTGGCGGCCAAGGAGAGGTACACCGTCTGGAATCCCGTGCACTTCGCCGCGGAATACGCGGAGCTGGTCCGGGTGCTCGACCGCATTCCAGCTCAGCGGGTGGTGCTCGTGACCGTACCGCACGTGACGATCGCGCCCGTCGCACAGGGCGTGAACCCGACCAACCCGCAGCACAAGTGGCGAGAGGGTTCGAGGTACTTCCCCTACTACACCGATCCGTGGGTTGCCGAGCAGGACTTCTCCCCGACGAAGAACCGATGCCTCACCCACCAGCAGGCGCGTGCGATCGACTCCGCGATCGATCAGTTCAACGGCGCCATCGCCGACCACGTCCGGCGGCAACGGGCCGCGGGCCGGGACTGGTTCCTGATGGATCTCGCGGGCATCCTCGACGGGCTGGCGTACCGGAGATACCTCGACGATCCCGCGGCCGTCGCGGCGAACCCCGACTGGCAGCCCTACCCTCTACCGCCCGAACTCGCGGACCTCGACACCCAGTTCTTCCGGTCGGACCGGACCGGCCGGCTGCAGGGAGGCCTGTTCGGTCTGGACGCCGTCCACCCCACGACCAGCGCCTACGGGGTCATCGCGCAGGCCGTGCTCGACGTCCTCTCGGCGGCCGGGGTCGCCTCGACGCCAATCAACTTCGCCCAGCTCCGCACCCAGGACACGCTCAACACCCACCCGCCGGCGCTCTTCCAGACCCTGTTCGGCCTACTCTCGCCGTTCCTCACCCAACTCGTCAGGCCATAGCCACCCGACCACACTGAACCGCCCGGCGTGTCCGGAGACTCGATTCGTTGACTCCCCGACCGAGGAGAAAGGACGTCGATGACCGTAACGCTGGTCGTGCTGTACAGCCCGCCCGACGATCCAGAGGCGTTCGACCGCCACTACTTGGAAGTCCACGCCCCGCTCGTCGACCGAGTGCCGGGTCTGCTCGCCTGGGACCACGGCCGCCTGGTGGCCGCCGTTGACGGCGGCGACCTGCCGTACTACCGGATCGCGACCCTCCGCTTCGCGAACCAGGAGGCGCTTGACGCTGCGCTTGGTTCCGCGGAGAGCCAGGCGGCGGCCGAGGACTACCAGAACATCGCGCCGCCCGGCTCCCGGATGTTCAGTGTGGACATCGACTGAGGCGCGGTTGTGAGGTTGCGTGACGCTGCCGCGGGCTGGCTGCGTGGCAAGGGCGGCGGCGACGACGGTGCGCAGAACAGATCGAATGGGAGCCCGTCGTCGAGATCGGGACCGTAGGCAGCCGTTACGGCGCCGGATCCGGTCCAGATGTACCCGCCGACTGAAGGTTCCGGTGCGGACGTCAGGCCGCGAGGGTCACAGGGTCGCGATGATCTGGTCGACGAAGATCTGCTTCCCGTCCTGGATCACGAACAGTCGGCCCTGCGCCACCCGGAAGACGAACACGCTGCCCTCCTCCCGGCCCCGGGCCTCGAAGCCGCCGGCAATTCTCCGGGCGGGCAGCGTCGTGGCCTTCGCGGCGTCGGCGCGGCTGATCCCGCGGTAGTAGAGCTGGCCGCCGGCCGTCCGGCAGTAGTAGAGCCGGAACCGGCTGGTCCGGAAGCCGGCGACCAGGGTCGCCGACCGGGAGTTGGGCAGCGTCGCTGCGACGTCGGCGGGGCAGGGGCGGCCGGCCGGGTCGGTCCGGGGCGGCGTGGCGACCGGCGGAGTCGTGGTCGGCACGGTCGTGGTCGGTGGCGGGGCGGCCGAGGTGGTCGCCGGCTCCGTGGGTTCGTCCGGGACCGGCAGGCCCGGGGACGTCGAGCCTCGAGGGATGGGCGTCGCCTCGGGCGTACCGTGACCGGCCGTCGGCGACCCGCAGCCGGCCAGCAGCGCGAGCAGGACCAGGACCGGCGCCCATCTGCGCACCATGGTTTCGAGCTACCCACCTGACGCACTGGTACATGCACGTTCATGCCCTCGAGTCGCAACGACGCCGCCTCCCGCGGCGCGCCGGTACGGCTGACGTCCCGGGAGCGTCCGGGGCCGTCTCGGACCCGGCGGACGTGCCCGCTGTGCGGCCGTTCGTACCGGGTTGGCGCCCACGCTGCAGAGGATGTCGCGGGCGGCGTCGCCGTGATATGGCTCCCGTCATGGACGTTGCACACAACAAGGCGGTCGTGGCCCGCTTCGATGAGCTCGGCAACAGTGGCGGCGATCTCACCGTGCTCGAATCACTGTGCACTCCGGACATGGTCAACCACGCACTCGCGGCAGGACGCCGGCAAGGCCTGGAAGGCACCCGGGAGTTCCTCCGCAACGCGGGCCGTGCGACGCACCCGGGCCGCTGGATCAGCTCCGTCGTCGTAGCCGAAGGGGACATGGTGGTGCAGTTCGGCCCGCGCGAACTCCACTGGCCAGGCGGGTCGTTCATGGGTTTTGACGTGCCCCCGGGCATCGCCACCAGAGACACCGCGTTCGCCTACCGGCTGGCCGACGGCCGGATCGCCGAACGGTGGGCCATCCGCGATGATCTGTCGATGCTGCGCCAGCTTGGAGCACTGGATCGATGACAAGGCACGGCGACGGCAGGTCAAAGCCGAAGATGTCGGCATAAGCAACCCTCCGCTTGGCCTGACGCACGACCATGCCGCCGACCGCGACATTCTTGCTGGCCTCGCACTGGCCGGGTTCAGTCGGCGGAGGTGTGGCCAGGTGGGGGTGTGCTGATTCAGTGTTGCAGCCCGTCCCATGACCATCGCGGAATGCTCAGGCCCTCGGGGACATCGTCGGCAGAGTCGTGGTAGCGCGCCATCGTCGTGGTGGTGGCCCAGGCGAAGTAGTCGTGCAGCACCTGCCGCAGACGGTCGTCCGCGGCCAGCCCGACGTCGGCGAGGGCCTGGTCGAAACAGGAGATCGCCCGACGGTCCATCTCCTCGTGCGGTCCGTTGCCGCTGTGGATGCGCACCACCGAGGTCTCGTCGCCATAGGCATCGGAGTAGGACGTAGGGCCGCCCAGCGCCTCGGCCCAGTACGCGGCGAGTCGCTCGCTGTGCCGAGGATGGAATCCATGGCTGAACGCGTGGCTGACAATCTCGTCGGCCATCACCCGGTGATGCCATGCCTCAGCCAGCCGGAGCAGACCCTCGCTGCCGCCCGCCACCTCATAGACACTCCGCATCTCCAGATGATGTCAGCGGGCAGGCCACCAGCTCCGATTCGGCCGTGAGTACGCTGCGCGCTCGGTGTGCCTGTCGATGGGAGTGCTGGTGGCGACGATACGGGTGCGCCGGGACGCGGACTCGGCCGGATACTTCCGCCGGATGGCGATCGAGGTCGACGGGACGGTGGTCGCCTGTCTCCGTCCCGACCACGAGGAGACCGTCAGTCTCAGTGCTGGCCGGCATGTTGTGCGCGCTCGCATGGACTGGACGTTCAGCCCCCCGGTCGAGGTGCAGCTCGCCGAGAGCGACGAGGTCGAGCTCGTGACGTCCTTCCCTTGGTCAGCTCTGGTCAACATGATCATTCGCCCAAGGTCGGCCCTCGTCCTGCGTCGCGCCTGACCGGCCGTCACGGTTGAGTAGCCTCGTACTCGTGTCCGGCAAGTCGGAGCGACAAGTGGCGCGGTCGCTGGTCGCCGACTACCACCACGCACAGCTGGCAGAACTTGTCGCCCACGTCGGGGAGGCCGTCGATCGCTACCGGGCTGGCGAGCTCGACCCGTTCGAGGTCGATCACGTTCTCTTCCACTACTCCCGGGCGGCGAAGGAGCTGTGGAAGTTCTGCAACTCCTTTCCGGTGGAGATGGCGGCGGCGATGATCCGGGAGCGGCCACTACCGGACTGGTGGGAACGCGGAGCCCCGAGAGCGCGGTAGTGACGGGCGGGTCCGCGGCCTCCGACGCGCACTCATCTGCCGCGTACGGGCGATGGTTCCGACGGTCGTGGTTCATGGTCCGAACGCCCAGGCCACCATCGAGGGGAACTCCTGCCGCCAGAACGCGCCACCGTGCGGTCCGACCCGCTCGGTCATGACGACGTCCCCGCCCGCGTCCTGCAGCGCTGCTGCCCACCGGCTCGCGTTCTCCTTGAAGAACGGCTCCAGCGTGCCGGCGACGAAGTACGCGCGCGGAAGCCGGCCCGGCATCACGGCAGGCGGCTGGTAACCCGCGCCCGGAGAGGCACAGAAGACCGCGCCGTATACCTCCGGATGTCGAAGCGCGAGAGCGAGCGCCAGCTCCCCACCGGCCGAGACTCCGCACACTGCGGTTCGTCCGGCGGCCAGCGCGACACCGAATCGTGACCGCGTCCAGCGGCGGACGTCCTCGACGAAAAACTTCTCGTGCGCCGCGAACCGTTCCGGGGCGAAGTGCGGCGAGTACTCCTGGAGGCGGAGTGTCTCATCGGCCACCCGGTGCACACCGACGATCAACGTGGGCGGCACGTCCGCCGCCTCCAACACTTCACCCCACTGCGCGAGCACCTGCCCGTCACCGGCGAATACGACCGCCGCGGGCGAATCCGGAGGGACGTATACCGTGACCTGCCGGCCACCGCCGTAGTCGAAAGTCTCAGTGACGAACTCGCCGACGACTGACGACATCGTCGCGATCTCCTGTCAGTAGCGGGCGCCGCCGAGGGTCGGCTTGGACTCTGAGCCGCCCGGCGACTCTCCGGCGGCTCTGCTTGACGCCAGCGGACGCACCGACGTCGCTTGAAGTCTTGCGGCCAGAGCCGTCCGCGGGCCGGTTCCCTGTGACGTCCGCACATGCCGCGCTGCGCGCGGGCGTCTTACTTCACCGTGATGTCCTTGGCGCCGACGATCTCGCCGAAGAGCTCGCCGGTGGGGACGAACCCGAGCCTGAGGTAGAAGCCCTCGGGACCGCCGTCGCCCTTCTCCCACAACACGGTCATCCGGGACCAACCGCGGCGCCGGGCCTCCTCGGCCACCGCCTCGACGGCGAACCGGCCGACCCCACTGCCCTGCGCGTCGGCGGCCACGTTCAGCCGCCAGATGCCGCACCGGAAGGCCTCCAACTCGTTCTCCGAGTCAAAATTCGCCATGACGAACCCGACGACCCGATCTCCGTCGACCACTACCCGCGGCCATGCCGTCGGCGTCACGTAGGCCTCAGCGATGGACTCGACAACCGGCGCCACGAACTTCTCCTGCCCCGGCTTCAACGTCAGCCTCACCGCCGCGGAAAGGTTGTCCTGAGTCAGCTCGGCCAAGCGGAGATCTCCCATGACCCGGACGCTAACAACGCCCACCGACAGAACCGCCGCACCGAACCTTGACCGACCACTCCGACGCATGTTCGTGCCGCGGAGCGGCTCATCCGCTTCTGCCGCGGAGCGGCTCATCCGCTTCTGCTGCGATCCGCTCGACCTCTTCCGGGTCGTCGTCCCAACGGCGTTGGCTACCCGTAGTAGCTGAACCCGATCGGCTAGCCGACGCGCGCCGCATCCGTCGATCTCACGCCCGCGCCGATGAGCGGAATGCGGCGCCGGGCGTCGCCGGGGGCCGCGGCGTGCTCGGTCCTTCACTGAGAGGCCCGGTCGGGCACCGACGGCAGCTTCGACTTCTCCGGCACCGGCCCCTGGGTCTTCCCCCGCCGGCCCGGGACCAACGAGCCGGGCATCTGGGAGACCGTCGGCAACCCGAGCTTCACGTCGACCCAGAGGGGAACGAGTCCGTCCACCTGGCCGGGCGGCTGGTCGACATCTGTACCGAACTCGCCGCCTGATCGCTGCCGCTGGCTCGCCGGCACCTTCACGGCGCGCCGGCGGCTCCGGCGACCGTACTGTCATGCCGCGCTGCGCGCGGGACGCGCGAAGCCGCGGAGCCTCACGACCGCATACGGAGCGGTGGTCCGTTCGGTTGCCCGGACGGGCACGATTCGTTGATTGCGGCCTCGAGCCACAACCTTCACGGTCGGGCCGGCGTCCTACAGCTGTCCGGCCACCTTGACCGGACCGCGACGGCGGTCATGCCTGCGCGCGATCGGACGGGGGAACGTCGTGAATTCGCTCAAGTGGAGGGGTGTGGCTGTCGTTTCGGCGGTCACGGCCGCGGTGGCGGGAATGGCAGCAGTGACGTCGGCGGCGGCGTCGGCGGCGCCGGTGCAGGAGACATCGGCCTACCGAGTGACGGACCTGGGCACGCTGGCCGGCGCGCCGGACAGCACCGCGATGGGGGTGAACGACCGCGGCGATGTGGTGGGGCAGAGCGGCAGCCACGCGGTGCTGTGGCGCAACGGCAGCATCGTCGACCTCGGCACGCTGGGTGGCAGCTACAGCGCCGCGGTCGACATCAACGAGCGCGGCGACGTGGTCGGTTACAGCCAGATGGCCGAGGGCGCCGGCGACCACGCCTTCATCTGGCGCAGTGGACGCCTGATCGATCTAAGCCCGCTGCCCGGCTTCTCGAACAGTTACGCCACCGCCGTCAACGACCGCGGGGACGTGGTCGGCTACAGCGCCGGTGACGGCGGGATCAGCGCGGTCTTGTGGCGGCCGGACGGCACGGTCGTCGACCTTACCGCTGAGACCGGCCTGCATGAGGTCACCGACCTGGACAACGCCGGTCGGCTGGTCGGCTCGGTGATGCCGGACGGGATGAACGGTTACCCCGCGCTGTGGTATCGCGGCCGCACCACCGTGCTGTCCGACCAGTCCGGGACCGCGTCGGCGATCAACGACCGGGGCGAGATCACCGGCTACTTCTTCGTCGGGGTCGGCAACTCGTTCGTGTGGCGCGGCGGCCAGGTCACCGAGATCCCGCTGCTGCCGGAGATGCCGGAGGCCTCGATGATGCAGGCTCAGGGCATCAATAACCGCGGGCAGGTGGTCGGCTTCGGCGGGTTCGACGGCTTCGTCTGGGACTCCGACACCGGGACGCTGTCCACGCTGCCCGGCCTCACCCGCCTCGGACCGGCCGCGTACGACATCAACGACCGCGGGCAGATTGTCGGGTCCGCCGGGACAAGCCCGGAGAACCTCGAACCGCACGCCGTTCTCCTGTCCCCACAACACCACTGACGAGCGACGCAGGGAGGACCTAACTGCGGGACGGGGCGGGCTCTGGTGCCCGCCCCGCCCGGGCCGCCCGAACTGACGCTGCGGTGAGTCCGGGCCAAGGCCATCCGCTTCTGCCGCGAAGCGGCTCATCCGCTTCTGCCGCACTGCGCGCGGGACGCGCGACTCTGCCGCGTTGCGGTCGAGCGCGACGGCTGTGGGTCTCAGGTTGGGGGCGGTTGCTGCGGGAGGAGTTCAGGGTCGGCGGGTGATGAACACGTACTCCTGGCTGTCGTCGGTGAACGGTTCGCCGGCGAAGCCGCCGTCGAGGCTCTGGAGTCGGAGACCGGCGACGTCGATGAGCCCGAGCCATTCATTCTTGGTCGCCCACCAGAGCCGACTGGTGGCGCCGTCGTCGCGGACGAGGTCGATGCGGTTGTCGCCGACTGCGTGGTGGACGGTGTGCGGGCCGGGATCCTGTTGGTGTTGACCGTCGAGGGTGGCGGCGATCCGGTGGTTGAAGGCGAGCGCGTTCCAGGCGAACCGCCCGGCCGGGGCCAGGACGGGGGTGACGCGTTC
>Ga0207674_10008094_pt1 | contig 12188 bp, 14 predicted proteins | sample KBSCornC72_FD_184303 | JGI IMG/M metagenome (GOLD analysis project Ga0207674, IMG submission 184303) | Corn rhizosphere microbial communities from Kellogg Biological Station, Michigan, USA - KBS Corn C7-2 (SPAdes) (version 2) | ecosystem: Host-associated > Plants > Roots > Rhizosphere > Soil ... | reverse complement strand
CGCCGCATAGATCAGCGGCGTCCATCCGGGATGATTGATCTCGGCGCCGCGCGCGCGGAGCTTCTTCACGATCGCCAGATGGCCGCCTATTGCGGCGACCATGATCGCGCTGTCCCCGTACGGATTTCTGATGTTGACCTTCGCGCCCGCGGCGAGCAGCGCATCGAGCGTCGGCTCGAAACCCGATCGGGCCGCGATCAGCAGTACCGGGTTGCCACCGGCATCGACGGTGTTCGGATCGACGCCGCGCGCGAGCATCGCCGCGACCTCGCCGGAACGGTCGATCGTGACCGACTGGATGAAGCGCTCGTAGAGCGCCTGCGCCACCGCCGGCGCTGCCAGGAGCCCCAGCAGGAGCAGCGTCGGGATCCGCAGCGCGACGATGCCGCCGCTACGCGGCATCGGTGCTAGCCCGGATCAGACGGAAGAAATTGGCCGATGTCGCGCCGGCGATCACTTCGACCGGCACGTCGCGCAGCCGCGCGATCTCCTCCGCGACGTACCGCACATAGGCGGGCTGGTTCAGCTTGCCTCGGTGCGGCACCGGCGCCAGATAGGGCGAATCGGTTTCGATCAGCATGCGGTCCAGAGGTACGCGCCGCGCCACCTCCTTGAGCGCAACCGCGTTCTTGAAGGTGACGATGCCGGAAAACGAAATATGAAATCCCAGTTCGAGCGCGCCCTGCGCGACGTCCCAGGTCTCGGTGAAGCAATGCATGACACCGCCGACGTCGCCGGCGCGCTCGTCGCGCATGATGGCGAGCGTGTCGGCCGCGGCCGATCGCGTGTGGACCACGAGCGGCTTATCGCACGACCGCGCCGCGCGGATATGCGTGCGAAACCGCTGCCGCTGCCATTCGAGATCGCCGGTGGCGCGGTAATAGTCGAGACCGGTCTCGCCGATCGCGGCCACCTTCGGGCGCGCGGCGAGCTCGATCAGCTGCTCGACCGAAGGCTCGGGTGTGTCCTCGTAGTCGGGATGCACGCCGACGCTCGCATACACGTTGGCATGCTGGTCGGCCAGCGCGAGCACTTGCGGAAGATCGGGCAGGTTGACGCCGATGCACATCGCGTGGGTCACGCGATTGCGGGCCATCGCTTCGAATACCGCCGGCAGGTCGGCCGCCAGCTCGGGAAAATTGATGTGGCAGTGCGAATCGACGAACACGACTACATCGTGTGCGTCGGGCGATTCGAGGCCAGCGTCTCGCCTAGCAGCCTTTCGATCGTCGCGCGCGCCGACGCGCCGGTCTCATCCGGAGTGAACTGGACACCGATCCCCTGCGTCCGGTTGCCCTGCACGCCTTCGGGCGTGATCCAGACCACCCGGCCCTGCACCGCAATGCGTTGCGGATCGTCCATCAGCGACAGCAGCATGAAGACTTCCTCGCCGAGCTGGTAGGCCCGGCTGGTCGGAATGAATATGCCGCCACCCTTGAGAAAGGGCATGTACGCTGCGTACAGCGCCGCCTTTTCGCGAATATTGAGCGAAAGCACGCCGGGCCGGTTGAGCATTGCCCGTGTTGCCGTGTTGGGAGAGCGGTCCGCCGCCATGGGTTCCGAGTTCAGTTTGATCGTTGATCCGCCGCGACCGCGCCGCGGCGATGAATTTTGGCTGAGCCGTCGCTGCGCCTCAGCCGGACCGGCTGCGCGCGAACAGATCGCGATATTCGATCAGCAGCGCCTCCGCGACCAGCCGCGGCTGCAACGGATGCGCCAGCAACGCTCGTTGCTGCAACAGCGACTGATAATAGCGGAACAGCGGAACGCGCGCCACACGCGGCGCCAGCGCCGCCAGCGCGTCGCGAGCCTGCGGGTGGAAGCGCGGCGATCCGCCGCTGAGCACCGACGCAAGATCGGCCGTCCACGTCAGCAGCCAATACACCGCCGCGGCGAGCAGCGGCTTGCGTTCGTCCTTTCCCGCCGCGTCGAGGCGGGCGCCGATCGCGACCGGCGACAGGCGCTCCGGCCTCGCCAGCTCGGCCAGCAGACTGGCGCACTCCCGCTGCAGCATTGGATCGGCGAGCTCGAGCGCGAGCAGAGGCGCCCCGCCCGCTTGTGCCAGCACCCGATCGGCATCGGCGACGCCCTGCGCCTGCAGCCACGCGACCGCCGCTGCGACGTCCGGCTCCGGTACCGGCAGCCGCTGGCAGCGGCTGGCGATCGTCGCCGGCAGGCGCGCGCTCTGATGGCTGACCAGCATCAAATAAGTATCCGCCGGAGGCTCCTCGAGCGTCTTGAGCAAGGCGTTGGCGGCGGCGGCATTCATCGCTTCAGCCGGTGCGATCACCGCGACCTTGGCGCGATGCCGGTGGGTCGACAATTGGGTAAATGCGGTGAGCTCGCGAATGCGATCGACGGTGATGGTGTCGACGACGGTGACGTTCCCTTCCTCGTCGGTAAGCAGCGGCTCGATCAGCCGCAGATCCGGATGCGCGCCGGCAGCCGCGTAGACGCAGCTGGGACAAACGCCGCACGCGTCGCCGTCGGCGCGGGGGGATTCGCACAGCAGTGCGCGCGCAAAGTGCAAGGCCAAGGCGCGCTTGCCCAAGCCGCGCCTTCCGGCGACCAGCAAGGCTTGCGGCCATTGCGACCGCTGGCGCAGTGTCGCGGTGGCAAGATCGCGATGCCATGGCAGCAGCGCTTGCGCCGCGACCGATGGTGGCGGTGGCGATTCGCTCACAGGACGGCGACCAATGCGGCCAGATCGGCACGAACATCCGCCTGCGGCCGCGTGCTGTCGATGACGCGAAAGCGCGACGGCTCGGCCGCGGCGCGGGTCAGATAAGTCGCGCGAACGCGCTCGAAGAACCCGGGCTGCTGCCGCTCGAATTTGTCCAAGGGCCGGCCGTCGGCGAGCCGCTCCCGTCCGACCTCGACCGGCACGTCGAACAGCAGCGTCAAGTCCGGGCGGAAGTCGCCCAGCGTCAGTCGCTCGAGCGCGGCGATGCATTCGGCAGCCACGCCGTGGCCGCCGCCCTGGTAGGCGTAGGTGGCATCGATGAAACGGTCGCAGACGACCCAGACTCCCTGGTCGAGCCGGGGCCAGATCTCGCGCTCGCAATGCTCGCGGCGCGCGGCGAACATCAGCATCGTCTCGGTCAACTCGCCCATCGGCTGATGCAGCAGCAGCTCGCGCAGCCGTTCGCCCAGCGCTGTGCCACCCGGCTCGCGCGTCAGCCAGACGCGGCGGCCCCGGGCCTCGAGCGACTGCTTGAGCCATGGCAGATGCGTGCTCTTGCCGGCGCCGTCGATGCCTTCGACGGTGATCAGGCGGCCGCGGGATGAATCAGTCGTCAATGGAAGGCGGGGGTCGGCGCGACAAACGAGCGAGGCGACGTCAAAACGGCGCGTCAGCGCCCGCCGCGTTGATATTTTGCCACGGCGCGATTGTGATCGGCGATATTGGTCGAGAACTCGCTCGAGCCGTCGCCGCGCGCAACGAAGTACAAATAGGGCACGGCCGCCGGATGCAAGACCGCATCGAGCGATGCCTGACTCGGCAACGAGATCGGCGTCGGCGGCAACCCGCTGCGGACGTAGGTGTTGAACGCGTGGTCGTTTTCGAGATCGCTCTTCTTCAGGTTGCCGTCGAAACGCTCGCCGATGCCGTAGATCACGGCGGGATCGGTCTGCAGACGCATGCCGAGCTTGAGTCGATTGATGAATACGGCCGCGACCAGCGGCCGGTCCGCGGCGCGGCCGGTTTCCTTTTCGACGATCGATGCGAGCGTCAGCGCCTCGTAGGGATTCGCCAAGGGCAAGCCGCTGGCGCGCGAAGCCCACGCCGCGTCCAGGCGCTCGTGCATCAGGTGATAAGCGCGCTTGAGCAGCGCGGTGTCGGTCGATCCGGTGGCAAAATAGTAGGTGTCCGGGAAAAAAAGACCTTCGGGAGCAGTTTCCGCAGCGCCGATGCTGCGCATCAGCTCCGCATCGGGGAGCTCGATCGCATGCTTGACGATCTTGCCGTCGCTCTTGAGCGCCGCCTTCAAGTCGCGCACGGTCCAGCCTTCGACGATGGAGAACGACGACTGCGTGACATCGCCCTGCGTCAGTTTCGCCATCAAGGCTGCCAGCGTCGTCCCCGGGCCGATCTCGTAATTGCCGGCCTTGATCGCACGGTCGGCGCGGCTGACGCGCGCCAGTGCGACCAGCGTCCAGTCGGCGGGCAATATGTCCGCGGCCGTCAGGTCGCGCGCGACCGAGCGCAGCGTCGCGCCCGGCCGGACTGTCAGCGCATAACCATCCGGAGGAACGTGCAGCGGCTGCGTCGTCGCCCACCAGTAGGCGGCGCCGCAGGCGACCACGGCGAGCAGCAGCAACCCCACGACGAAGCGCATCGGCACCGACCTGGAAAGCGAACCCGGGCGATTATAATGGCTGCATGCACTCAAGCTTGCCGTTGCACGCGCCGCGGCCGATGCGATCGCTGCTCGGCTTTACGCTGGTCGAAGTCCTGGTGGTCATCGTCATCCTGGGTATTCTCGCGGCGCTGGTGGTGCCGCGCGTGCTCGAGCGTCCCGACGAAGCGAGAGTGATCGCGGCGAAAAACGATATCGCCGCGATCAGCCAGGCACTCAAGCTGTACCGGCTGGACAACGGGCGCTATCCGACCGGCGATCAGGGCTTGTCCGCTCTCGTGACCAAGCCGGCGCAGCCGCCGGTCCCGCCGAACTGGAAGCCGAACGGCTATCTCGAACGGCTGCCGAAGGACCCGTGGGGCAACAACTACCAGTACATCAATCCCGGGTTGCGCGGGGAGTACGACGTGTTCAGCTTCGGCGCAGACGGTGCGCCGGGGGGCACGGGGTTCGACGCCGACATCGGCTCGTGGGACCTCTAGGCGCGCCGCGAAGCGGCGTCGGCCGCCCGGCGGGGTTCACGCTGGCGGAGATCCTTATCGTGCTGATCGTCGTCGGGCTGGCCGCGGGGCTCGTCTTCGCGCGCTTCGACGCCGATCCCAAGCGCACCGTCGAGCGCGAAAGCGAGCGCCTGGCCGCCGCTCTCGAGCACGCGGCGCAGCTCGCGCAATGGAAGGACGAAACCGTCGGCGTTTCGGCCAGCGGCAACACCTATCGATTCTGGCGGCAGCCCGCGGGAAGCTCGACATGGCAACCGATGTCGGCCGACGACGTCCTCCAACCGCGTGTCCTGCCCGCGCCCCTCGGGATCGCGATGCGCGAATACGCAGGACTCCCGGTCGCCGCCGACGCGATCCTGCCGCTTCGCGCCAGCGGTCGCAACGAGCCCTATGTCATCCAGATCACCTCGCCCGAATGGTTTACCCAGCTCGCCGCCGATCCGTTGAACCGCGTCGCCCTGACCGGCCCGATCGCGCGCTAACACGCGCGGGCTTCACGCTGGTCGAGGTGCTGGTCGCGCTGGCGATTGTTGCGGTGGCCCTCGCCGCCGGGTTTCGCAGCGTCGCGCAGAGCGCCGAAAGCGCGACGGCCCTGAAGTCGCGCACGCTGGCGCTCTGGGTGGCGCAGAATCGCCTCGCCGCCGCACAGCTTGAATCGCCGACGCCCGCGTCGGGCGAGCGCAGCGGCACCGAGACGCAGGCCGGCGCCGCCTTCGTGTGGCGCGAAACCGTCAGCGGAACGCCGAACCCGGCCTTTCGCAAGATCGAGATCGATGTCGGCGATGCGGCCCGACCCGACTACACGCTGGCGCGGCTGGTCGGCTATCTGGGCCAGGCGGGGCAGTGATGGGCACATCGCAGGGTGCGAAGCGGTCCGGCTTCACGCTGCTGGAAGTGCTGATCGCGATTGCGATCGTCGCGCTGCTCGCGCTGATGGGCTATCGCGCGCTGTCCGCGCTGTCGGACAGCGAGTCGCGCCTGTCGCTGGAGGCGGCGAGATGGCGCACGCTCGATCTTTTTTTTGCGCGGCTCGAAGCCGACCTGCGCGAGGCGGTGCCGCGCATGGCGCGCAGCGGCGCGACGCGCGACCCGGCGTGGCTGGCGGGCGTCGATGCGGCAGGCAACGGAGCGCTCGCGTTTTCACGCGCCGGCGCCGACTTTGCGATCGATCCCGGGAGCGGCGGACAAAGGCTCGGCTATCGATTGCGCAACGGCAGCGTCGAAGTGCTGTATTGGCCGGGATATGACCGCCCGCGCGACAGCGAGCCCACCGCCTACGTCCTGCTCTCCGGCGTTACGCACTTTCGGTTGTCGTACCTGACCGCAACCGGCCGCTGGGTGGACAGCTGGCCGCTTGCCGGCGAAGCGGACCTGCCTCGGGCAACCCGGGTCGCAGTGACGCTGGCGTCGGGGGAGGAGATCGAGCGATGGCTGGCACTTCGCTGATCGCGACCGCGCCGCCGCGGGGCGGCGCACGCGGCGCCGCCGTTGTGATCGCGATGCTGCTTGCCGCGTTGGCGGCGACGATCGCGGCGACACTGCTTTGGCAGCAGCAGCTCTGGATCAACGAGCACGCGCACCGGCGCGATCAGGTGCAGGCACAGGCGCTTGCGATGGCCGGCGTGCAATGGGCGCGCCAGATCGTCCATGACAACGCAACCGGCGGCGTCGTGCACCTCGGCCAGCCGTGGGCGCTGAAACTTCCGGCGCTGCCGATCGAGAACGGCTCGATCGCCGGTTACATCGTCGACGCGCAAAGCCGGATCAACGTCAACAACATCGCCGGTGTCCCGGCCGCACCCGCACCGACGCGCAGCGCCTTGCAACGCCTGTTCGCCACGCTGGCGCTGCCGCCGTCGCTGCTCAACGCGATCGCCGACTGGGTCGATGCGGATGACCGCGTCAGCGAGCCTGGCGGCGCGGAGGATGCATGGTATCTGAGCCAGCCGCGACCCGGCCTCGCCGCCAACGCTCCGGTGCGACGGGCGAGCGAATTGCTCGCGGTTCGCGGTGCGGACCCGGGCTCGCTCGCGCGCCTTCTGCCGCTCGTCGGCGCGCTCGACGCGCCGGCTGCGGTCAACGTCAACACCGCACCGCCCGAAGTCCTGACCGCCGTAGTCGGCGGCCTCGATGCCGCAGGCGCCGCGGCGCTGGTCGCGTCACGCGCGCAAACGCCATTCGCCAACATCGCCGACTTCCGCGCCCGCCTGCCGCGACCGAACCTGGTGGTCGATGAAACCCTGATCGATGTCAGAAGCGATTGGTTCGAAGTATCGATCGAAGCAAGGCAAGGCGACACCTTGGCGCGCGCGCGTGCCTTGCTCAAGCGCGTGCCCGCGGCCAACACCTGGCCGCTGGTCGTGTGGGAGGTCGTCGAATGACCTCGGGCGATCGCGGCCCCGCCGACGGGTCGCGTACAATCGGCGCGCACTGGCTTTGGATGTGCACGATGACCCGCCGATGACCACGCTGCGCGTGCTGCTCGACGCCGCGCCTGCCGCCGAACGCGCCGCGGACTGGGCGCTGTTCGCGACCGGCGGGCGGCTGGTCCGCACCGGCCGCGGCCGCCCTTCCGATTGGCCGGCGCGAGACAGCAGCGAGGCGGTCATTGCCGCGACGTGCGGCAGGCTGGTGACGTTGACCTTGCCGCCACTGCCGGCACCGCGCGTGGCCGCCGCTGCGGGCTACGCGCTCGAAGATCAGCTCGCCGGCGCTCCGGAAGAAAGCCATGCAGCGTTCGCCGCGCAAGCGGCCGACGGCACGGTGCGCGGCGCCATCGTGTCGGCCTCCTGGATGCGCGCTTTCCACGCAGGGTCGCAGCGCATCGGTCTACGCTGGGACCGCATCGTCCTCGAGAGCGATCTGGCGCGGCCGCCCGCCTCCGGCTGGTGCTGGTGCGCGCGGTCGACCGCCGATAATGGTTTCGTCGTCACCGATCGCGGTGCGTCGATCGGCGTCGGCGCAGCGGGAGACGGCGCCATTCCGGCGGAGATCGCGCTGGCGATCAAGGCGGCAGGCCCGCACGCGCCGCGCGTCGTCCGGGTAGACATCGACGGCATCGGTCCCGAGCGACTCGCACAGGCGAAGACCGAGACCGGTGTCGCGTTCAGCGCGGGCGCGCCGTGGCGCTGGTTCGACGCGACACCACCGGCATTCGCTGCCGCGGTCAACCTCGCGACGACGGGCGCCGATGCCGGTGCACCGTCGCCGCGATCGACCGCACTCCGCCTGTTTCGTCCGGCGCTGGCGATCGCGGCACTGGCCTTGGGCATCCATGTGATCGCCACGCTCGGGCAGTGGACATGGCTGCAATGGCAGACCCGGGCCGTCCAGCGCGAGCTGCTCGCGGTGGCGCAAGGCGCGGCACCGCAGTCCGCGGCGATGATGCCGCCGCTGCAGGCCATCGGACGACGCGAGGCCGAGCTGCGCCATCGCGCGGGACTGGCTGCGCGCGACGATCTTTTGCCCTTGCTGGCGCGAGCCGCGCCGGCACTGGCCACGTTGCCGGCGGGTTCGGTGCGCTCGCTGCGCTACGCCGACGGCCATGTCGTCCTCGAGCTGCAAAAAGCCGACGCCGCCCTGACCGCCGGCGTCCAGCGTGAGCTGCAAGCCCGCGGCCTCACTGCGATCGCCGCGGCCACGGCAACCGGCACGCGGCTGCGGCTGGGTCTCGACTGATGGCTAGCGCGCTCGAGCTGGATCGGCGCGAGCGGCTGACGCATTGGTGGCGCCTGCGCACGCGTGCCGAACGCGCGGTGCTCGTCGCGGCAGCATCGCTGTTTGCAGCCGCCCTCGTCTGGCTGCTGGTCTGGCTGCCGATCCAGGGCGATATCGCGCGGCTGACGCGGGAGCTCGGCGTGCAGCGCGCCGCGCTGGCGCAGGCACGTATCCAGGCGGACGCCCTGGCAGGACTCGAGCGCAGGACACCGGCGCCGGTGCGCGAGGTGCGCGCCGCGGTCGACCTGGCGCTCGCGCAGTCCGGTATCAAGGCCAGCGCGATCGATCGGACGGGTGACGATTTGCGCGTTACCCTCGACGGCGTGTCGTTCAATGCCCTGACAAGCCTGCTCGAATCGTTGCAGCGCGATGCGGCGCTCCGCGTGGTCGATCTCACCGCCGCCGCGCGCGTCGAGCCCGGCATGGTTCGCGCCGAGCTCACGTTGCGACGTTAGTGATGCGTCCCTGGCTGGGCGTCGTCGCCGGCGCGATATTGCTGGCGGCGGCGCTGATCATCGAAGCGCCGGCGAGTCTGCTCGATCGCCGCGTCGCCGACCTTACCGACGGCCGGGTTCGGATCACCGCGGCAACCGGGACCGTGTGGCGCGGCGCCGGCGAGCTCGTGCTGTTGCCGGATGATGTGCGCGTTCCGATCGCGTGGCGCCTGGAACCGATGCCGTTGTTGCGCGGCGGGCTCGCGGGGTCGCTCACTGCGGCAGATGCGAACCGGCGCGCGACCTTCGCAGTCGAGCAGGAAAATTTCATCGTGCACGACTTTACGATCGCCTTGCCCGCCGCCTCGGTCCTGCGCACCGCCGGCATTCCGGACGCGCTGGCCAATGCGGCCGGCACGCTGACGCTGGACGCTGCGGATCTTGCGCGGCGCGGCGATCGGCTCGAGGCTCGCGCCAGTCTGCTCTGGACGGACGCCGCGCTCGCCGCGCCGGTGACCGGCGCCCGCATCGCGCTGGGCGACGTACGCCTCGCGGCCGCAGGCAGCGGCAGCGAAATCCCGGCAACGCTCTCGAACAGCGGCGGCGAGGTCGACATCGCAGGCAGCCTGCTGTTTTCGGCGCGCGGCACGGCGCAAATCGACGCGCGGATCAAGCCGCGCCCGGGGCTTCCCGCCGATCGCAACGAAGCAATCGCCGCCGCCCTCTCGAACATCGGCAGAGCGGACGGCGCCGGTGGCTACCGCGTCGTGTGGCCGCTGGCCCTGCGATGAGCCGGCGGCGGCCGCAACGCGCGACGCATGCTGCGCCGCGATCGACGGCGAAGCGCGCCGAGCAGGCGCGAGCCGGGGCGCCGGCACCGTTGCGCATCGCCGCGATCGACGGCCTCCGGGGCGCAGCACTGTGCCTGATGATCGTCTATCACTTTTCGTTCGACCTCAACTGGTTCGCTTTCATACGCGCCGACTTCGACCACGACCCCTTCTGGCTGGGCTTTCGCGGTCTGATCGTCAGCGCGTTCATGCTGCTGGTCGGATTGAGCCTGCTGCTCGCGCACCGCGCCGGTATCACGCGGCGGCATTTCTGGCGACGGATCGCGCTGATCGCGTTCTGCGCGATCGTGGTCAGCGTCGCCAGTTACCTGACCTTCCCGCAAACGTTCATTACCTTCGGCATTCTCCACTGCATCGCGGTGGCGTCGGTGCTGGCGTGGCCGCTGACGCGCTTCCCGCGCGCGGCATTGGTGGCGGGCGCGGCCATCATTGTCATCGGCAACGTCGTCGCGCTGCCGCTGTTCGACACGCCCTGGCTGCAATGGGTGGGTATGATGACCCACAAGCCGGCCACGGAAGACTATGTGCCGCTGCTGCCGTGGCTGGGCGTCGTCATGCTCGGCATTGCGCTCGGACACTGGCTGTCGTTGCAACAATTCCGCCCGCTCCGGCCGCTGTCCCGGATAACGCCGCATTGGCTGATATGGATGGGGCGACACAGCCTCCTCATATACATCGTGCACCAGCCGGTCCTGATCGGGCTGCTGCGCGTGCTGCGCTAGAGTCGATCGAGCCGACGGCGCGCTTGGCGGCAGCAAGCCGACTCGGCTATACTCTTTTCTTTGCAGGACAGGCGCGTAGCTCAGCTGGTTAGAGCACCACCTTGACATGGTGGGGGTCGTTGGTTCGAGTCCAATCGCGCCTACCAGTCACTGCACAGTGCTGGCTAGAGGTCGAACGGAGAAAGGCATGGTTATGACACCGCGAACGCGCAGGGAGACCGACTGACCGGCCGGCGGGTTCGCACGCGTGTATAGCGTCAGAAAGTGCGGCTCGTCCGCACTTTTTTTTCGCATCGAGGAATAAGCCATGCCCGATATCCGACTACCAGACGGCGCAATCAAGCATTTCGACGCACCGGTGACCGTCGCCGAACTGGCGGCGTCGATCGGTCCGGGTCTTGCCAAAGCCGCGCTGGCCGGCCGGATCGACGGCAAGCTGGTCGACACCTCGCACCGCATCGACCGCGACGCGGCGGTTGCGATCGTGACCGACAAGGACCCGGACGGCCTCGAGGTGCTGCGCCATTCGACCGCGCATCTGCTCGCCTATGCGGTCAAGGAACTGTTTCCCGACGCGCAGGTGACGATCGGGCCGGTGATCGAAGACGGCTTCTACTACGATTTCTCGTACAAGCGCCCGTTCACGCCCGAAGACCTGGCCGCGATCGAGCAGAAGATGGCCGAGCTCGCGAAAAAGGACGAGCCGGTCGTGCGCAAGATGATGCCGCGGGACGATGCGGTGCAGTACTTCGAATCGCTCGGCGAGCATTACAAAGCGGAGATCATCGGCTCGATTCCGGCGAACGAACCGATCTCGCTGTATAGCGAAGGCCGGTTCACCGATCTTTGCCGCGGACCGCACGTCCCGTCGACCGGCAAGCTCAAGGTGTTCAAGCTGACCAAGCTTGCCGGAGCGTACTGGCGCGGCGACTCCAGGAATGAAATGCTGCAGCGGATCTACGGCACCGCGTGGGCCAAAAAAGAGGACCTCGAAGCCTACTTGCACCGCATCGAGGAAGCGGAAAAGCGCGATCACCGCAAGCTCGGCCGGCAACTCGACCTGTTCCACCTCCGCGAAGAAGCACCCGGAATGGTCTTCTGGCATCCGAAGGGCTGGACCGTCTGGCAGCAGGTCGAGCAATACATGCGCCGCGCCTACCAGCAGAACGGCTACCAGGAAGTCAAATGCCCGATGATTCTCGATCGCTCGCTGTGGGAGAAATCGGGGCACTGGCAGAACTACAAGGAGCAAATGTTCACGACGGAGTCGGAGAAGCGCGACTTCGCGATCAAGCCGATGAACTGTCCCGGTCACATCCTGGTCTTCAATTCGAGCATGCGCAGCTACCGCGACCTGCCGCTGCGTTACGGCGAATTCGGCTCGTGTCACCGCAACGAGCCGTCGGGCGCGTTGCACGGCCTGATGCGGGTGCGCGGCTTCACCCAGGACGACGGTCACATCTTTTGCAGCGAAGAACAGATCCAGCCCGAGGTCACCGCCTTCAACCAGCAGGCGCTGGCCGTGTATCGGGATTTCGGCTTCGACCAGGTGACGATCAAGCTGGCGCTGCGGCCCGACCAGCGACTGGGGAACGACGACACC
>Ga0207674_10008092_pt1 | contig 12189 bp, 10 predicted proteins | sample KBSCornC72_FD_184303 | JGI IMG/M metagenome (GOLD analysis project Ga0207674, IMG submission 184303) | Corn rhizosphere microbial communities from Kellogg Biological Station, Michigan, USA - KBS Corn C7-2 (SPAdes) (version 2) | ecosystem: Host-associated > Plants > Roots > Rhizosphere > Soil ... | reverse complement strand
TCGTTCTGCCGCACGCGCGCCCAACTCGCGGCGATCTCCACGCTGGTCGTCCTCACCGTCTCCGCGCTCGGCGGCTCGATGTTCCCGCGTTTCATGATGCCCGAGGGACTGCAGAAAGCGGGGCTGGTGCTCTTCAACTCGTGGGCGCTGGAGGGATTCACGAACGTCTTCTGGCGCGAGACGCCGCTGTCGGCGCTGCTACTGCCGATGGGGATGCTGATCGGATTCGGGATCGTGTTCTTCGTCGTGGCGCGGCAACTCGTGAAGCGGTGGGAAGTCGCGTAGGATTCGCGGCGTGCCGCCCCTCACCAATCGCGACCACTATCCCGTCCTCATCATCGGCACCGGCATCGCCGGGCTGACGTCCGCCTTCTGCCTGGCCAGCGCGGGGGTGCGCGTGCTGCTGGTCACCAAGGCCAAGGACCCGAAGGACTGCAACACCTTCTGGGCCCAGGGCGGGATCATCTACCAGGGCGAGGGCGACTCGCCGGCGAAGCTGATCGAAGACGTCCTCCTGGCCGGCGCCGGGCTGTCGAACGAGGCGGCGGTGCGCTTCCTGGCGGTCGAGGGGCCGCGCGTGGTGCGCGAGCTGCTGCTGGAAGACGTGCAGGTGCCGTTCTCCACCACCGAGGAGGGAGAGCTGGACCTGACGCAGGAGGGGGCGCACTCCCTGCCGCGCATCATCCACGCCGGCGACGCCACCGGCCGGGCCATCGAGACCTCGCTGCTCAACCGCGTCCGCAGCGAGCCGAACATCACCCTGGCGACGGACGTGACAGCCATCGATCTGCTGACCACGCACCATCACCCGCAGGACATCCAGATCCGCTATCGCCTGACCAACGAGTGCCTCGGCGCGTACCTGCTCGACAACCGCACCAACGACGTCTACACCGTCTTCGCCGACCACACCATCCTGGCCACCGGCGGCGTGGGGCAGATCTACCTGCACACCACGAACACCCGCAACGCCATCGGCGACGGCGTGGTCATGGCCCGCCGCGCCGGCGCGCGGATCATGAACGCCGAGTACGTCCAGTTCCACCCCACCGCCCTGGCGGACAAGAAGGCCAATCACTACCTGATCTCCGAGGCCTTGCGCGGCGAGGGAGCGCGGCTCAAGAACATGAAGGGGGAGTACTTCATGGAGAAGTACTCGCCCGCGCTCAAGGACCTCGCGCCGCGCGACGTCGTGGCCCGGGCCATCGTGGAGGAGATGACCAGGAACAAGGAGGACTTCGTCTACCTCGACCTGGCCAATCACTACAAGGGACACCAGCCGATCAAGGAGCGCTTCCCGAACATCGCCAAGGCCTGCGCGGAGATCGGCATCGACATCGAGCGCGATCCCATCCCAGTGGTGCCGGCCGCGCACTACTTCTGCGGCGGCATCCTGGCCAACAACGCCGGCGAGACGACGCTCGACCGCCTGTACGCCATCGGCGAGACGTCCTGCACCGGCGTGCACGGCGGGAACCGGCTGGCGTCGACGTCGCTGCTGGAGGGGCTGACCTGGGGCTATTTCGCCGCGGCGTCGATTCTCGGCAAGCTGGGACAGACCATCACCGGCTCCGACTCCATCCCCGACTGGCAGCCGCCGGGCAGCGTGAACATGGAAGACCCCGCGCTCATCCTGCAGGACTGGACCACGATCCAGCACACCATGTGGAACTACGTGGGCATCGTGCGCAGCTACGAGCGCCTCAAGCGCGCCGTGGCCGACATGCGCGAGCTCGGCAACCGCCTCACGAAGTACTACCACGAGGCGACCATCAGCACGGCGATCGTGGAGCTGTTTCACGGGCAGCAGATGGCGGCGATCGTGGCGGAGGCGGCGATCCGGAATCCGGTTTCGCGGGGAGCGCATTTCCGCCGTGACTAACCTCCACCTCGGCTCCGGCAAACAGCATCTCGACGGCTGGGTGAATATCGACAACCAGCAACTCGACGGCGTCGACCGCGTGCTCGACGTCACGCAGGGGCTGCCGTTCGAGGACGTTCGCTTCGTCTTCGCCGAGCACTTCATCGAGCACCTGGCTTACGTCGACGCGCTGGTCCTGCTGCGCGAGTGCCGGCGCGTGCTGCGCGACGACGGCGTGCTGCGGCTCTCCACGCCCAACCTCGACTGGGTGTGGGCGTCGCACTACCGTCTGGACCTCGACGACTCCGACCAGGTCAAGGCCTGCTTCGCCCTCAACCTCGCCTTCCACGGCTGGGGGCACCAGTTCCTCTACAACGAGCGGACTCTGGCAGCCACGCTGCGCGACGCGGGCTTCGCGGACGTGGTGCGCTGCGCGTACGGCGAGAGCGCACATCCCGAGCTGCGCGGGCTCGAGCGGCACGAGAAGTCCCCCGACTGGGGCGATCTCTCGCACATCCTGATCGTCGAGGCCTCCGGGCACGGCGGGAAGGCGCCGAAGTACCTCTCGGAGCCGCGGCAGGACTTCCTCCGCGACATCAACCTCAAATAGTTACTTCGGCGAAAACAGGTCCGCCTGCTTGCGCGCCGCGCCGGCCGGGTAGCCGAGGTGCTCGTACGCCAGCTTCGTGGCCACGCGGCCGCGCGGGGTGCGCTGCAGGAAGCCGATCTGGATCAGGTAGGGCTCGTACAGGTCCTCGATCGTCCCGCGGTCCTCGGCGATCGAAGAGCCGAGGGCGCCGAGGCCGACCGGGCCGCCGCCGAAGCGCTCGATGATGGTGGTCAGCAGCTTGCGGTCGATCTCGTCGAGGCCGTAGTCGTCGACCTCCAGCATCTGCAGTGCCTCGCGGGCGATGGCGATGTCGATGGCTCCCTGATGCCGCACCTCGGCGAAGTCGCGCACGCGGCGCAGCAGGCGGTTGGCGATGCGCGGGGTGCCGCGCGCGCGGCGGCCGAGCTCGTGCGCGCCGTCGGTGGTGATGGAGATGCCGAGGATGTCGGCGGAGCGGCGGACGATGATGGTCAGGGCCTCCACGTCGTAGAAGTCGAGGCGGTGCGTGATGCCGAACCGCGCCCGGAGCGGCGCGGAGAGGAGGCCGGCGCGGGTGGTGGCGCCGATGAGGGTGAAGTGCGGGATCTCCACCTTCAGCGTGCGCGCCGCAGGACCCTGCCCGATGATCACGTCGATGTAGAAGTCTTCCATGGCCGAGTAGAGGACTTCCTCCACCGTGGGCGGAAGACGATGGATCTCGTCGATGAAGAGCGCGTCGTTGGCCTCGAGGTTGGTGACGATGGCCACCAGATCGCCCGGCTTCTCCAGCGCGGGGCCGGACGTGGTGCGGATGCTGGCGTTCATCTCGTTGGCGATGATGTTCGCCAGCGTGGTCTTGCCCAGGCCGGGGGGGCCGAAGAGGAGGACGTGATCGAGCGTCTCGCCGCGGTTGCGCGCCGCGGTGATGGAGATGTCGAGGTTCTCCTTGACCTTGTTCTGGCCGATGTACTCGCGGAGGAACTTGGGCCGAAGGGAAAGCTCGGTTTGAAGGTCGTCGTCGACGGGGTGGGCGTTGAGGATGCGGTCGTTCACTCCCCGGCAGTTTAACCCGCGACCGCGAGACCGCGAGACCCCGCACCGCCCGCGGGCAGGGTCACCGTAATGACCGTCCCAAAACCGGCGCGCGAGACGACGTCGATCCGCCCGCCGTGCTCCTGCACGATGCGGTAGGAGATCGCCATGCCGAGGCCGGTGCCGGTGGGGAAGTTGGTGCGGAAGGGCTGGAAGAGGCGGCGCTGGTCGGCTTCGGTCATGCCGCGGCCGCTGTCGGCGAACACGATGCAGTACGCGGCGTCGGAGACCTCTGTGGTCACGCGCAGCGTCCCGCCGGACGGCATGGCCTGCACGGCGTTGCGCGCCAGGTTCCAGAAGACCTGGCGGATCTGGTCGGCGTCGCCGGCCAGGGTGAAGACCGGCGGGGCGATGCTGCGCTCGATGCGGTGGTCGGCGCCGAGCTCCGCGGAGTTGGTGAGGAGGTCGAGGGTCTCCGAGAGGCTGGCGGCGATGTCGAACTCGACGGTGCGTTTCTCCTGCGGCTTGACGAAGCGGAGGAAGTCGGCAATCGACTTGTTGAGCCGCTCCGACTCCTTGAGGATGATCGACATCAGCCGATGCTCCTGCGGCGAGAGGGCGTCGGACTTCTTGAGCACCTGCGCCGAGCCGGCAATGGCCGCCAGCGGATTGCGGATCTCGTGGGCGATGCCCGCGGAGAGCTCGCCGACCGCGGCCATGCGGTCCTTGAGCCGCAGCTCCGACTCCAGTTTCTTCATCTCCGTGAGGTCCTGGAAGATGACCGTGTAGCCCGACGCAATCCCCTCGATGGTGTTGAGCGGCGTCACCGCGTAGCCGACGCAGCGCATCCGCTCTTTCAGCTCGCACTCGTTGCGCACGACGGAGCCGTTGGCCAATCGAATGCGGATCTGTTCCCACTCGTCTTCGGTCAAGAGCCCCAGCTCCGCGATGCGCCGGCCGACGATGTCCTGTCCGTCGCGGTCGAGGATGGCGCAGCCGGCGGGGTTGACGAAGGTCGCCATGCCGTCGGGCGAGAGGGTGAGCAAACCGGAAGGGATGGAGGCCACCACGTTCTCGTTCAGGGCCCGCAGGGCGGCGAGGTTCTCCGCCGTCTTCTGCAGTTTCTCGGAGAGGTACGAGGTCAGGAGCGCCGTGGCGTAGAAGCCGGCGAAGTTCGTGGCCATGTTCAGGTAGAGGCGCGACGCGGTCCACGGCATGGTCACGAACCAGGTCTGCTCAGGCTGGGGAAGGACGCCGTACAACATCAGATCGCCGAGCACGCCGTAGAGGATCACCGCGCCGCTGGCGGCCAGCAGTCCCCCCCGACGATAGAGAAGCATCGCCGCGGTGATGATGGAGACCAGATACAAGAAGGAGAAGGGAGAGTCGACTCCGCCGGTGAAGTAGACCAGCAGAGTCTCCACCAGCAGGTCGCCGGCGGTCTGAATGGTCAGGTTGATCTTGCGCGAGGCGATCACCTTCCCCGCCCCGATGTACAAGAGCGTCAAACCGTAGGTGACCCCGGCCGTGCTGTAGAGGTAGTTGATCGGCAGCAGCTCGCGGACGGTGAACTGGATGATCAGCGCGGCCAGGAGCAGCGTCGTGACGACCACGACGCGGACCGCGATGAGCATGCGAGCATCCGATGGCATAGCAAGGACCCTCACCCGCCCTTCGGGCACCCTCTCCCGCTCACGCGGGAGAGGGGCAAGGGTGAGGCTTATCCGATCTGACCGATGAGCGTGAACATCGGCATGTACATGGCGATGACGATGCCGCCGATGGCCACGCCGAGGAAGGCGATGAGCACCGGCTCGAGGAGCTTCATCAGGCCGGCCACCGCGGCGTCCACTTCGTCTTCGTAGAAGTCGGCGATCTTGGAAAGCATGGTGTCGAGCGCGCCGGTCTGTTCGCCGACCGCGATCATCTGCACCACCATGGGAGGGAAGACGTCGGTGTCGCCGAGCGGCTCGCTGATGGTCTTGCCTTCTTCGACCGACTTGCGCGTGGCCATGATGGCGTCCTCGATGATCGAGTTGCCGGCGGTGCGCGCGGTGATCTGCAGTCCGTCGAGGATGGGAACGCCCGAGGCGGTCAGGGTGGAGAGCGTGCGGCAGAAGCGGGCCACGGCGATCTTGCGCAGCAGCATGCCGAGGACCGGCACCTTGAGCAGGATGCCGTCGATCACGCGCTTGCCCTTATAGGTCTCGTGATAGCGGCGGAGGGCGTAAATCGTTCCGCCGATGGTGATGCCGATCAGCCACCAGAAGTCGGCGATGAAGTTCGACATGGCGATGACGATGATGGTCGGCATCGGCAGCTCGGCGCCCAGACCCTTGAAGAGGGCGGCGAACACCGGGATGACCTTCCACAGAATGACGGCCACCACGATGATGGCGATGGAGATGACGGCGACCGGGTAGATCATCGCCGACTTCACCTGGCCGTTGAGCTTGACCGCCTTCTCGATGTACTGCGCCAGGCGCTGAAGGATGGTGTCGAGGATACCGCCCGCCTCACCGGCGGCCACCATGTTGGTGTAGAGGTCGTTGAAGATCTTCGGATGCTTGCGCATGGAGTCGGCGAGGTTGGAGCCCGACTCGACGTCCTGGCGGATCTGGATCAAGGCGCGCTTCATGGCCTTGTTCTCCTGCTGCGAGCCGAGGATCTCCAGGCACTGCACCAGCGGCAGGCCGGCGTCGATCATGACCGAGAACTGGCGGGTGAAGATGGCCACCAGCTGCGGCGGGACCTTGCCGCCGAACTTCGGAAGGGCGATCTCTTTTCCCTTCTCCTTGACCGCCGTGACGACGATCTGCTGGCGCCGCAGGGTGTTGATGACGGCATCCTTTGAATCGGCGACCAGCACACCGGCCGTCTCGCCCGCGCGTCCCCGTCCCTTCCATTCGAATGTCGGCATGCGCTCCTCCTCGCTCTACTGCATCACGCCGGACGCGGACGCGCGCCAGCCGCTGGCCCAGGCGTCCCCTGCGGAGTAATCGCGCCGGCGCCGCGCGAGATCATCTCCTGCAACTCGTCCGGGTTTGAAGACCGTGAAAGCGCCGTCTGCAAGGTTATTTGCTTCTTGAAGTATAGGGTCGCCAACGACTGGTTGAACGTCTGCATTCCGTACTTCGTCTGCCCGGTCTGCATCATCGAATAGATCTGGTGCACCTTGTCCTCACGGATGAGGTTCCGGATGGCCGCGTTCGGCACCAGGATCTCCATGGCCATCACGCGCCCCTTGCCGTTGGCCTTCGGCAGCAGGGCCTGACACATGATCCCCTCCAGCACGAACGAGAGCTGGGCGCGGATCTGCGGCTGCTGGTGGGCGGGGAAGACGTCGACGACGCGGTTGATGGTCTGCGCCGCAGAGTTGGTGTGCAGGGTGCCGAAGGTGAGGTGGCCCGTTTCGGCGATGCGCAGGGCGGACTCGATGGTCTCCAGGTCGCGCATCTCGCCGATGAGCACGACGTCAGGATCCTGGCGCAGGGCCGACTTCAGCGAGTTGGCGAAGGAGTGCGTGTCGGCGTGCAGCTCGCGCTGGTTGACGATGCAGCTCTTGTGCTGGTGGAGGAACTCCACCGGGTCTTCGATGGTGATGATGTGCTCGTGCCGCTCGCGGTTGATCTTGTCGATCATCGCCGCCAGGGTGGTCGACTTGCCGGAGCCGGTGGGGCCGGTGACCAGGACCAGGCCGCGCGGGCGGTTGCAGATCTCCTCGACCACCGCCGGCAGGCCGAGCTCCTTGAATCCGAGGATCTCGTAGGGGATCTGGCGGTAGACGGCGGCGGTGGCGCCGCGCTGGTTGAAGATGTTGGCGCGAAAGCGGGCCAGCCCCTTGATGCCGAAGGAGAGGTCGAGCTCCAAGGCCTCCTCGAAGCGGTGCTTCTGGGCGTCGGTGAGGACGGAGTAGGCGAGCTGCTTGGTCTCCGGCGCGGTGAGCGGCGGCATGTCGAGCGGCGTCAGCTTGCCGTCGATGCGAATCTGCGGAGGGGAATTGGTGGTGACGTGGAGGTCCGAGCCTCCGCGCTCCACCATGGTTTTCAACAGCTGATGTAGGGTTACGGCCATCTTGTCTCCGTCTGTTGGCAGTTGGCAGTTGACGGTTGTCAGTGGAACAACTGCCAACGGCCAACTGTCAACAGCCAACTACAACACAGTCTCGCGAACCACCTCTTCGATGGTGGTTACACCGTCTTTAATCTTAATCAGTCCCGACCGGCGCAGGCTGATCATGCCCGACTCGGCGGCCTTGCGCTTGATGTCGATGGCCGTGCCGCCGGAGAGGATCAGCTCGCGGATGTCGTCGTCGATGGTCATCACTTCGATCAGCGCCACACGGCCTTTGTAGCCGGTGTTGTTGCACTTCTCGCAGCCCCGGCCCTTGTAGACGGTGAAGGTGCCGATCTCGTCTTTCTTGTAGCCGAGGTTCATCAGGGCCACCGCGGCCATCTCCACCGGCTCCTTGCAGTTGCTGCAGATGCGGCGCGCCAGCCGCTGCGCGACGATGAGCTGCACCGAGGTGGCCACCAGGAAGGGCTCGATGCCCATGTTCATCAGGCGGTTGATGGTGGAGGGGGCGTCGTTGGTGTGCAGCGTCGACAAGACCAGATGCCCGGTCAGCGCGGCCTTGATGGCGATCTCCGCGGTCTCGAAGTCGCGGATCTCGCCGACCAGGATAATGTTCGGGTCCTGCCGCAGGAACGAGCGCAGCGTCGCCGCGAAGTTCAGTCCGATGGCCTCTTTCATCTGCACCTGGTTGATGCCCGGCAGGTTGAACTCCACCGGATCTTCCGCGGTCATGATGTTGACCTCGGGGGAGTTGACCTTCGCCAGCGCGGAGTAGAGCGTATTGGTCTTCCCCGAGCCTGTGGGCCCCGTCACCAGAACCATCCCCCACGGCTTGAAGATGGCCTCCTCGAACTTGACCAGCGACTCCGGCTCGAACCCCAGTTTGGTCATGTCCAGGCGCAGGTTGTCCTTGTCGAGGAGACGCATGACGATCTTCTCGCCGAAGAGCGTCGGGAGGACGGAGACGCGGAAATCGAGCTCTTTGTTCTTGTCGTTGAGCTTCATCTTCAGCTTGATGCGGCCGTCCTGCGGCAGGCGCTTCTCGGAGATGTCGAGCTTGGCCAGGATCTTGAGGCGGGAGGTCATGGCGTCGCGCAGTTTGAGCGGCGGATTCATGATCTCGTACAGGGTGCCGTCCACCCGGAACCGGACGCGGAACTCCTTCTCGTACGGCTCGATGTGGATGTCGGAGGCGCCGCGCTTGATGGCGTCGGTCAGGATCAGGTTCACCAGCTTGACGACCGGCGCTTCCTCGGCCGAGTCCTGAAGGGCCTCGATGTCGAGCTCTTCCTCTTCCTCCAGCACCTCGAGGTCGGCGCTCTCGGACTGCTGGAGGTCTTCCATGACCTTCTTCAGCTCGAGGGAGGAAGTGGTGCCGTAGTAGTTGTCGATGGCCGCCTTGATGCCCAGCTCGGAGGCCACCACCGGCTCGACGTTGTAGCCGGTCATGAACTTGATGTCGTCCATGGCAAAAACATTGGTGGGATCCGCCATGGCGATGGTGATGGTGGCGCCGGTCTTGTTGACCGGAAGGATGTTGTACTTGCGGGCGACGTCGGCGGGGATCAGCTTGATGACGCCGCCGTCGATCTCGAAATGGGCGAGGTTGATCGAGGGGACGCCGAACTGCTGGGAGAGGCACTCCGTGATGTCCTCTTCGGAGACGAATCCCAGCTTGATGAGGGTCTCACCAAGCTTTCCGCCCGTCTCCTTCTGCATCTTGAGGGCTTCTTTGAGCTGATCCTGGGTGATCAGGCTCGCTTTGGTGAGGAGTTCGCCTAGACGGACGCTCATTGTTTATTTCGTTGGCTCGCCTGATCTTGGAGTGACAAACGATGAGTTTACTCTGCGCGCAGAGGACTTTCAACGCGACATTATTTTGAGTTCGGCTCGATGCCCGTCACTCCCTCCCGCACGCTTTGCAGGGTAGCGGTGATGGAGCCGACCTTGACGTCGGAGCGGATGCGCAGGGGGAGGTGGCGCTCGTCGTCGGAGTACCAGATGGTGAGGCGGGAGTCCTCGTCGCTGAAGAGGCCGCCGGCCGACATCTGCGGCTCGACGGCAACGGTGCTGAACGTGCCCGCCGGCGTGGTCACCTTCTCGTGCTGGGTGACGTCGGCATCGACGGCGTAGAGCTTGCCGTCGGCCACGACCATGAAATGCACGTGGTCGCCGGGGCGCAGAGCCAGCCTGCGGAACTGGTAAACGAGCGACAGCGGATCGAAGACGGGGCCGGTCACCGGAACTTCTTGGTCGGGTTTGCCGGGACGGCGGCGGATGGCCGTGCTCTTCTCCCGGTCGACGACGGTCGCGTCGTCTTTCTTCTTCCCCCGCTCGTTGAAGTGCTTCTCGTAGCCGATGGTGGTGAACAGCTCGCGGTCGACGAACGACTGGATCTCGTCGCGCACGCGGAAGATCCGGGCGAAGCCGGAGCTCGACCGGGCGACGGAGGTGATGCGGAAACGGTCGGGCGCGCCCGGCGCCAGGCCGATGGTGAAGCGCGCGGTGCCGCCGGAGATGCCGAGCCAGGTGAGGTTGTAGTCGAGGGTCTCGCCCTTGACGAAGAGCTGATCGATCGGGTCGGCGGCGGACGCAGTGGCGACGATCAAGAGCAGCGCCGCCCACCTCACCCGAGCACCTCCCCGATCTTGCGCATCACGTCATCCACTCCGATCGACGCCATCGACTTCGTCGTGGAGTACGTCTCGACGACGTTGCCGAGCTGCCCGTACGGGCCGTTGCGCGCCGGGTTGGTGGGGCCGTAAAGGCCGACCACCGGCGTGCCGAGGGCGGCGGCAAGATGGAGCGGTCCGGTGTCGCCGCCGACGACGAGGGCTGCGTCACGCAGGAGCTGGGCCAGTTCACGCAGGTTGGTCGGCGGCGCGAGGCGTGCGCCGGTGGCCTTCGCCAGCTCTTCCTCCCCCGGCCCCCACGCGGCCAAGGCCCGGTCGCCCAGGCGCTTGGCCAGCTCGCGGAAGTGGGGCCACTGCTTTTGCCGCTTGCCGGCGCCGGGAAGGAGGATCACAGTCCTGAGTCCTGAGTGCTGAGTGCTGAGTGCGAATTTCTTGAAGTCGACCTCCGGGGCCTTCTCGACGCCCGCCAGCTGCAGGTTCCACTCGACGACATGGCGAGCCGGATCGATGTGGCGGCGGTGATTCATCAGCCACGCGGCGGGCCGCTCGCGGACGAACTCCTTGGCAAAGCCGATCCGGTACTTCGCGCCCGAGGCGCGCGCCAGCAGCGCCGATTTCACCAGGCCCTGGAAATCGATGGCCGCGTCGAAGCCGCGCACGGCGCTGCGCGCGTCGAGGATGTTCCGCATCGACCACCGCCTGAGCGAGACCGGGATGGCCCGCACGCCCGCCACCACCTCCACCAGCTCCGCGTACGGCGCCTCCACCACCCAGGCGATCTCGTGGCGCTCGCGCAGCCCGACCACGGCGGGGATGGTGTGGATGACGTCGCCGAGGGCGGAGAGGCGGATGACCAGGAGGCGGCTCACTGGCCGCGCATTTTCTCCAGAATCGCGGTCGTGGAGTGATCTTTCGGATCCCCCACGATCGCCACCCGCCCCCCGTACCCGAGGACGATCGCCCTCTCCGGCACGCTCTCGGCGGTGTAGTCCGTCCCCTTGCAGTGCACGTCGGGCTGGAGCACGGCGATCAGGCGCGCGGGGCTGGTGTCGCGGAAGATGGTCACGTAGGTCACGCCGCGGATGGCGGCGATCAGCTCCGCGCGCTCGCGGTCCGTCATCACCGGCCTCCCCTCCCCCTTCAGCGCGCGCGCCGAGTCGTCGCTGTTGACGCCGACGACGAGGACGTCCGCCTCGCACGAGGCGTCCTGCAGGTAACGCACGTGCCCGACGTGGAGCAGGTCGAAGATGCCGTTGGCGAAGGCGATCGACTTGCCCTGCTTGCGAGCGTCGTTGATGAGGCCCAGGAGCTCGGTCTCGGTGAGGATTGGGGCATTCAATCCTTCAACTCCTCATCCCTCTCGATCGCCCGTCTCAGTTCGTCATTCGACACCGTCGCCGTCCCCATCTTCATCACCACGATGCCCCCGCAGTAATTCGCCAGCTTCGCCGCTTCGGCATACGACGCGCCGGCGGCGAGGGCGAGGGTGAACGTGGCGATGACCGTGTCGCCGGCGCCGGTGACGTCGGCGACCTGGTCGGTGCCGTAAACCGGGAGGAACAGCGGGTCGGCGGCGCCGCGGTCGAAGAGCGCCATGCCGCGGCTGCCGCGGGTGATGAGCACGGCGTCGCAGTCGAGGCTCTCCTGCAGCGTCTCGGCCACCTGCCCCAGCCGCGCGTCGCCGTTGTCGCCGTTGAAGATCGCGGTTCCCGCGGCGGCCGCGGCCTCGTCTTCATTGGGCGTGGCGGCGGTAACACCGGGGAAATTGAGGAGGTCGTAGCGCGAGTCGAGCGTCACCGGCTTGCCGTGCGCGAAGCGGGTGAGGTTCGCCGCCAGCGCCGCCTTCACCACGCCGTAGCCGTAGTCGCTGATCAGCGCCGCGTGGCAGAACGAGATCTGTTCGCGCAGCACGTTGCCAAAGGCCTCGGCCTCCTCCGCGCTCATGTCGAACTGGTCCTCGATGTCGTAGCGGACGATCTGCTGCCGGCTGGCGTGCGGCA
>Ga0207674_10008091_pt1 | contig 12189 bp, 10 predicted proteins | sample KBSCornC72_FD_184303 | JGI IMG/M metagenome (GOLD analysis project Ga0207674, IMG submission 184303) | Corn rhizosphere microbial communities from Kellogg Biological Station, Michigan, USA - KBS Corn C7-2 (SPAdes) (version 2) | ecosystem: Host-associated > Plants > Roots > Rhizosphere > Soil ... | reverse complement strand
GGATCGCGAGCGTCTCGCGCTGCTCGACCTGCTGGGCGAGCGAGACGCCCTTCTTCGACGCCTCGTTCTCGTTCTTGAAATAGTGCTCGAGGAACTTCTCGAACTCGGTCAGCACGGTCTGGAAGACGCGCCGCCCGGTGTCGGGATAGGCCTCGACGACCTGCACGACCCGCTTGATCTCCTTCTCGAGCACGTCGCCGACGGCCTTCGTCGTCGAGTCGAAGCCCATCACGCACGAGCCCATGCGGTCGATCAGGCGGCGCGCCGGATGGTCGACGGTCGCGAAGAAGTCGGGCTCGCCGACCGCGACCCGCAGCACCGGCATCTGCAACCGGGCGAACCAGACCCGAACCGCCGACGGGATGCGCTCCTCGGTCAGGATGCTCTGAAACAGCAGCGCGACGATCTCGATGGTCGCGCGTTCCACCGGCGTGCTGGCAGCCTGCTTCAGCGCCGTCTTGCGCCGATTCAGTTCCTCGAGCAGCGCGGGCGTGCTGACCGGACCCGGCACGGTGCGGGTGCCGCTCGCGGCGACGCGGCGTGCGATCTCCTGCTGCGCATCTGCGATCGCGGTGCGCAGCCTCGGCGAGGCCGGGACGTGCTCGCGTGAGGTGACGGCGAACTCCGGCAGCTGGCGCCCGACGAGCTTGTTGAGCCGGCCGAGCACCGCTTCGGCGTGGTCCATGCCGCGCGCCAGCCCGGCAGCGCGCGTCATCATGCGCGTTTCTTCGCCGACTTCGCCGCCTCGTGCGCCGGTACCGGTCGAGGCACCTCCACCGGAGTGCACGAAGCCGTCGCCCGTACCGCCGAAGTTTCGATGGGTGTTGCGCGCGCGGCGGATGAACGGCCGCAGGTCGACCTCGGGCAGGACCTGCCGCTCGATCAGGAAGCGGTTCGTCTCGTGGTAGCCCTCTTCGGCGAAATGCGCGAACTCGTCGTGCAGCACACCTTGCAGGAGCCGCCAGGTATCGAGCGTGAGTCCGGCCGCGTGCCACGACGCGGTGACGATGCGCGCCAGCACGTGCGGGCGCAGCACGTCGTTCGCGTCGAGCTCTTCACGGCCTTCGAGCAGCGTCATGCGCGAGCGCAGGTCGGTGAATTCCCACGACGCGCGGTCCATCATCGCCAGCGCAAGGCGCGAGCCGATGATCTCGATCTCGATCGTGTCGTCGTCGACGAGCGTCAGGTTCGCATTGCGCGACGACGGAAGCGGCAGGTCGCCGGGACGAGAGGCCGACACCATGCCGCTCGTGAGCCCGGTGCGCAGCATCGAAGCCATGCCGTGCTGCCAAAGCGCAATGCCCTTCTGCAGGTCCGGAACGAGATCGCGGCGGCGGAAAACGAGGCCGGGCTCTGCAACCTGCGAGACGAGGATTCTGGCCCCGGTATCGACCGCCTGCACCACCGACGACAGCCCGGCGAGCAGCCCCTCTGCGTAGGATCGCCGCGCCTGCTGGGCCAATGCCGACGGGTTGGCGGGGGTGGGCATGGGTCGGGGCAGCGTCCTGGGGCCTGAAGGGCTATGGCTTCAGACTCTACACCACCGCCCCGGCGTTCGGGTCATCCGGATCGACGTCTTTCGCCGGTGTTGCCTTGATCAGGTCTTCGCGCTTGACACCCAGCCACATCGCGATCGCCGCGGCAACGAACACCGACGAATAGATGCCGAACAGGATGCCGATCGTCAGCGCGATTGCGAACCCATGCAGGGTCGGCCCGCCGAAGATCAGCATCGACAGCACCATCGCCTGGGTACAGCCGTGGGTGATGATCGTGCGGCTCATCGTGCTGGTGATCGCGTGGTCTATCACCTCGTGCGTCGTCATCTTGCGGTAGCGCCGGAACGCCTCGCGGATCCGGTCGAAGATGACGACCGACTCGTTCACGGAATAGCCGAGCACCGCGAGCACCGCGGCGAGCACCGTCAGGTTGAACTCCCACTGGAAGAACGCGAAGAAGCCCAGGATGATGATCACGTCGTGCAGGTTAGCGATGATCGCGGCGACCGCGAACTTCCACTCGAAGCGGATCGCGAGGTAGATCATGATGCCGACGATCACGACCGCGAGCGCCTTCGCCCCGTCCACCGCCAGCTCGCGCCCGACCTGCGGGCCCACGAAGTCGACACGCTGCTGCCTGACAGGCTCCGCGCCGTCGGCACTCTTGCAGATCTGACGCTTCTCGCCCTTCTCGGTCGTCGCCGGCGTCACGCTGCCGCCCTCGGCCGAGCACATCGTCGTGAACACACGCTCGACGATCGCGGTCTGCTCGTCCTTCTTCGTTCCGGGCGGCGCCGGCAGCCGCACGACGACGTCGCGCGTACTGCCGAAGTTCTGCACCTGGATCTCGCCGAGCTTCAGCTCGTCGAGCCTGGTGCGGATCTTGTCGACTTCGGCGACCTTCGCGTACTGCGCCTCCATCACGATGCCGCCGGTGAACTCGATCGAGAAGTGCAGCCCGCGCGTCGCCAGGAAGAACACCGCGGCGAGGAAGGTCACCGCCGAGATGATGTTGAACACCAGCGCGTGCCGCATCAGCGGCAGGTCGCGGCGGATTCGGAAGAATTCCATCTGAGTTTCCCAGTCGGCCGCGGTTCAGGTCTTGGCAGGAACCTTGGCGTTCGCGTTCCCGTTCGCCTTCGCATCGGTGCCCGCGTCCGGCTTCCAGACCTGGCCGATCGACACGCTCTTGAGCTTCTTCTGGCGGCCATACCAGAGGTTCACGAGGCCGCGCGAGAACACGACGGCCGAGAACATCGAGGTCAGGATGCCGAGGCAGTGCACCACCGCGAAGCCGCGGATCGGTCCCGAGCCGAACGCCAGCAGCGCCAGGCCGGCAATCAAGGTCGTCACGTTCGAATCGAGAATCGTCGCCCAGGCGCGCTCGTAGCCGGTGTGGATCGCCACCTGCGGCGAGGCGCCGCCGCGCAGTTCCTCGCGCACCCGCTCGTTGATCAGCACGTTCGCATCGATCGCCATGCCGAGCGTCAGTGCAATCGCCGCGATGCCCGGCAGCGACAAGGTCGCCTGCAGCATCGACAGCACCGCGAGCAGCAACAGCAGGTTGAAGCCGAGCGCGAGCGTCGAGAACACGCCGAACAGCAGGTAGTACAGGCACATGAAGGCGGCAATCGCGGCGAAGCCCCACAGCACGCTGTGAAAGCCCTTCGTGATGTTCTCGGCACCCAGGCTCGGGCCGACCGTCTTCTCTTCGATGATCTCCATCGGCGCAGCCAGCGAACCGGCGCGCAGCAGCAGCGCGGTGTCGTTCGCCTCGGCCGTCGTCATGCGGCCGGTGATCTGGAAGCGCGAACCGAGCTCGCTGCGGATCACCGGGGCCGTCACGACCTCGCCCTTGCCCTTCTCGAACAGCAGGATCGCCATGCGCTTGCCGACGTTCTCGCGCGTGACGTCCTGCATGATGCGCGCGCCCTTCGCGTCCACGGTCAGGTTCACGTTCGGCTCGTGGGTCTGCTGGTCGAAGCCGGGTTGCGCGTCGATCAGGTTGTCGCCCGTCAGCACCACCTGACGCTTGACGATCAGCGGCGCACCGCCGCGTTCGACATAGCGTTCGGCACCGAACGGCACCGGCCCGCTACCGGTGGCCGCGGCGATCGCTTCTGCGCTGTCGTCGACCATGCGAAGCTCGAGCGTCGCGGTACGGCCGATGATGTCCTTCGCCTTCGCGGTGTCCTGCACGCCAGGCAGCTGCACGACGACGCGGTCGGGACCTTGCTGCTGGATGACCGGCTCGGCAACGCCGAGTTCGTTGACGCGGTTGTGCAGCGTCGTGATGTTCTGCGTGATCGCGCTGTCCTGGACGCGCTTCTGCGCTTCGGGCTTCAAGCTGCCGCTGAGCTTGAAGTCACTGCCGTCCTGGCCGTCGACCCACAGCAGATCAGGCAGCTGATCGGTCAGCAGGTTGCGCGCCGCGGTCATCGTCTCGCGGTCGCGAAAGCGCACCTCGACGTTGTTCGCGTCGCGCGTGATGCCGGCGTGGCGAAGGTTCTTGTCGCGCAGCAGCGTGCGGATGTCGCCTGTCAGCGCTTCGGCCTTCTTGGTCAGCGCCGACTTCATGTCGACCTGCATCAGGAAGTAGACGCCGCCGCGCAGGTCCAGGCCCAGGAACATCGGCAACGCCCGCACCGACGTCAGCCAGTGCGGCGAGCGCGACAGCAGATTCAGCGCAACGATGTAGCTCGGGTCGGCCGGGTCGGGGTTCAGCGCGGCGCCGATCGCGTCCTTGGCCTTGCGCTGCGCGTCCAGGTCGCCGAAGCGCGCCTTCACGGAATTGCCTTCGAACTGCACGAAGTCGGCCTTCAGGCCGGCCTTCGTCAGGATGTCCTCGACTCGCGGCGCCATCGAGGCATCGAGCTTCAGCGTGGCTTTTGCACTGCTGACCTGAACCGCCGGCGCTTCGCCGAAGAAGTTGGGCAGCGTGTAGATCAGTCCGACCAGCAACGCGATCGCGATGATCGCGTACTTCCAAGCGGGGTATCGGTTCATCGCTGTTGGATCATCGCTTTACTTGACGGTGCCCTTCGGCATCACCTGCACGACGGCACTGCGCTGCACCTGGATCTCGACGCCGGTCGCGATCTCGATCGTCAGAAAGCTCTCGCCCATCTTGGTGACCTTGCCGAGCATGCCGCCGGTCGTGACCACTTCGTCGCCCTTGGCGAGCGCGTCGATCATCGACTTGTGCTCCTTCTGACGTTTCATCTGCGGCCGGATCATCACGAAGTACAGCACGACGAACATCAGCAGGATCGGCAGCATGCCGGTGATCCCGCCGAACGGGGATTCCGCGGCAGCGGCAGCGGGCGCGGCTTGCGCAAAGGCTTCGGAGATGAACACGGGCATTCCTTCGATGGAGCGACTATTGAAGCCGCCAAGACTCGACGGCGGCAAAACTTGTGGATTGTAAGCGGCCGCTCAGGCCGCCCCTGCGGGGCTGGGGGCCATCGCGACCAGGCGCAGCCGGGTGATCTCGGACGGCGCGCCGAACCGTTTCGGCGGCCCCCAGTAGCCCGTTCCGCGGCTCGTGTAGACCCAGAGTCTGCGCAGTCGGTTCAGTCCGGCGGTGAACGGCTGCTGCAGCGGCACGAACAGATTCCACGGCCAGAACTGGCCGCCGTGCGTGTGGCCGGAAAGCTGCAGGTCGAAGCCGGCGCGCTCCGCCGCGTCGGCACTGCGCGGCTGGTGCGCGAGCAGCACTCGCGTGCCGGCCGCCTGCGGCGCCCCGGCGAGCGCGGCTTGCGGGTCGCTGCGCTGGGCCGGGTCGAAGTGATGCGCGCTGAAATCGGTGACCCCGGCGACGACCAGGTCGGCGCCGTCGTGCCGCACCACGACGTGCTCGTTCATCAGCACGCGCAGCCCGATCCGGCGCAGTTCCGTCACCCAGCCCGCGGCGCCCGAGTAGTACTCGTGGTTGCCGGTCACGAAGAAGGTACCGTGGCGCGACTGCAGCTCGGCGAGCGGCGCGACGTGCGCGGATAGCTCGCGCACCGAGCCGTCGACCAGGTCGCCGGTCACCGCCACCATGTCGGCGCGCAGCCGGTTCACCGCGTCGACGATGCGGCGCAGGTAGGGCGCCTTGATCGTCGGGCCGACGTGGATGTCGCTGATCTGCGCGATCGTGAAGCCGTGCAGCGCGGCCGGCAGACCGGCGATCGGTACGTCGACCTCGACGACCGCGGCGGTGCGGCGCGCGTTCCACAGCCCGAGCGCGGTGGCGAGCAGGCCGAGCAGCGGCACGGCGGCTGCGCTGTCGCGCTCGAACGCCGCGAAGCCGCCGACCGGCGCCACGAGGCTCGCCATCGCCAGCGCCAGCAACGCGACGTCGCGCAGCAAGGTCAGCACGAAAAGCGACGAGAACAACCCCATCGCGAGCGCCCCGGCCCAGGCGAGCCGATCGGCGAGCGGCTGCGAGCGCACGCTGCGTGCGAGCAGCGTCATCGGCATCAACACTGCCGAGCCGAGCATCAGCAGTGCAAACGCCAGGCCGAAGACGAGACCGAACCCCTCGCCGAGTGCCGGCGCGACCCGCCAGGCGACATAGGCATGCAACAGGGTGGAGATGAGGAACAGCATCGAGGTCGGGCGCCGAAACGCCCCGGAAGCCCGCCGAAGCGGCGGTCGGGTCAATGTGGTTCCGAATCGCCCAACTTCAACGTCGTCGACCTGCGGACAGCCGTCTGGCCGGGCCTCAGCACCCCGGCCATGAGCAGACTGAGCGCGACCAGCGGCAGCCCGATGCCGAACGACCAGCGGATGCCCCAATACTGCGCGACCAGCCCGAGCAGCGGCGGGCCGAGCAGGAACACGACGAACGAGGTCTGCGCGAGCGTCGCGACGTTGACCGCGGCGCTGCGGTCGGTGCGCTGCGCCGCGGCCGACATCGCAAGCGGGAAGATCACGCTGGTGCCGACGCCCATCAGCGCGAACCCGGCAAACGCGATCTCGGCCGACGGCGCAAGCAGCACCGTGCCAGCGCCGATGCCGAGCAGGCTGAGCAATACCCGAGCCACGCCGACCGGGCTGAAGCGTTCGACGAACGCATCGGCGAAAAAGCGCGTGATCGACTGCATCAACGCGCCGACCGCAACGGCCGAGCCGGCGACGAAATGCCCCGCACTGAACACGTCGCGCATGTAGATGCCCGACCACTCGGCGCCGGCCCCTTCGAGCACCATCGCCGACAGCGTGACGGCCACGAGCGCGAGGATCGCCAGCGTCGGCCGCGCGAAGCGCGGTGTCGCGTGGCTTTCCGCCGTCTCGCTGCGGTGCGGCGCCGCATCGAAGCGCCCGAGCAGCAACGCGGTCGCAACCAGCACGAGCAGCGCATCGAGCAGCAGGTGCTGCTGCACGCTGACGCCGGCCTGCGACAAGCCGGCGCCGGACAGCCCGGCGACGAAGAACCCGATGCTCCAGAACCCGTGCGCGCGGTTCATGATGCGCCGCCCGCCCTGGTGCTCGACCCGGTCGGCCTCGAGATTGACGATGATCTCGACCGCGCCGATGCACAGGCCGCACGGGAGGAGCAGCACGAACAGCACCCACGGTGCCGTCGCGAACGACGCCAGTGCATAGCAGCCGGCCATCGCCGGCGTCAGCGCGAGCAGCGCGCGCCGGTGGCCGATGCGGTCGAGCAGCCGCCCGGCAAGCGACAGCGAAACGAGCGTGCCGGTCGAAGCGCCGATCAGCGCGAGCCCGAGCGCGCCTTCGGTCGCACCCATCGCGCGCTGCAGCTCGGGCAGGCGCGGAAAGATGCCGCCCATCGCGAACGCATACAGAAAGAACGCCGCGAACACGCGCCGCCGCGGTTCGAGATCGAGGCCGATCCGGCGCACCTGCGTTCTCCAAAAGACCCTCACCTCGACTCCTCCCGATCGATCGAGCGAAACACCGCGTCGTGGCGCACCCTATCATCCTGCGCCTGCACGCTTGCACCCATGCCCGATCTCGTCGACCTCGTGTACCAGCACGGCATCCTGCTGGTGTTCGCCGCCACGCTCGCGGCGCGCATCGGTGCGCCGGTGCCCGCCGCGCCGGTGCTCGCGGTGGCCGGCGCCGCCGCCGTCGGCGCGCAGGGCTCCCTCATCACGCTGCTGGCCGCCGCGATCGTCGCCAACCTGCTCGGCGACGGACTGTGGTTCTGGGCCGGCCGCCACTACGGCTACCAGGTGCTGAAGCTGCTGTGCCGCATTTCGATGTCGCCCGATTCGTGCGTGCGCCAGAGCGAAGCGTTCATCGGTCGCTGGGGCGGCAGCTCGCTGATCGCCGCGAAGTTCGTGCCCGGCATCTCGGTCGTCGCACCGCCGATGGCGGGTGCGCTGGGCATGTCGACGCTCGCCTTCGTCGGTTTCGAGTCGCTCGCCGCGCTGATCTGGGCCGGCGCGCTGCTGGCGCTCGGCGCCGCCTTCAGCGCACAGATCCGCGAGCTGCTCGCGCTGATGTCCACGTTCGGTGCGTTCGCCCTGGCGGCCCTGGCCGTGCTGTTCGTGATCTACCTCGGCGTGCGCTATCTGCGGCGCCGCGCGTTCTTGCGCGAGGTCGGCATGTCGCGCATCAGCGTCGGCGAATTGCGCGAGCTGATCGAAGCCGGCGCGCAGCCGGTCGTGATCGACGTGCGCTCCGACGTTGGCCGCTCGCTGGATGCGCGCCGCATCCCCGGTGCGCTCGGCGTCGACCTGGCCGGGCTGAAGCGCCCGCTGATCGCGACCTTGCCGCACGACCGCGACATCGTCCTGTATTGCAACTGCCCGAACGAGGCGTCGGCGGCCACTGCGGCTCGATTGCTGGCGTCGCATGGCTTCACGCGCGTGCGTCCGCTCGCCGGCGGGCTCGAGGCGTGGATCGATGCGGGGCATTCGTTCGACGAGCACCCGCAGGTCGTACAGGTCGTGCCGGCGTAGAAACTCGGTTCGAGCTCAGCGCGAACGGAGCACCTCCGGTCCGAGCGGCTCGCGGGCCATATGATCCGCGCATGGGCCCGATGAGTTCATTGCAGGGTGCGATCGGTGCCGCCGGGCGTGCAGGCGTGCAATGGTCGACGAGCTGGTGGCACGTCGTGCGGGTGGGCGCGCTGGTGCTGGTGCTCGCCCTGTCGCCCTCCACCTACCTGGCCACCAACCGCCGCGCACTGCTGCACCACCTGTACGTCGGCACCGCGCCGCTGGTCGCCTGGTTCGCGGTGTTGTCGGCGCTGATCAGCCTGGTGCTGATCCGCATCGTGATCGTCACGGCCGCGAGTTACGGCCTCGGCCAATACGCGCTGGAGATGGTCATCCGCGTGCTCGTGCTCGAACTGATTCCGCTGACCGCCGCACTGTTCGTCGCGCTGCGCTGCACCGTGCCCAGCGGCGCGGAACTGTCGCGCATGCACGCGCGCGGCGACCTGGTCCGTCTGCAGGCACGCGGCATCGACCCGGTCCGCCACGAGCTGATGCCGCGCGTCGTCACCGGCATCTTCGCGGTCGGGCTGCTCGCCGCGCTGAGCTGCCTGATCGCGCTGTTCATCGCCTATCTCTCGCTGTACGGCCTGTCGCTCGGCGCGTTCGCCGGATTCACTCGCGTCGTCGGCCAGATCTTCGAACCGGGTGTGATGATGATTCTTGCGCTGAAGACCCTGCTGTTCAGTCTGGCGGTATCGCTGATTCCGGTCGGCGCGCTGCTGCGCGGCCCGCGCCCCGACACCACCCGCACCAGCGCCGCCCTCGACAGCCTGGTGCGAATGTTCCTCGCGATCCTGCTGATCGAGGTGGCTTCGCTGATCGGCAACTACACCTGACGACGAGCATGAGCCCGCCCGACCGCGACCCGCCACCGCCCGCACCGCCGCCCGATGTCGACACGCCGTTCTCGGTCAAGCACGTCGAGGCGAAAGCGTCGCTGCTGCTGCTGGCGCTGCTGCTGATGGTGCTCGGCGCGGTCGCGTACCTCGCCTACGCACGCGGCGCGTTCGAGCCGACCCAGACCCTGGTGCTCGTCAGCGACGACTCCGAGGGCGTCGTCGTCGGCATGGACCTGACCTTCGCCGGCTTCGCGATCGGCCGCGTCAAGCGCATCGAGCTCGCACCCGACGGCAACGCCCGCGTCCTCGTCGACGTGCCGCTGAAAGACGCTCACTGGCTGCGCGAATCGAGCATCTTCACGCTGGTGCGCGGCGTCGTCGGCAACACCAACATCCGCGCCTACAGCGGCGTGCTGACCGACCCGCCGCTGCCCGACGGCGCCGTGCGCACCGTGCTGCGCGGCGACACCGCGGCCGAGATTCCGAAGCTGCTGGCTCAGGCGCGCGAGCTGCTGCAGAACCTGAATGCGATGACGGCATCCGACTCGTCGTTGAGCAACAGCTTCGGCAACGTCCAGGCATTGACGGACAAGCTCAAGGGCCCGGGCGGCGGCCTCGGCGTGCTGCTCGGCAGCGATGCCGAAGCGAAGAAGCTGCTGGCCACGCTGGAGCGCACCAACTCGCTGCTCGCGCGGCTCGACACGCTGGCCGTGAAGGCCGACGCGCAGGTGTTCGGCAAGGACGGCGTGATGCCGCACGCGAACGCCTCCGTGCAGCAGCTCAACGCGCTGCTCGCCGACGCGCGCGCCAGCCTGAAAAAGGCCGATGCCGTCCTCGATGACGCGAAGACGATCAGCGGCAACGCGAAGAGCGCGACCGCCGACCTGGGCAGCTTGCGCGCGCAGGTCGAGGCGAGCCTGCGCAACGTCGATGCGCTGATCCTCGAGGTCAACCGCAAATGGCCTTTCGCGCGCGACACCGAGGTCAAGTTGCCATGAGCACGCCGGGCCGTCCCGAAGGCACTTCAATCGGCACCGCGCACCGCATCGTTGCGAGCGCTGCCATCGCGCTGCTGGTCGCCGCCTGTTCGAGCACCCCGCCGCCGCCCGATTGGCAAGGCAACTCGAAGAGCGCGATCGAGCGCGCAGTGGCCGCGCGGCTGAACGGCGATGCACGCATCGAAGCCCTAGAGTTCGAGCGGGCGCGGCGCGAAGTGGCGCGCACCGGGCGCTTCGACCTGGCGGCGCGCATCGAGTTGACGCGCTGCGCGGCGCGGGTCGCGAGCCTTGCGTTCGAGCCGTGCACAGGCTTCGAAGCGATCCGCGATCAATCCGGCGCCGCCGAGCGCGCGTACGCCGACTACCTGGAGGGCCGGGCCCTCGCGCCGCACGAGATCGCGCTGCTGCCGCCGGCGCAGCAGATCGGCGCCGGCCCGGGCGGCGGCGGCTCGCTGAAGGACATCGGCGATCCGTTCGCACGGCTGGTCGCGATCGGCGTGCGCTTTCGGGCTCAGCGCGCCGATCCCGCCGCGATCGAGCTGGCGATCGATACCGCATCGGCCCAGGGCTGGTCGGTGCCGCTGCTGACGTGGCTGGGCGTCGAGCTCAAGCGCGCCGAAGCGGCCGGGGCGGACGAAGAGGCGCGGCGGCTGCGCCGGCGCATCGAATTGATCGCAGGGCCGCCGAAGAGCGGGTGACGTGCCTGCGTGGCTCGCCCCTGGCAGTGGTGCGCAAGGGCTCGCGGATGTAGGCTCTCGAACCCACCCAGCACGATCAGGAGACGCTCATGTCGAACCATGTCTACAAGCTCGTCGAACTCGTGGGTTCATCGCCGACCGGCACCGACGACGCCGTTCGCAACGCCATCGAGACCGCGGCCAAGACGCTGCGGCACATCGACTGGTTCGAAGTCATCGAGACGCGCGGCCACGTTGCCGACGGCAAGGTGGCGCATTTTCAGGTCACCCTGAAAGTGGGGTTCCGGCTCGAAGGGTGAGCGCGCGCGGCGCCGGCCGCGTCCGGCCCTGGGCGATGAAGTCGGAAAGAATACGACCCGTCGTCACTACCGTTCCAGGATGCCGCGATGAAGACAAGGAAGATTGCGCTCGGGCTGCTTGCCGTGCTCGTCGTGGCCGGTGCTGCCGGCTGGCTCAGCCTCGACAAGGAGACGCGCGGCCTGCTGGCGACACTGCCGACCAACCGAGACGTTCTGTTCTGGAGTCAGCCGCAGCGTGATGCCGGATTCCGTGCGCTCGATCGGCTGACCGTCCTGGCCAAGTCGCGGGTCGTGGCGGCGGGCAGCACGCCGATGCCGCTGCCGGCGGGCCCGCCGCTGAAGCTGGCAGGGGACGTCGACGCCTACATGGCCGGCCAGCGCAGCGCGGCATTGCTGATCGTGCACGACGGCAAGCTGCGCCTGGAGCGGTATGGCCTGGGCTTCGACGCGAGCGGGCGCTGGACCAGCTTCTCGGTGGCCAAGTCCATCACGTCGACCCTGGTGGGCGCAGCGATCCGTGACGGCTACATCCGCAGCATGGACGACAAGGTCAGCGACTACATCGCGCAGATGAAGGGCTCGGCCTACGACGACGTGAGCATTCGCCAGCTGCTGACGATGACCTCGGGCGTCAAGTGGAACGAGGACTACGCCGACCCGAACTCGGACGTCGCACGTTTCAACAACCACAAGCCCGAGGACGGCGTCGATGCACTGGTCAGCTACATGCGGCGCCTGCCGCGCGAGGTGCCGGCGGGAACGCGCTGGCACTACAGCACCGGCGAGACCAATCTCGTCGGCGTGCTGCTGAGCCAGGCAACGAAGAAGCCCTTGTCGGAGTACCTGTCGGAAAAGATCTGGGTGCCGGCCGGCATGGAGCAGCAGGCGACCTGGATCCTC
>Ga0207674_10008088_pt1 | contig 12192 bp, 12 predicted proteins | sample KBSCornC72_FD_184303 | JGI IMG/M metagenome (GOLD analysis project Ga0207674, IMG submission 184303) | Corn rhizosphere microbial communities from Kellogg Biological Station, Michigan, USA - KBS Corn C7-2 (SPAdes) (version 2) | ecosystem: Host-associated > Plants > Roots > Rhizosphere > Soil ... | reverse complement strand
GTGAGGGGAGTTGCTCCTCCGCCGAAGACCACTGGCCGCGAGGCTGGGAAGGTGGCGGAGGGGGGAGCCCCGAGTCAGAAGACCTTCCGCGCCGCCGCATAACCCCGAACCCCTCGCGGAAGGAGGATTCGTGTTTCGACGACTCATCGTTGTGGCCGGTGTCGCGCTGCTGGCGTGCGCGCTGGCCGCTCCGGCGCTCGCCCTGCGCGTGAAGGTGCGCGTCGAGGGCAAGACGACGACCATCTTCGGCTCGGCCGAGCCGACGCTCACGACCGGGACGAACGCGCTGTCCGCGCTCGACGCGGCGAGCATCGCCGGCGAGTTCTACTACCACGTGCGGTCGACCGCCTTCGGGCCGTTCGTCGACCAGATCGGGCTCTATCCGGGTGCAGGCGCCAACGGCTGGAGCTACAAGATCAACGGCGCCTCGCCACCGGTCGGCGCGGATCAGGCCACGCTGAAGGACGGCGACACGGTCCTCTGGTACTGGTCGACCTTCACGGAGACGGGCGGGTCGCCGACGCTGCTCCTGCGCAAGCGCAAGGCGCGCAACTGCTTCACGGTCCTGTCGCAGAACGACACAGGCGTCTCGACTCCTGCTGAAGGCGCGCGTCTGCTCGTCGACGGTCGAAGTGTCAAGACGAAGGCGGGCCGCGGGTGTGTCGGCAAGCACCGCGGGCTCGTGCGCGCGACCCTGCCGAACGCGGTGCGCTCGAACGCCCTGAAGTGAGACGTGCTCTCCTCGCCGCCCTTGCCCTCGTCCTGCTGCCCGGCTGCGGGCACGAGCGCACGGGCTCGGGAAGCGCGACGCTCTGGGTCACCCGCGACCGGGGAGCGACCGTGCTCGCAGTCCGCACGGTGCCCGACGGGCTGACGGCGATGCAGGCGCTCGACCGCGAGCTCGACGTGAGCACGAAGTACGGCGGCCGGTTCGTCCAGTCGATCGAGGGCATCGACGGCGACGCGTCCAGGCAGCGAGACTGGTTCTGGTTCCTGAACGGGATCGAGGCCGACCGCAGCGCCGCGGACTACCGCCTGCATGCGGGCGACGTCGAGTGGTGGGACTTCCGCTCGTGGCGCGGGCAGATGCGCGAGCCGGTCGTCGTCGGCGCGTTTCCGGAGCCGTTCCTGCACGGCTTCGCGGGGCACGTCCGCCCGGTGGCGGTCCGGTACGCGGCCGGTCAGGAGGCAGGTGCGAAGGCGATCGCGCACCTCCTCCGCGCCGGTTCAGTCGCGCCTCTTTCGGCCCAGGCTCCCGCAGACGCGAATGTCTTTTACACAGTAAGAGGCAGCGACCGATTCACGGCGTCGCTGCGCGATTCGGGCGACGCCGGCTCACCGGTCCGGTTCGTCTTCGCCGGCGACGCCGAGGCGCTCGCAAAGCATCCCGCTCGCTTCCGCTACCGCTACCAGGTGCCGTGAGCCCGGTCCCGGCAGCAGCTCTCCTCGCCGCGCTCGCCTCCGTCGCGTTGATCGCGGACCGAGGGTGGGTCGTCGCCGCGATCGCGGTCGGGCTCTTCGCCGTCTGCCTGAAGGCTCCGCATGACCGACGCTGGATCTACCTCACCGGAACTCTCGTCTCGGCCCTCTCGGTCTTCGTGCTGAGCCCGTTCGTGTCGCATGTCGGCACGCACGTCATCTGGGCGGGGCCCAAGATTCCCGTCGTCGGCTACCTCGACGTGACGAGCGAGGAGCTGGCCGCGGCCGGCATCCAGGCGCTGCGGCTCGCGGCCGTCGGGCTCGCGTTCGCCGCCTACGCGCTCCTGCTCGATCTCGACCGCCTGCTCCAGGCGGCGGGGTTCGCGCGGCGCTCGGTGCTCGCGGTCGGGCTCGCGACGAGGCTCGTGCCGACGCTCGAGCGTGACGCGACCGGCTTCGTCGAGGCGCTGCGCGGCCGCGGCGTGCACGTCGACGGGATCCGCGGGCACGCACGCCTGCTCTCACCGGTCCTCTCGGGATCGCTCGAACGAGCGCTGAGCCTCGCCGAGTCGATGGAGGCGCGCGGCTTCGGACGAGCGGGGCGCACCCGGGCGCCGGGCCCGCCGTGGACCCGGCTCGACCGGCTGGCGCTCGCCGCCGCGGTCCTGCTCGTCGTGGGAGCGCTATGGCTCTAGCCCACGTCGAGCAGCTGACGTTCTCCTACCCGGGCGCGGAGCGGCCCGCGCTGGCCGACGTCTCGCTCGAGGTCGAGCCTGGCGAGGTCGTGGCGCTCCTCGGTCCATCGGGCTCCGGGAAGTCGACGCTTCTGCGCGCGCTTGCGGGGCTCGTTCCACACTTCCACGGCGGCCGCTTCGAGGGCCGGGTCGAGGTGGCCGGCAGGGACACGAGGCGCTTCAGCCCGGCCGACCTCGCGGACGAGGTCGCTTCGTTGTTCCAGGACCCCGAGGATCAGGTCGTCTTCGGCCGCGTCGAGAACGAGGTCGCCTTCGGGCTCGAGAACCTCGGCACGCCGCCCGCCGACATCTGGCCGCGCGTGCACGCGGCGCTCGCCGATGCGGGCATCGCGCGGCTCGCCGAGCGCCGCACGGAGACCCTCTCGGCCGGCGAGCTCCAGCGCGTCTGCCTGGCGGCCGTCCTCGCCGTCGGTCCCTCGCTGCTGCTCCTGGACGAGCCGACGTCGCAGCTCGACCCCGAAGGAGCCGAGGCGATTCTCGACCTTGCGTGCGAGCTGGGCTCCGCGGTCGTCGTCGCCGAACAGCGGCCGACGCTCCCACTCGAGCGGTGCGATCGAGTCGTCTTCGTCGAGGAGGGGCGCGTCACGCTCGACGCTTCGCGCGAGGAGGCTCTGACGCGGCTCGACCCGGCGTACCTGCCTCGACCCGCCCGGCTCCCGAGCGAGAGCGGGGGAGAGGGCGAGCCGCTCGTCCGGGCCGAGGACGTGACCTACTCCTACGGCTCAGCGCCGGCGCTCGAGGCCGCGTCGCTGGAGCTCCGGCGCGGCGAGGTCGTCGCGCTGACCGGCCGCAACGGCATCGGCAAGACGACGCTCGCGAAGCTCGTGGCCGGCCTGCTCGAGCCGGATGCGGGTGAGATCGAGCGTCACGGCAGCGTCTGTTACCTGTCCCAGGATCCGGGCCGCTACCTCGTCACGGAGAGCGCGGAGCGTGAGGCGTCACTCGCCGTCGGCGGGGATCTGGCCCGGGCACGAGCTGCGCTCGCACGCGTCGGCCTGGCGGGCCTCGAGCGCCGCCATCCGCGCGACCTCTCGAGCGGCGAACGGGAACGGCTCGCGCTCGCCAGCGTGCTCGTCGCCGACCCGGACGTCCTCGTCCTCGACGAGCCGACCCGTGGCATCGATCCGCCGCGCAAGCACGAGCTGGCACGGATCCTGCGCCGCGAGTCGGCGAACCGCGCGACGCTGATCGTCACGCACGACCTCGTCTTCGCCGGGGACGCGGCCGACCGCCTCGTCCACCTCGAGGCTCGGGAGCGCGCTCGTGCCTAGGCTCGCCGCCCTCGGAGCGTGCGCAGCCGCGGTTGCGGCGGCAACCTGGGTCGCGTTTGATCCGTCACGCTCGGGCCTGCCGCTGCTCCTCGCGGCTTCGGGACTGCTCGTCGCCGGTGCGGCCTGGCTCGAGACAGGGCCGAACGCGTCGAAGGAGATCGCGCTCGTCGCAACGCTGGCTGCGGTCGCAGCCGCGGGACGTGTTCTCTTCGTCGCGATTCCGGGCGTGCAGCCGGTGACGGTGATCGCGGTCGCGGCCGGCGCGGCCCTCGGAGCGCGCGCAGGTTTTGCGACGGGCGCGGTCGCCGCCCTGGCGTCGAACTTCTTCCTCGGCCAGGGGCCGTGGACGCCGTGGCAGATGCTCGCGTGGGGCGCGTGCGGGGTCGCGGGCGCGGCTCTCGCCCCGGTGATCCGCGGCCGTGTCCCGTTCGCCGCGCTGTGCTTCGTCCTCGGCTTTGCGTTCAGCGCGCTGATGGACGTCTGGCTCTGGGTCAGCTTCTGGCCGCACACGTGGCAGGCGTTCACCGTCGTCTTTGCGCAGGGCGTCTGGTTCGACCTCGCGCATGCGGTTGGCAACGTTGTGATCGCGCTCGCGATCGGCCCCGAGTTACGCCGCCTGTTGGAGCGCTACGCGCGCCGGATGCGGACGGAGGTCGTGTGGGCCTGAAGCTGGCCGTCGCCGCGGCGGCGCTCGCGCTTGCCACCTCGCCCGCAGACTTCGTCGCCTCGCACCAGCAGCCCGATGGCGGCTTTGCCGAAGCGGGGCAGAGCTCCGATCCGAACCTCACCGCATGGGCCGTGCTCGGGCTGACGGCTGCCGGAAAGGCGCCGGACCGCTCGACCGGCGACTACCTGGCGACGGCGCCGGCCCCGAGCGCGAACGACCTCGCGCTGCGCATCGTCGCGCTGAGAGCGATCGACCGCGACGCCGGCGCACTCGCCGACCGGCTGGAGACGATGCGCGGCCCCCGCGGCCGCATCGGCACGCTCGTCAACTCCACGATCTGGGGCGTCCTCGCTCTGCGAGCGGCGGGCCGTCCGGCCGGGCCGAGCGTCCGGTATCTGCGGCGGGCCCAACGTCCGAACGGAGGCTGGTCCTGGGCTCCGCGCGGGGCGTCGGACTCGAACGACACCGCGGCGGCCATCCAGGCACTGCGGGCGGCCGGTGTAGGTTCACGCGCGCGCGAGGTCGAACGGGGCGTCGCGTACCTGCGGAGGCTCCAGCGCCCCGACGGCGGGTTCGCGCTCGTCCCGGACCGTGCGTCCGACGCGCAGTCCACCGCGTGGGCGATCCAGGCCTTCGTCGCGGCGAAGAAGGGGCCTGGCCGTCGGGCCTTCCGCTACCTCGCGAGCCTCCGCCGCGCGGACGGAAGCTACCGCTACTCGAAGCGCTACGCGGTGACTCCCGTCTGGGTGACGTCGCAGGTCCTCCCGGCGCTCGCCCGGAAGCCGTTCCCGCTGAAGGGTTAGGCGGGGCATTTCTCGCAGCCGGGGGGAGCAGCGTGGCCCGGCGGCTCAGCCCATGCTCCGCCCAACCCTTCTTAGTTAGGCTCGCCGGCATGGGTCGGGTCACCGCATCGATCGTCACGATCGGAAACGAGCTCCTCTCCGGCGACACCGTCAACACGAACGCGTCCTGGCTCGCGCACGAGCTCGAGGAGCTCGGCGTCGTCGTCACGCTCATGGCGTCGCTGCCGGACGAGATCGACCGCGTCGCGGAGTTCGTCCGCACCGAGTCGGTCCGCGCGGACATCGTGCTCGTCACCGGCGGGCTCGGCGGGACGCCTGACGACATCACGCGCGAGGCGATTTCAGCTGCGTTCGACGCCCCGCAGGACGAGGTCGCGGACCTTGCCGCCACCCTGCGGTCACGCTTCCCGTCCGACCCGGAGTACGCGGCGCGTTGGGCGAACCTGCCTTCGGGTGCCCGTCCGCTCGAGAACCCGCTCGGCGGCGCGCCGGGCTTCGTCGTCGGCAACGTCTATGTCATGCCCGGCCTGCCCGCGGAGATGAAGGCGATGTTCGCCACGGTCACCCCGGAGCTGGCGACCGAGCAACCGATCACGTCGTGGCGGCGCACGTACGAGACGACCGAGGCGAAGATCGTCGGCGTCCTCGAGACGATGGGCGATCGCTATCCGGGCGTCCTCGTCGGCTCGTACCCGAAGTTCCACGAGGACGGCGCCACCGTCGAAGTCGTCGTCAAGTCGGCCGACCCCGTTGCGCTCGAGGCTGCCGCCGCGTGGCTCGCGCAGGCGCTCGAGGAGGCGACGAGCTAGAAGGTTCCGGGAGGCGCCAGGTGGCCGTCGCGCCCGACGTAGCCCTCCTTCGCGCCGACGACGAGGACGACGAGCTCCTCGTCCCCGATGCTCGTGACGCGGCGCGGCGTCGTCGACTCGACGTGCACGACGCCGCCGGGCTCGACCTCGAACGAGTCGCCGGCGACGTCGAAGCGCGCACGGCCGCGATGCACGAAGTACAGCTCGTCCTGCTCGTCGTGGAAGTGCGGGCGGCTCACGGTCCCGGGCGGTAGCACGAGGGCGTTGACGCCGAACGCGGTCACACCCAGCTCGCGGCGCACCTTGCGGAAGACCCCGTCGCCCATCTCGTCGATCGAGCCGTACGAGTACGCCACGGACGAAACCTAACCTTGACGAGTCGGGTTCCGAAGCCTAGACTGGCAATACTTTGCGATCCGAGGTATTGAAAGGCCACGTCGACCTGCTCCTCCTCTCGACGCTTCGCGCCGGTCCGCTCCACGGGTACGGGGTCGTCGAGAAGCTGCGCGGGTCGAGCGAGGGTGCGTTCGATCTCGCCGAGGGCACGGTCTACCCGGCGCTCTACCGGCTCGAGGCCGCGGGCCTGCTCTCGAGCAGCTGGACGAAGGCCGCGGGACGGCGCCGTCGCGTCTACGAGTTGACGAAGCGCGGTCGCTCCGAGCTCGCGAAGGAGAAGGACCAGTGGAAAGTGTTCGCGCACGCCATGGAGGCGGTCGTCACGTGATCGAGCGCTACCTCGAGGCACTCGACCTCGAGCTCGTCGATGTCGGCATCCCCAGCCGTCTGCGGCGACGCATCCTGGCGGAGTCCGAGGATCATCTGCGCTCCGACGATGGGGCGCTCGAGCGCTTCGGGACGCCGGCGGAGGTTGCGAATGCGTTCGCCGCCGAGCTCGGAGCCCGCACGTCGCGCGGGGCTGCGATCGGCGTGTTCGGCGCGCTCGGCGTCGCGGGTGCCGTCTATGCCGTCTCGTTCATCGGCGCCTCGTTCGCCGGGCACGCGCCGCCCGACACGTGGTCGGTCCTGGCGCTGCTCGCGTTCGTGGCCGTGATCCTCGCGCCGCAGGTCTCGTTCGTCGCCGGCTCGCTCGCGCTCGTCCGCGTCCTGCGCCGGCGAGAAGCCGTTTTGCCGAGCTCGGAGCTGCGGGTCATCAACCGCAGGACGGGGATCGCGCTCGTTTTCGGCATCCTCACGATGGTCGCGCTCGGGGTTCTCGCAATCGAGCTTCGAAGCGAGAGCGCGGGGTGGTGGGTGGAGCTCACGCTCGTCGGGGCCGCAATCGCCACGCCGCTCCTCGTGCTCGCCGCGCTTCCGGCAGCCGTGGCCGCGCGGCTGAAGCCACGTGTCGCCGGTGAGCCGGGGGACCTGTTCGACGACCTCGGCTTCCGCACGGAGCCGTGGCGCTTCGCCACGCTCGTCGCGGTGAGCCTCGGGCTCGTCGTCTTCCTGGTCGCGGCGGCCCAGGGCGATCCGTTCGACGGCGCGGTCAATGGCATGGCGGAAGCGATCGCCTGCCTCGCGGGCTTCGCGGCCCTCGGCCGCTATCTCGGTCTGCGGCGATAGCATCGCCCGGGTGGCAGTCCAGTCACCCGAGACATACCTCGCCGACCTGAACCCCGCCCAACGAGAGGCCGTCCTCACCACCGAAGGACCGCTGCTCGTCGTCGCGGGGGCAGGCTCGGGCAAGACCCGCGTTCTCACGCACCGGGTCGCGCATCTGCTCAACGCGGTCGGCGTCAAGCCGCAGGAGATCCTCGCGATCACGTTCACGAACAAGGCAGCGGGCGAGATGCGCGAGCGGCTCGAGAACATGCTCGGCGGCGTCGCCCGCTCGATCTGGATCCTGACGTTCCACTCGGCGTGCGGCCGCATCCTGCGCCGTGAAGCCCCGCGCCTCGGGTACCGCACGAACTTCACGATCTACGACCAGGCCGACCAGGTCCGGCTCACCAAGGCGTGCCTCGAAGAGCTCGAGCGCGACCCCAAGCGCTTCGTCCCTCGCGGCATCCACGCCCAGATCTCGACCGCGAAGAACAACCTCGTCGGCCCCGACGAGTACCGCCAGCGCGTCTCGTCCTTCTACGACCAGACCGTCGCGGACGTCTACGACCTGTACCAGCGCCGCATGTTCGCCTCGAACGCCGTCGACTTCGACGACATGCTGTTCCTCACCGTCCAGCTGCTCGAGAACTTCCCCGAGGCGCGCGAGAAGTGGCAGACCGCGTTCCGCTACATCCTCGTCGACGAGTACCAGGACACGAACCACGCGCAGTACCGGTTCCTCCAGCTCATGGCCGAAAGGAACATGAACCTGTTCGCCGTGGGCGATCCGGACCAGTCCATCTACGCCTTCCGAGGCGCGGACATCCGCAACATCATGGAGTTCGAGGCCGATTTCGCCGGGACGCGCGTGATCCCGCTCGAGCAGAACTACCGCTCCACGAACACGATCCTGCGCGGCGCGAACACGGTCATCGCCAACAACCGCGAGCGCAAGCCGAAGGAGCTCTGGTCCGAGCTCGGTGAGGGCGAGCCGGTGCACGTGATCGAGGTCGAGGACGAGCACGCCGAGGCGCGGTTCGTCGCCGCCGAGATCGCGCGCCTCGTCGAGGAGGACTTCAGCGGCGCCGAGATCGCGGTCTTCTACCGGACGAACGCGCAGTCGCGCGTGCTCGAGGACGTCCTCGTCAGACAGGCGATCCAGTACCAGGTGATCGGCGGCCCGCGGTTCTACGAGCGGGCAGAGGTCAAGGACGTGATCGCGTACCTCCAGGTGATCGACAACCCGTACGACGCCGTGTCGCTGATGCGGATCGCGAACAAGCCGCGGCGCGGGATCGGGGACACGACCATCGCACGGCTGCAGACCTACGCGGACGCCCACGGGATCTCGCTCTGGGAGGCGACCGAGTTCCCCGAGGAGGCGGGAGTGGGGGCGGCGCCGCTCAAAGCCGTACAGGCTTTTCGCACGCTCATCCAGTCGCTGATGGCGGGCGCGATGGAGCTGACCGTGCCCGAGCTCGTCGGGCGCGTGCTCGAGCAGACCGGCTACACGGACGCGCTCGAGGCGGAGCGCACGATCGAGGCGCAGGGGCGGCTCGAGAACCTCGAGGAGCTCGTCGGCGCCGCCCAGGAGTACCAGGCCGCCGCCGACGAGCCGAGCCTCTCGAGCTTCCTCCAGGAGATCTCGCTCTTCGCCGACCAGGACGCCCTCCGCGGCGAGCAGAGCCTCGTCACGCTGATGACGCTGCACAACGCGAAGGGGCTCGAGTTCCGCGCCGTGTTCATGATCGGCATGGAGGAGGGCATCTTCCCGCACTCGCGCTCGCTCGAGGAGGCGATGCTCGAGGAGGAGCGGCGGCTGGCGTACGTCGGGATGACGCGCGCGCGCGAGCGCCTGACCCTGACGCATGCCTCCTCGCGCTCGCTCTGGGGAGCGAGGAACTACAACCTTCCCTCCCGCTTCATCGACGAGCTGCCCGAGCAGGGCGTCGAGCGGGAGCGGCTGCGGCCCGCCTCCTGGTCGAACTACGGGGGCCGCCAGGCGATCGCGCCGCGCGAGAACGTTCCGGACCTGTCCACGGGCGACAACGTGCGCCACGAGACGCTCGGTGAGGGCGTCGTCACGGGCATCGACGCGGGCGGTGTGGTCACCGTCCGCTTCGCCGACGGCGTCGAGCGCCGTCTGATCCTCGAGTACGCCCCGCTCGAGCGCGTCTAGACCTACCGAATCCTTCACAAGGTCGCGCAAACCGGTGGCCCGTTCATCGAAAACTGACCGATTCCTGATTGGGGACTTACGAATCGGGAAGGGGCCGGGGGTACAACGTCTGGAAAGCAACCTAGAGAGGTGAAGGGGTCTGATGAAGATAATGGGCGCACGGAAGCTCGGTCTCGGCTTCGGCACGGCCGTGCTCCTCGTCTCCCTGGCATTCCTGGCAGCGTCCTGCGGCGGTAAGAGCTCCAGCGCCAGCAAGCCCAAGGGCGGCGACAACACGATCACGGTCAACTGGGGCACGGAGCCCCCGTCGCTCGACCCTGGTCTCGCAACCGACACGACGTCGGCCAACATCCTTCAGAACATCATGGATCCGCTGATCAAGCTCGGTCCCGCACCGGCGCTGAAGCCGATCCCGAACCTGGCGCAGAGCTGGCAGCTCAGTGACGGCGGCAAGACCGTCACGTTCAAGCTCCGCTCCGACGGGCGCTGGACGAACGGCGACCCGGTCACGGCGAACGACTTCGAGTACTCGTGGAAGCGGACGATTTCCCCCGAGCTCGCCGCTGACTACGCGTACCAGTTCTTCGGCATCGTCGGCGCCGAGGACTACAACTCCTGCAAGTCGAACTGCGACGCGCTCAAGAACAAGGTCGGCATCAAGGCGCTCGACCCGCACACGCTGCAGGTCAAGCTCACCTCGCCGCAGCCGTGGTTCGTCCAGCAGGTCGCTCACACGTCGTTCCTGGCGGTCAACAAGAAGGCCGTCGAGCAGTTCGGCGACAAGTGGACCGAGGCGAAGAACATCGTCACCGACGGCCCGTTCAAGCTCGCGAGCTGGCAGCACGACTCGCGGATCGACCTCGTCAAGAACGACAACTGGCGCAACGCGAGCCAGGTCAGCCTCCAGCGCGTGAACGGCCGGATGATCTCCGACGGCACGACCGCCGTGCAGGCGTTCGAGGCCGGCGAGGTCGACGTCACGGGCACGCTCCCGCCTGACGAGCTACCGCGCCTTAAGGACACGCCCGAGTACGACAAATACGACGCTCTCGGGACGTACTACTACGGCCTGAACGTCAAGAACATCCCTGACGTCAACCAGCGGCGCGCGATGGCGCTGGCGATCGACCGCCAGACAATCATCGACAACATCGCCCAGGCCGACCAGGAGCCGGCGACCGGCTACACCCCGAAGGGCATGCCGGGCTTCGACACGTTCAACCCGGAGTCGCCATGGCTGCCCGCATCGGGCGACATGGCGAAGGCGAAGGAGCTGATGGCGAAGGCCTCCAACCCGAACAAGTCGGTCACGCTCTGGTACAACGAGGATCCCTCGCACAAGGCGATCGCGGTCGCAGTCCAGTCCATGTGGAAGCAGCTGGGCATCAACGTGACGCTGAAGGCGCAGGAGTTCGCGCAGTACCTCGAGTTCCTCGGCCCGCCGCCGAACAACTCGGTCGACGCCTTCCGGCTCGGCTGGATCGGCGACTACGTGGACGCGATGAACTTCCTGGAGCAGTGGACGTGCAAGTCCGGCAACAACAACACGAACTACTGCGACCCGAGCTACGACAAGCTCGTTGCCAAGGCGCGACAGACGCCTGACAACGCGCAGCGGTACCAGATCTACGGCCAGCTCGAGGACAAGCTCCTCGGCGAGAACGGGGCCGTGCCGATCATCCCGATCTACTGGTACACGTACGTCCAGCTCGAGCGGCAGTCGATCAAGGACACGTACAACCTGAACCTTCTCGACCAGGTCGACCTCACCAAGGTCAAGGTCGAGTCCTAGACGCGCCATGAACGGCGCACCGAGCGAGCCAGGCGGGGCAGGGGTCACCCCGCCTGGCCCGCGCTCTGACCCCGACGAGCCTGCGGCCTAGGAGGGAAGGAGGGCCCCCATGGTCGGCTTCATCATCAGACGGCTCCTCTGGACGATTCCCGTCCTGCTGCTCGTCATCCTGATGACGTTCCTCATGATGCGGCATATCCAGGGGAACCCGTTCCGGCACTCGGAGCGCGCGGTCTCACCCGAGATCCAGGCGAACCTCAACCGCAAGTTCAACCTCGACAAGCCCTGGTACGTCCAGTACGCGCTCTACGTGAAGGGCGTCGCGACGTTCGATCTCGGGCCGTCGCTCGTCCTGCGCAACCAGAGCGTGAACGACATCGTCAAGGCGCACTTCCCGAAGTCGCTCGAGCTCGGGTTCCTGGCGATGGTGTTCGCGGTCGTGCTCGGGATCCCGCTCGGTGTGATCGCGGCGTTACGGCCGAACTCGGTGTTCGACTACACCGCGATGTTCTTCTCGAACGTCGGGTTCGCAGTGCCGAGCTTCCTGATCGCGACGCTGCTCATCTACTTCTTCGCGCTCAAGTGGGGCGACGTGTTCGGCCTGCCGACGAGCGGCTGGGACACCTGGCAGTCGAAGGTCCTGCCCGTGATCGCGCTCGGGCTCGGGCCGATGGCGTATTTCGCCCGGCTCGTGCGCGGGACGATGCTGGAGACGCTCCAGCAGGACTACGTGCGCACGGCGAAGGCGAAGGGCCTGCGCTGGCGCCGGGTGCTGACGGTGCACGTGCTCAAGAACTCGCTGACGCCGGCCGTGACGGCTGCGGGCCCGCTGCTCGGCTTCCTGATCACGGGCTCCTTCATCATCGAGTACATCTTCGCGATCCCGGGGATCGGCAAGTACTACATCACCGCCGTCTCCGCGAGGGACTACTCCGTCGTCATGGGGCTGACGGTG
>Ga0207674_10008087_pt1 | contig 12192 bp, 7 predicted proteins | sample KBSCornC72_FD_184303 | JGI IMG/M metagenome (GOLD analysis project Ga0207674, IMG submission 184303) | Corn rhizosphere microbial communities from Kellogg Biological Station, Michigan, USA - KBS Corn C7-2 (SPAdes) (version 2) | ecosystem: Host-associated > Plants > Roots > Rhizosphere > Soil ... | reverse complement strand
CCGCGCCGCCGAAGGTGGCCTGACAGCGGCCTTGCTGGCGGCCAGCGAATTCACCGGGCCGGCGGAAATTTTTGAGCCCGGCGCCTGGGGCAGCTTCTTCAAGACATTCTCGCCGGGTCAATCGGCGCCGCATCTTCTGACCGAAGCGTTCGGAGAGAATTGGCGGCTCGGCCGTTGTTCGATCAAGCCCTATGCCACCTGCCGGGGGACGCATTCGGCCATCGATGCCGTCCGGCAATTGCGATCGGAACACCATCTGAAAGTCGATGACATTGCCGCCATCGAAGCCGATATGAGCGGCTTCCAGTTCGGGATGTGCGGCGGTAAAGCCATTGCCTCGCGGGCCCAGGCGCAGATGAGCCTGCCTTATGCGGTTGCCGCGGTGCTTCAGTTCGACAAGGTGGGGCCGGCCGAACTGGAACCCGGCAGTTGGTCGTCGCAGGCCATTCAGGACTGGCTGGACAGGATCGCGGTGCGGATCGATCCGGCCATGGCCGATGAAGACGAGCCTGCGATCGCGCTGGTGACGAAGGACGGGCGGCGTTTCCGGACGGTCGTGGAATTTCCCGCAGGAAGTCCCGCAAATCCTTTGCCCGACGCTGAGCTGATCGCCAAGTTTCGGGACCTTGCCGGTATGGCTTTGCCCAGGTCCCAGGTCGATGAAATCGAGGATGCCATTTTGCGGATCGATATGAATCCGGATACCCGCGCACTTGCGAATTTGCTTTCGCGCGCGAAATAGCGCGGCGCGAACGCCAGATCGCTTGACAATCCCGGCCGGACATTCGTTGATTTTGGCCTGAATTGGGGTGGGGGGAGGCATGTCGGCGAGCGGGCGGATTGTGCCGTCTTTTGCGGCGAATCTGCAGGTATGGGGCCATGCGCCGGCATTGATCCGTGAAGACGGCGGTTCGATTTCGTACAGCCAGCTCGCCCAGATGGCCGACCGGTTCGCGGCATCTTTGCCCGATGATGTGCGGCTGCTGGCGGTCGAGGCGCGCAATCGCCAGGAAGCCCTGGCGGCCTATATCGGGGCGCTGCGCGCCAACATTCCGGTCATCATGCATTCCGGTGGAGCGGCGGCCGAGCATATCCTCGAGCATTACCGGCCCGATGCGCGTTATGCCCCGGACAAGGCAGATGGGGAATGGCGCCTGGAGGTCACGCCGACCCCCTGGGAATGCGCGCCGCATCCGCAACTGGCTTTGTTGTTGTCCACCTCCGGATCGACGGGCAGCCCCAAGCTCGTTCGATTGAGCGCCGAGGCGCTTGACGCAAACGCCCGGTCGATCGCGGCTTATCTGTCCCTCGGATCCGCCGACCGCGCCGTGACCAGCCTGCCGCTTTCCTATTCCTATGGATTGTCGGTGTTGAATTCTCACCTGGCGGTGGGGGCGTCGGTTGTCCTGACCGAGTTGAGTGTCGCCGATCCTGCATTCCGCGATTTGCTCCGGGCGCGCGGCGTGACGTACCTCGCGGGGGTGCCGCACAGTTATGAACTGATGGAGCGGTCGGGGTTGCTGGAGAACCTGCCGGCAAGCGTGACCACATTGACCCAGGCTGGTGGGCGCATGGCAAAGGATCTTGCCTTGCGCGTGGCCGAACAGGCGCGCAGGACGCGGGCCCGGCTCTTCGTCATGTACGGCCAGACCGAGGCGACGGCACGCATCGCTTATCTGCGCCCCGAACAGTTGGCGCGATATCCCGATGCCATAGGCCAGGCCATCCCCGGCGGCGAGCTTTGGCTGGAGGATGAGCATTGCGCGCGCGTCTCTCCGGGCGAGGTGGGCGAACTTGTCTATCGCGGGCCCAATGTGATGATGGGTTATGCGTATCAGCGGGCAGACATGTCCGGCCCGCCGGGGCCTGATGTACTGCGCACCGGCGATCTGGCAGCCGAAATCGCGCCCGGCATATTCCGCATCACGGGACGCAAGAGCCGCTTCGTGAAACTGTTCGGCCTGCGGATCGGGCTGGACGATCTGGAAGCGCGCTTTCGCGAAACCGGAGCCGAAGTCTTCGCCGCGGGCGACGATACCCTGGTGGCGATCGGCACCGCTGTCCCCATGGATATGGAAAAATCCCGGCAGGTGTTGATCCGACTGGGCCTTCCCGACGACGTGTTCACATTCGTTTCGTTCACCGGGATTCCGCGGTTGCCGGGCGGCAAGGTCGATTATCCGGCCATTCTGCGCGCCGGGCACAGCCACAAAAGCCATCCTTGCTCCGCGAAACCCGATGCGATCGAGACGGTGGTCCAGCTTTACCGGCGGCTGGCGCGCGGCGCTCCAATAAAGGAAACCGACAGCTTCGAGAGCTTGAACGGCGATTCCCTGAGCTATGTGCAATGCTCGATCGCCATCGAAGAGGCGCTGGGCGAGACACCGGATGGCTGGGAGAGGGTTTCCCTGGCGCGCTTGCGCGTGCTGGCCCGGGCGCGGACCGGGGCCCGGCCCACCAATTGGCGCGTGATGTGGCTGGAAAGCGATGTGGTCGTGCGCTGTCTGGCCATCCTGCAAATCCTGCTTCAGCACGCTCTGGGCGGCATGCAGGGCGGCGCCGACATATTGATGATGCTGGCCGGTTTGAGTTGGGCCAGGTTCCAGCATACGCGATTGACGACGGGCGGGTCGGGGGCGGCGTTTCTGGATTTCATGCGGCGCTACTTGCTGATTTATCTCGCGATCATGCTCGGGGTATTTGCGGTCAACCAGAAGATCGCCTGGTCGCATCAACTCTTCATCAGCACGTTCAGTGGCGACTGGGGCGGCATTCTCAACACCTATTGGTTCATCGAGAGCCTGACCTGGTGTGTCGCCCTGATCTGCCTGGTGCTGGCCGTGCCGGCGATCCGCAACATCGCCGTGCGGCGCCCAACATTCTTCAGCCTTGGCTTTGTCGGCGCGGCTTTGGCGATCCGCCTGACCGGTGGCCTGATGCTCGATGCGCCCGGGCATCTGTTTCGCAGCCCCGACCAGATGCTGATCTATTTCGCGGTGGGTTGGGCAATCGCTTTCGCCGGATGGCAGTTGCGCCTGGCGCTGTTCGCTTTGCTGGGGCTGGTTTCGGCCGTCGCATGGGGCTGGATCGATACCCATGTGGCGGCAATCGCGGTTGCGGCCGGCCTGATCGTGTTCGTGCGCCGTGTGCCGATGCCCAGGCTGGCCGGTCGCGCAATTGGAGCGATCGCCACGGCCAGTTTCTACATCTATCTTTTCAACATTTTCCCCATGTATGTGACCGACATCGTCCTGCAGGCCAGGTTCGGAAAATTCTGGCTGGCCCAGATTGTCGCGTCGCTGATACTGGGGATCGCGGCGTCCATGCTTCTGTCGCATGCGGATGAATTGTGGGGCCGCGCGCGCGCATGGTTCCTTTCCAAACGGTCCGGGGGCGGTTCGGACAAAGCGCCCGCGCCACCAAGCACGGTCTCTTGATATAGTCTTCGAATCTTCCACGCGCCCATACCGGACCATGCCGTTGCCGTATTTCTCCATGCCCGACCTGCCGGTCGCAGAATGCGTTCCGCGCCTGCTTGCGGCGCTGGGCGCCGGGCCCAATGCCGTGCTGGTCGCGCCGCCGGGCGCGGGCAAGACAACGTCGGTGCCGCTGGCGCTGCTTGATGCCGCGCCCATGGACCGAGGCCGCATTCTGATGCTCGAACCGCGCCGGCTGGCTGCTCGGGCCGCGGCCGCCCGCATGGCCAGCCTGATCGGCGAGAGGGTGGGCCGGAGCGTCGGTTTCCGCACCCGGCTTGAAAGCGCCGTTTCCTCCGCCACCCGCATCGAAGTGGTGACGACGGGCCTGCTCGTCCGCCGCCTGCTGGGCGATCCGGGGCTGGAGGGCGTTTCCGCCGTCATTCTCGATGAAATCCATGAACGTTCGCTGGAAGTCGATCTGGCGCTCGCGCTCTGCCTGGATGCCCAGGCGATGCTGCGGCCGGATCTACGGCTGCTCGCCATGTCGGCAACTCTGGATGGCGCGCGGCTGTCCGCGATCATGAACGCGCCCATCGTGGAAAGCGCCGGGCGCATGCATCCGGTGGAGATTCGCCATGCCGCGCGCGATCTTGCGAATGCGCGGGATTTGCCAGAGGCGATGGCGCGCGCCATTCGCGGAGCGTTGACCGAAGCGCCGGGCGACATTCTCGCCTTCCTGCCCGGTATGGGAGAGATCCGCCGTACCGAGACGGCGCTCGATGGACTCGGTGCCGCGGTGCTGCCGCTGCATGGCGATCTGCCGCCGGCAATTCAGGACCTGGCGCTCAGGCCCGCGGAAGGCCGGCGCGTGGTGCTGGCCACCGCGATTGCGGAAACCTCGCTCACCGTGCCGGGCGTGCGCATCGTCATCGATGGCGGGTTCCGCCGCGCGCCACGCTTCGATCCGGCCAGCGGCCTGACCCGATTGGCGACAGAACGCGTGAGCCGCGCGGCGGCCGATCAGCGCGCGGGGCGCGCGGGACGCGAAGCGCCCGGTCTTGCCATCCGGCTTTGGACGGAAGCGGCCCAGCGGGGCCTGCGCGCTTACGACCGGCCGGAAATTCTGGATGCCGAACTGTCCGGCCTGGTGCTGGATTGCGCGGCCTGGGGCACGCCGCCGGGCAAGCTGGCTTTTCCGGACGCGCCGCCCGAAGGCGCGCTTGCCGCCGCCCGCGCGCTGCTCGCCGATCTGGGCGCCATGGCAGAGACGGGCGAGATCACGCCGCTGGGAAAGCGGATGAGCATGCTGGGCGCGCATCCGCGCCTGGCCGCGATGATGCTGGCGGCGGAAGACGGCGCGGAGGCCGCCCGCGCCTGCGATATTGCGGCGTTGCTGGAAGGGCGCGATCCCCTGCGCGCCGGCCTGGAGACGCCGGCCGATATCATGACGCGGTTGGATGTGATCGCCGACCCTTCTCTTGCGGCGGGCAGCGACCGCAATGCGGTCCATGGCATCCGCCAGGCGGCCCGGCAATATCGCACCCGGCTCGGCATCGGCGCGGAGCGCGCGGCAGAGGGCGATCCGGCGCCCCTGATTGCCGCTGCTTTTCCGGACCGGCTGGCGCAGCGCCGCAGCGAGGCCGGCAGTTTCCGGCTCTCGGGCGGCGGCGGCGCCCGGCTGGCGGTGACCGATCCGCTGGCGAGGGCGGGACTGCTTGCGGTGGCGGCGCTGGAAATGAAAACATCGCCGCTCATCCGCATGGCGGCGCCGCTCGATGTCGCGGATCTGCCGGCCACGCTGGCCGCGCAGATAAAAGAGACGGTGGAAACGAGCTTGGATCCCGCCTCCGGCAGCATCCTGGCGCGGCGCCGGAAACGGTTTGGCGCGCTAGTACTCGAAGAAGTTTCGGCACCACCGGACGCGGCGGATGCGGCTGCGGTGTTGCTGGCGGCGGTGCGGGGCGATCCGTCGCACCTGCCTTGGACGGAAAGCGCGCGCAATCTTCAGGCGCGCTTGCGGCTGATGCATGAGCTGGAGCCGGATGCCTGGCCGGCCTCGGGTGACGAGAGTCTGATTGCAAGCCTTGAGGATTGGCTCGCACCACATCTGCACGGGCTGACGCGGCTGGGTGAGGTTGCGGGGCTCGATCTCAGCGTCATTCTGCTCGACCGATTGGACTGGTCGCTGCGAAATCGCCTCGACCGGGAATTGCCCACGCATCTGCCGCTTCCCGGCGGACGGGCGGCAGTGGATTACACCGAGCCGGTGCCCATCGCGGCCGCGCGTGCCCAGCATTTCTATGGTTTGGCGGAAACGCCCAAGCTTGCGGGCGGGCGGGTGCAGCTCAGGCTTGCGCTCCTTTCACCGGCAGGCAGGCCGATCGCGCTCACCGCCGACATTGCAGGTTTCTGGCGCGGCGCCTGGGCCGATGCGCGACGCGATATGCGCGGCCGCTATCCCAAGCACAGTTGGCCGGAAAATCCTTTGCTGCCGTAATCTCAGCGCTGCGCCAGCTGACCGGAAGGCGGCGACAGATAGCCGATCGTGCTGTTCGGCATCAGGCTGGTGGCATGCATCAGCGTGTCGAGCGCGGTCCGGCAATTGTCATTTCCCGGCGCCGGGACAAGAAGCGCAAACCGCGCTGCGACAAGGGGGCTCGCATATGAGGTGCCGCTGACCTGGCCATAGCCGCTTGGCAAGGCGGCGGCCCGGATGCCGACGCCGATTGCGGTGAACCGCGCGGCACTGCGGTTGGCGTCCAGCGCGAAGTGATGGCTTGCGTCCGAGGCCGTGACGCCGATGACGCCCGGATAGGCGGCGGGGTAGTTGGGGGGCGCCGCCGGGCCGTCATTGCCGGTGGCGGCGACAAGCACATGACCGCTGTCGACAAAGGCCTTCACTGCTGCCGCAAGCAGCGCGTTGGCCGGTCCGGCCAGGCTGATATTGGCAACAGGGATGTTATTTTCGGAGAACCAGTTCAGCGCCAGCGCGATCTCGGTTGCGCTGCCGCCGCTGGCCTGGCCGCCAAAGACATCGGCGGCATAGATGGTGGCGCCGGAAAGATAGCCGGAGAAATCCTTGTCGGAACCGGCGAGCAGAGAGGCGATGGCGGTTCCATGCGCGGTCGCCAAGGTTTCGCCGGGGCCCGCGAAATTCCGGCTCACGATTTTCGTGTTCGAAAAAGCGGAGTGATGAGATTCAATCCCGCCATCGATCATTCCGATCCGCAACGTGGATTGGGGAGGAGCAGCGGGGCGGGGCGCATTGCTTTCGCCAACGGCCTGGCCGCCGGTGGGGTTGTAGATGTTGGCATAGTCGTAATTGCCGGCGGGATCCGCTTGCCGGATGGCGGCCAATGCTTGGGATTCAGTCAGGCCCTCGGGCACCCGCAAGATTGCCACCGCAAGATTGAGCGCGCCCATTTGATCCTGGCGCACGATGCCGAAATTGAGTCTGCGGGCAGTGGCGAGGCTTTCCGGGGTGGGCGACACCGCCAGGATTTCATTCTGGACGATGGGATGACCCTGATCGTCCCGGCCGAGCGAAACCTGGTTCAGCGGCCGGCCGACCAGATCGCGGGCGATGCCCGTGGTGATCCCTTGCACCGTCTGTCCCAATCCGTTCGCGGCATTGTCGATTGGCGTGCTGGGCACGACCGCAGAAAGAGGCGTGGTGGTTCGGGGCGAAGTCACGACCGGCACATTGGGGAGGCCGCTCAGCCCTCCGGGTCCCAATCCGCCAAGACCTCGGCCTCCCAGCAACTGGGCATGCGCCTCGGCGCCCGTGGCAAGGAGCATCACGCCGATCAGGATGGATTTAACCACCGGTGCCATATTCGTCCCGCAAAGACGCGTATAGTAGCATGCTTCGAGCCTGAAGGCTGATTTGCAAGTCTGACGAAATTTTGTCCTCTCCCCTGGAAGAAACTCTTCTTTCCGTCGTTTCGTAAGAAATATGGCCAAAGTTGCCGACGATATTCGAGACCAGATGGTGCAGCTTCTGCCCAGATTGCGCCGCTTTGCGACAGGTCTCACCGGTTCGGCCGCCGATGGAGACGATCTGGTGCAGGATACGGTGGAACGGGCCTTGAAGAATCTGCATCAATGGGAGCCTGGAACGCGCCTGGATAGCTGGATGTTCCGTATCGCAAAGAACCGCTTTCTCGACATCCGGCGCAGCCACAAGCGCAGCGGCGTGGTGGCTATGGACGTCCCGGAAGATGCGCCTGCCATTCTCAGCGACGGCGCGCGGGGGGCGGAGGCGCACATGATGCTGCGCGGCGCTGCGCAAGCCCTGGATGCCCTGCCGCCGGAGCAGCGCGAAGCGCTGCTGCTGGTTGCGGTGGAAGGGTTCTCCTATCGGGACGCCGCCGATATTCTGGAAATCCCGATTGGAACATTGACCAGCCGGATTGCGCGTGCGCGCGACGCCTTGGCTCTTTGGGCACCGGAGGGCTGATGGAAACCGATCCGACACGCGAGACGCTGAGCGCTTTCATCGACGGAGAATTGCCGCCCAGAGAGATGGAGCGTATCGCCGCGCTTCTGGCCACACGGCCCGATCTGGATGCCTGGGTCCGGCAGCAGGAAACATTGCGGACCGACATCGGGAAGTCGCTTGCAGAGCTGACGGCGGCGCCGGCCCCCGAAAGGCTGGTGCGGATCGCCCAAACTGCGCCCATCTCCTGGCGCTGGCGCCTGGGCCAAGCCTGGCAAAGGCCGATGCTGAGAACCTGGATTCCGGCCGGCGCCACTTTGGCATTGGGTGTTCTGATTGGCATCGCCGTGGTGCCGCCGGGCGACATTGGCAGCCGCGGCGGGCAAGTGGTTGCGCAAGGTGCGTTGGCTTCGGCGTTGAACGGCAAGCTGGCGTCGGAGGCGGGTTCCGGTCCGCGCATCGGAATTACCTTCCGGGATCATGACGGGCATTATTGCCGGAGCTTCGATGCCGATGGGCAGGCCGGGTTTGCCTGTCGCGGCAGCAAAGGGTGGGAAATCGCGATGCTGGCAACACAGCCCAAAGCGGAGGCTTCGGGCCCCTACCGCATGGCGGGTTCGGAAATGCCGGACGTGATACGCGCAGCCATAGCCGCCCGGATTCAAGGGGAACCCTTTGATATGAAAGCAGAAAAATCCGCCCGCGATCAGGGCTGGCGATGACGGCAAAAAATCCTCCGAAGGCCGGGAAGAAATCTTCTTCCCCGCCGTTGATGGGCTGAAAGGGCCGGGATGCCGGACCTGACGGAACTCAAGGAGGATCTTTCCCATGAATACCAACAATCGCCGCCTTACCGCCGTGGTCGTTCTGTTGCTCGGCACACTGACATTCGCGTCGTCCGCATCGGCCCAGTTGCTGGGCGGCGGATTTGGCGGACGCGGCATGGCTGGCCCGATTGGGGCCGGTGGCGGGTTCGGTGGAATGGGCGGATTGGGCGGCGGCAATCTTGGCGGCATGGCGCATGGCGCGGGCGGCTTTGGCACCACGACGCCAAGCCTGCCCAATACCATGGGCACGGCCGGCGCGGCGCAGAGCCGGGCGAACAATGCGGTCATGTCCGGCGAGAGCGCCGGGCAGAACGCCATCAACCGGGCACCCGCGGCCGCTGTCTCGGGCAATGCCGGTGGAAATGCCAGCGCCTTGGGCATGACGGCGGGTGGTTCGGCCGGCGGCAGCTTCGACAGCGGCACGGCGACTGGTGCAGCCTCCGACGCTTATTCGCGCTCGACCGGCGCGGTCAACAACGCAGCCGGCCGTGCGGAAGCGGCGGGGAATAATGCGCTCAACGCCGCCAACAGCGCGGCCGCCGGTACCAATGTCAGTGCCGGTGGCAATGCGTCGGCCGGCGCCGGCACAAATCAATAATATCCGGCAATCAAAGTCTGAGCATGTCCTTGGCCCGCCGGAACAGCCGGCGCGGCCAAGGCATGCTTTCCATCATGTGATCGAGGCGCGATCCGTCATCATCCGGAAAATGAATAATCTTGATGACGATGCGTAATTTGCGGACATGTCCGAACTGACAATAATGCCCCGGCAACGAATTCGGGGATGTTCAGTGAAGATTGCATTGATTGCGTTGTCGGCGGCCGTGTCGCTTCTGTCCTTTCCGGCAGCGGCACAACAGACGGCGGATGTTCTGATCCGCCACGCCATGGTCGTGGATGTCGAGCATGCCCGCATCGTTCCCGACCAGGCCGTCGCCACGGCCGGCGACCGCATCGTCGCGGTGGGCAAGGATGCCGACATCGCCAAGGCATGGAGCGCGCGCCGCCAGGTCGAGGGCAAGGGGCGCTATCTGATCCCCGGCCTGTGGGACATGCATGTCCATTTCGGCGGCGGCCCCGAATTGATCGAAGAGAACAAGGCGCTTCTGCCGCTCTATGTCGCTTACGGCATCACCACCGTGCGCGATGCGTCCGGCGACTTGCCCTATGACGTGCTCAACTGGCGCCGCGAGATCGCGGACGGCAAGCTGTTCGGCCCGACCCTGTTCAGTTCCGGCCCGAAGATCGAAGGCATCAAGCCGGTGTGGAAGGGGACGCTGGAAACCGGATCCGAAGCGGATGTCGACAAGGCGATCGAAAAGCTCAGCGGGCTCAAGGTCGATTTCGTCAAGATCACCGACAGCACGCTGAAGCCGGACCTGTTCCTCTATGCGGTGGGCCGCGCCCGCGCCGCGGGGCTGCGCGCCTCGGGTCACATTCCGATGGCGGTCACGGTCGGCCAGGCGGTCGATGCCGGGATCAGCTCGATCGAGCATCTGGGTTATGCCTATAAGGCGGGCGTGAAGGATGAGGCACAGATCGCCGCCGACTTCGGCGCCGGGCGCATCACCCGCGCCGAGGCGCAAGCGCGCCTTGATGCCGGCTTCGACGAGCAAACCGCGATGGCGTCCTATCGCAAGCTGGCCGAGCGCAATGTGTTCGTCACCCCGACCTTGAACATCGAGCGCCTGCTCGCGTTCCTGGACAGCGACGATCATTCCAAGGATCCGTTCCTGGCCTATATCGGGCCCGGTCTGCGCAAGACTTATGAGTGGCGGATCGAACGCGCGGCGAAGGCGACACCGGAACAGATCGAACGGCGCCACAATGAATATCGCCAGACGGCCGCCGTGATTCCGTTGCTGCAGAAGGCGGGGGTCACGATCATGGCCGGCACCGATGCGGGCTTCCTCAATTCGTTCGACTATCCCGCGCTCGGCCTGCACCAGGAACTGGCGATGTATGTCGAGACCGGACTGACGCCCGCGCAGGCCTTGTCCGCTGCGACGCGCGCCGGCCCGGCATGGTTCGGCGTCTTGAATCGTTATGGTTCGATCGAGACCGGCAAACAGGCCGATCTGGTGTTGCTCGACCGAAACCCGCTGGAGGACATCCACGCGACCCAGGCAATCAATACCGTCATCATGCGCGGCATGGTCGAGGACCGGGCGGCGCTGGATCGCTTGCTGGCGGATGCGAAGGCGAAGGTCGCGCGCTGGAATGCCGAAGCGGCGAAGTGAATGGCATAAAAAACCCGCCCGTTTCCCAGGGGTCTGGAAACGGGCGGGGCGCTGACCCAATCGGATCGGCTTAGAACTCCTGCGTGTACGTGAACAGATAAGTGCGCCCCAACACCGTATAGAGAGAAGAGTTGGTGGCGCCTGCATTGATGCCCACCTGAGATGGCGGACGGTCGAACAGATTGTTCACAACCAGATTGAAGCGCGACTTGGTTTCCGGCAGCGAGTAACCCAGGGTGAGGTCGAAATAATTGGCCACGCCCTGTCCCGGCACGGTGGTCTTCGGATTGGTGACCACCGACGTATCCCGCATGCCGCCGATCATGCGCCAGCGCAGGCCGATGTCCGCACCGAAGTTATGATAGGTCATCCGCGTATTGGTCTGATACTTGGGGAATGGTCCAAGCGTGGCGGAGGTGGCGACGCTGCCGCCCGTGTTGGTCTGGCCCAGTTCCTGCCAGGGCGAACCCGCCAGGATCTGTTGCTTGAAGGTGTTGAGATAGTTGCCGACGATGTCAAAGCTCATGGTGCCGGCATCCGGACCCCAACCCGTGGCTTCGCCGATATCGGTCAGCCAGTTGGCTTCCAGGTCGATACCCGAGGTTTTATAGCCGCCCGTATTGGCAAAGGGCGTGCGCAGATTGACCATCTGGCCGTTGGCCGCGCTGCGAACGACGAACTGGCAGTAGAAGTTGGTCGCCGAATAGCTCGGGTTTGAGCCGTCGAGATTGTAGCACTTGTTGACGATGGAGTTGAGGTCGAGCTGCGCGATCGCATCGCGCAACCGGATATTGTAATAGTCCACCGAGATCGACGCATTCTGGAACCAGGGGCTGTCGATTTCCGGCTGATAGACCGTACCGAAGGTGATGGTATCGGCCTTTTCCGGACGAAGGTCGGTATTACCCGACGCGATCACAGGTATCTGGTTGTCGTTGGTCTGGTAGGTCGGCGCGATCGCGGCGGGCAGGCCCGTCGCCTGGCAAAGCGCCAAAAGCTGCGCATTGCCGCCCCGCAGGCGCACGTCGCACGGGTCGCCCGCGCCGCCTGCCTGGACCGTGCGATTGGCGAACACCGTCGAGGCGCCGGAGAACAACTCGTTCACCGACGGGGCGCGGATGGCGCGTTCATAGCCGCCACGCAGGCGGAAGCCCTGCATCACCGCCCAGTCGATGTCGCCCTTGTAGGTGTTGGTACCGCCCGACAGCACATAGTCGGAATAACGTGCGGCGATATCCAGGTTGATGCTTTGCGCGAAGGGGAGATCC
>Ga0207674_10008086_pt1 | contig 12193 bp, 10 predicted proteins | sample KBSCornC72_FD_184303 | JGI IMG/M metagenome (GOLD analysis project Ga0207674, IMG submission 184303) | Corn rhizosphere microbial communities from Kellogg Biological Station, Michigan, USA - KBS Corn C7-2 (SPAdes) (version 2) | ecosystem: Host-associated > Plants > Roots > Rhizosphere > Soil ... | reverse complement strand
TTCTTTCTCGCCACGAAACAGCGCGAGAATGCGATGCGAGGGCAGCTTGTGCAGCGGCTCGCTGAAGTCGAAATAGTCCTTGAACTTCTCGCCATCGTTTTGCTTGCCCGGGCGTACCGTGGCAGCGAGCAGACCGTTCGACCACATCTCCTCGCGCAAGGCCCCGATCAGGTCGGCATCTTCCGCGAAGCGCTCGACCAGAATGGCGCGCGCCCCCTCCAGCGCCGCGGCCACGTCCCCCACGTTTTTTTCGGCGCTGACGAAACCGGCCGCCACGAGCTGGGGCTCATCCTGCGGACACTTCAACAGACGTTCGGCCAGCGGCGCCAGGCCAGCCTCGCGGGCGAGCTCTGCCTTGGTCCTGCGCTTGGGCTTGAAGGGCAGATAGATGTCCTCCAGCCGGCCCTTGGTGTCGGCCGCGAGAATGGCCTGCTCCAGCGCCGTGTCGAGCTTGCCTTGCTCGCGGATCGAACCGAGAATAGTGGAGCGACGGTCCTCGAGCTCGCGCAGATAGGTCAGCCGCTCCTGCAGCAGGCGCAATTGGGCATCGTCCAGCCCGCCGGTGATTTCTTTCCGGTAACGCGCCACGAAGGGCACGGTGGCGCCGCCATCCAGCAGATCCACGGTCGCCTTGACCTGATGCTCCCCGACACCCAATTCCGTCGCCAGCTTTCGGCTGATGCCTGCTTCGCGGGCCCGTTCCACATTCACTTCCAACGTCACGTCCGCTCCGTTTCCAGTTTGAGTTCCGCCCAACCAACCAGCCGGTGGCGCGCGGGACGCCGCTTATGGACCAGGCTCGTTCGATTCCTCAAGGTGCACCCGACCACAAATTGTTTTGTGGAAGGTCGCCGCAACGATCGCGCCAGCCTGATCGGCATCGCGATGCAGCATGACGCAATCAGAGGACTCAGGGCGGGATCGGGCTCCACAGAATCTTTAATCGAACGTCGACAATTTCAGCCGTAACCGTTATGGCTTTTTACAATCTCTGAAATTGGAACCATGACGATTTAGTTCAACCAAGGCCTCGCTCGGCACACGAAACAATCAGCCATGCTGTTGATGATCGCATTCCTGGCCGGCATCTTCCTTTATCCGCGATTTAACGCCTGGGGCCTGTCGCTCACCACCCTTGTCCTGATTGCGGCGCTGACGTTTTGGCACGTCGCGCAGGGTACGCCCGCCCTCCAGGCTTTCTGGACGATCATCGTGCAAGCCGTCCTGCTTCAGGTCGGCTATTTCTCCGGACTGCTGATCACCTATGGGCGAAGCCGCCTGCGCGATAGCCCGATCGGGGCACCCGGCGGCCGGACCGATATCGTCGAACTCACCAATAGCGCGGATAAGCTCGGGTTGAAGCCGGGCCTCTCAGAGCAGCCCAAGGATAACTGGGCGGATAAATAGGCGGACACCGGGCCTTTGGAAGCGCCGGCTCTTGGCAACGCAGCCATCGCCTGAAAATCGGATCAATGCTGCTGGTTGAAGGTCCGCGCGCTAGACCGCAAGCCGCAATTTCAGCGGTGCATCCAGTTCTACAAAATCCTGCACGCGCATTGGACGGCCGATCAGGTAACCTTGCGCGAAATCCACGCCGGCCTGGGTCAGTTCCCGCAACTGCTCCGCAGTCTCCACGCCTTCGGCGGTGACCATGATGTCGAGTCCCCGCGCCAGCGCCAGCGTCGAGGCCACGATGGCGGCGCTTTCACGTTGGGTCACCATGCCCTGCACGAACGTCTTGTCGATCTTGATCTTGTCGAAGGGATAAAGCGTGAGATAGCGCGCTGATGAATAGCCCGTGCCAAAATCGTCAAGCACGATCGAAATTCCCAGATTACGCAACTGGCGCAGCGTTTCCAGATGGCCGGAATCATCGTCCAGCAACGCGGATTCCGTGATCTCCAATTCCAGCCGCTCTGCGCTCAATCCGGATTCGATCAACGTGCGAAGCACGAGCTCGAAAAGATTGCCGCGCTTGAACTGATGGGCCGACAGGTTGATGGCCACTTTCATATGGCGCGGCCAGGACGCCGCATCGCGGCAGCCCCGCTTTAGTACCCATTCGCCGAGTTGGGCGATCAGCCCGGTCTCCTCGGCCAGCGGAATGAACTGGTCGGGCGCTAGCAGGCCGCGCTCGGGGTGATTCCAGCGGACAAGGGCTTCGGCCCCGACAACGGTCTGGGACCTGGTATCGAAAATCGGCTGATAGTGAAGCTCGAACTCACCCCGCTTCAAGGCGAGATTCAATTCAGCTTCCAATAGCTTCTGATTTTCAATCGCCGTCATCATCTCCGCGTCGTAGACGCGAAAATCGTTCCGCCCTTCCGCCTTGACCGCATAGAGCGCCAGGTCCGCCTTCCTCATCAATTCCGAGCGATCCGTTCCCTGTTCGGGGCACAGCACAATTCCAATGCTGGCGCCGATCATGGCGACGCGTCCGTCGAGATGATAGGGCTTGGTCAGCGTAGCGATGAGGCGCCGTGCGAGCGCGGCGACCGGCTCGTGATCAGGCGAAGCGACTTTATGCAGGATGGCGAATTCATCACCGCCCAGCCTCGCAACCAAGCTTTCCGCGCCGACCTCCGCGGCCAGCCGTTGCGCCACTTGCTTGAGCACCAGATCGCCCGCCGCATGGCCGAGCGTGTCGTTGATGATCTTGAAACGATCCAGGTCGAGCAGCAAGACCGCCCAATGGACACCGTCTTCGACCTCTTGCGTGACGTTTTCCAGTTCGTTGATAAAGGTGGTGCGGTTCGGGATTTCGGTGAGAGAATCATGAGCCGCGAGAAAAGCGAGCCGGCTTTCGTTTTTCCGCTGCTCTGTTACGTCCTCGTGGGTGCTGAGCCAGCCTCCGTCGGACAGATAACGCCGCAGGACCAGGACGGACCGACCGTCCCCCAGTTCCATGACCTCATGCACCTTGGTCTTGATATTGACGAAGGGATCGGTCGGAGTAGCGAACTGCGTTCCCCGCTGCCGGCGGAATTCCCAAATCTGCTCGATCGTCACGCCAGGCTCAACCTGATCATTCGTCAACCCGTAAATCGCCGCATAGCGCGAATTGGCCACCACGAGGCGGCCATCGGCATTGAACATCGAAATGCCTTGCGGCAAATTATTGATCATCGTTTCGAAATATTCATTGAGCTGTTGCAGTTCGGTGGTCTGCCTAGCGAGTTGCTGTTCGGCCAGCTTGCGTTCGGTGATATCCTCGTGAGTGCTGAGACAGCCACCGTCGGACAGGAAGCGTCGTAAAATCGATATCACGCGGCCATCCGGCAGTTCGAGGACCTCGTGCTCTTTCGTGATGTCTTTGCGGCTGACATAGGTGCCCTTCTGGCGTCGAAGTCTCGCGATGTCGCGCACCGAAATGCCCGGCCGGACCTGATCCGGCGTCAGGCGATAGAGTTCCGCATAGCGCAGATTGGCAACGATCAGGCGGCCATTTCCGTCCCAGAGACAGAGGCCCTGTGACATGTTGTTGATGGCGGTCTCGAAATACTCATTGATGCGGCGGAGCTCGAGCGCCTGCTCGGCGAGTTGCTTCTCGGCTTGTTTTTGCTCGGTGATGTCTTCATGGGTGGCAACCCAGCCGCCGCTCGATATCGGGCGCCGCATGATGGAAATGATCCGTCCACCAATTTCCAGGATGGTATTCTCCGGCTCTCCGGGAACGCTATCGATGGGTTGGAAGAGGCCAGTTTGCCTTGCACCGTTCGCCATCAGCCAGCGTGTGAACTCGGAAAGCGTGGTTCCTTTCTGCGTCAGCACCGCCGGAAAACCGAAGATTTCCCGAGCCCTGTCGTTCATCAACAACAGGCGCTTATCGGAATCGAACATCACCAACCCCTGGGCAATCGAGTTGATGGCCGTGCGCAATTGGATTCTTGCCGCAGCCCGTCGACTCGCGGTGTACCCCAGCAATAACCCACCCGCAGCGATAATGATCAGAAGCGCCGAAGTTTCGAGTAGCTCGTGAGTCATCTGCCGCTTCCACGGCGCCAGGACATCCTCAGTCGAGCGTGCCACCGCGATAACGATGGGATATTGCTCGCTTCGCAGGTAGCTATTGAGCCTCAGCCCGCCATCGGTCGAAGATTCAATTTCGAGATTGCCCGCGGGAGCCGCTTGCAATGCCTTGGCGATATGGCTCCCGGACATATCCCGACCGATGTTCTTTTCAAGAAACGGCCGTCTGACAAGCAATCTATTCTCGGTCGACATCAGCAGAATGGCACCGCTTTTGCCGATATCGAACTGCTCGTAGAATTTCTGGAAGAAATCGAGGTCGAGAAGGGCTATCGCGACGCCGCCGAATTCACCGTTCGACCCATAGCCCCGCGAGACCGGGATGACCCAGCGCGAGAGTGGCTTCCAGAAAATCGGCGCACCGATGAACAGGGTTCCGACATTTCCTCCGTTATGACGTTGGAAGAAGGGCTGATCATCAAGGCCGATAGTCGGCTGCATCTGCCTTGAACTGGCCAGGATGAGGCCATGGCGATCGGAAACCAGGAAGCACAAGACCTGCGGCAGCTGGGCGACTTCGTCACGGAGCAGGCGATTAAGCTGCGCCAGACCCGAGGTCGATTGATATTCGACCGTGCCCAACCGCTCCACGATCTCGGTCAACATCGCCGCGGGCGCGCCGAGCGCCAGATTGGCATGCTGAGTGAGCGACATCGCCAGGTTGGATGTGTCGGTCTTGCCCGCCGCAAGAACGTTGGCGCGATGGGTCACGATCCTGTCGATCTGCAGGCCAAAGGTGACGGCGCTGACCACAAGCACAAAGATAGTGATCGCGGCGGCCACCGATAATTGCGGCAGGCCCGGTTTTTTATCTGTTATAGCCGAGGTCATCAATTGCTCGCGCCGTGTCCACCCTGGCGGCGAGCATTGACCTGTTGCTTTTTATTTAGGCCTAAGAGGCTTGGTTAGCTGCAATTTAATTAGCTGCCGGGCCTTTTAGTCTATCGCTCCAAAACGGCGCATTGTGCCCAGCCAGCGCCAGACCAGGCCATCTTCCGACCGTTTCGGGAATGGCCTCCCATCACGCGCCGATTATGATGCTGAATGCGCAGAGAGGCCGAACGGTGGTTTCGGCCGTCGTCTCACGCATGAAGGCGGATTATGCACGGGCCATAGCGAATTCCCGTACAACGATTTGCGCGCCGGCGCATGAGTACCGGGTCGCTACCGCCGGCAATAATGGACCAGCTTTGTCGCAACTACCAACGCTATCGCGCCGAGACGGTCCATATCACCACGTCGCGTGCCAGCGCGTCGAATGCTTGGGAAAATGCCGCGGCCGCTTGCGTCGTGCTGAGCTTCTCAATCGGAACGGACCGTTCAAAGATGCGGGCTGCCGTGAGGTGGCCCGCGCCATCGACCAGCTTGGCTGACAGCGCAACCCGGGCACCCGGCTGCGGCGTGGTGAAGATTTCGAACTGGCGCAAATCGATCAGCAGCCGCGCAGCGCTCTCGCTCAGGGCATCTCCCCGCAGCGGTGCATGGGCAATGTCGTAGTTCTCGAAGCTTTGCAGGAGCCGGCTCTGCACCAGCGTCGGCAGCGCATCGCTCCACTGCGCATTGGTGAAATCCTCGTGCGCCTCCTCGTCGTTGGCAAACAGGAAGCGCTGGGTCTGTAATCGCGCGGTCGCGGTAGGCTCGGTGATCACCAGGCCCGGCGCCAATGGCGGGCGGGGCGCCGCAAAATCGCTGGCCGGTTTCAAATCATAATTGATCTTGCGCGGTGGCGTTGTGGCGCCCGTCATCCGCTCCAGTCCGGCGATGATACCGTCCAGCTTCGGGGTGTTACGCGCCAGACCCTCGCTGAAGGTACTGAGGTTGCTGATCGCATCATGCAGGGGCGCGGCATTCTCCGACAACACGTTATCGACCCTGCGCAGCGCATCACGCGCGGCCTGGGTCATGCTCTGGCCGGCGGCCTGCTCGGCGACGAGCGGGCCCGAAGGGGCCGGGGCGGATGTATTGTCCCCGCCCTCCAGTGCGACGACTGGCACGCCGGTCAGCCCCTGGAAATCCAATCCAACCCGGGTGTTGGAGTGCACGGGCGTGGCCTCGGCGACCGCAATCGTGGCATGAACCTCCCGTGGACGATCAGCCACGAGCTCGAGCGAGGTGACCTCGCCCACCCGGATGCCGTTGAACAGTACCGCCGCCCCTACCAGAAGCCCTGGCACGGGCCCGCTGAACACCACCGAATAGGTCGCGCGCTTTCCGATGCCGCCGGCATTGTTCAGCCAGTAGACAAAGCCGAACACGGCAACGATCGCGGCCAGCACAAAGGCTCCAACTATGACAAACGGTGCCCGGGTCTCCATCGATCTTCCTTTCAGATTCCAAGGTGCAGCATCTCGGCACGGGTGCCGTGGAAATAGGCTTTTACCCAGGGATGGGTTGATGCCAGCACGTCCGTCAGCGGACCGATTGCGGCGATCCTGCCATCGGCAAGCGCGGCCACACGATCGCAGACCGCCGCCAGCGAATGCAGATCATGGGTGATCATGAAGACGGTAAAGCCAAGCGTCCGCTGCAAGGTGCGGATCAGCGCATCGAATTCACCGGCGGCGATCGGATCGAGGCCCGACGTCGGCTCGTCAAGAAACAATAACGCGGGATCTAGTGCCAAAGCCCGCGCGAGCGCTACGCGCTTGGTCATGCCGCCCGATAATTCGGAGGGAAATTTGTCACCATCATCGATGCTCAACCCGACCATTTCGAGCTTGGCATTGGCGATCTCATCAAGCAGGTCGGGTGAAAGATGGGCGGCCTCACGAAGTGGAAATTGCACGTTCTGCCGGGCGTTGAGCGCCGAGAAAAGAGCCCCCTGCTGAAACAGGACGCCGCGACGCACGATTTCCTCGTTGTCGCTCGCAGGAAAAGTGATCTCGCCGCTTTGCTTCGGTAACAGAGCGATCAGCGTCCTCAGCAGCACCGATTTGCCACCGCCGGAGGCGCCGACCAGACCCAAAATTTCGCCTTTGCGGATATCGAGCGAGAGATGGTCCAGAACGATGCGGTCGCCGAAACCGACGACGAGATCCTTGACATGAACGGCAATGACTTCCGCATCCATGACTACATCCCGATCGATGCGAAGAAGACCGCAAACAACCCGTCGAGTACGATCACCAGGAAAATCGACTTCACCACGGAGGCGGTCGTCATCCGTCCCAGCGATTCGGCCGACCCCTTGACCTTGAATCCCTCGCAGGCTGCGACCAGCCCGATCACCAGTGCCATGAATGGAGCCTTGAGAAGGCCGACCTCGAAATGCGTGACAGAGACCGCCTCACGCAGCCGCGCCACGAAGATCGCCGGGCTCATGCCCCCATAGAGCCAGGCGATGAACCCGCCCCCATAAAGCGCCGCCATCGAGCCCAGAAACGCGAGGATCGGCAGCGCAATGATGAGCGCCAATAGTCTGGGCAGGATCAGCACGGAAATGGGATCGAGCCCCATGGTCCGAAGCGCATCGATCTCCTCGCGCATTTTCATGGAGCCGAGTTCGGCCGTGTAGGCGCTTCCCGACCGCCCGGCGACCATGATCGCCACGATCAGGACGCCGATCTCGCGAAGCACCAGGATGCCGACCATGTCGACCACGTAGGACTCGGCGCCGAATTTGCGAAAATGGAAGATACCCTGTTGGGCGATGATGGCGCCGATCAGGAAAGTGATGAGCGCCATGATCGGGATCGCCTGCCAGCCGACGCGGCCGAGCTGATAGACAGTCGATGTCAGGCGGAACGAAGCCGGGTGACGCAGCACACCTAAAAACGCGGTCCCCACCGCTCCCAGCATGTTCAGAAACGCAAGACTGTCGGCGGCAAAACCACGCGCGGTCTTGATCGCCACGTCCATCAAGGCGAATGGCCTCGGATTCTCCGCCGGCTTGCGGCGGTTCAATCCACGAACCTCCGCAAGCAACCCGGCATAATCCGCCGAGGCACCGAGAAAATCGGCTTCGCCCGATGGGCTACCATGCTGTCGCGCCAGTTTCTCAAACAGCCACGCGCCGACCGTATCGAGCGCGGTGACGCCGGAAACATCGATCGCGCCCGGCCGCCCGTGGGACACGCTCTGGCACAACCGTTCCAGGCGCTCGACATTGCCAAGCGTCCAGGCCCCGCCCGCTTGCAGCGAACACGGCCCGTCATCAATCGCGATCAGGCTGGGAAGATCGATCAAACCGCGGCTCCAATCCATCAAAGCCAGCTCTTATTAGATCGACACGCCGCGCCTTTGTTTGACCCAGCGCAAAGCTCGCGCCGGGGTATCGACAGGCCGCGTCGGCCGATGCTAAGGGAACGGCTGGAACCCGTGGCAGCCATGTCTCGCACTCAAAAATATCTGCCGATCCTGCTGCTGGCGCTCATGGTGCAGATTTTTGCGCCGGTCGCAGCTTGCTGGTCGGCGGCGACGGCGGCTGCCGATCCGCTCCAATCCGCATCGATCTGCCACAGCGCCCCCGATGGAAGCTCCGGGCAGGATAACCAGGGCGGAGGCAACTCCACTCACGCGCTTTGCACGATCTGCTGCGTGGCGCAGGCGACCGGCTCCATCGACACGCCGCCGCAGATTGTGCTTTCCATTCCTGCACAGCAGGTCACACAGGTCGTCTGGATTTCCGCGACGCAGGACCATTCGCGGGCGCGATCCGGCTCCAACGCCCAAGCCCGCGCTCCGCCATTGTCGATATGAGCCACCGGCCCTTCCGGGCCACGTGATCATCATTATCGTCTTTGCGGAGAACCAGAATGTCGTTCGGTCTTTCGCGCGCAGGTCTTGCGGGACCCGGCGTCGTACTTGTTGTCTTACTTTCGTCTCACACCGGCCTTGCTCACGAAATCGTCGGAAACCGGTTTTTCCCGGCCACGCTTGGGGTGGATGACCCCGGCGTCAATGATGAGCTGGCGCTTCCAACGGTGGACAGCTTCAACACCGGCGACATGCCGCCGTTCCGGCAGCGCGACATTTCCGGCGAGTTCGCCAAGCGGATCACCGAAGATTTCGCAGTGTCGTTCGGGACCAGCTACACTTTTCTCGGTTCGGTCGATCGAACGGTGCCCGGCGCCAATGGATTTCAGAATCTGGAAACCGGCTTCAAGTACCGGCTGTTCAAAAATCCCGAACATGAATTCGTGATGTCCGTCGGTGTGAACATCGAATGGGGAGGCACCGGCTCGGCCTCGGTCGGCGCCGAACCCTTCAACGTCTACACGCCAACGCTCTATTTCGGCAAAGGCATGGGCGATCTGCCGGAGACAATGTCCTGGCTGCGGCCGGTCGCCATCACTGGCCAGGTCGGCTACGCCATTCCCGGCCGGAGCGCCACGACCACTCTTGGCATCGATCCGGACACCGCTACTCTGGTGGCCGATACCGAATTCAATCCGCGCGTCCTGAACTGGGGTGGCACGATCCAGTACAGCATGCCCTATCTGAAATCGGCGGTGATCGATCTCGGGCTTCCGGATTTCATCGATCATCTGGTCCCACTGGTCGAGGCCAATTTGCAGACGCCGGTTTCCAACACCCTGACGTCGGGAACGAGGACCACCGGTACTATCAATCCCGGCGTGATCTGGGTCACCAACAAGTTCCAGCTCGGGGTGGAGGCACTGATCCCGATCAACCGGGAAAGCGGCGGCAATGTCGGCATGATCGCGCAACTGCATCTCTATCTTGATGACATCGACCCCCGCGGGATTGGCAAGCCGCTGTTCGGCGGCACGTCCCAACCCTCAAGCCCCTTCCCGAGGTAATCCCATGCAACGATCAACGCTTGCTGCCACCATCGTTCTCCTGCTCGCTTTCGCAACCGGCTCGGCCCAAGCCCATGCCCTGCTGGACCATGCCGAACCGCGGGTCGGCAACAAGGTCGCCCAATTGCCGGCCGAGGTGAGCTTGTGGTTCACCCAGAATATCGAACCCGCCTTCAGCAGCATCACCGTTACCAACGCCGCCGGCGAACGCGTCGACACCGGAAAAACCCGAGTCAGTGGCAGCCAGATGTCGATTTCGCTACGGGCGGGCGGCGCCGGCAGCTATCGCGTGAACTGGCGCGTACTGTCGGTGGACAGCCACAAATCGGAGGGCAATTTCGGCTTCCAGGTGGGGCCGTAATGCCCTCGCGCGACTGATCTCAGGAGGCGAGAGGTGCGATGTTCGGATTTTTAACCGGCGTCGACGATCTGATCGCGCTCGCGCGCGGTCTCCACTTCGCTGCCTGTGTCACGTTGACCGGCGCGCTGATTTTCCGGGAGCTGATTGCGGGGCCGGTCCTGGATCACCTACCCGAGGCGCGCGCGCTGTCCGGCCGCCAGGCACGCAGCCTTTCATGGACCGGCCTTTCCATCGCGCTGATCAGCGGCGGGGCGTGGCTATGGCTGCTCGCGATGTCGGTCAGCGACCAGGGCTTCCGTGAAGTCGCAGGCTCGGGCGCATTGCGCGAAGTGCTGCAATCAACACAATTCGGTGTTGTCCTGCAAATCCGCACCGCGCTCGCTTTGCTGCTCGCGGCGTGTCTCTATTTCGAGATGTCGATGATCGCGCGCCGGCTCGCGTTGGTGCTGGCGATCCTGCTGATGATTTCCCTTGCCTGGACCGGACATGCCGGATCGTCGCCCGGCCATCTGCATCTTGGAAGTGACGTGGCGCATCTTGCCGCGGCCTCCGCATGGCTCGGTGGCCTCTTGCCGCTGGCGCTCTTGCTTGCATCGCTCTCGCGCCACGCCGACTGGAAGGCTGCTGCGATCCGGATCGTGCGCCGATTCTCGACGCTCGGCATGGTCAGCGTCGCCGTGCTGATTTTGTCGGGCGCTATCCATGCGTGGATATTGGTCGGCTCGTTTCGCGCACTGACGGAAACCGATTATGGCGAGGTCCTGATATTGAAGCTCATCGCCTTTGCCGTAATGCTCGCGCTTGCCGCCTGCAACCGGCTGATCCTGACGCCGCGTCTGGTCTCTCCGTCCGGGAAGGCGGCACGCGCGCTTCTTCGCAATACGCTGATCGAGGCAGTGCTCGGCCTTGTGATCCTGCTGCTGGTGGGGCTACTCGGCACGCTGCATCCGGCGGTGCATTTTTTGATCTAGAGGCTCCTGAAAAGCTCGCGCATTGTCATTTCCCGGCGCGGGCGATCGCAACGGCCAATTTTACGTAGCCGACCGACCGAGGACGCCTTTGATCCACTTCGCCGTCTCCTTGAGCGCGGGCAGATCGATGCCGGTGTCACAGCCCTGGCCTTCCAGGAGATAAACCACATGCTCGGTGGCGACATTGCCGGTCGCCCCCTTGGCGAACGGGCAACCGCCGAGACCGCCGACCGCCGCATCGAAGGTGCGGAGCCCGAACTGGTAGGACGCATAGATGTTGGCGACCGCCATGCCGTAAGTGTCGTGATAATGGCCAGCCAGCGCCTCGGCCGGCACCTTGCGCGCCACCGCCTCCAGCATCCGCAGCACCGAGGCCGGCGTACCCACCCCAATCGTATCGCCGAGCGAGATTTCGTAGCAGCCGATGTCCTTCAGTTGGGCGGCGACACTGGCCACGCTTTGCGGAGCCACCGGTCCGTCATAGGGGCAAGCGACCACGCAGGAGACGTAGCCGCGGACTTTCACACCGGCCTTCTTCGCCCCCGCCAGAACGGGCATAAAACGCTCGATCGATTCCGCAATCGAGCAGTTGATGTTCTTCTGGGAGAAGCCCTCGGAAGCCGAGGCAAAGACCGCCACTTCACGCGCGCCCGCCGCCAGCGCTGCTTCAAACCCCTTCAGATTGGGTGTCAGCACCGGATAATGGATGCCGCTGCTCCAGTCGAGCCCACGCACCACTTCGGCATGGTCGGCCATCTGCGGCACCCATTTCGGCGAGACGAATGCGGTCGCCTCGATGTCCCGCAGCCCCGTGGCGGCAAGCCGCCGGATCAGTTCGAGCTTGGCGGCCGTCGGAATGACCTGCTTTTCGTTTTGCAGCCCGTCGCGCGGGCCGACCTCGACAATACGAACCCTGCTCATGTCACGCTATCCTCGAATTCGACGAGTTCAGCCCCCTCACTGACCTGATCTCCGGCCGCCACGTGAAATCGCACCACCTGGCCCGTGCGCGGCGCGACGATCGTGTGCTCCATCTTCATGGCTTCCAGCACCAGAAGCGGCTTCCCTTT
>Ga0207674_10008079_pt1 | contig 12199 bp, 15 predicted proteins | sample KBSCornC72_FD_184303 | JGI IMG/M metagenome (GOLD analysis project Ga0207674, IMG submission 184303) | Corn rhizosphere microbial communities from Kellogg Biological Station, Michigan, USA - KBS Corn C7-2 (SPAdes) (version 2) | ecosystem: Host-associated > Plants > Roots > Rhizosphere > Soil ... | reverse complement strand
CGGAATGAGATGAGTGTCGGCCAGAGGCTGTTCTGGATCGCGGCGATCGCGATCGGAGCGGCGTTCTCGGCGGGCATGTATCTCGCCGGGCTCGAAAGCCTCGCCAGGCTGCTCCAGAGCTAGCCGAGACCGACGCCCAAATCAGCCCGACAGCCACTCCGGCGTGAGATTCGCCGGGGAAGGAGCAGTCATGCGCAAACAAATGATTGAAAACGCCGCCTATGAACTCGCCACCCAGGTGCGCGAGGTCGAAGACATCATCGACTCCGCGCTCGGCGAAATCGCCGAACTCCAATCCCGCCTGGTCCGCGCGGTGGGAGTGACGGGAATCGCCCATGTCCGCATCCAGTCCGCGTTCGACCGGCTGTCCGCGACCACCACCAGCCTGGTTAGCGCCCGCGGCAACATCGGCAGCTGTCACGTTGCGTTGGCAGACGCGAAGGAGTTCGTGCCGGGGCTGCGCACCGTTTCGTGGGGCGATGGGGACGATTGCCCCAAGACCGCGAAGACCGATCTTCGGATCGTCGCATAACCCGAGGGTTTTGACCGGGCCGCAGCAATGTGGTCCGGTCGCAGCCTGCCATGTTCATGCACAAATATATCTTCTGGGCGCTTCTGCTGCTGACTTGCGGCTATGCACTGTGGCGCGGCCGCAAATATGAGCAGCTGTCGGCGATCGTGTGCATTGCCGCGAGCATCGTCTCGGTCGTCGCGCGCGCCGGCGCGGACGATCATTATTACGGCGTGCAGAGCAGCGACCTCGTGATCGACACGGTTGTCCTGCTCGCGTTCGTCGCGATCGCGCTTCGGTCGGACCGCTTCTGGCCCCTGTGGGCCGCCGGGCTGCAGCTGACGATCAGCATGTCCCACCTGCTGAAGGCGATCCAGCCAAGCCTGCTGCCGATTGCGTATGCCGCCGCCGAGCGCTTCTGGAGCTATCCGACGCTGATCATCATCGCCGTCGGTGCCTGGCGACAGCACCGGCGCTATCTCGATAGCCGAAGACCGGCCGCTCCCGTCTGATCCGAGGTTGCACAGGAGCCGCCGCGTGCCCATTGGGGCGGCATGTCACGTCGCAAGAAATCGCATCAGAGCCACGGCAGCGCGCAGAGGCCGCGCCTATGGGGGAGGCATGCCGTCGCGGCGGCGCTCGACAATCCGAACCGGAAGGTTCTGCGCGCGTGGGCAACGCGCGAGGCGTCCGCCTATATGCAATTCCCGCAGGAGGTTGCGATCACCCTCGCTGAAGCGCCGGATCTGGGGCGGCTCGTCCCTCACGATGCGCCGCACCAGGGCGTCGTGATCGAGGTCGAGCCGCTCGAGGACGCGTGGCTCGACGAGCTGATCGGAACCCCGGATGAACGCGCCGTGCTGCTCGTGCTCGACCAGGTGACCGACCCGCACAACGTCGGCGCAATCCTGCGCTCCGCCGCGGCGTTCGGGGCGATCGGGATCGTCACCCAGGACCGCCATTCGCCGCCCGAAAGCGGCGTCGTCGCCAAGGCCGCGTCGGGCGCGCTCGAGCGGCTGCCGTGGGCGCGAGTCGTCAATCTCGCGCGAGCGCTCGAGGAGATCGGCGAGGCTGGCTTCTGGCGTATCGGCCTTGCCGGCGACGCCGACACCGATTTGCGCGAGGCGCTCGGCTCGCCGCGGATCGCGCTCGTGCTGGGTGCCGAGGGCGCCGGGCTCAGGCCCAACACCCGCGAGCATTGCGATGCCCTCGCCCGGCTTCCGATCAGCGATGCGGTCGAAAGCCTCAATGTCTCCAATGCGGCCGCGGTCGCACTTTATGCCGCGAGCGTCGCCTGATGGTTCGCACGACGAACAGCATCCGCGAGCATGTCGAGGCGCTCGCCAGCCGCGAGCCAGCCTTCGCGCGCGTGGTCGAGCGCCACGGGATCCCCGATCCGCGCAACAGCGAGCCTGGTGCGCAGACGTTGCTGAGGACCATCGTCGGCCAGCAGGTCAGCGTCGCCGCCGCGCGCTCGATGTGGGCCAAGCTGGAGGCGGCGTTCGGCTCCCCGCCCGATCTCCATTTGCTCCTCGCCGCGAGCGACGAGAAGCTTCGTGCTGCCGGGATGTCGCGCCAGAAATCGGGCTATATCCGCAGCCTCGCCGAGCTGGTCATCTCGGGCGAGCTCGACCTCGACAATCTGCCCGCGGACGATGAGGAGGCGATCGCGCTGCTGACCAAAATCAAGGGCATCGGGCGCTGGTCGGCGGAAATTTATCTGCTGTTCGCCGAAGGCCGCGCCGACGTCTTTCCCGCGGGCGATCTCGCGGTGATGATCGAGCTGGGCCGGCTCATGGGTCTCGACGACAAGCCGAGCGAAAAACAGCTGCGCGAGCTGGCCGAACCGTGGCGGCCGTATCGCGGCGCGGCGGCGATCCTCGCCTGGCACAGCTACAATTCGGCGGTGCTTTGAAAAATTGACTTGAATCCGCTTGAGCCGGGCGCGCCGCCGCGCGAATGTGCTCCGTCCCAGGGGAGGGCACAATGAAACGTGTCGACGTTTATTTCCTTCTGCTTGCCACCGTCCTGCTGATCTGCGGCGCACTGCTCGGCATCGTGATGGGTGCGCGCGAAGACTTCCAGCTGGTCCCGGTCCATGCCCATCTCAATCTCGCCGGCTGGGCTTCGCTGGCATTGTTCGGGCTGACTTACCGCGCCTATCCCGAGCTCATCGCGACGCGCCTCGCGCGATACCATTTCATCGTGTCGGCGACCGGCTCTGTGCTGCTTGCGATCGGCATCGGACTTGCGGTGCTCCGGCAGCAGCCGGGCCTCGCCATCTTCGCGTCCATCGTGTGGCTGCTTGGGGTGCTGATGTTCCTTGCGCAGCTGCTTCGGCTGGTCGGCGGGAGGAACGCGGCGCCGGCGGTCGCGCCCGCGGAATAATTACTGGCGGATACCGGCCGGGAGCAGCCGTCCGGCGATTCCGCGGAAGATTCGCGGGCCGAGGTCGATACGGAACGGCGCCATCTTCTCACCCTTGGTGTCGCGGCCGAGCAGATAGCTGGCCGACGTCTGGCCCTTGCCGCCGCTCCAGCCGTAGAGCGCGTTGAAGGCGATCAGCGGCACGAATACCTGGCGGTCCGCCATCTCATAGGCGTGCACCCGGTCGCTCGGAACCGTCACCTGGGTGCGCAGCGCAACCCGATTGAGCGGCGGGATCACGGCGATGCGCTCGCCCTGCCCCACCGGGTTGGCGAAGAAGCGGCCGATCTCCTCGTCCTGCGCCGGCCCGGCGTTGAACAGCGACCCCTCGATGAGGACCGCGCGCGCAGGGGCACTGCCCGAGTTGAACAGCTCGACCTCGAAATCGACCGTCACCTTGTCCTTATCCAGCACGCAGCGGAGCGGGTGGAAGCCGATGTCGATCCAGGGCCGGAGCCGGGTCGAAACGAGCCCCGGAATCGACGGAGCGGGCGCGGGCGCTTTGGACTCTGGAGCCGGCGGCGGCGGAGCGCTGCGCGGTGCGGGCCCCGTGGCGGGACCGGGCGCTGGGGCGGGAGCGGGCGCGATGAAGGCATCGATTTTCGGCCCTCCGGCGAACGCCTCGCGTCCCCGATTGCGCCAGAACAGGAACGCCCCGCCGCCGCCGAGCGCGAGCGCCGCCAACAGCCACGGCAGAATGGGAAGCTTGTGCTCCGGCGCGAGGGTTCCCGCCGATTCGGGCTCGGGTGCGAAGGTCGGCGCCGTCGCCGGCGCGGCGGCACTGGCTTGATCGCTGTCCTGACCCAACTTCGGTAGCGCCGCGGTTACCGACGATGCCGCGGACGATTGCCGCAGCGGCTGCGTGGTGCGCTCCGGCCGTGGCTGGGGCTCGGGAGTGGCGGCGGCAGATACAGTCTCGCCGCTGCTGCCACGGTCGGTCAGGCGGACTCGAGGCGGCTGGGTTCGGTTCGCTGGAGTCGAGACCGCCCTGGCCACGTCGGCGGTGGTCGGCTGCGCCTGGGCCTGCGGCTGGCGCTTCTGCGGGGCAGGTGTGGTCGTCGGCTGATCGGCCGCCCGGGTGACCGTACCCTTGAGGCTGAAGTCCTGCAGCGCGCGCGGCCCGACAGCATCGGTTGCGGGCGTGTTGCTGACCGGCGGCGGCGCTTCCTGGGCAAGCGCCGCCCACGGGGCGAGCGCGAGCGCCCCAGCCGCCAATAGCCTCCCCAAGCGTGAAACCGCCCTCATCTGCTCCCGATTCTCAGCCTAGCCGCGCCCATTTTCCCGCGCCGCGGCAGGCACATGCCCGCCGTTCGCGCCTGTTTCAAGCACAGTGTCGATGAACCGCGTCGAAACCCCGGATTAACGCGCGTCGACGAGCACCAGCTCGGCGTCCTGCTCGGCATGGATGGCGATCCGCTCCTCGCCGGTGATCGCCACGCCATCGCGCGGACCAGCCTCGACTCCGTTCACTCGCACGCGCCCGCTCGGAACGAGATACAGGTGCCGATCCGGCGATGCGTCGATCTCGAGCGATTCCCCGGCCTTCACGGTTGCTCCGAGCACGCGGGCGTCGGCGTTGATGGTCAGCGACCCGTCGTCGCCGTCGCCGCTCGCCAGCAGCTGGAAGGCGCCCTCGCGCGAATCCTTTGGAAAAGGCATCGCGCCCCAGCTCGGCTCCGCCGATGGCCGGTCGGTCTCGATCCAGATCTGGAACAAGGTCGTCTGCTCGTCCTCGAGATTGTATTCGGCGTGCGTGACGCCCGTTCCGGCGCTCATCACCTGCACGTCGCCGGCAGCGGTGCGGCCCTTGTTGCCGATCGAATCCTGATGGGTGATCGCGCCGGTGCGGACGTACGTCACGATCTCCATGTCGCGGTGCGGGTGCGGCGGGAAGCCGCTCTTCGCGGCGATCTTATCGTCGTTCCAGACACGGATACGGCCCCAACCCATGCGGTCGGGGTCGTAGTAATTGGCGAAGGAAAAATGATGGCGGGCGTCGAGCCAGCCGTGGTCGGCGTGGCCGAGCGAGCTGAATTTTCGAATGTCGATCATGACCCTGATTTGGCCCCTGCCAGGACGGCATCAAGTGTCATCGCTGTGCCTAGAATTTCATCGTCACACCGACCGAAGCTTTCTTCGATCGCCGCGGCGCGGCGTTGGAGCGCGGGTCGATCGCAAGGCGCGAATTGGACCGATGGATGTTGAAGAAGCCGAGCCCGAAGGTCGCGTTCTGCGACAAGGGCACGCCGGCGATGATTCCGCTCATCCGGCGCGGGATATGATCGGGCGCAGTATAATCGATCACGGGCAGGCGGATGCCGCGGCTGGCGCGGAACGGACGCTCGTCGGCAAAGCTCGTCGTAGAGAAATCCGGCGGGCGCGCGGCTGGATTGGCAAGCACCAATGCGGATGCAAGCAATGGCAGCATCTCGTCCCAGCCTTTCCGCATCTTGAAGCCCGGTAGCCACGGCGAAGTTCCATTCGGTATCAATCCGAAACAGGTTGCTCGGGAGATTGCGCGGTCTCACCGAATGCTCACAAGTCGCTCATGACCTCATCAGCGCGCTGAAGCAGGATTGCGCCGCAACAGACCCGGAGAAGAATCGTGGTGAGATTTGACGGCGAGCGGACCCCTGCGTTCAAGCTGACCCTGGCGATCATCGTCGGCCTCGTTCTGACGGTTCCGCTCTTCTCGGTCTGGCTGCTGGTCTACGACCGGAGGACGCAGTCCGAGGAAGCGACGACGTCGATCAGCGCGGGCTGGGGCGGACCGCAGGCGATCGCCGGTCCGGTGCTGGTGATCCCCTATCGCGCGACGGCGACCGAGACGGTCGTGCAGAACGGTCAGAGCGTCACGCGCAGCAACGAGGTGATGCGCGAGCTGACCCTCGCTCCGGAAATCGCGCAGCTGTCGACCGATGTCCGGCCGCAAGTGCGCAAGCGGACGATCTACGAGGCCGTGGTCTACGATGCGGCGGTGGGCGGGAAGGCCCGCTTCGTGCTTCCGCCGGACCTCGCTCGAACAGGAGTCGATCCGGCGCGTATGGACATGAGCAGGGCCGAGCTCCGCTTCGGAGTCAGCGATCCGCGCGGGCTCGGAGCCAATCCGCGCGTGCTGGTCGATGGACGTCCGCTGCGGCTGCAGCCCGGAGGCGGAAGCAGCGGCGGGCGCGGGTTCTTCGGCTGGGTCGATGCGAGCCAGCTCATCGCGCGGCCGATCACCGTCGACTTCGCATTCAAGTTGAAGGGCAATGCGGCGATGAGTCTGGCGCCGCAGGCGGGGGAGACCAGCTGGACGGTGCGGTCGTCCTGGCCGAGCCCGAGCTTCGGCGGCGATTTCCTGCCGTCGAGCCCGCCGTCGGTCACCGACAGGGGTTTCCTCGCCGAATATCGCATCGGGAACTTGGCGCTCGGCCGGTCGCTGGTCAGTACCGGTGACGCTGGCTCGTCGAGCATTGTCGACCGGGTGCCGCCGCCCTCACGCGTGGCGGACACGACCACGCCGGTCACCGGCGATGCGGGGCCCGTGCAGACGGCGCAGATCAGCCTGATCCAGCCCGTAGATCCCTATTCGCAGGTCAACCGCGCGACCAAGTACGGCTTCCTGTTCATCGGCTTCACCTTCCTCGCGCTGCTGATGTTCGACGTCATCGGCGGGGTGCGCGTGTCGGCGGTCGAATATCTGCTGATGGGCGCGGCGCTGATCCTGTTCTTCGTGCTGCTGCTGGCCTTCGCCGAAGTGATCGGTTTCGCACTGGCTTACATCGTCGCCTCGGCCGCCATCGCCGGGCTCAACACGGCCTATTCGGCCGCGGTGTTGAGCAGCTGGCGCCGAGCGGCGCTGATCGGCGGGCTGCTCGTCGGACTCTATGCCGTGCTCTACGTCCTGCTCAGCCTCGAAGCCTATTCGCTGCTGATCGGCGCGCTGCTGCTGTTCGTCGCGCTGGCGGGCGTGATGTACGCGACGCGGCGGATCGACTGGGGCGCGGGGAGGTCCGTGTCGGCGGCGTGACGCTGTCACACTTTGCCGCTAGGCCGCTCCACATGAACGAGCGACCGTCGCCGCCGAAGCGTATCTTCCCAAGCTCAGAGGTCGACGCGAAGTCGGCCGAGCACGTCCCGTCGATCCCGCAGACCGAGAGCCGGGCGTACCGCCTCGCGTATCAGGACAATGAGTTCCTTCTGCGCGACGACCTCCGCCCGGTCCGCTTTCAACTGGAGCTGCTCAAGCCCGAGCTGCTGCTCAATGAAGCGAACATCGACTCGACCTTCGTGTTCTACGGCTCGGCACGGATCCCGGCGCCCGACATGGCCGACGCGCTGATCGCTGCGGCAACGAATTCAAAGCAGGAGGCGATCGCCGAACGCCTGAAAGCCAAGTCGCGCTATTACGAAGTGGCGCGCGCGCTGGCGCGTCACGCCAGCCGGTGCCCCCTCGACGATGAGGGAAAGCGGCAGTTCGTCGTCTGCTCGGGCGGCGGGCCGTCGATCATGGAGGCCGCCAACCGCGGCGCATGGGAGGAAGGGCAGGAATCGATCGGGCTCAACATCGTGCTTCCGCACGAGCAGCTTCCGAACCGCTACGTCACGCCGAACCTCAGCTTTCAGTTCCACTACTTCGCGCTGAGGAAAATGCATTTCCTGCTGCGCGCGCGTGCGGTCGCGGTCTTCCCCGGCGGGTACGGCACCTTCGACGAGTTGTTCGAGCTTCTGACCCTGGTCCAGACCGGCAAGGTTCGGCCGCTCCCGATCCTGCTGTTTGGCCGCGATTACTGGGATCGCGTCGTCAATTTCGATGCGATGGTCGAGGAAGGCGTGATCGCGCCCAACGACGTCGACCTGATCCACTGGAGCGAGGAGGCCGACGAAGCCTGGGACTTCGTTACGCGCTTCTACGCCGAACATCCGGCGCCCCCGCGCGAGGAGCGCGGCCGGCCGGAGTAGGCGTATCCCTGCTGTCAGTGCGTCGGCGCCGCGGGTCCGCCGACGTTCTTCGGATTCTTCTCGGCCGCCTCGGTGTTCACCACCGGCTCCTTCTCCGCCTTCTGCGGACCATTGTTCGGGCCGGCTCCGGGCGCGGTTCCAGCCGCAGCCGGCGCGGCTTCGGCCGGCGCCTTCGGCAGCGGCAGCGGCGAATCGCTATGCTGGTTTAGGAAGGCGATGACGTCGGCACGGTCCTGCGGATTGCTGAGGCCGGCGAAGGTCATCTTGGTGCCAGGCGCGAAGGTGCGCGGGCTGGTCAGCCACTTGCTGAGATTGTCCCAGTTCCACGTGCCGCCGACCTTCTTCAGCGCATCGGAGAAGGGGAAGCCAGCCTTGCCCTGGGCGATCGGCTCACCGATCACGCCCCACAGGTCCGGTCCCACCATATTCGGGCCGCCCTTGGCCGCGGTGTGACAGGCCATGCACTTGTTGAAGACCTGCTGGCCCTTTGCGGGATCGGCGCTCGCCAGATAGAATTCGATCGGCTTCTCGGCCTCGGCGCCGCCCTCGCCCGCTTCCTGCACGCCGGCGATCGGATAACCCATCTTCTCCGGCCGCTCGCTGTGGAAATATTCGCTGGCGACGATCGATGAACCGAGCGCGACAATCCCCGCGAACAGCACCCAGCCCGCGATTGTGTTGAAGCGATCGTCCATGAAGGTTCCCTGATTTTTAAGAAGCCGAAGGCGGAGGATTTGGCCGTCTCTTAGGGGCGAGTTTGGCCTTCTTCAAGCCGCCAGCCAATGCTCCAGAAGCGTTCGCGCGATGGCGAATCGCGGCGGGGGCTGGAACGGCCCCAAGTCCGGATCGCGCAGCGCGGCGGCGACCTCGTCGCGCGTGAACCAGCGCGCATCCTCGAGCTCGGCGGTATCGATGCGCAGATCGGGCGAAGCCGCGCGCGCCGTGCAGCCGATCATCAGCGAGGACGGGAACGGCCACGGTTGGCTGGCGACATAGGTCACGTCGAAAACATGGATGCCCGCTTCTTCATGGAGCTCGCGGGCGACCGCGGCTTCGATGGTCTCGCCCGCCTCGACGAATCCGGCGAGCGCCGAATAGCGCCGCGGCGGATATTGCGGTTGGCGACCGAGCAGGAGCCTGTCGTCATGCTCCGCGAGCATGATCACCACCGGATCGACCCGCGGGTAATGTTCGGCGGAGCACGAGGCGCAGGATCGCGACCAGCCGCCGCGGATGATCCGAGTCCGCTCGCCGCACGAAGCGCAGAAGGGATGACGAGAGTGCCAGCCGCCGAGGCTGAGCGCCGCTGCGAACAACGGCGCATCACGGTCGGACAAGCCGCCCATCATGCCGAACGCCGCGCGGGCACCTTCGACGCTAGCCGGAATAGCGCTGAATCGGGGTTCGCCCTGATCGAGGCCGAGGAACAGCTCCGGCGCACTCACCGGCTGCCATTCGAGGTGACCATCCTCGCCGATTGCCGGAAGGGAATCGCGCCAAACGAGCTGGCGAGCGGCCGGATCGTCCGCGAGACGGCGAATGGCGTCGGGATCTGCGCGCAGCGGGTCGGCGCGGTCGAGACCCGGCCCGGAGAAGAACGGCTCAGGCCGCGAGCGAATGCTGTGCACGCAATACCTCCTGGGCGGCCCTGAGATAGAGCGTGGGAAGACCGGCGTCGCCCAACCGGTCGATCGGGTGCCACCAACCTTCGCCGACCGGCTCGGGCCGAGCCTCGACCGAAAGATCGAGCGAGAAATGGGTAAAGACATGGCGCACGGCGCCGAGTGCCTTGCGCGGTTCCGCCGGTGCATTCGTCCAGTCGGTCCCCGGCAACGCCGCCATTCCGCCGAGCAGCCCCTTCGCCGGCCTGCGGACGAGCCAGAGGCAGCCGTCGCGCTCGATCCACCAGGCGACGCCGTACCGATGTGGCCGCGCCTTGCGCTCGCGCCGCGACGGATATGCCTCCGGCTCGCCGCTCGCATGTGCCACACAGTCGACCGCTAGAGGACAGACATCGCAGCGCGGCTGCTTCGGACGGCAGATCGTCGCTCCGAGATCCATCAGCGCCTGGACGACGTCGCCCGGGCGATCGTCCGCCATCATCTCTAGGACGCGCCGCTCGATCTCGGGTCGCACGGGTCGCTGGAAGCCGTTCAGCCGCGCCATCACGCGCTCGACATTGGTATCGATTGCCGGTGTCTTCTCGCCGAACGCAATCGCCGCAACCGCGGCTGCTGTGTAAGCGCCGATGCCCGGAAGCTGACGAAGCTCGTCGACGGTCGTCGGGAACCGGCCGCGCCCTGCAACCTCGCGCGCACAGGCGATCAGGTTCCGGGCACGCGCATAATAACCAAGGCCCGCCCATTCCGAGAGAATGTCGGCGTCGTCTGCGGCTGCAAGCGCCTCGATCGTCGGCCAGCGCTCGAGAAAGCGCTCGAACCGCGGAGTCACAGCCGCGACCGTGGTCTGCTGAAGCATCACCTCGCTCAACCACACGCAGTAAGGATCGGGCAGCGGCGCGCCCGGCGGCGAGCGCCACGGCAGCTCGCGGAAGTTATCCACATAATGTTGGATCAGCCGGGTTGCGGTATTGGCGGTCACGATTTGGCTATGGCATGCTCGACGCGCATGTCGAAGCGCAAGCCCGAAAAGGATGAAACCCCGAGAAGCTGCCGCCCTCGCGCGGCGGGCGAGCTCGTCGGCAGCATCGGCGACCAGTCGTTTCGCCGCTTCGGCTTCGTCCAGAGCTCGATCGTGAGCCGCTGGGCCGAGATCGTCGGCGAGCGCTACGCAAAGGTCTCCTCGCCCGAATCGATCCGCTTCCCGACCGGCAAGAAAGGCGGCGGAGCCCTCACCCTGCTGGTCGACGGAGCGCATGCGCCGCTGATCCAGCATCTGACCCCGATGATCGTCGAACGGGTCAACCGTTTCTTCGGCTATGCGGCGGTCAACCGCATCGTCTTCAAGCAGGGAAGGCCGCCGGCACCGGCGCCGAAGCCGGACCGTCCGCAGTTGAAGCCGGTGCCCAAGGAGCTCGGCGAGGGCCTCCGCGAGATCGCCGATCCCGAGCTTCGCGCATGTCTGGAGTCGCTTGCGGCGCAAATTGCCGCTAGCACGGGGCCGCCGTCGCTGCCTGACGACAGCGATACGCCCATTCCAGTGATCAACCGGAGCAACTGAACCGATGAAGGTCCGCATTTTTCTGGCCGGTGCGATGGCAGCGCTGGCGCTCGCCGCCTGCAACAAGAAGACTGAGAACCAGGCCGAGGGCACCCCGGCGGCCAACGAGACGGTAACCATCACCCAGGCGAACCCGCCGCCCGGCGGCACTTGGGCCGATGTCGTCAACGCCACGTCCGGCGGGGTGATGATGGGCAACCCCAATGCCAAGGTGAAGCTGGTCGAGATCGGCTCGCTGTCCTGCCCCCACTGCAAGTTGTTCGAGCAGGAAGGCGTTCCCTCGCTGATCGAAAAGTATGTGAAACCGGGCAAGGTCAGCTACGAGTTCCGCCCCTACCTGATCCACGGCCCGATCGACATGGCGGCGAACCTGATCGTCCGCTGCAACGGCACGAAGAGCTTCTTCCCGCTTGTCGAGGCGCTCTACAAGGATCAGGAAAGCTGGATGGCGAAGGTCGAAGCCGCGCCGCAGGACAAGCTCGAGCAGATCCAGAACATGCCGACGAACCAAATTTTCGTCGCCATGGCGAACCTCCTCGGACTGCAAGACTGGGCGGCGGCGCGCGGAGTGCCGCAGGCGAAGAGCAACCAATGCCTCAGCGACCAGCAGGCGATCGATAAGGAGGTCCAGGTGACCTCCGACGTGAACAGTCAGTTCCCCGCCTTCCAGGGAACGCCGTCGTTCGTAATCGACGGCAAGCTGCTCACCGGCGTCGGCACCTGGGACAAGCTCGAGCCGCAGCTTCAGGACGCGCTCAAGTGAGAGCTGCCGCGGTCGCGGTTGCCGCCGCGTTCTCGCTGATCCCGGCTTCGCCTCTCATAGCCAAGCCCGCGCCGAGCCGCGACTGGTCCCAGACGGTCGTGATGACGCCCGAAGGCGGCTTCCGGATGGGCAATCCGGCCGCGAAGGTGAAGCTGGTCGAATATGGCTCGCTCGCCTGTCCCCACTGCCGGCATTTCGAGCAGACCGGGTACAAGCCCCTGGTGCAGGGCTACGTCCGCACCGGCAAGGTCAGCTACGAGTTCCGCAATTTCCTGATCAACGGTCCGGATATCGCGGTGAGCGCGCTCACGCGCTGCGCCGGGCCGGCGAAATTCTTCCCGATGTCGGAGGTGGTCTATGCCACCCAGCCGGAC
>Ga0207674_10008078_pt1 | contig 12201 bp, 7 predicted proteins | sample KBSCornC72_FD_184303 | JGI IMG/M metagenome (GOLD analysis project Ga0207674, IMG submission 184303) | Corn rhizosphere microbial communities from Kellogg Biological Station, Michigan, USA - KBS Corn C7-2 (SPAdes) (version 2) | ecosystem: Host-associated > Plants > Roots > Rhizosphere > Soil ... | reverse complement strand
GCAACACTTTTTCCGGGTCCGTCGTTGCAAACATGAATTTTACATGCTCCGGCGGTTCTTCGAGAGTCTTGAGCAGCGCGTTGAACGCTGCGGTAGAAAGCATGTGAACTTCGTCAATAATATAGATTTTGAATTTCGAACTGGCAGGCGAGTATTTGCACGTTTCGCGCAGTTCGCGGACCTGTTCAACGCCGTTGTTGCTTGCGCCGTCAATTTCGAAAACGTCCAGGGACCGACCTTCGGCAATTTCCTGAGCTTTGGAATCGTTGAGGTCAAAGTCCGCCTTTGGCCCGCCAGTGACGTTCAGTGCCTTGGCAAAAATTCGGGCGATAGTCGTCTTCCCGGTGCCGCGCGGTCCGCAGAAAATATAGGCGTGGGCGATGCGCTTCTGCTCGATTGCGTGGGCGAGGGTTTGTGTGACGTGCTCCTGTCCAACGACATCCTCAAACCGTTGCGGTCGATATTTTCGAGCTATTACTTGATAAGCCATTTAAATGAAGAATTCAGAATGAGGAATGCAGAATGAAAAGCGCGAGATTGCGTCCAGAACAAAAATTTGACGTTAGTCCGCATTCTACGTTTTGCATTTTGAATTTAAGAATACCAGGGTGACCACGGCAAAAGCAGAGCAAACTACCGTTGCTGCCTTCCGGCCCTGGCGGGGTTCGTAAGTCCACAGTCCATGGGCCCTGGCGACAAGAATATGCCGCAATGCTGTATGGAGTCCAAGAGGAAATTGGTCATGGTGGTTGGGAACTGGCGAGCGGTGATTCATCAATGGGAGTGGTCAATAGATTAGTAATACTCGCGGCGGACGATAAGGAATCCTTTTTTGGTGTCTATGGGTTACCATGGGTTACTAACGGTTACTATAGGTTACCAGAGGGTTACTATGAGTTACTTTGGCGGGTAAGGCACGTAGATGACCAAAGGAAACAAAATCCCGAGAGTGCAACGCGCCAAGGCGCACCTAACGGTATTCATCTGCTGCCATATTTTTAGCTTTTTCACATGAGCAGTGTGGCCACGGGAGGTTGAGAAAATAAGGGCAAAGTTTGGGGACATTAGGTGCCGGAAAACCAGCGGAGTTGAAGGGATGAACTGACGTAGAGAACCGGATCAGTGTTCGAACCAGCCGAACTTGCGTTTCTTGCTGATGTAAAGCAGGCCGAGGATGCGCATGTTCACAGCAAGCAGATATAGTTGGAAGAAAAACCAAAAAGCCCAAGCGGCGAGGAACCCGAACATTTTGGCCATGTTATGAGTCGTGAGACCGCGAGGAAAAATTGCGCCGATAAGCGAGTCACCAGAATTGTAAAGGGCAAGGATGATGCCCATCAGGATCACAGTGACAATATATTCAAGTGGCGCTTTGAAGATAGCAGGGAGTACGACCAGTGGGTTTACCGCAAGCGGCGAATCTTTCATCGCGACAGCCAGCAAAGCCATTGGAAAATAAAGCGAGCCGAAGACCCATGAAGGCATCAGCAGCGTGCTGCCGATGCCTGGTTCATCGCTGAAAATTGCCATGATCGAAAGCGTAATCGGCACGCCGAAAGAAATGACGGCGGCGGCAGCGAACCGGATGAAACAGCCCCCCAAATCGTCAAAACTCGGCCAGCCCGGCATTTCATTATCTCCGGATGCAGTGGAATGAATGATGTTCTGCATGAATGAGAACATGTAACCGTAGAAAGCCATCTTGGCGAAAATGGAGAACAAACCGGCGCTGATGAACCGCAATCCAAACGTCACGATGGTGCAAACAATCAGAACGAATACACCGGAACCAAGCGCGGGATAAATGAACGCTTTGGGCAAACGCGAGAAAAAGCTGACTTTATCGGCGCGGTCAACCTGGACCTTTACCGGAGTGACTTCAGTACCGCATTGGCGACAGAATTTCTTGGCTGGGCCCGTGGCCGAGGGTCGCGAAGTGACACACAACTCGCAATAGAACAGGTGGCACTTGCTACAATGATATCGCCCGGCGGTTTTGGGATGGAATTTGCATTTGCCCGAACCTGTTGCGGTCGTTGGAACGGCTGCTGGCGCGGAGGGTGTCACGCTAATCGCCGTCGCGCGTCCCGAGGCAATTGGTGGTGGGGTTGAAGGAGTTACGCTGATGGCACGAGGCGGAGGCGGACCGCTCGGCGCGATCCTGATTGCGTGTGGAACAGGAACAGGTGGCGGAGGAAGAGCTTGTGCTTCGGTGACAGTCGCGGAAGCGGGTCCGTCCCCCTGATACACAATCTCCACTCCGCCAAGATGGATGGTTTGCCCGGCCTGGAGCGCAGCTTCTTTTACCGGCGCGCGATTTATGAAAGTGCCGTTGGTGGAGCCGAGGTCCCGAAGTAAGGCGGTGCCATTTTCCAGAACGATTTGGCAATGCGAACCGGAAACTGAGGGGTGATTTATCTGGAAATCATTGGCCGCGCCGCGACCCAGGGAATTGCTTCCCGGTCGCAGCTGAATCTCCCAGGTGCTCGGCGTGCCCGGATTAATCAATAGCCGTGGCATATCAGGTGCCTTCTAAAGCTGTAATACTTTTTAACAAACATTGGGTGGCCATGTCCATAACAAAGTAGAGTGCAGCAAACAGGAATCAGGCAGGTCGGACTGGTCTGACCGGTCAGATATTGCGAATGCGCTGTTTAACGTTTTAATGGCTCAATCCGCGTGATAGCTTCGCCGCGTGCGAATTGTCAATGTGCCGTTGGGCGAACGAAGTTATGTGATCAAGATCGGCCCGCGGCTACTGCAAAATATGGGTCGGGAATGTGGCCGTGTTCTGCTTGGGAAACGATGCGCGATCATTTCTGACGCAACGGTTGCGTCGTTATTTGGCCAGCGGGTCAAAGATTCCCTGGTTCGAGCGGGATTTGAGTCTGAGATGGTTGTGGTGCCAGCGGGCGAGACTTCGAAAAGCCTTAAATCGGTGGAGAAGTGCTTCAACCAGTTGGCGGCACATAGATTGGAGAGGAAATCTTTTATCGTAGCGTTAGGCGGCGGAGTGGTTGGAGATTTGGCCGGGTTCGTGGCGGCAACCTATCTGCGGGGAATCCCATTCGTCCAGGTGCCGACGACGTTGCTCGCGCAGGTGGACAGTTCGGTGGGCGGCAAAGTGGGAGTGAATTTGAAGGCAGGCAAGAATCTCGTTGGCGCATTTCACCAACCGCGCCTGGTGCTGTGCGATTTGGACACGCTCCAAACCTTGCCGATGCGCGAATTTCGGGCAGGATTAGCTGAAGTCATCAAATACGGGATCATTTACGACCCGGAGTTGTTTGAAAGGTTGGAGCGCGATTTGGAAAGATTGCTAAGGCGTGAGCCGAAGGTGCTTGGGGATGTCATTGCGCGTTGCTGCGAAATCAAAGCGGAGGTCGTCGCGCAAGATGAAACTGAAAGCGGACTGCGCGCTATCTTGAATTTTGGACATACGATTGGCCATGCGCTGGAGGCGATTTCTCATTACGGCAAATATTTGCATGGCGAAGCGATTTCGATTGGGCAGGTTGCCGCAGCGAAACTTTCGCAGGAAATTATAGGTCTGCCGCAGCGCGACGCGGAACGGATTGGAAATCTTTTTGATCGCGCTGGCCTTCCGACAACCGTCACGCTAAGCCAAATCCAGCGAAAAAGACTCGTTGAAGCGATGAAACTCGATAAGAAAGTCAGCGCAGGGGAAATCAAGTTTGTCCTCGCGCGACGTATTGGAGAAGTCGAATTCGGCCAAGAAGTGACAATGCCTTCCGTCGATAAGGTTTTGTCTTCATCGGTCACGCGTCATACATCACGCGTCACTTCCTATGCCCGCCGTTAGCGAATCAATCGTCCGCGAATATTTCGAACTGCACGGATTTCTTGTGCGTCAGCACCGGAAATTTGTCGCGCCGAATCGCAATGCTGATGACGAAGACGATATTGATTTCTTTGTGCTCAACCCTCAACCGCAACCGCGTCCGGCGGAATTTCCGTTCGTGCTGACCTCAGTGGAAGTGGCGTTCATCAATCGGGCGATTGTGGTAGTCAAAGGCTGGCATACGGAGACGTTTAGCACGGCGCGTTTGACCAAGACTCCGGAAATCTTTCGTTTCGTCGAACCCAAAGCGTTTCAACAGGCGGCGCGGGCCTTCGGTTCGGACGGCACACCGCTGAAGATTCTAGTCGTCCCAGCGCTACCGCAAGATTCCAAAGCGCGTGACGATAGCGTTGCATTGTTACGCTCGAAGGGAATTGACGGAGTGATTCCGTTCCGAACGATGCTGGCGGATCTTGTAAGTGAGACGGAGGCAAATCGCAATTATCAGAAGTCGGACGTTCTGCAGACTATTCGGATTTTGAAGAACTATGATTTTTTCAAGGGGCCGCAAATGGAGTTGTTCAAGGCGAAGAGGAAGGGGCGTTAAAGCGTTGAACAAGAGCAGCAAACGCAAAGAGGAAAACCGCTGAAGCGGGTTGGGAAAGAGTGTGGTTAGTGCGGACCCACCTTGCTGAAGCAAGGTGTTAATGAGAGGGAAGAAGTTTAACCGGAGGCTAATGAAAACTGATTTGTCAGTTATTGGACTTCGCCGTTTTAACGCTTTTAACGTGTCAAAACCTGCCCTATTCTGTTTTGGTGATTCTGGTCATCGATAATTACGATTCGTTTACCTACAACATCGTTCAATATCTGGGCGAGATGCAGGTGGATATGCAGGTCCATCGCAATGACCAGATTTCGATGGAACGAATTCGTGAGTTGAAACCAGAACGAATTCTGATTTCTCCTGGCCCCTGTTCACCACGCGAGTCCGGTTTGTCGAACGAAATCATTCGGACGTTCAGTGCGAGCACGCCAACGCTCGGGGTTTGTCTCGGGCATCAGTGCATCGGCCACGTGTTTGGGGGAAATGTCATCGTGAATTATCGAATGATGCACGGTAAGACATCGATGATTAAACATAACGGAAAGGATTTGTTTGAAGGCATGGCCAATCCGTTTCCGGCGACGCGCTATCATTCATTGGTGATTCAACGAGATACGTTGCCGGATTGTTTGGAGATTACGGCGGAAACGGATGAAAGCGAGATAATGGGGGTTAAACATAAGCAACTGCCGATTTGGGGTGTTCAGTTTCATCCGGAAAGTATTTTGACTGAGAACGGGCGGCAGATACTGAAAAATTTTTTGAAGCTGAAGTAAAGCGCTCCACGAGTTCCATCTGAAGCCTCACGCAAAGATCGCCAGGGCCGCAAAGTATTCCTCGTAGCAGCCGACGTAAGGAGGCTCCATACTTCGTTCCTGATTGATCGGGGCTTGATTAATTGGAGCCTCCTTACGTCGGCTGCTACGGACTGATTAGGTCCCTCCTTTGCATGAGGCAATCGGTTTACCATGGTACTAAGCGATAAAATCGACTTGGCGCTGCGGCAGGGGAAAGACGCTGATTTTGTCCATTGTCCTGAAAACTCTGCACTGCACCTGTCATATTCGTAAACGTTTGTACCGGCTGCCAGTTTGCGGAAAAGCCATCACGGGATTGGAGTTGCCAAATTGTTCTCAATGGGGTTTCTGCAGAAAGGATTGGCCCAACAGAATTCGTTCGCTCCAAAGTCAGATGGGGAACCACCGGATGATACGGAATCGCTTTCAAACTGACATCAAATGCAACGTCGTCCCAACTTGACCAATAGTTCGATACCAATACGGCAATTGTGTTTGTTCCCGCTTGTAGAAAGGACACGAAAGGAAGGAGATCAAAATAACGCGTTTCATTTCCTTGTGCCGTGACCGTCTCGATGCGCGACTTGACTTCGTTTCCATTAAGAAAAACGCGAATGGGATACGGCGCGCTCCCGGAATCATCTGTGCACGTAGTTGATAACAAAAGCTCTTCCACATCCGCCGATGCGAGAACAAAGTTTTTCCGAAAGTAATAACTCGGGCAATGTTGGGGAACGCGCGTCACAATATTTGTTGGCCCGCTGCCCGCGCCGAATTTGGCAATTCCCAACGGCCAGGCGGAATCATTGAATGCCGCGGCAAACCAATTGGTTGGCGGCGAATTTGTGAAGTAATGCCACGTTGAACCAAATGGAATCCAGGTCGTCCAGTTCGTCGCTGCTGGCGCGGGAATCAGGCGAAAGAAGACGTTATCCACGTAAATCGAACCGCTTCCCGGAGCCGCTATCGAATAGCTGTGATTCAGCTCAACATTCGGGAATCCCACTGGCAATTGAAACGTGCGGTTTACATAGGTCCAATCTGTCGGAGCCGTGCCGGCGATAAAATGAGGAGTGAAATAATTTGGGAACGGCAGGGCTGGGCGGTTGTTGGTATCGTAGCCGGTCTTAGTGGAAACCCATTGCAGCCAATGCTCGGAGGGCTGCGAAATACCGCCGCTCTTAAACCAGCAACCATAAGAATAGAATCCGCCGAGAGTGACATAGAGCGTCGAATCGGGAATTCCATATTGAGAGAACTGCGAAATCGAGCCGCCATTGGGCTGATTCTGCAACTTGATTTCCATCGCTTGCTTTCCCTGGAAAGCGACGTTGGTGCATTCGGATATGTTCGTCATTCCGATGCTGTCGCCATACCATTTGTCCCAATGACTGTTGTCGTTCTCCTCGAAGCCGGCATTCGCGACCAGGTTGTTGTTGAACAGCGACAGAATGGCAAACGGCGCGGAGTGTACCGTGTTCGTACCATATACGGCGCTGACTTCGTAGTAGTATTGCCAGCCGGGTTTGAGTCCGTAGTCCGTGTAAGACAGAACGTTCGTTGTGATCGTCGCGATTTGAAGAAACGGACCATTCGCCTGTTCAGCTCGATAAATTCTGTAACAATCCGCGGGGAGCGAATTAGTCCAGGAAAAACTTGCGCGACGATAGCCGGATGTTCTTTTTGGAACTAAAGGCGTGCCCGGCGGAAACAGTGAAACGCCATGGTTTCCATCGCGACGCATATTGCCATGATGTGTCGCCCACGAGACGTGATTGGTCGTAGTTGCGCCGAAATTCTGTACATACACCTGCCCGCTCAGCGAACGATAGACCACGTCCAAGCGTCCGGTTCCTTCGACGTCAGCGAGCGCTGGAATATGTTTTAATCCGCCTGGAACCGGTATGGAGAGTTTTAGGGTTCCATCCAGGGAGTAGATTAACAGATTACCCGTTGACGGATTCAACGCAGGGTTATATGTGCCGATGATGATTTCTTCCTGGCCATCGCCATCGACGTCCCCAACAACCGATGGTGTCGGTAGGAAGGGATAGAAATTTTTCGGCCAGCCGAGATGATCGACCAATTCGGATCCATTCCAATACCGAAAGGTGATTTCGTGTGAAAGGTTGTAGCCGAGCACATCGATGTGATTATCGTGATCGGGATTGACGGGTATGAGGCAGGCGCTATTGAGCCAGCCTTGATTGTTTACGAAATCGACATGCGGCAACCAACGCCTCCAAAGAATCGTGCCGTCATCGTCGAGAATGGTTTCGTTTGGTTGCCATTGCGAACTGAGTTGCGTGCCGGCAACGAGCACTTCGTCGCGTCCATCGCCGTCGAGATCGGCCGTGTAGAGATCAATCGGCTCGAGATAAGAGCCGGACATGAGTTGCTGCTCTTTCCCAAATTGTTTGTGCAACATGCCTTTGCCCCAAAGTCCATGAGGCTGAGTTTTGTCGAAAGCCACGACGCTGCCGCTGTCGTTTAACGCATAGACATCGAGCGCTTTATTTTTATCCGCGTGCCCGACGGCGAGACCAGCTTCGAGCAGATGGTGGAAATGATAGACGAAATTTTGTTTTCCAGTGTTAGGGTTGAAAGTGACGACTCCGCCGGACCAGCTTTCGCCGATAGTGCCCCATTCGCCGAAGCCGTAGATGTTATTGATGAACGGATTGTAATCCTGACCGTTTCCACTGGGGTCGGGATCGATTTTCCATGCGGTGACGATTTCGTTTGTTCCATCGCCATTCACATCCGTGACGATGGGAGAAGAAACTTCGGAAGAGAAAACCGCGGTCTGTGGCAGATGATTCATGAACGCTCCGCTGGGCCACCAATAAAAACCGTTAGTGATGGTTTGATAGCCACCATTGGGAACATAGTTCGCGGAGTTGACGGTGTTCGACCACATAATCGTCCCGTTCGCGCGCATCGCGATGATGTGATTGCTGCGCGTGAAAATAATTTCGTCGCGTGCGTCGCCGTCGAGGTCGTAGAGCGTCGGTGAGACGTTCATGACCTCAGCGCCGGTGGTGTAAGGGAATCCTGGGAGGCGTTGGCCGGTATATTTAAAGGCATCGAGATGCCAGGTACCGGTCGAATCACGATAGGAAACGAGAATTTCGAGATCGGGCGAGTTGTCGAGATTTCCGACCGCGATTGTTCCGAGGTTCCAACCCGCGTCGCCGGCCTGGAAAGTGGAGATGAGAGTCGCCGCGCCCAGGCAATCGTCGACGAGCAAAGCGCCAACTGTCAGGGCCAAACAAGTTAGTTTAAGGTTAAACGGCATTAGGTTTTAAGACGGGCCGCGAAGTTGCGATAGTAGCAGCAAAAACGCGGCCCTTGTAAAAGGAAAAGGAGTGCACGCTACCAAGGTTTTTCCGGGGCGAAATGAAGGAGCCGCAACCAGAATTGATGACACGACAACCAGTTTCAAGTGTGATAAATGTCCAAGGATGCCAACTTCAGGTAGCCTGTTGCGACGCCCGTTCTGCGAATCCTATCCGTTCTATTTCAAGCTGATCGCACTGTTTGTTCTCGGGAGGTTCGCACTCACCCAGATTCAAGCCGCGGTTTATCAGCGGATCGAATCTTCGTTTGCGATCACAAGTCTCGCGACCGATCCGTTTGATTACGCGCAAACGGATGTGCGCGTGCAAATCACGCAACCGGATTCTTCGACGGTGTCACTACCCGCATTTTTTGATGGAGGTGTGACGTGGCGGGTGCGGCATACACCGACGAATGCGGGGTTGTATCAAGTCACTGCTGTGACGTTGAACGGACAGGCGATCCAGGTGAGTCCGCAACCCGCCTCGTGGTTGGTCAGTCGGGAACGGATTGGACCCGGTTACGTTCGGGTTGATTCCGCGAATAAGAACCGATTCATCACGAGCGACGGTGGTAGGTATTTTCCAGTGGGACAGGATTTGGCGTGGGATGTGAACTCGACCGCGAGCGTCGTGAACCTCCTGGCAAAGCTCGGTGGCGCGCGTGAAAATTGGGCCAGGATATGGATGGATGATTGGGACGGAAAAAATTTGGATTGGCCGAAGGTGAACGGGGCGCTTGGGCAATTGAACCTGATCGTGGCGCAAAAGTGGGATGCGATTGTTTCGGCGGCTGAGCAGAACGGAGTGTTCTTTCAAATGACGCTCCAGTATCACGGGCAGTATTCGAGCAACGTGGATCCGGAATGGAACAGCAATCCATACAACAGCGCAAACGGCGGTTTCCTGACAAATTCAACGCAGTTTTTCACGAACGCAACCGCAAAGGCGCTGACGAAACGAAAGCTGCGTTATGAAATTGCGCGTTGGGGCTATTCACCGTCGATCATGGCGTGGGAATTGTTCAACGAGGTGCAGTTCACAGACGCCGCACAGGCCGGACAGTGGAATGTGATTGGCGCCTGGCACGATGAGATGGCGCAGTTCATTCGATCGCAGGACGTCTATCAACATCTCATTACGACGAGTTCCGATGTTAACCAACCGATATGGAATCAATGCGATTATTATACGCATCATGATTATCCGGCGGACTTGATTTCCGCATTGCGCGATCCGATCGGTGTTCCAGCAGGGCTGCCCGTGAAACCGATATTTGGCGCGGAATCGGGAAGCGACCCGAGTTTCTTTTATGGCCTGCACGGGCCGATCTGGGCGGGACTGATGGGAGGTCAATCCGGCGGTGCACAACCTTGGTATTGGGATCGAATTGAGGCGGAAAGCGGTTACAAATTGATGCGGCCGCTTCGGGATTTTGTTTTGTTGTCCGGAATCGGTGAACAAAACAAGCTGGCGAAATCCGCGCCGCACGTAACTTGTTCGCAAGGCACCGGACTGGTTTTCTCGCCGGGCGGCAGTTGGTCAACTGCAGTTCAGGATACGTTCACGGTGGGCGATGTCGCGCCGGATGGCATCGGGACGTTGCCAAGTTTTCTGCAAGGCAATTTTCATCGCAGCATGACGCCGAATGGTTTCACGTTCGTGGTGGATTTTCCCGTCGCCGGTACTTTTTCGGTGCAGATTCTGACCATTGCAGCGTCTGGAGCCGCGTTGCGAATTACAGTCGATAACACGACGACCAATTTGAGTTCGTTTGCGGCAACCGGGGCGGACGTGAATACAAATTATACCGTCACGGTAAACGTCGGGGCAGGGCAACATACGGTGAATCTTTGGAATCCAGGGCAGGATTGGGTTAACCTTGGTAACATAACTCTGACTCCTTACGTGCCAATGCTGGGGGCCTACCAACTTGAAGCAACCAATTTTGCCGCGCTATGGATCTGGCATCGGACAAACATTTATTTCGCAAATGCATCGGCTGTCCTGAGCGGGACCTTGCCATTGAGCGGACTGCAACCGGGAAATTACGCAGGGATCTGGTGGGACACGTTTGCAGGAACGGCGCTCTCGAATTTCAATTTCACCGTGAGCGACACGAATCCGGTAACATTAACGACACCGGCTGTTTTGCGATCGGTCGCGTTTTACGCCGGCATTCCACCGCAGAGCAGCATTGTGTCGCCTCAGCTAACACAAACACTCGGCACGAATTCACCGGCGCTCACGTTGCCACTTGTGATTACGAACGGTGGCGGCTTGCCGGTTTCTTATTCACTGTCGGTAACAGGCGTCATCCCAATTTCGTATACCGCCGCAAATTCCAGCCAGCCGGACGGGCCGGTTTTTGGATGGAAAGACATTTCGGCGGTTGGCCGCGATTGGACGACCAATTTTACAGCGGTCACGGCCAAGACTGCGAAAGACGAAGGGATCGCCGGGCCAATCGACATTGGATTTGTGTTCCCGTTTTTCAGCGGCGGACAATCGCCTGGAATCTATACTCAGCTTTATGTTTCGCCGAATGGGTTCGTCACATTCAGTCCTTTCGCCGGTGACACGTCAGTCAATACTCCGTTGCCCGGTGCGACTGCGCCGACGAATCTGATCGCGTTCTTTTGGGACGACCTCGATCTCAATACAACGGGGCATGTTTATACCGACAACGATCCATTCGAGGGGACGTTCACGTTGCAGTTTCAAAATGTGCGATTCAAAGGGACCGCTTCGACAGTTACTTGCCAACTGATACTGAAAACCTCAGGTGAGATTCTGATGCAATACAAGTCGATGGCGTTCTCAAACGCCTGCACGGTTGGAATTCAAGATGCGGCAGTCAATCAGGGATTACAGGTGGCATACAATCAAAGTTATTTGCAAACAAACATGTGTGTTCGTTTTACGCCGAATCCCTGGCTTTCGTTCTCGGCCAATGCGGGACTCGTGCCCGGGGCAAGCTCACACGCCGAAGACGTTGTGCTTAATCCTGCGGGGTTGGCGTATGGCAATTACCAGGCAACAATTGTAGCCAGGACCAGTGACAATCAATCGCTCATAACTTTGCCCGTGGCTCTGGATGTGACCCCGATTGCAACGTGGCGACAGAGCAACTTCGGCGTCGCGTCGAACACCGGCAACGCGGCCGATAATGCCGATCCGGACGGCGATGGCTTGCGCAACATTTTTGAGTATGCCTTCAACACAAATCCAAACGTTTCGAATGGGCCGCCGGTTTCATTTGCGATTGCGGGAGATCATTTGAAACTGACGTTCAGGAGGGCCCATCCTGTTCCTCCAGACATTAGCTATCTGTTCGAGGTCGCCACCGATTTGACCGGCGCTCTGTGGCTGTCCGGCCCCAGTCTCACGACGGAATCAGTCACCGATAATCTCGATGGAACTGAGACAGTGGTCGTGACTGATAATTTGGCCGTTTCGCAATCGCAAGCCCATTACCTTCGTATTCGAGTCATCCGATTGTAATTTCCACGCAAAGAAGGATTGCGCACTCATGGCAGCCAAACGGCTCGCCAAAACTGCATTTTCGAATCAGGCGGGATGGAGTTTGTGATGAGAAGCGAATCGGACGAGAGGGTGTTGGTCGCGACGATCGCCCAGGTCGAAAGGTTTGTCGAG
>Ga0207674_10008077_pt1 | contig 12201 bp, 8 predicted proteins | sample KBSCornC72_FD_184303 | JGI IMG/M metagenome (GOLD analysis project Ga0207674, IMG submission 184303) | Corn rhizosphere microbial communities from Kellogg Biological Station, Michigan, USA - KBS Corn C7-2 (SPAdes) (version 2) | ecosystem: Host-associated > Plants > Roots > Rhizosphere > Soil ... | reverse complement strand
AAGATGGAAATGACGTCGGCCGCGGTGCAACTTCCCAAGCCGGCGATGAACAATTCCAGCGGTCCCGGCGCAGTTCGGCGGCCCCCCTTCACATCGACGGCGATGGCGTGACCGCTGGGGGTAGTGGCGATAAGGAATTCGTCACCGGCGTGCTGGATGATAGTGGGGGGCGCGGGATTCATGCTTTCACCAATAGCACACGTTACACTGTAAACTTGCGATGGCCGAGACACTGACCCTTGCGCACATTCAGAATGCCCGGCAGCGCATCGCGCCTTGCGTTCGCCGTACCCCCCTCACCGCCAGCGCGGTTCTGAGCGAGCGTCTCAAGACTAATGTTTACGTAAAGCTGGAATTGTTTCAGAAGACCGGCTCCTTCAAAGTGCGCGGGGCGTTCAATAAGGCCTTAGGAATGACGGCTGAGGAGCGGGGACAAGGGCTGGTGGCGGTGAGCGGAGGGAACCACGCGCAGGCGGTGGCCTACGCGGCCCGGACTCTGGGTTTAAAATCCGTCATTTTGATGCCCGAATCGACGCCGGTAAATTACGTTGATGCTACCCGCGGCTACGGCGCTGAGATTCATTTTGCAGCCAATGTCAGCGCAGCCTTCGCCGAGGTGGCGGAATACGAGCGCCAGGGATGGGCTTACATTCATCCGTTCGACGACCCCATCGTGATCGCGGGCCAAGGCACCATAGGTCTCGAAATCCTGGACGATGTGCCGCAGGTCACCGACATCATTGTCAGCGTGGGCGGCGGCGGATTGATCGGCGGCATCGCCACCGCGGTGCGGTCGCTCAAGCCGACGGTGCGCATGTGGGGCGTGGAGACGGAAGGCGCGGACTGTATGTCGAAGTCGCTGGCCGCGGGCCGGATCGTCACGCTCGAGGCGATCACGTCTATAGCGCGCACCCTAGGCGCGCCGGCACCTTCTGAAATGACGCTGGCGCTGGCGCAGCGTCTGCTCGAAAGCGTCACGGTTGTGTCCGACGCCCAAGCCCTGGCGGCGTTGCGCTTCCTGCTGGAACGTCTGAAAGTGCTGACCGAACCGGCCGCCTCCTGCACGCTGGCGGCAGCCGAGCGCCTGAAGGATCAATTCTCCAAGGAACGCCACGTGGTGCTGGTCTTATGCGGCGGTAACATGCCGTTCGAGGATCTAGCCCGGTTGCCGGGTGCCAAGGCCCAATAGCACGCATCCGGCCAGGATGAGCGCCAGGCCCAGAAATTTGCCGCGCGTGAAGGGCTCCTTGAAAAACACCCGGGACCATACCATGGTCCAGACGTAGCCCGTCGAGACCATCGGAAACAGGATGCTCAACTCGCCGTTCTTCAATCCGATGATGAAGAATACCGAGGACAGCAGGTAGCCGGCGATGCCCGCCGCGAGCGGCCAGTTCGTAAGCAGCGATCGCATGTTCCTCTCCAGCCGTTTGGAACCGGCCTTCAATCCCAGGGCGCTAAAGCTGCCGATAAACGACCCGAACGTCACCAGCGCTATGGAGGAAGGGGGCGTGGTCATTTGTGGGCTCCGCTTCCCAGCACGGCAACGCCGGCCATGATGGCGCAGATCCCGCTGACTTTGTAAACGTTCATAATCTCGCCGAAGACCACCACCGAGAGCACCGCTACCCACACATAGCTGAGCGAGATCAGAGGATACAGCACCGAGAGTTCCCCGTGACGGAGCGCGATTACCATGAGCGCGGCGCCGGCGCCATATAATGCCAAGCCGCCGAGCAAGGGCCAGTTGGTCAACAGCCCTGGAAAGGTGGGGTGTAGTTTGAGCTGAATAGTCCCGAACTTCAGCAACACCTGGGCGGCCGCGGAAAAGACCGTGAACACCACGATCATCAGCAGCGAGCGGCGCTTCTTTCTGGTAGTCGAGGCTGTCACGGAAACTTCATTCAGAATAACGGAATCCGGCGGCAGCGGAGTGGTGATTGTGGGCACGGTAAGTCTCGGATGCGGTCGCCCGTTAGATCGGCGAGAATGACAAAGTACTTTACTCGGGGCTATGTTAAGGCCGAGCGGATTCCTTTACCTTCCTTCATTCGCGGCTTTGTTGGAGCAGCTTGGCGGATTCCTTTACTCGCCGCTTTGTTGGAGCAGCTTGGCGACCAGGGCGGTCCAGCCGGTCTGATGGCTGGCGCCCAGGCCCGCGCCGTTGTCGCCGTGGAAATATTCGTTGAACAAAGGATAGTCGCGAAAGTGCGGATCGGTCTGGAACTTTTCATTTCCACCGAACACCGGCCGCCGGCCTTGATCGTCGCGCAGGAAAAGCCGCGAAAGGCGGCGCGAAAGCTGGGCCGCCACTTCTCCGAGGTGCATGTGCTGGCCTGAGCCGGTGGGAAACTCCACGGTAAATTCCTCGCCGAAATAATGGTGGAAACGCTGTAGCGACTCGATCAGGAGATAGTTAATCGGGAACCACACCGGGCCGCGCCAGTTGGAATTGCCTCCGAACAGACCGGTGCGCGATTCGGCTGGTTCGTAACCCACGCGGTGTTCTTGCCCGTCGACCTGCAAATGATAAGGATGGGCCTCGTGAAATTTGGAAAGCGAACGGATCCCATGCGGCGAAAGGAACTCGGCCTCATCCAGCAGCTTTTCGAGCACACAGCGGAGGTGCCGGGCGCTCACCAGGCTCAACAGATGACGCTCCTCGACGCCATGGCGCATGAGGGGCGCTAGATTCTGACATAGATCGGGCCGGTTCGCGATAAACCAGTTCATGCGCTTTTCAAAGCCCGGGAGCGATTCAATGAGTGCGGATTCCATCGTGTCCACTGCAAACAGCGGGATGATGCCCACGGCGGAACGCACGCGCATGGGAATCGATTGCCCATCCGGCAAACTCAGGCGGTCATAAAAAAATTCGTCTTCCGGGTCCCACAACCCTCCGCCGCCGAGGCCGTTGATGGCGTGCGCAATATACAGAAAATGTTCGAAGAACTTGTTGGCGATGTCCTCATAAAGCAGGTTGACCTTCGACGCCAGCTCCAATGAAATGCGCAGCATATTCAGGCAATACATGGCCATCCAACTGGTGCCGTCGGATTGCTCGATCAAGCCGCCGCCGGGCAGTGGCCTGGAGCGGTCAAATACGCCGATGTTATCCAGCCCCAGGAAACCACCCTCAAAGATGTTGTTGCCTTCGGAGTCTTTGCGATTCACCCACCAGGTGAAGTTCATGAGCAGCTTGTGGAAAACGGTTTCCAGAAAGTCGTAGTCCGGCCGGCCGGTGAGTTTCCGATCGATGGTAAATACGCGCCAGCAGGCCCAGGCATGCACCGGCGGATTCACATCGCTGAAGGCCCATTCGTAGGCCGGGATCTGACCGTTGGGATGCATGTACCATTCGCGCAGAAAAAGTTTGAGCTGGGCCTTGGCGTTGTCGGGGTCGACCAGCGCCAGCGGGATCATGTGGAATGCCAGATCCCAGGCCGCGTACCACGGGTATTCCCAGGTATCCGGCATCGAAAGGACGTCCTCGTTGTAGATGTGCACCCAGGAAGAATCGCGTCCGGTCAGGCGCGAAGCCGGCGGCTTGGGCTGGCCGGGGTCACCCTTGAGCCAGTCGGCAACCACGAAATGGTAATACTGTTTCGACCACAAGAGTCCCGCCAGAGCCTGGCGCTGCACACGTTTGCCGTCTACCGAGAGCGTGGCTGGCGCGAAGGAATAGAATTCGTCGGCCTCGGCGATGCGCTCGGCGAAGACACCGTCGATGTCGTGAACCAGACGTGACGCCTCGGTGCTTAGAGTGAGGCGCAAGCGGATGGTCTCAGTCTGTCCGGGCGCCAGGTTCAATTGATACCAGGCGCACGCCTTAGTACCGCGTTCCGCCGGATTCACTGCGTCTTTTTCTCCGCGAATTACGCGCCCGTGAAACGCGTCCTTCCCGTAGCCTGGTAGACCGGGCGTGCCATCCCAATTCCACATGGCCTTGGTGTTGGTGTCGTTTTCGGTGAACAGAAGCTGCGGGAAACCATCCATGCTCAATTGATAGGCGCCCAGCTCCGGTTCCAGGATCTCGATGCGGGGAGGCGCCCCCGTGGAACCGGACGATTGGGGCGAGCGGAACAGCACCGGCTTCTCCGTGATCTTTCCCCAGGCCCATCGATTACGGAACCACACGCTCGGCAGCAAATGCAGCGGGGCGGCGTCCGGACCGCAGTTGGTTACCGTGATGCGGACTAGAATGTCGTTCACCTCGGCTTTAGCGTATTCCACGAAGACATCGAAATAGCGGTCCTGATCGAAGACGCCGGTGTCGATCAGCTCAAACTCGGGATCGGCGCGGCCGCGGCGCCGGTTTTCCTCGAGCAGGCGCGCGTAGGGAAACTCAGCTTGCGGATATTTGTACAGGCACTTCATGTAGCTATGGGTGGGAGTGGAATCCAGGTAGTAATAGCACTCCTTCACATCTTCGCCATGGTTGCCCTGGTCGCCGCTCAAGCCGAACAGGCGCTCCTTCAGGATGGGATCGCGCCCGTTCCACAGGGCGAGCGCGAAGCACAGACGCTGGTGGTTATCGCAAATTCCGGCAATGCCGTCCTCGCCCCAGCGGTAGGCCCGCAGATGCGAATGTTCGAACGGGAAGTATTCCCAGGCGCGGCCGTCAGCGCTGTAATCTTCGCGGACGGTGCCCCAGGCACGCTCGGAAAGATAGGGTCCCCAGCGTCTCCAGTACTGCTCCCGCCGGGCGGCGGCGATCAGACGAAGCTGCTCCGCGTTCATAGGTTGATTCTAGATGCGAAATGCCCCGCGCACCAACTGGAGCTGTGGACGGCCCGAAAGAATAACGGTGACAACATCGCAGCGGACGCGCTCCCACGGCGTATCGGTCTTCCGGGCGTAGGCGCGGGCAACGCGCCGCAGGTGGGCCCGCTTGTCATCACCGATGGCGCGCTCCGGTGGACCGAATTCGTCGCTGTGCCGCGCCTTCACTTCGACGATCACCAGCGTATCGCCATCCCAGGCGATTAGATCGGCTTCGCCATCGGCCGCGGCCAGACGGTAGTTGCGGGCGACGATGATATAGCCTGAGCGGCGTAGAAAACGGTGCGCGAGATCTTCACCGCGGCGGCCCGAGGCCAGATTCGCAGTCCAGCGCCGTCGGCGCGCGAGGTGGCGAAGCCAGTCGGAGAGAACGCCTAGCATCGCAGATCTAGTGGAAAACGGGAGCGGAAACTCTCGTGCCGGTAGCATATATCTGCTCCGTGGAGCACCTCCTCATTTTCCTCGGGCGTGAATCGTCCCGCTCGTTTGCGTAACCGCTTACTTCACGGCTTTCAGACGCCACTCGATTACTTTGCCGCGCACTACATAACACAGATAGTATTCCCAGAAGCGGCGGAAGCGCGGCGAGGCATTGACGGCGAGCTCGAAGCCCAGGTATCGCCACAGGGCCAACAGCTTGACGCGCACCGACAGCTCTTCGAAGCGCGCGCCGGAGTAGTACGCGTAGCCGCCGTGCTTCTCGCCAAAATAGCGCAGCGAGAAACTATTTAGATGCCAGCGGTGGGTGGGATCGCAGAAAGAACTGAAGTCGGTGTAGTGCGGCGTGACGATGAGCGCTTGGCCGCCGGGACGCAGCAGGCGGTGGAATTCCTCCATGGTCTGGATTACGTCGGAGACATGCTCGATCACATGAATGGCTTGCAATTTATCGAAGATCGCGTCGCGGAAAGGGTAGGGAAAACGGTCGAGGTCGCAGAGCACATCGGCACGGGTGGCCGGGTTGCGGTCGATGCCAATGGACCCTGGGAGTTTGTTGATGCCGCAGCCGACGTCGAGTATGCGCACAGAATGTGATTGTAGCGTTTAGCTGACAGGTCCATGGCCTGTCGTTTTTCAGGCCGCGGCCTCGCCGAAACAAGCGGCGAGGATATCGACGGCGCAATCGGCCTGCTCACGCGTAAGCACCAGCGGCGGCGATATCCGGATAGTGTTGGGGCCGGCGCCCAGCACCAGCAATCCGCGCTGGAAACACATCTGGACGACGCGGTCGCGCAGGCCGGGCGCGCGTTCCTTAGTAATCTGATCCTTCACCAGCTCAATACCGATCATCAGACCCAGGCCGCGCACGTCGCCGGCGTTGGGGAAGCGCTGGGGAAATTCACTCAGACGCGCTTTCATGTGCGCTCCGATGGTGGCGGCGTTGTCGATCAGTCCCTGCTCCAGTTGTTCGATGGTGGCGAGCGAGGCCTCGACCGCCACCGGGTTGCCGCCAAAAGTGGAGGCGTGCGAGCCGGGCGGCCAGTCCATAATGTCGGCGCGTGCGATGGTGGCGCTGAGCGGCAGTCCGCTGGCGATGCCCTTGGCCAAAGCGATGATATCCGGGATCACATCGAAGTGCTCCGCTGCGAACATTTTGCCGGTGCGCCCCATGCCGCATTGGACCTCGTCGAAGATCAGCAAGATGCCGTAGCGGTCGGCGATGCGGCGTAATTCGGCCAGAAACTTCCTGGGCGGGACTAAGTAGCCGCCTTCACCCTGGACTGGCTCGACGACGATCGCGGCGACCTCTTCGGGTGGAAGAACGGTGCGGAAAAGTGGGTCCTCGATGGCTTGCGCGCACTCGACAGCGCAGGAGTCGACGGTCTTGCCGTAAGGGCAGCGGTAGCAGTCAGCGTAGGGCACGTGATGGACGCCCGGCATCACGGGAAAGAAATTCCTGCGCTGGCCGCTGCGGCTGCCGGTAAGGGCGAGCGACCCCATGGTGCGTCCGTGGAATGCGCCATAGAAAGCGACGAACTGCTTGCGGCCGGTGTGGTAGCGCGCCAGTTTGATCGCGGCCTCTATGGCCTCGGTGCCGGAGTTGCCGAAGTAGACCTTGCGCGGCAGGCCGCCGGGCGTCAGGGCAGCCAGCTTCTGGGCCAAATCCACCATGTTCTGGTAGTAGAAGTCGGTACCCGACATGTGGATCAAGCGAGCCGCCTGGCGCTGGATGGCTTCGACTACCCGGGGATGGCAGTGGCCGGTGGCGACCACGGCGATGCCGGCGCTGCAGTCCAGAAAGCGATTGCCGTCGACATCTTCGACAATAGCTCCCTCGCCCCGGGAGGCCACCAGCGGGTAGGAACGCGTGTACGACGGGGAGATAAACTCAGCATCCCGTTCGATGACTGCCTTGGCCTTTGGGCCAGGAAGCCCGGTTATCAGGTTTGGCAGTCCACTTGCCATGGCTAAATGCATGATATCACTGAATTGGGGGTTCCAACCAGGAAACAATTGATAGTTACATACTAAGATTATTGCATCTGAATGTACTCATATGTTATCTTATGTTTAACGGCAGGCAAATATGGACTTCAATCGATTCACTGAAAAACTGCAGGAAGGCTTCCGGTCAGCGCAGAGTATTGCTTCGTCCAGGGGACAGCAACAGATTGATGTAGAGCATCTTCTGCTGGCGCTGGTCGATCAAGAGGGGGGCTTGGCGCAGTCTTTGTTTGCCAAGGCGGAGGTGGCTCCGGCGCTGGTTCGGCAGAAGCTGGTGGAGGCGCTGGACAAACTACCGCGGGTCTCCGGGTCGGCGCCGGGCGTAGATCAGTTATATCTGACCAAGCGTCTGCAGGATCTTTTGGAGCGCGCCGAGAAAGAAGCCAAGCGACTCAAGGACGACTACATATCGGTGGAGCATGTCGTGCTGGCGGCGAGCGGCGAGAAACTGTTCCGCGACCTGGGGCTCAGTGAGCAGCGCATCATGCAGACCCTGCAAGTCATCCGCGGGGGGCAGCGTGTGACCACGCAGAATCCGGAGGCGACCTACGAGTCGCTCGAAAAATACGGCAGCGACCTAACCAAGCTGGCGGCGCAAGGCAAGCTCGACCCGGTGATCGGACGAGATGAAGAGATCCGGCGCGTGGTCCAAGTCTTGTCGCGGCGCACCAAGAACAATCCGGTCTTGATTGGTGAGCCGGGTGTGGGGAAAACGGCGATCGTCGAAGGCTTGGCGCACCGTATCGTACGTGGGGACGTGCCCGAGGGTTTGAAGAACAAACGAATCGTCTCCTTAGACATGGGCGCTCTGGTGGCGGGGGCCAAGTTCCGCGGTGAATTCGAGGAACGGCTGAAAGCCGTGCTGAAGGAAGTGCAATCCGCCGAAGGCAACATCATTCTGTTCATCGACGAACTGCATACGGTGGTGGGGGCGGGGAAGGCTGAAGGCTCGATGGACGCCGGCAACCTGCTGAAGCCGATGCTGGCACGCGGCGAACTGCATTGCATCGGCGCGACTACGCTGGATGAGTATCGCAAGAATATTGAAAAAGATAAGGCTTTGGAACGGCGTTTCCAGACGGTGTTGGTGGATCAACCGTCGGTCGAAGACACGATTTCAATCCTGCGCGGTTTGCGCGAGCGCTACGAGCTGCACCATGGCGTGCGCATCAAGGATTCGGCCATGGTGGCGGCAGCGGTGCTGAGCAACCGCTACATCGCGGATCGTTTTCTGCCCGACAAAGCCATCGATCTGATCGACGAAGCGGCGGCCAAGACGCGCACGGAGATCGACTCGATGCCGGCCGAACTGGATGAGATCACACGGCGGCAGATGCAACTGGAAATCGAGCGCGAGGCGCTGAAAAAAGAAACCGATAAAGCATCGCGGGAGCGCCTGGCCAAGCTCGAAAAAGAGCTGGCGGATCTTAAGACCGGTGGGGCCAGCTTGCGAGCGCAGTGGCAAGCGGACCAGGAAGCGTTGAAGAAGCAACGTGAAATTCGCGAGCAGATTGAGCAAACCAAAGTCGATATTGAGCGGGCGGAGCGGGCTTACGACCTGAACAAAGCCGCCGAGTTGAAGTACGGCAAGCTGACCAGTCTCGAAAAGCAGCTGGAAACGGGCAAGACTTCGACGGCGCTGCTGAAAGAAGAGGTAGACGAAGAAGACATCGCCCAAGTAGTGAGCCGGTGGACGGGAATTCCGCTGTCAAAGCTGATGGAAGGGGAAGTCCAGAAGCTGACCCATTTGCCTGAGGAACTGCACAAACGCATCATCGGCCAGGACGAAGCCGTGGGAGCGGTTTCAGACGCGGTGCTGCGCGCGCGCGGCGGATTGAAAGATCCCAAGCGGCCGGTGGGCAGTTTCCTGTTTCTGGGACCAACCGGCGTCGGCAAAACTGAACTGGCACGGGCGCTGGCGCAGTTTCTGTTCGACGACGAGCGGGCCATGATCCGCATCGATATGTCGGAGTACCAGGAGAAGCACACGGTTTCTCGGCTGGTGGGCGCGCCTCCGGGATACGTGGGCTATGACGAGGGCGGGCAGTTGACCGAAGCCGTGCGGCGGCGGCCCTACTCGGTGGTGCTGCTGGACGAGATCGAGAAGGCGCATCACGATGTTTTCCATGTGCTGCTGCAGGTGCTGGATGACGGCCGGCTGACGGATGGGCAGGGGCGCACAGTGGATTTCAAGAACACCATCGTGATCATGACCTCGAATGCTCCCAAGGATCAGTTGCGCAACATCTTCAGACCGGAATTTCTGAATCGAGTGGATGAGATCATTACTTTCCACAGCTTGACCGATGAGCAGCTCAAGAAGATCGTGCTGATTCAACTGGAAGGATTGCGGACGCGGCTGGCCGAGCGGCACGTTGCCATCGAACTGTCGGATGCCGCAGTGGAGCATCTGGTGAAGGTGGGCTACGATCCGACCTTCGGAGCGCGGCCGCTGAAGCGGGCTATTCAGAAGGAAGTGGAAACTCCACTGGCGCGGCGGTTAGTGGGCGGCGAGATCCGCGACGGCCAGAAGGTGCACGTGGATCTAGGCAAGGATCATGAACTTACCTTCGGAATAGAATCGATGGCGCACGCGGAAGCATCTTAGTAGAGAAGGGGAGAGGTAGAGAAGGGGAGACCAAAATGAGCGAGCTCGAAAAGATTCGCATACTGCCGTTATTGCCGCTGAAGAATTCAGTGTTGTTCCCGGGGCTGCTGATGCCGCTTTCCGTGGGGCGCACCTCCTCTCTGGCCGCCGTAGAGGCAGCCGTTGCCACCGAGGATAAGGAAATCATTGTGGTGGCGCAGAGGGACCCCTCCGCCGATACGCCCGGGTCGGCGGACTTGTTCACCATCGGCACGCGCGCCGCGATCCGCAAAGTCGCACGGCCCAAGGACGACCATATCGACATCCTGGCGTTCGGACTGGAACGTGTGGTGATCGTCAAGGTAAATGAGGACGGCGGGCATTTTTCGGCGCGCTATCATCCGCTGCCGGCGCCCGATGACTCCAGCCGGGAGACGGAAGCGCTGACGCTGTCCATAGTTGAAATGGGTAGCAAGTTCATGGGGCTGATTCAATCCCCACAGGCTTCTCCGCAGGAGCTGGCGCGTTTATTTACGTTCCAGGAAGATCCGCTGCGGCTGGCTTATACCGTGGCCTCCCTGATGAATCTGGAGGCTGTCAGGGAGCAAGCTTTGCTCGAAGCCACCACGCGCGTCGAAGCGTTGCGGCTGGTACACGGCTGGCTCTCGCACGAAGTCGAGGTGCTGGAGCTGCGCAACAAGATCACCGAGGATGCGCGCGGCGAGATGTCGCGGGAGCAGAAAGAATACATCCTGCGGCAGCAGAAGAAGGCCATCGAACAAGAATTGGGCGAGAAGAATCCCGATCAGGCGGAAGTCGAGCAACTTCGCGAGAAGCTGGCGAAGGCAGATCTGCCCGAAGATGTCCGCAAGGAAGCCGAGCGCGAGTTAGGGCGGCTGGAGAAGCTGCCGCCATCGCAGCCGGAGCACAGCGTGATCCGGACGTGGCTGGAGTATGTGATCGAGCTGCCATGGAACAAGCGCAGCGATGACAGCCTGGATCTGGTCAAGGCGCGGCAGGTGCTGGACGAAGATCACTTTGGCATCACCAAAGTGAAGGAGCGGATACTCGAGCACCTGGCGGTGCTGAAGCTGAATCCGGAAGCCAAGGCTCCGATTCTGTGCTTCGTGGGCGCGCCGGGCGTGGGCAAAACTTCGCTGGGGCAATCCATCGCGCGCGCGCTAGGGCGCAAATTCGAGCGCATGAGCCTGGGCGGCTTGCACGATGAAGCTGAACTGCGCGGGCATCGCCGGACCTATATAGGCGCCCTTCCGGGACGCCTGCTCCAGGCCATGCGGCGCGCTGGTTTCGCCAATCCGGTGCTGATGCTGGACGAGGTAGACAAACTGGGGCGCGATTTCCGCGGGGATCCCGCCGCGGCGCTGCTGGAGATCCTCGACCCCGAGCAGAACAAGACGTTCCGCGATAACTATCTCGACTTGCCATTCGATCTGTCGAAGGTGATGTTCGTGACGACGGCGAATACCTTGGATACGATCCCAGCGCCGCTGCTGGATCGTATGGAGATTCTGCGGCTCTCGGGCTACAGCGAAGAAGAGAAGTCGCAGATCGCGCGGCGCTATCTGATTCCGCGGCAGCTCAAGCAAACCGGGTTGACCGAAGAGCGGGTTCAGATTACGGAGCCGGCGTTGAAAAAAGTCATCTCGGGCTACACGCGCGAGGCGGGCGTGCGGCGGCTGGAGCAAGCCATTGGACGGCTGACGCGCAAAGTGGCGCTGAAAGTCGGCGAGGGCGAACCTGGGCCGTTTGAGATTCGGGTGGAGGAGATCGAGGACTTGCTGGGTCCGGAACCGTTCTCACCGGAGCAAGCGCGGCGTGAGTTTCCGGCAGGCGTGGCGACTGGGCTCGCGTGGACGGAATCCGGTGGGGATGTGCTCTACATCGAGGCGACCTTGCTGCCCGACGGCAAGGAAGTCACGATCACCGGCCAGTTGGGCGAGGTGATGCAGGAGTCCGCCAAGACGGCTCGGAGTTATGTCTGGAGCCACGCGGCGGCGCTGGGGATCGATCCCGCGAAATTCCTGAACTCGGGATTGCACATACACGTTCCGGCGGGTGCGATTCCGAAGGATGGTCCTTCGGCGGGCGTTACGATGACGACGGCGTTGGCTTCGCTCTACGCGGGTAAGCCAGCGCGTAGCGATACGGCGATGACTGGCGAAGTCACGCTAACCGGCTTGGTGCTGCCCATCGGCGGCGTCAAAGAGAAGGTGCTCGCGGCGCGGCGCGTGGGAATCAGGCGGGTGATCCTGCCGCGCGGCAATCAGAAAGATCTGCGCGATCTGCCGGAAGAAGTCCGCAAGGAAATGGAGTTCATCTTCGCGGACCGCGTGGAAGACGTACTGCGGGCGGTGGTGCCGGGCTTG
>Ga0207674_10008073_pt1 | contig 12203 bp, 9 predicted proteins | sample KBSCornC72_FD_184303 | JGI IMG/M metagenome (GOLD analysis project Ga0207674, IMG submission 184303) | Corn rhizosphere microbial communities from Kellogg Biological Station, Michigan, USA - KBS Corn C7-2 (SPAdes) (version 2) | ecosystem: Host-associated > Plants > Roots > Rhizosphere > Soil ... | reverse complement strand
GGAATCTATCAATTTTTAAATGACAGTACTCAGATCGAATTAACCCCAACGGTCCCCTACTTTGTCTCTTGTGTATTAAACCTGGATTTTATTTCCGCCGACCGGATACAATTCTCTTCTCCATCAGTTCAGGTCAACCCTGAAAGGCCCGGGGCTTCGGACTATGAAAGATTTATAGCACAACAAGGTTTAAATTTCTTATATGATCGGGGGAAGGATACTACAAACCTGAAATCGATTAAAATTGAATTTAAATATACCCTAAGGTAGACGGGACATTTGCTGGGAAGGTAAAATTTGTGGTATGAAGAAGATGGCGTGATAGCCGGCCGATTGGTGAGTTAGTTTCAGGAAATTTTTTTACCACATAGTTCGCTGATTTCGATTATTATGAATCTCGTTTTTTAAGGGATATATCACGACTCGTTGCCATCGGCAACAATAAATACGACAATCCGGCAAGAAAATTGATAGAGATCGGTCGAAAAATCGAAAGAAATTGCAAGCAAAGGGAAGCCTCCTTTTACAGGAGGCTTCATTATTAAAAAATTTTCTGATATTATAATTATTCAGAGGGCGGCTCCCACAATTCAACCTTATTCCCTTCCGGGTCCATAATCCATGCGAATTTCCCATATTCCTCGTTGAGGGGGTCACCAACTGTCGCGATTCCCTTTTTTTTAAGATCTTCCAATAGTCCATTCATATCTTCAACCCTAAGGTTGATCATAAAATGTTTGACGCTTGGTTCAAAATATGGGGTATCCCAGGGAGAAACAGAAACAATGTTATACCCGGCTGACGGTTTGCCTCCTTCTCCATCAAACGGCATAACAGCATAGGTTCCTCCGTTAAAACCGATACCGAGGTTTTGTTCGTACCAGCTTGCGAGTGTTTTGTGATCTTTTGCTTTAATGAATACACCGCCGAGGCCAATGACTTTTCCCATAAACTTGATTTTTAGGATGATACACTTGAGGCCCCAAATTTAGATTAAACTTCGTCGGTCCTGTTTGGCTATTAATTTTTATTTTTGTAGAAATGTCACGGCCATGGCTACGACAAAAGCTAATAGTCAAACCGACAATGAGCACGAACTGGATGTTTTGACCGACCAGGAAGATCCGTGCAACCTCATTGTCTGGAATGATAATGTAAATACGTTTGAATGGGTAATAGAGACCCTCATCGAGGTCTGCGGACATAGCCCTGAACAGGCTGAACAATGCTCCTATTTTATTCACCATAAAGGAAAATATGCTGTCAAAAACGGGCAGTATGATGAATTAAAGCCGATGTGTGACGCGATTACAGAGCGGGGTATCGGCGCCACGGTGGAAGTCATGGCCGGCTAAACATAGCATGGGCCCTCGGTTAATTCATTTTTGTTTCATGTCTATTTTCGTCCTCGATAGTAAAATGTCGTTTCCTCCAACCCACCTGGCCAGCCGGGAAGGGTTACTGGCAATTGGCGGAGACTTGTCCCCGGAAAGATTGTTGTTGGCTTATCGTAACGGCATTTTTCCATGGTATGAAGGCGAGGACATTCTTTGGTGGAGTCCCGATCCAAGATTTGTTTTATTTCCATCCGAGATCAAAATCAGTAAAAGCGTAAAACCATTATTGAACAGAAATGCATTTGACTTCACAATCAATAAAGCATTCAAAGAGGTAATAGGCAGATGCAAAAAAATATATCGTCCCGGCCAGGAGGGCACATGGATCACAGATGAAGTGGAGGAAGCCTTTGTCACCATGCATAAGCTTGGTTATGCTCACAGCGCCGAAGTTTGGAGGAACAATGAACTGGTTGGCGGCGTGTATGGGCTAAAGTTAGGAAACGTATTTTTTGGAGAAAGTATGTTCAGCGATCTCAGTAATGCTTCGCGATTTGCATTTATCAGGTATACCGAACACCTGAAACAGGAGGGTGTCGAATTGATCGACTGCCAGGTGTACACAGAGTACCTCGAAAGTTTTGGAGCGAAAATGATCCCCGGCAAAGAATTTAAAAAATTATTGCACAAGCTTATTTAATAATAACCGCTCGAGTTTACGATTACCATCACTGATCACCCATTACTCATCATTCATAACTCTCCTACTTCGCTAGCAATGACAACCCACAACGACCCTATCAATCAAAACGCCTTCTTCGGACCCTTTGATTCAATCTGCTGTTGAATTCCTTTCGCATCGCCGACCATCACGACCATCATCTTATTGTAGTCCATATATTTTTTGGCAATAGCAGAAACCTGCGCAGGGGTTACGCTATGAATATTTTTTACAAAATTAGCCAGGAAAGAATCGGGCAATCCATATTTATCTAAAAACTGCAATTGACCAATAATCCCATTGGGTGTCGAATTCTGAAGTACAAATATGCCCGTGAGATAATTTTGAATTCCTTTCAATTCGTCCGGAGAAGGCGGCTCATCCTGCAATCGCCTGATCTCTTTTTCGATTTCCTGTAATGCATCAACGGTGTGCTCGCTTGTTACATCGGCAGCTTCAGTCCATACTGAAACACCCCGACGATTAAGAATACTGCTGAGAGGAGAATACGTATAACCCTTACTTTCCCTGATATTGCTCGTGATGCGTGAGCCAAAAAAACCTCCGAGTAAGGTGTTGGTAACGTACATAGCAACATAATCCTTATCGTTAGGCAATAATGTGGGCAAACCAATCAATAATGTAGTCTGCGGTGCATCTTTTCTGTCAACAATCAATGTATCTTTTATATTCTGCGACTGTACAGGCGGAGTATAAATATCCGGGCCCGCTTTCCATTTGCCAAATGCCTTGTTGATTGCGGCATTAACGGCAGCGGCGTCAAATTCTCCTACGACATACAATCCTGATCGCTTAGCTCCGAAATTTTTGTTGTAAAAATCCTTCACGTTTTCCATCGTAAATCCATCGATCGTTTCAGCTTTTGTAAAATACCTTCCATAAGGATGATCCTTAAAGAGTGCACTTCTAAATTTATCCTGGGCAATTGATTGCGGAACTGTCATATCCACCGCAAGATCCCTTTTGAGATTACTCTTAATCCTTTCCAACTCAGTGGCAGGAAAAGCAGGATTCATAATCAGGTCAGCAATCGCCTCTATAAAATCAGGTGCAAATTCGGATAATACCGATCCGGCGATAAAAACGTCTTCTTTGCCAACACCAACATTTACGGTGCCACCCATACCTGCAACCTTTTTCGACAAGGTTTTAAAATCCATTTTAACTGAGCCCTGTTTTATCATCTCACCGGTTAACTGAGCCAGGCCGTTTTCACTTTCTGTTTCATGCACCCCGCCTGTGGAAACATTGAGATTGATCGACACTTTGGGAATGCTGCCGTATTTGACAAGCGTAGTTTTTAGACCGTTATTCAGTTTTCCAGTCTTCTTTTCAGACAATTTAAAATCCTTAGCTGTGCCACCGGCAGGTGGAATTTCTTTTTGCGCAATCACAGAACTGCAAAAAAACAAGGTGGTAAGTGACGCTATATAGAAAGTTACTTTGTTCATTTTTTCGGAGCTTTTGGATCAATAATTAATATCGTACGGTTAGTGGGCCTTAAATATTCTTTTATTGTCTTTTTGATTAATTCAGGTGTTACTTTTTTGAAATTTTGTTCCAGGTCATTGACCAAAGCTGGCTTGTCGTCAAACAAAGCAAAGCAGGCAAGGAGATTCACCTTTCCAATACCCAATCCTCCAATGGCATCATATACCTCGGAACGTTTTTTTATCAAAGCGAGGTCGACATCTGCCTGTGTTACGTTATTCTCCAAATCAGTTATGGCTTTGTCATATTCCTTAATGATGTCATCTGCTTTTACGGTTGAATCATGAATAAGGCTCGACATCCAGAGCATGGGCCCATTATAGTCAAACATATTACCGAGCAAATAATTGATACCGCCCGAGACGGTACTCGTATAACCCTTCTCCTGTACCAGCGCCTGGTAAAGTTTACTGTCATTACCCTTGGCGAGCATTTGATCAATCAAACCCATGGCATAATATTCGGGAGTTTGTTTTTCGGGCATTTTGTATGCGATCCCAATAGCAGGCTTATTCGCCAGCTTATCCTCTTTTACAAAACGTTTTTCCTTTTCCTGTCTTGGCTCCGAAATATCGCCAAGCTTAGGAATAGTTACGGAGGGTATATCGGTGAAATATTTAGCGATCCATTTTTTAGCGTCAGCAGTTTCAAAGTCACCTACGACGACTATGACAGCGTTGTTGGGCGAATAATAAGTCTTAAAGAAGCTCGCTACATCTTCTAATTTGGCTGAATCAAGATCCGCCAGATCGCCATAGAAATTATGAGCATTATACCAGTTTTCGTTTGCGTACTGCGGCATGTCAAGCCAGGGAAAACCACCATAAGGCTGATTTAACACATTTACTTTTACCTCATTCTTAACCACACCCTGTTGATTCACGAGATTGTCCTGGGTAACAGCCAGCCCTTTCATTCGATCCGCTTCGGCCCACAAAGCAGTTTCCAGTTTATGCGAAGGCATTACTTCATAATAGTTGGTGAAATCAAAACGGGTGGATCCGTTCAATACACCACCATTCTGCTGCACGAGTTTGATAAATTCCATTTTGCCCAGGTTTTTTGAACCCTGGAACATCATATGCTCAAATAAATGCGCAAAGCCTGTCCGGTCTTTCGGTTCAATCCGAAAACCAATGTTATAATAAACACCGACAGTGATAATGGGAGCAGTCTTGTCCTGCGACAAAACAACTTTCAAACCATTACCAAGTTTATAATAATCGACCGGGACAGCGGGATTATTTCCCGGTCTTCCTGTCCAGGATATAAGTAGAAGAGAAATGCATACCATGAGTCCTGTCCATGGCAGATATTTTGACCTTGTCATATAAAACAGTTTCATTACTGAAATAGAAATGCGTGTCATTGGCTAATTAAAATAACTTAAAAACCAAGAGACGCTAATTACCACTCATGTAAAGTTTCAGAACCTCGTTCCAAGATAGTGAGGAAGCATTTTTCGCCAGGTATCCCAGTCATGCGGCCACTCAGCTCCCCAGATATCGAGCTCGTACCAGATGCCTTTGTCATACAATTGCTTCGCGAACCTGGCGCTGGCACCGGGATCTTCATAATTGCCACTGCCTGCGAGGATATGTATATGCTGGCTTTTCCTGATTTGTTCCAGGATGCCATCATCGGTAAGATTTGAGATATAATGTGCGGGACTATTAAAGTATACGTGATCATCATAATGACCCCTGGTATAATCTGTAAGATCGTAAACTCCACTCATGGCGACTACCCCATTTATTATGTCGGGGCGTTTCAAAAATAAATTCATGCTGTGTAATGCTCCAAATGAAGCTCCACAGGTAATGATTGGCGTTTCCCAACTCGTGTTGTTTCTGACATAGGGAACCACTTCATTAAATACATAATCGTTCCATTGCTGGTGTCGAATTGACTTGTGCCATGGATCGATGTTGTTATTCATCCAGCTTTCGTTGTTAATGCTGTCGATGGAAAATACTTTCATTTTACCGCTGTCTATAAAGGGAGACAAAGTATCCATCAGTTGAAATCGTTCATATTCCAGGTAGTCTGCCGCCGCCGTGGGCACCATAAGCAATGCAAATCCGTAATCGCCATAAGTAGCTATCGGCATTTCCTTGTTCAACGAGGAGCTGTACCATGAATTTAGTTCCCGTTTCATCTGTATTTTATTATAATGAAAAAGTTAACCAGTTAGCCTGGGCTGGATTGAGGTTACCTTCGTTTTTGGCGAATATAATTTGATTCCAAGTCAAAGAAGTAAAAGACTAAATAGGGGATGGCGACGGTATACTCCGGCAAATGTTCTAAATCTCCGGGCCAATTGAATCTTTATAAGCAATCGGTCTAAAATATCCGTAAAAATTCTTGGTAACTTCCCCAAGTATTATTACTTTAGTTTTTTAGTATTTTTACTATTAATATGTTTTAATGTTCTCTCGGGTTTAAATCGCCAGGTTTTTCAAATAAGGTGTTCATGGGATTAATTACCAGTTGTTTGTAGTCCAAAATTGTCATCCCTTTATTAATCCATCTCCTCCAAACCATCAAAAAAGTTTCGCCACTCATTATTGAGCGGTAATTCATTGGCCCAATGGATAGCGATGCACGAAACGCATGTAAAAGAAAGAATTCGGATCATAATTGCAGACGACCACGATGTGCTCCGCGAATCCTGGAAGTTTTTTCTTGAACGGGACGATCGATTCTCCGTTATTGGTCTATACCAAAACGGCCTGGAGGCTATTAAAGGCGCTGTAGCCTTATTGCCTGACATTATCCTGATGGACATTAATATGGCCGTCGTTAATGGTTTTGAAGCTACGCGGAAAATTATTGAGTTGATTCCATCAGCGAAAATCATCGGCGTGTCGGTAAATAATCATCCCGGGTATGCTCTTAAAATGCTGGAGCTCGGGGCAAAAGGTTTTGTAACTAAAAATTCTCCATTTAGCGAATTGATCCACGCAATTGTGAAAGTAAATGGCGGACATGAATATGTTTGTGACGAGATCAGCAATGGTAATTCTCAGAGCCACATTACCTGACGTTTCATTCATTTTGCGGTGCGTCGTGTTTTCGCAGTATTCCTAAAAGCAGGTAAATTTGCCGCCTTATGGAACTCAGCAAGAATTTTGAACCTGCAGCCATTGAAGCGAAGTGGACAAAACAATGGAAGGAAAGACGTCATTTTAACAGCCTTCCCGATCGACGGCCACCTTTCACAGTAGTAATTCCCCCTCCTAATGTAACCGGTGTTCTTCACATGGGTCATACGCTCAATGAAACGGTACAGGACATCCTTGTTCGTAAGGCAAGAATGACCGGCTTTAATGCATGCTGGGTACCCGGAAGTGACCACGCCTCAATTGCCACCGAATCCAAGGTGGTACAAATGCTCGAGAATGAAAAAGGAATAAAAAAATCAGAGCTTACCCGCGAAGAGTTTTTGCGCTATGCTTTTGAGTGGAAAGAAAAATATGGTGGCATCATTTACAACCAGATTGAAAGACTTGGATGCAGCGTGGATTGGGATCGTGTTACATTCACAATGGATGATGATTACTATAATTCCGTCATCAAAGTATTCGTTGATCTCTACAATAAAGGTTCGATTTACCGCGGAGCACGAATGATCAACTGGGATCCTGTCGCGAAAACAGCTTTGAGCGATGAAGAGGTGGAATACCGGGAGGTGCCTGGAAAGCTATATTATGTTTCCTATAAAGTTGTGGATGAAAACGGAAATGACGATAATATCGGAAATATTACTATTGCCACGCAACGCCCTGAAACAATTATGGGAGACACGGCGGTTTGTGTAAACCCCACTGACGAAAGATACGCTGCGCTCAAAGGAAAATACATTATCGTTCCGCTGGTCAACAGAAAGGTGCCGGTAATTTTTGATGAATACGTGGACAAAGAATTTGGAACAGGCGCACTGAAGGTGACGCCTGCGCACGACATCAATGACTATAACCTTGGGCTAAAACATAACCTGGAAGTTGTCGATACCTTAAATGAAGATGGAACCTTGAGTGCAGCGGCGCAGGTTTTTGTTGGTTTCGATCGTTTTGAAGCAAGGACGAAAGCCATTGAACAATTAAGGGCCGAAGGGAAGTTGATTAAAGAAGAGGACTATACCACAAGGCTTGGATATTCTCAACGAAGTCATGCTGTAGTGGAGCCCCGAATATCCACTCAGTGGTTTGTAAGAATGAAAAACCTGGCTGATCCGGCGCTAAGGGAAGTGACAGAAGGAAGAATAAAAATTCACCCGGGCGATAAGTTTTTAGCAACTTATAAATACTGGCTGGAAAATGTAAAAGATTGGTGCATTAGCCGCCAGCTTTGGTGGGGCCAACAGATACCTGCCTGGTATGATGAAGAGGGAAGATTTGTTGTGGCTGAAAATGAGCAGAAGGCCAAAGAAATATTCTCCAAAGGAGTCCATTCGGACAACGCTCAATACTCAACGAACAATGTTCAATTGACACAGGATCCGGATGTATTGGATACCTGGTTTTCTTCATGGCTATGGCCAATGGAAGTATTTAAAGGAATCAGTCATCCGGGTAACGAGGATATTAAATATTATTACCCCACTTCGGTTTTAGTAACCGGCCAGGATATTATTTTCTTTTGGGTGGCGCGCATGATCATGGCTGGAATGGAATACATGAAAGAAAAACCTTTTGGCGATGTGTATTTCACCGGCATGGTGCGTGACAAACAGGGAAGAAAGATGAGTAAACAGTTGGGGAATTCTCCCGACCTGTTGGACCTGATTGACAGGCATGGCGCAGATGCTGTTCGCTTTGGAATAATGATTTCATCTCCCGCCGGGAATGATCTTTTGTTTGACGATAGCAGTTGCGAGCAGGGAAGAAATTTTAATAATAAGATTTGGAATGCCCTGAAATTGGTAAAACTATGGGAAGGAAAAATAGCCATGGGCAACGGGCAACAGGCTGTCATTGCGACTGCGACGACGATTGCGAGCGACGCGAAGCAAGCGGCAGGAAGCAGGAAGCAAGGCGATTTCGCTGTTGAGTGGTTTGAAAACCGGCTCAATAATGCCAGAACCGAAGTGGAAAGATTGTTCCATGAGTTTCGCCTGAGCGAAGCATTGAAAACAATCTACTCTTTGATTTGGGACGACTTCTGCAGCTGGTACCTTGAATGGGTGAAACCGGGCTTTGAACAGTCCATCGATGAAACTGTTTATAGTAAGACAATCGGATATTTTGAACAGCTGATGCAACTGCTTCATCCGTTTATGCCATTTATTACTGAAGAGATTTATCATTTGCTCAAAGAACAAAAAGACGATCTCTGTATAAAACAATTTGGCGCTATTGGAAAAATGGACCAGGATATTTTGAAACAAGGATCCCTGCTGATGGAATTGATTACAGGAATTCGCGATGCTAAAAACAAGAATCAAATAAGGCCGAAAGAAAGGATAAAATTGCATATCCAATCAGGCAGCCCTGCCGTGTACAAATCAATTGAAAATATTTTATCAAAACAGGTCAACGCCGACGAGATACAGTTTGTAAACGAACCGGTAGCCAACTGCATCAATATAGTTGTGCAAAAGGATAAATTATTTATTGAAACCGAAACGGCAATCAATACAACTTCACAAAAAACACAGTTATTAAAAGAGCTCGAATACCACAAAGGTTTCTTATTATCGGTTGAAAAAAAATTAAATAACGAGCGTTTTGTTCAGAATGCAAAAACTGAAGTGATTGACGTCGAAAGGAAGAAAAAAGCCGATGCCGAAGCCAGGATCAGGGCTATTGAAGAGAGCCTGGCTGGTCTGAATTGAATTAAGATTGTCACTCCGGGCTTGACCCGGAGTCTTTTTCAATTCTCTCATCTCATAAGAGCAAAGACTGGTGCTCCCGGGTCTTATCTCATTTATTCTTACCTATTTCGGAAAAATACTCACCGGCATTATAAACTCGACAATAGTTCCCTTTGTCCGCGTAAAAAAATCGGTGTCCAGCAACTGGCTTACCCGTATTCCAAAGCTGAGCTCGTACTGATTCCACCATTTTGTGTCCACATATAATTCGCCGCCTACACTCCTCTGATCAGCTGAACGGCTTTTGTCATTGGAATACACTTTTGTGAAGTCATAAAAGGCATTTGCCCTTATGCGCTGCAAATAGAGAATATTGGCAAATCCCCAATCGGGGTAGAATAATGGAAAATGATAATTCGCAGAAGTCCTCCACATCCTGGAGAAATAGGCTTCATTGTAACCACGCGAATAGGAAAATCGATTACTGAACAGCACGTCAAGCGTATCCCGTTCCTGCCACGCACCGGTGAGTACGAGGCTGTGTGTGGATGTAACGCCCGGCAGATAGAGGGAAGCGTTGCCCAAAAATTGCCAGCTGTCATATTTCGTTATCGCATGATTGAACTGTCCGGAAAGGGCAAAGCCCAGCCGCGGAAAAATATGCTGCACAGCGGATTGAACCTGTTGGCTATACCGGATGAAATGAGAAAGATAGCTGAAATTGGAGTTGCTGAAATGGTTCTTGGCTTCGCCTTTAATTATATCGTTCCGAAATACGTAATTACTACCGAAGCTGAGATTCTTAAAACTCCGGCCGCTGGTGAAGTTGAGCGGTATGCTCAGGCCAATCCTGGTATCGAGCTGGTCCCATTGTTTTAATGAGCTATCGACCACGGCTGTTCGATCAAAAGTATATTGAGTCCCTCCATTTATATAGGGAAACCAGGCGCCATATACCGCGCTAAAACCAACGGCATTGGTATTTTCATTTTCATTGTACACGTAATACACTTCGGTTTGCATCGTGTTGAGCACATTCTCCCCATACAATGAAAAGCTGAACTCGGGATCTTCATAATACGGACGAAAACTGTGAAAATTCAATAGCCTGGTGCCTTTATGATAAAGACTGACAGGCCTTTTTTGATTGAAAGTATTAGGCGATAGAATTTCCCTGATCTCATTGGTATGGCTTACCGGGTATACATTGGTCAATTCTTCGGCAACAGCATTCGCCAGGGCAGCATTCAAAGTCGTGGGCTCGTCTATTTGTTGAAGCTGGTAGCCTTCGGCAGAAAAAACTGACCAGGTAATCTTCCCATTAGCCGCATTTACAAAATATTTTCCGGATGGACCGTCTGTAATCCTGTAGATTTTCCCATCATCCAATCGTACCGCGAAAACATTGTCATATCCTCCAAATGATGCGGTAAAATAAACCACGTTATTGCTTATCGATGGAAATCCTGTGACATTAAATGAAGCCGGAATCAGCACCGTGCTCTTTCCGTTAATCAGCTCAATTAAGGCAAGGGTCATTCTTCCGTCGTGCAAGCGAATAGCAGTGACGATTGAATCTTCATTTAAGAACCTTGGATCAGTAAATAAATTTACCTCTGACAAATCAATCTTAGTCTTTAATTCCCCGCTTTCAGCATCCAGTACATGCAGTTCGGATTTACCATTATCGGCTATTTCTACAGCCACAATTTTTTGACCAGACGGTGATATATCCGGCGTAAAATATTTTGATTTCCGGGTGACCGTTGTTTGATTGCCGGTTTGAACGTCAAGGAGCTTGATTACGCTGTAGTCCCGCCATGTCCATCGCGGGTCATTTTCAAAAGCAGCGTAAACAATTTTACCATTACGATATGAAAACTGGTCATCAATTGAAATGTCTCTTATTCGCAGCCTGTGTACGCCTGATCTATCTTTTACATAAAACCCGGGTCGATGGCGGTAGCTTGTTTTCAGGTATAACAGCGAATCACCGGGCAACTGGTAGGGAAAAACATAGTTGGTAACATACTTTTTATTAACCGGGAAAATCGTTGTATATGCTGTTTCAACGTTCTTTTTATCATCTGCGGTTTTGGTCTTATAATATTCGAAAGCGTCCTTTTTAAATGTTTGATAGTCGACACCGGTTTGTCGTTTAATTGCACTTTGGAACGGATAAAACAATCCCTTAAATGCGCTGGCGTCCTTTGTTACTTTTCTCCAGAAATCCAATCCATACTTTTCGTAGCCATAATTGACAAACAAATAACCCAACTGATAGTGGCCGGGGACATAATCCTTCCAGGATCCGTTTCGCAACTTCATCCACGAATATTTCTTTCCTGCAGTCCACAACGAAGGATAGGCATTCATAAACAGCGGGAGACGGCCCCTACCCTGTTGCGACAATACAGTTTCGCTGTAAACGGCGTCACCTTCATAAAACCAATCCGGAATGCTCGCATTTATTGCCAGGGCATAACCTTCCTCTCCAAATAAGATTTTCATGAGTTTGCTGATACCATTTCTGAAATTATTAAATTGCTGCACATGCCTGTATTCATGAATAGCTAAAGCGTCGGCCCACCCAACGCTGCCCTGGTCAAAATTATTGACGGTCGGCGTCATGTAAAATTCGCTTCGATAAGGCCCAAGTCCAACGTAACCATTTCCAATAACGGTTTTGTTTTGCAAAACGATGTTGATCTTTTTCAAACGCCCACCCAGCGCGGCAATATTGTGCCCTGCCTGCAGATGCACCAATGCCGCCACACGCTGGGCCTGGCTATCCAATCCCTGGGAAAAAATAATTCTC
>Ga0207674_10008068_pt1 | contig 12208 bp, 9 predicted proteins | sample KBSCornC72_FD_184303 | JGI IMG/M metagenome (GOLD analysis project Ga0207674, IMG submission 184303) | Corn rhizosphere microbial communities from Kellogg Biological Station, Michigan, USA - KBS Corn C7-2 (SPAdes) (version 2) | ecosystem: Host-associated > Plants > Roots > Rhizosphere > Soil ... | reverse complement strand
GACGCAGGTGCTGAAGCTGCGGAACGCCCGCGTACCTTCCGAGATCGCCGCGACATGGTTGAGCAAGTCGATCTATCACTCTGGAAGCGATCACCTGGGGACATTCATGGTGACACGGACCAGTCGCCTTTTCCGCTACTTCTTCAGCCATGGAACGATTGGCGTGGTGATGCTCCTCTTTTTTCTTGCCGGCTTGCTGGCAATGTTCGCAGGTAAACCGGAGCGGCTAAAATCCCCGCGGGCTCTGGCCGTCCTTTGTGCCACGCCCTTTATCTTGGCGATCGCAACCGCAATCGCAGGCATTTATCCATACGGAGGAACTCGGCACGACGTTGTGCTCGCAGTTTCCGCAATTCCCGCTATTGCCATTGGAATCGATCTGATCACGGCAAGAGCCATCGGTCCGAGCCGCCGTTTGGCCGCTGTCCTCGTGCTGCTGATCGTTGCTAACATATTTGCTTCCCCAACCCCTCCTTTCATTCGGCCGGGAAATCAGCAGCAGCCCTTGATGAAGCAAGCCATCGCGCAGCTGAATTCCCAACCAACTGGTTCGGCAATTCTCGCGGACTACCAGGGTGCGTTGGTCCTCGGATACTACCTTTGTGGAAGGCAAACTTCGCTGCCGTTCGGGCCTACGCCCAAGGACCTCCTGGTCGCTCCTTGCGCCGAGAAGACCCTGCTCACCTCGGTCGGGAGTCAGAGCAGCTTTGCGGCCGAGGAATTGCCGCAGGTAATACGGCAGGCATGGAACATGCTTCCTGTGCAAAGGTCTGAAATCTGGCTCTTCGAGACGGGCTGGATAAGTGATGAACCCGGGAAGTGGAGAACAGAGCTGCACAGGGTTGCCTGTGATGAAATCCACGATTTTGGGGAGAACCTGCGAGTATCCCGCTGCCGGAGATGAGCCGGCGAAGAACCATCAACCTGAAACTGTCTAAGGAAGGACACGTAACCCGGGCCTGCTCTCTGTAACTTCATACTCCTTCCCAACCTGCAGGCTCTTGTGCTCTTCACTTCTTCCGCTCGGCCAATCAATGACAATACGCTCGATGGTCTCCTGTCCAAGACCAAAAGTGACGGGCAACTCCGACTGGGACAGGTAGCTTGAGCCGCTGCGAACGAAGCGTGTCTGCATCACTCCACCTGCGAACAGCTTGATGCGCGCGCCGATACCGTCGCGGTTCGACTTGGTGCCGATCAGCTTCAACCGAATGCTGCGGTTCCCTCCGGTCTGGTCGTTGCGCAACAAGTAGGCAGGGCCGTTGTTGGTGGTCATCAGCAGATCCTGGTCTCCATCCCGGTCGAAGTCACCGACGGCGAGCCCGCGCCCAACTCGCGGTTCATTGAATCCACCTCCAACCTGCGATCCCACTTCACGGAAATGCCCTCTCCCGTCATTGAGGAACAACTGCGGGGGCTGCGCGTAACCGACATTACGCACGTTGCGCACGGTGTCGTCGATATGGCCATTCACCGCGACAAGATCCAGCCATCCGTCGAGATTGCAGTCAAAAAATGTGCAGCCAAACCCGAGCGTGGTCTTCGACGGCAATCCTACGCCACTCTGCAGAGCCACATCCGCAAAGTTCCCGTTCGCCTCGGCTCGATAGAGCCCGATCATTTCGTTGTCGAAATTCGTGATCGCGACCCCTGATCGGCCTGAGTTGTCGAAATCGCCTACATCCACTCCCATGCCGGCGCGAGCCTTACCTTCCTGACTGAAGGCGATCCCCGACTCTACGGCCACGTCACGGAAAGTTCCGTTGCGCTGATTGCGGTAGAGCTTATTTGGCTGCGTGTCATTGGCGACCAGCAGATCGGGCCAGCCGTCCTGGTCATAGTCTAAGAGCGCGACCCCCAGAGACTTCGAACTGCTATCGAAAATTCCGCTCGAGGCGGTGACATCCTCAAACGTCCCATTCCCACGATTGTGAAAAAGCCAGCAGGTTTCTCCTACGTAGGCTTCGGGCGTGCAGTAGGACTTGTGCTTGCCGTCAATGCTGCAGAATACATCGTGCTCCGCCGACCACTTCACATAGTTGCAGACAAACAGATCAAGGAACCCGTCGCGGTCGTAGTCGAACCAGATGGCCGAGGTGCTGAATGCGAGGCGCCTGCCGAGGCCGCTCGAAGCGGTTACGTCCACGAACCTCCCTTGGCCGGTGTTTTTGAACAGGCGGTTCTGCCCAACACAGGTGATCAGTATGTCCGGGAACCCATCGTTGTTATAGTCCCCGACGGCAACCCCCAAGCCGTACATCTCGACATCGAGACCGGCCTCCCTTGTGACATCGGTGAACGTGCCGTTCCGGTTGTTGCGATAGAGCTTCAGTGTCGAGCGCTGGCGGGTGTGGCCGGGCCAATCCATGCTGTTGACCAGCAGAATGTCCTGCCAGCCGTCGGAATCGTAGTCGATGAATGCGCAGCCTGGACCAAGCGTTTCCGGAAGCAGTTTTCCGCCATAGGATCCATCGTTGTGGCGAAAACGAATTCCCGCTGAACTGGTCACATCGGTGAATTGAAAGCCGAGCGATTGCTGCGGCGGGAGTGAAAAGAGTCCCGATCGGGAGAGCACTGCCGCGGCAGCACTCCGACCCGTATGCCGCAGAAAGGAGCGGCGATTCACGGAAGGTTCACCAGCCCGTTACGAATGGCGTAGACAACCAGTTCTGCGGTCTTGTGGATGCCGAGCGCGTCCATGATATTGGCGCGGTGCACGGCAACGGTATTCACGCTGAGATCCAGTTGAGCGGCGATCTCTTTGTTGGACTTTCCGTCGCAAATCAGCTGCAGAATCTCGACTTCCCGCGCAGTGAGACCCGAACCGCGTTCGCCTTTGAGGCTTTGCTGGAACGAAAGTTGTCCGTCGAGCACAGTTTCCCCGTTCACCATGCGGCGGATGGCGGAGCCCAGTTCGAGATCCAGCGCGTTCTTCAGCACGTAGCCCTTGGCGCCGGCTTCAAGCGCCTGGCGCACCCAGGTGTCCTCGGTATGCATGGTGAGCATAAGGATGAGCGTCTGCGGCGCAAATTCGAGAATCTTGCGAGTTGCCTGTATGCCGTTCATCTCGGGTAGGGCGCAGTCCATGACGATGACCCGCGGCTTGAGCAGTTGCGCCTGCTGAACGGCTTCCTGGCCGTCGCTCGCTTCGCCGACCACGTTCATATCTGATTCGTCTGCCAGCATGCGACGGAACCCGCGGCGCACCAGGCTGTGGTCGTCGACCAGCAGAACTGAAATTTTGTCAGGCATGCATCTCCTGGGTCTCGCGGGAAACTGCCTCCCGCGGAACTTCGAGCTTCACTACAGTACCGCCGCCGGGTGCCGGCTCGAATCGAATGGTGCCACCGAGCAACTCGGCACGCTCGCGCATGGCCACCATCCCAAGCCCGCGGCGGGCGGGGGAGTCGGAGAACCCGGTACCGTTATCGGCGACTTCCAATTCCAGCGCAGAGTTTGCGAAGTGCAGCCGTACCCGCGCCTTTTTCGAGCCGGAGTGCCTGGCCACATTGTTCAAGGCTTCTTGCAAAACGCGATAAATGTGGACCGCCGAATCGCCGCTCACGGGAAACGGAGTTCCACTTTTCTCGTAGGATATGCCAATTCCGGTCTGCCTTTCCACCACCGGCAGATACCATTCGATGGTGGACTCCAGGCCAGCCTCATCGAGCATGACCGGATGAAGCGCCTGCGAAAGGCTGCGAACCTTTTCGAGGGTGTTCTGCGCGATCTCGCGTACTTCGAGGAGTTCGGTGCGTAGCGGCGAGTTTTCCGGAGCATGGCTGCGTGCCCTGCCAATCATCGCGCCCACCGCAGTGAGAATTTGGCCAAACTCATCGTGCAGTTCGCGGGAGATGTAGCGAAGCGTTGATTCCTGAGTCGAGATCAGCGTTTGGGCGAGTTCGCTGCGTTGGGCGGAGAGCGCTCCCAGGCGATTGAAGAGCTGGCGATTCGAATGGATCAGAAACAAGCTGGTGAGAACAATGGCCATCAGGGTCCCGATCAGGAAAAAATATGCCTGACGTTGTACATGATCGTAAATCTTGCTGACCTGGGCGGCGGCGCGCTCCTCGACTTCATTGTTCTGTACCAGCAGGCGGGCCACGGCATTGCTCAGGGCGGCCAAGCGCGCCTGCAGCGAGAGCCTGATTTGCGCGCGGGCTTCGGCTTCCTGGCCATTGCGCGCGAGTTCGAAATTGCGGTCCATCGCGTTCCAGAACTGGGCAAGCGATCTTTCCAGATACTGCTGCTGATCAGCCGTTCGATCCTGCGGCGACACTTGTTGCTCCCGGTGAAAAGCGTCTTCCAAGTCGCCGCGCATCCGGTCAAATTGCGCCTGCCAGGCGGTGAGCGGATATTTCTGGCCGGTGTCGCTCGGATCTACGTCAAGCATGTCGCGCATGGACATGCCGATCGAATTGAGTTCATTTTGAATCCGCAGAAGTTGCAGCGAGTCGCGGCGGTTGCGGTCGATCAAGTTCTTCTGAAGATCGCGCAGGCTGTCGATTCCGCGGGTGACGGAAAACGAGTAGGCGACCACGGCGATAAGGGTGATCACCAGGCCTATATAGAGCGGGGTTGTCGGAGACCTGCCGGACGTGTCCTGCACTAGCTGCAAGCATATAACTTCACAGCAGCAAACCCAAATTGGTGTCGGTTGATGCGGTTATACTCATTAGCATCCAGCCGCCTGGCACTCGGATTCAGGCTTTTGAGCTTGCGAAACGCCAAAGGCCTCTTGTCCTGTCTGCTGGTTGCTGAATTCTGAATGCTGTCGCATGAACAGTCCCAAACTCCCGGAACCTTGGCTACGCGGGACCCTCGCGGAAGTGGACCCGGTGCAACGCGCGGTTTTGCATGCCCTCGAACTGGCGAAAGAAGATTTGCAAAAATGGTGTGGAGATTTGTCAGATGAGGAACTGAATGCCTCTCCCGGAGCGGCAGCACCGGTGGCATTTCATCTGCGGCACATCGCGCGCAGCACGGACCGCTTGCTTACCTATGCCGAGAACCGGCCGTTGAGCCCTGAACAGATCGCGGCGATGAAGCAAGAGTTGGATCCCGCAGCCACGCGCGAGGCGCTGTTTGCGGAACTCCACCGCGGGTTGCAATCGGCCGCCGAAAGGATACTTGCCATCCCGCCCGAGCGCCTGCCTGAAACGCGAGTGGTCGGCCGGCAACAGTTGCCGACAACCGTTGCCGGGCTCGTAATCCATGTAGGGGATCACGCGCAGCGGCACGTTGGCCAGGGAATTACGACTGCGAAGATCGTCAAAAGCAGACGTGCTTCAACCTAGACAGAGTCAGGCGGCGCTCGACGAACACTCTGCCAACGCCTCGCTCACCGAGCCGAAAAAGCTAAACAGAGATGCCACGTTTGTGAGTTCGAGGAGATAACGAACCCGCTCGGACGAGCAGGCGATGCATACCTCGCGATCCAGGGCCTGAGCCTGCATGCTGATGAGCACCAACTGACCAATCCCGGCGCTGTCCAGGAGGTCCAGTGTGCCGAAATCTAAAACCAAATGATTCCCGGCTCGCATAAATTCTTTCGCGGTCTCGGCCAGCGGCTGGGCTTCCCCCTGGTAGCATAAACGCCCGGCACAATGAATTATGGAGACGTTTCCTAGGCTTTCTGTTTTGGTTGAAAAACCGACGTTACGGGAGAAATCGTTGTCATTCTTTTCTAGAACGGCCACTGCAGAACATCCCCTCATGGCTAAATAGTGCCAACACTCATACTCCTGTTTCACTATAGACGGAGTTTTTTTGCAAAGTGTAAAAAATCCGAAAAAGAAGCCTGGGGTACCAACAAGCAAATCTGGGTTCTGTTTGGCATCCGGGCACTAGCCGGGAGCATCCTAAGTTGCTCTGTGCTGAGGAGCGTTCGTTGCGTAAGAACTGCACGATCATCTTCACCCTCCTGATTTTCACTGCCATATGCCGAGGGCAAATTCCTAGGAGTGGTAACGCGTTTTTTGGCTATTCCTATTCCGGCGGACAGGTGTTTAATCCCGGCCCCATCGATGTGGCGATGAATGGATGGGAAGCGAGCGTAGAGGGCAAATTCCTCCCTTGGCTCGGCGGAGTCGGGGACTTCGACTGGCACTATGGCTCGGCTACCACGAGCTGCATCGGTGTAGGTTGTTCTCCCATGAAGTTTGGCCTCAACGGAAGCCGGCATAGCGTGCTTTTCGGACCGCGCGTATCCACCACCTTCGGGAAGTACACTCCTTTTGCGCAGGCTCTTTTCGGCTTCAGTCACCAGACGGACGCGGGCGGCGGAATCTCCACCTCCGAGTTTGGGTACGCTCAGGCCATGGGCGGTGGGATGGACTACAAACTCCTTCAAGCCGTAGCCTTGCGGGTTCAGGCCGATTGGATGCGGAGCTACCTATTCCGCGGAAGCCAAACCAACTTCCGCATCTCGACAGGAATTGTGTTTCGGTTTTAACCGCGGCGTGCGGGCCCTTGCTGATTATTGCTTCTGTTCAGGCGCAACATACTCCGGCGGCGGAGCTGCGCCCTCGCCGAAAAAGTATTGCTCCATCTGACGGACGATCACTTCCTGGTCTTCTCTGCGGGCCGGGTTGAGACGATATTCATTGAGGAGCATCTTGCAGAACTCGGTCCACTGGCTCCAGGCCTGCTGGGAGACATTGTCGTAAATCTTGCGCCCGAGATCGGTATCAAACGGCGGCTCGTCGAGGCCGGGAAGTTCCTTGTGCAGCTTGATGCAGTAAACCTTGTGCTCCATGATGGTCGCTCCAGAGCAAAAATTATCTCACAGCGGAATCGGCCGGTTCAGGCCCAAAGGAGCAAACGGAAAGGCCTGCCGAAGCAGGCCTTTCTGTTTTTGCCACAGGGCCCTAGGCGCTAGGCGGAGGTGTGGTGTTCGGGGTGTTCCCCTGCGGCGTCGTGGTTGGAGGCGTGCTACTAGGTGGAGTAGTCGTTCCCGGCGTTGTGCTGCTACCGCCATTCGGAGATGTCGTTCCCGGAGTGGTGGACGGATTGGTCGATCCCGGAGCGCTGCTCGGCGCAGGAGTCGTAGGGCTGGTCTCGGGCGTGGACGGAGTCGGCGTTGTCTCGGGCGTTGGTCCCGTTGGGGTCGTCTCCGGGGTCGTGCTGGGGACCGGTGCCGAACCTGCAGTACCCGGCGTCGGGGCCGCAGTTCCGGGAGTGGGTGCCGCCGTTCCTGGCTGTGAGGTACCCGGAGTCTGGGTGGAACCAGGAGTTGTGGTTTGGCCTGGGGTCGAGCCGGTTTGGCCGTTCATGGTTCCCGTGGTTCCGCTCTGAGATCCTGTTCCAGCGCCAGCGCCAGCGCCAGCGCCAGCCCCAGTCCCGGCTCCGGTTTGAAGAGCCGCGACCATGATTTGATTTCGGTGCAAAAGCGAACTCGGGCTGCTGGATGGTTTTGCGGGCGAAGCGCTCCCGCACTGCTCAGACACCTTGGTGGCATTCGTTACGTTGAACTGCTTCATACCGCCGCTGCTTGCAGTTGCGGTATTAGAGCTCGAATTCATGCCAGAATTTGCGCCCGCCGACGCCGTGCCGGTAGAAGCGCTGGCCTGTGCCTGATCGGCAGAGCCTGGGTTGGTCGCGCTCGCAGAAGCGGAACCACCGTTTTCTGCAGCAGTGCCCGTGACCTGGACTTGGTTGCCGACGAGCATGCGTAGGCTGTCCAGATTGCCGGTGAGCTTGTAGTTATTTCCGCTTGGGTCCGTCAGCATGTAACTGCCGGTAATCGGAGAGCCTGCGAGACAGCCGGTCAAGGTGTTGCCGCTGGCTGCATTGGCCCCGCCCGGGTTTGTGCCGTTAGAAGAACCGCTTCCAACTCCACCGGCCGCGCCGGCACCTTGGTTGGTGGTACCGGACTGTGCTGCGCCAGGGGCAGCAGATCCTGTTCCCGTCTGATCGGTACTCCCCGGGGCATTCGTGGCCGGGGTGGATTGCGCTGGCTGACTGGTGCTCGGACTAGTGGTATCCGGCGAAGCCTGGGGGGTTGTACTTGGCGACGTCTGAGGTGTCGTAGTGGGTGAAGTTTGGGGTGTCGAACTCGGTGGAGCAGTTTGGGGCGTCGAGGGGCTGCTTTGCGTCTGCGAAGAGCCGGTGCTCGAAGGTGTGCTGTCCGGGGCGGTGCTTTGTGCTAGCACCCATGTTCCCGAGAGCAGCACGAGTGAAACCAGTGTTGCTTTTCCTTTCATAGCGATCCCGCCTCCCAAATAAATTCGTCTGACTCTGGCAATCTATTCGGATTCGTGTTCGGGGAGAATCCAGCGGACTCCTTATGAGCCGCGTGGCGTTACCGTACAGCGATTTTTCCCGCGGCAGCGCAGAAATTACGCGAAGCAGAGCTGGGCGAAGTAGCTCGCGAAAAAGCTGGTTCTTACAAAATTACGCGTTCATCTCCAATACGTTTGGTGACCCGCTCGCGGTCGAGGTACTCGAGCAAAGGAATGGCGTACTTGCGGCTCACCCCGGTGAGGTCTTTGAATGCCGCAACATCGATCTTCGGGTTCTTAGCTTTTTGCGCAACCAGTGAGCTGCGCAGCTGATCGAGCACAGCACGGTGAAATACGAGGTCATCCGAAACCTTGACCAGCAGCTTCTCGCGAAGCAGCAACGTGACGATCTTCTGCGCCCTCAGCTTGTCGATTTTGAGCCCGGCCAGCACGTTTTCTAGGGCCGGGACTTTGAGCCCAGCTGAGGCAAATGCCTGCTCGATCGTCTTACGCGACTGGGCTTCTTCATCTTTCATTTCAACGCCCCGGCCGGGTAGATGAACTAAGTCTTGGGTGACCGCAACTTGCTTTCCGAGGAGCGCGGCGCTCAATACCGCATCGAAAGCGATGGCAGAAAGTGCTGCCTGCTCGCGCAGAATATCTTTGGAAATTCCGGGAACAAGTGGATTCTTGCTGTGGAAGTTCGAAACAATTTGCCGTAGGTTTTCAACCGCGGAGACTAAGGCGCGCGCGTCCACGACCCAATCGCGATGGCCAACGATCGATCCGCCGGATCTCAGCTCTTTGATCGCCGCTTCCACTTCATTCCGTGTGTGACCGGTTTCCGCGCCCAGCTGCGCCACGGTGATTCCTTGCTGCGCGCGACGAACAGTGCGGGCCAGAACCACAGACTGCAGGGTTCCCGCGCTCAAGCTCTCCAAGAACCTGAGCCGTTCGCCGGCAGCTGCTTTCTTTTGCGGCAAGGTGTCCAGGACGACGCCGCCACCGATCGTGATCACCGGCGAAAATTGCCTGATGATGAAGCGATCCCCTGGAACCAATAAGAGTGAGTCAGCAAGCTGTAGCTGCAAGAACCCCTCGCTTCCAGGCAGCAACTGCTTGTCCCCCAGCAACCGCACCACGGCGATCGTTTCCGAAGCGAAGGCATGCAGATGCACGCGGGCACCGTTCCGCAGTGGCTGCGCAGAGGGCAGAACCGACAGCCTGACATCGATGCGCGAGCTAGCCTGCAGTAGCCCCGGGCTGGCGAGTGTCATGCCTCGAGCTAACTCTGACTTCTCGACCCCCGGCAGATTGAGCGCGGTGCGCTCGCCGGCAACCGCGTGATTGGCCAAAGAGCCGTGCACTTGTACGCCCCGAACACGGACATGTCTTCTGGACGGAAACAGTTCCAGGGCATCTTCCGTGCGGACGGTTCCCGCCACCAGGGTTCCGGTGACGACCGTTCCGAAGCCCTTCATGCTGAAGACGCGATCGATCGGCAACCGGGCAATCGCTTGCGAGTTGCGAGCGGGAAGCTTTCCTGCCAGGTGCACCAACTCTCGCTTGAGATCCGGGACGCCCGTTCCGGTCAGCGAGCTGAGGAGGAGAATGGGAGAATTCTCGAGAAACGATCCTCGAAGGAGGTCTTCGACCTCCATGCGGACAAGTTCGAGGGTGTCTTTGTCCACCAGGTCGGATTTGCTCAGAACGGTAATGCCGCCCTGAACGCAAAGCAGCCGGCAGATATCGAAATGTTCGCGGGTTTGTGGCTTGATTCCCTCATCCGCGGCAATGACGAAGAGAACGAGATCGATCCCTCCCACTCCCGCCAGCATGTTGCGCACGAAGCGCTCGTGGCCGGGGACATCGACAAAGCCGAAGCGCAGCACCTCGCCATTGGAGGCATTCATTTCCAAGTGCGCAAATCCCAGGTCAATCGTTATGCCACGGCGCTTTTCTTCTTCCAGCCGGTCGGCATCGATGCCGGTGAGAGCCTTGACCAGGGCCGTCTTGCCGTGATCGATGTGGCCCGCCGTGCCCACGATGACGGATTTCATCCGACTCAGTATAGGGGGTCGTGGCCCAAAGATCACTGCTCGCAGCTGTGTGCGAGAGGCGCGACGCACGAGCGGGTACTTGGTTTCTGCGCTGCAGTTTTTCTGCTTTTGCTGCAATGCCGGGAAATGCGACAATAGAGTTTCCCCACATGACCACCACGGCGATCCCTGCAATTACTCCCGAAATACTGCGTGGCCACGGAATCACGCCGGAGGAATTCGAGCGCATCAAATCCCTGCTTGGGCGTGAACCCTCCTTTACCGAGCTCGGAATCTTCAGCGTGATGTGGAGTGAGCACTGCTCCTACAAGTCTTCGCGTGTTCATCTGAAACGCCTGCCGACCCGCAGCCAGCGCGTGCTGCAAGGACCGGGCGAGAACGCGGGAATCATCGATATCGGCGAAGGATGGGCGTGTGCTTTCAAGATCGAATCCCACAACCATCCTTCGTTTGTAGAACCCTTTCAGGGCGCGACCACCGGGGTGGGCGGGATCTTGCGCGACATCTTCACCATGGGCGCGCGGCCGGTAGCGGTCATGGATTCGTTGAGGTTCGGGCCGATCAGGGCAGAAGAAGCGGGCACCGGGTCCCCCGCCACGCACGCTGATATTCACCGAAACCACTCCATTCTCGAAGGGGTGGTCAGCGGCATTGCTTCCTACGGCAATTGCTTTGGCGTTCCGAATCTGGGTGGTGAGACCAAGTTGGAACCATGCTATTCCGGGAACCCGCTGGTGAACGCCTTTGCGCTCGGATTGGTGCGCAAAGACCAGATCTTCTACGCGAAAGCTTCAGGTGAAGGCAATCCCGTCATCTACGTTGGCGCCAAGACCGGTCGCGACGGCATTCATGGCGCGACCATGGCTTCAGAAGAGTTCAGCGAAGAATCCGAAGCCAAGCGGCCGAATGTTCAGGTGGGAGATCCCTTCTTAGAAAAGCTCCTTCTGGAAGCCTGCCTCGAAGCCATGCAAACCGGAGCGATTGTAGGGATTCAGGACATGGGGGCCGCGGGGTTGACTTGCTCAACCTGCGAGATGGGCGCGCGCGGCGGTGTTGGCTTAGAGATCGAAATGGACCGAGTGCCGCAGCGCGAGACTGGCATGAATGCCTACGAAATCCTGTTGAGCGAGTCGCAGGAACGCATGCTGCTCGTGGCCCAGAAAGGGCGCGAAGAAGAGGTCTATCGCGTTTTCCGCAAGTGGGGACTTGACGCGGTCGAGGTCGGGCGCGTAATCAGCGAGTCGCGCATGCGGGTGCTCGAGCACGGCCAGGTGGTTGCCGATATTCCCAATACCGCACTGACCGATGACGCTCCGGTTTATAAGCGCCCGCTGGCGCGCTTTGAACCTCCCATTCCGCGGGAGATGCCGGAAAATATCAGGCTTGGCCAGCGAACAGAATTTACCGCCGACCTGATGACCCTCCTCGGCTCGGACAACATCTGCAGCAAGCGCTGGATTTATCAGCAGTATGACTCGATGGTGCAGACCAATACGGTGGAAGGCCCCGGAAATGGCGATGGCGGAGTGATTCGCATCAAGGGCTCGCAACGTGGTCTAGCGATGGCCTTAGATGGAAACGGCCGCTGGTGCTACCTCGATCCAAAGCTGGGCGCAATGCATGCGGTGGCAGAGTCGGCACGCAACGTCTCTTGCACGGGAGCAACGCCGGTGGCGGCCACGAACTGCCTGAACTTTGGCAATCCGGAAAAGCCGCAGATCATGTGGCAGTTCTCACAGGTAGTGGATGGGCTTACCGAAGCCTGCACCGCGCTGGAAACGCCCATCACCGGCGGCAACGTGAGCCTCTACAACGAGACACTGGGTGAAGGGATTTGTCCCACGCCGGTCATCGGCATTGTGGGAACGCTGGAAAACGTGGATGACGCGATGACCTTCCACTTCCGCGAGCCGGAGCGCGATGTGT
>Ga0207674_10008062_pt1 | contig 12211 bp, 11 predicted proteins | sample KBSCornC72_FD_184303 | JGI IMG/M metagenome (GOLD analysis project Ga0207674, IMG submission 184303) | Corn rhizosphere microbial communities from Kellogg Biological Station, Michigan, USA - KBS Corn C7-2 (SPAdes) (version 2) | ecosystem: Host-associated > Plants > Roots > Rhizosphere > Soil ... | reverse complement strand
CGACCACGTTGTTCGCGCCAGGATCGTTGTCGCTTGGCTGGAGCAGCCGGCCGTGTGCGGGCCGCAGCCCGAGCGTGGAGAAGTAGCCTCCCGTCACCCAGGAGCCCTCGCCGACCGCGGGCTCGTCGCCGAGGGCTATGCTGGCACCGAAGACCCGGTAGCCCGCGATTCCAGCGAGCACGTTCTGGGTCCGCTCGAGGTCGCGGACCATGGGGTAGCTCCAGATGATCCCGTTTCCACAGCCCGACTGACTGCAGGAGTCATTTCCCTGGATCGGCCCGGGAAGATTCAGGGTGACCAGCTCGTGCGGAGCAGCCACCGGGAGCGGCCGCAGCAGGATCTGGTCGAAGAGCGAGTAGATCGCTGCATTCGCGCCGATGCCTAGTGCGAGCGAGAGGATGGCTACCGCGTTGACAAACGGCGCCGAGCGGAGAGTGCGGAACGCATACCGGAAGTCGCGCATCTGCGTGGGGTGACGGTGTCATGGTCGGACACCCGTCACCCCGTAGAGGTTTGGATCGTCGACGATGCTCACCACGGCGAGCCCCGGCGGTGCATCGCGGTATCCCATCCGCGCCGCCCCGAGGCCTAACGCGGCTACCCCAGCCGTCGCACCCAGGACGGTGGCAACGCGGCCGCGGCCGTCACGAGACAAATTCGGGTCGACATCGCCGCGGCGCTCCTGTAACGCGGTCGTCAGCCTGGATGCAGGTGCGTCGACGTACCTCGAGATCCGGAGATACTGCACATCCAACAACCTCGGCTCTCGGTACGGCCGGCTCGAGATCCTCTGGTGAGCGATCCGCGCACCGATGATCTTTCCCGATCACCCGCCAGACACGGCGCCACCCACCGGCGCGGGTGCGGCACGTCGGAGGTAAAGCATGGCAGATGAGCGGCGCTACCAGGAGGACGAGGTCGCCGAAATCTTCGAGGCGGCCTCGGCGCCAGCGCTTTCGCGCGGGGACGCAGCGCCTACGCAGGGACTCACGCTGGCCGAGCTGCAGGCGATCGGCCGTGAGGTCGGTATCGCGCCCGAACGCATCGCGGAAGCGGCAGCATCGCTCGCGCGAAGCCAGCCACCCCTCCCACGGCGCACCGAGCTCGGGATGCCGCTCTCGGCGGCGCACGTCATCGACCTGCCGCGTGCACTCACGGATCGGGAGTGGGCGCTGGTCGTCGCCGATCTTCGCGAGACGTTCGGCGCGCGTGGCCACGAGAGCTCGCAGGGCGTTACCCGTCAGTGGGTGAACGGGAATCTGCATGCGCTCGTCGAGCCCACGAAAACCGGCTACCGCCTCCGACTGGGTACGGTGAAAGGCGACGCGCTGGCGCTGAACCGAATGGGTGGGTTCGGCATTGCCATGGGACTCGTTGTTGGCCTCGTACCGTTCTTCAGTGGCGATCCCGCGGCGACGGTGTCCGGCGCGGTAGCGCTCGGCGGCATGGGCGTGGGAGCACTCGTGTTCAATGCCCTGCGTCTCCCGCGGTGGGTTCGCCTGCGCGAGCAGCAGATGAAGGAAGTCGCCGAACGGACGCGCGCGCTCATCGCCGAGGGGCCCGATTCGGGCTCCAGCTGATCGGATTCGGCGGACCATTCCAGGAAGCCGCGCGTCAGCCGCCGAGACTCCGAGGGACGCGATGTTTTCCTCGCGCGGCGAGCCCTACGTGACGACGTCGTCGGACGTGTGAGAAGCGATCCTCCAATCGAGCGTCTGTATCTGTGCGGCGGTGGACCGCCGCGTCGGTGACTGTTGGGCCCGGTGGCTCACCGCGCCCGCGGGATTGCGCAGGAGGATCATCATGCGGCGCACACGTTGGCGTACGATCGTCGGACTGGGATTGGTGGCCGTGGCCGCCGTCCCCGGAATCTGCCTCGCTCAGCGCAACCCGCCGGCCCGGCGCGGCGCGAGCGGAGTCGTCGTTCCAATGACGGACGTGTCCATCACGTTGGGGAAGGAGACGGTCACCGGACGCGTCGACGCCGACTGCCACGTGGACGAGCGCGCCACCGCGAGCAACACGCGGGCGTACTTCGTCGCACACTATCCCTGGTTCGGTCAACGTGTCGCGGCCGACAAACCGCAGTGGCGATTCGACCTCGAGATCCGCCGAGGGAAAACCTCGGAGGCATCCGACCAGTTCGTGTTCTCGTTCCTCGACGGCCAGCGAAGCGGTACCATCCAGACGGTGGCGGGCGCCGAGCGAATGGGGAACGGGACCGTCCGTGTGACGCGTCAGGGCGCTGGCGCCCGGTTCGAGGTGGAAGGCCGGACGAAGGAAGGCGATCCGATCCGCGCGACCATCGACTGCTCGGCCTTCCAGAAAAGCGAGGGCGCTGGAGGGTAGCGCGGAGTCGTTATGCGTCCTGAGCGAATCCTGATCGTTGGTGGAGGGATCGGCGGTCTCTCGCTGGCCGCCGCACTTCGGCGATATGGCTTCGCGCCCGAGCTCATCGAGCGCAGCAGATCGTGGCGTGCCGTCGGCGCGGGAATCGCCGTGCAGCCTAACGGCATTCGTATTCTTCGCGAGCTGGGCGTCGGCGACGCCATCGAGCGTGCCGGCACCGTCATCTGCCACTGGGATTTCTGCGACGACCAGGGCGAGGCGCTCTGCGAGACCGACCTCGAGGCGCTCTGGGCGGGTGTGGGGCCGTTCATCGGGATAGCGCGTGGGCGGCTGCAGCGCGCACTGGTCGACGGCGCCGCGGGCGCAGCACTGCGCGCCGGGACGTCCGTCACGGCGCTGACGCAACAGGCCGACGGCGTGCGGGTCGAGCTCAGCAACGGATCGGTCGGGATCTATGACCTCGTCGTCGGAGCGGACGGGACTGGGTCGACGGTGCGCACGCTCGCGATCGACGCGACGCCACCCGCGTACGGGGGCCAGATGGTGTGGCGCAGTCTCGCGCCCATTCGCCCGCGCGGGCTGACCCGGCTCCAGTTCCTGCTGGGCGATGGCTGCTTCTTCGGCCTCTGCCCGGTCGGTGACGGGCACACCTACGGTTTCGGGAACGTCGCCGGGCCGCGCTTCCGCGACGAGGCGGTCGGTCGGCTCGCTCGGTTGCGCGAGCGCTTCGCGCATTTCGGCCCGGTGGTGCAGGAGTATCTCGCCGCGCTCGAGTCCGACGACCGAATCCACTGTTCGGCGATCGAATGGGTGGAGCAGGAGTGCTGGCGCAGCGGTCGCGTCGTTCTCATGGGCGACGCCGCGCATGCGAGCTCGCCGATGATGGGACAGGGCGGGTCGCTGGCGGTGGAGGACGCCTGGGTGTTGGCCGAGGCGCTGCATTCATCTGACAGCGTGGAGCGCGCGCTCGACGCGTACGTCGTCAGGCGCGAGCCTCGTGTCCGGTGGGTGCGGCAGGAGAGTCAGGCCGCTGACGAGAGCCTTCGCCTGCCCGTGGCCGCGCGAAATGCCGCACTGCGGTCCCGTGGGGCCGACATGATGGAGCACCGCTTCCGTCCACTGACGGCGCCGGCCTAACGCGGGCACTTGTCATTCCGAGCGGAGCCGCGTAAGCGGCGCAGGCGAGGAATCGCCGGACCGTGTCATTCCGAGCGGAGCCGCAAGCGGCGCAGGCGAGGAATCGCCATCCTCCTGGTAGAGAGGCCTCTCGGTCGGGACGAGTGCGATTCCTCGCCTCCGCCTGCGCTTCGCGCGGGCTACGCTCGGAATGACCGCTGTGCTACGGCACGTCCATGCGACGCAGCCGGCGGATCGAGAGCACGAGAAAGCCGCCGAACACCAACGCGGCCATGATCAGGGCAGCGGTCAGGCTCAGGTGCCGTCCCGTCGCGAACCGTCGCGCGTCGAGGCCGTGCATGAGGTCGATCGCGTAGTGGCGAATGCTCAGCAGCCTGACGCCGGACACGAAGCCCGAAAAGAAACCCTCCCAGAGCACGATGTAGAGCAGCCCGATCCCGATCGCCTGCGTGGACACGAGGCCGAGCCACACGAAGGCCGACGCATACAGCGCCACGCCAACCAGCGCCGACGTCGTTACGGCAACGCTGGCGGTCGTATCACCGAGAAACGCCACCCAGCTGGTGAGAAACGCGCTCACCGCGATGAACGGAGCGGCGATGGTCATCACGCCGAGCAGCTTCGGGACGGCGATCTGCCATCGTGCGACCGGGGAGAGCGTCAGGTTCGCGAGCGTCCGGTCCTCGACCTCGTTGCCGAGCGCCGCGGCTGCGATGGCGAGCACCACGAGCGGCGCGATCGAGCCCGCCAGCATCGCGCTCAACACGCCTTTCTCGAACTCGTCGACCGACGGCGCGTCCTTCGAGCGGAGCATGATGACCGCGATGATCACCGGAAGTGACGCCAGCACGGTCATGATCGACAGGCGCCATCGGCCGGACAGCTGCCTGAGCGTCAGGCGATATACGGGACCCATGTCTACTGCTCCACCAGATAGCCGAATACACTCTCGAGCGAGTCGTCCAGCGGCTCGACCCGACGAAGACTGATGCACGAGGCCTGGGCGAGTCGCGGGAGCTCGATCTGGAGATCGAGCACATTCCGGCTCAGCACCACGACGGCACCGTCCGGGTCTACGTGGACGGCATCCACGGAGCCGAGCCCGACGACTTCCGCGGCGAGCCTGCGGGGAGAGTCACACATCACGCGTACGTGGTAGGGTCGCTGGTTGAGCGCCGCGCGGATCGCTCGGAATCCGCCGGATGCCGCGAGCTTTCCATTCACGATCAGCAGCACCGTGTCCGCGAGCTGCTCGACCTCCTCCAGGATGTGCGATGACAGCACGATCGTCCGTCCTTCGGCGGCCAGCTGCTCGAGCAGCCGTTTGAAGTGGACGCGCTGCCGCGGGTCGGCGCCGTTGAGCGGCTCGTCGAGAATCAGGATTTCCGGGTCATGCACGAGCGTCGCGGCGAGCCGCATGCGCTGGCGCATGCCGCGGGAGTACGTGTCCATCGGTCGATGCTGCGCGTCCGCGAGATCCACGAGCGCGATGGCCTTGTCGACGGCGCGCTCGAGATCCTGCACGCCGCGGAGCCGGCCCATCATCCGCACGAAGTCGCGGCCCTTCATGAATCCGTAGACGGTCTCGTGCTCCGACATCACGCCGATGCGCCGGTAGAGCGGCGGATTGTCTCGCACGGGTTCGCCGAAGATGGTGACCGTGCCCTTCGACGCCTCGGCGAGCCCGGTCATCATCCGGAGCAGCGTGGTCTTGCCGGCCCCGTTAGGCCCCAGGAGGCCGGTGATGCCGGGCGCGATGTCGAAGGTCACGTCGCTCACGGCGACGACGCTCCCGAACCATCGGGAAACACCCTGGACACGAATTACGGGAGAGCTCATATGGTCATTGAGCAAAGTCGAGGAAGCGCCGGGCCTTGTCATTCCGAGCGGAGCCAGCGCGAAGCGCCGGCGTAGGCGAGGAATCGCCGTCGTCCGGATCGAGCGGCCCTTCTGCCGGGAGGATGGCGATTCCTCGCCTACGCGCCTTCGGCGCTCCGCTCGGAATCACAGCTGTCACGGAGAGAGCCTCCGATAACGCCACCACAGGATGAATGCCGGCAGGATCGTCCAGGCGAAGTACCAGCTCACGAGGATCATCGGGCCGAGCTTCCGTGCTGGTGCGTCCTCCGTGATCTGGCTGACGTCGCCGAAGATCACATCGTTCACGTGCACGGGAATGTTCGTCAGGTTGAACATGGAGATCCATTGTCCCGCGAGCCCACCCACCTCGTCCGCCACACCGACGGTGAATGGCGTCGTGATCACGAACAGACCAACGAGGAACACCGCGGCATACGCGCGCCGAGTGGTGAACGAAGCGGCCAGCATCGCGAGCGTCGTCGCGTAGATCGCCATCGCCGCGCCCGCCGCGAGAAACCGCGGCACATCGAGCCAATGCGCCTGCAGATACGCGACCGGGGCCGGGTCGCCGGCCGAGAGGCCGAGAAACAGGATGACCTGGGGCAGCCACGCGGCCGTCGCCATCACGACGAGGAACGAGGCCCAGCGCGCAGTGACGTAGTCCGATCCGGTCAGCGGCCTGACGAGATACAGATTGATCACGCCATCACGACGGTCGCGACACAGGAGCTCCGGCGCGACCACGGCCGCGAACACGAACACGATGATCGACGCGATGCCGTAGTAGTCGGAGTGCGACGGGAGGTTGGCACGCTCCGCGGTGCCGGGACCGCCGAGTCGGTTGGCTGCCCCCGCGACGATCGCGAACACGAGGCCGATCACCGCGAGCACACCGATGAAAAACCACGGGAGGATCTTCGCTCGGGCGCCACGACCGAACCCGAGCGCGATCCGAAACCCGTCCTTGAAGATGGCGCGGCGCGAACGGCTCCGTCCCTCGCGCCGGTCGGTGTAGCGCTGGTACCCGATGTCGAAGACGGTTCCGCTGCGTACCGCGTTAGGCTCGGCGGATCCGATGGTGTGGGTCGTCATGCGGCCTCACCCGTCCGCGCATCGTCGTCGCCGGCGTGCTCGAACAGCTCAGTCAGCGCTCGGCGGCGCGGCGCCATCCGTCTGAGCGGCGCCTGTGCCTCGACGAGGGCATCGCGAACGTGATCGTACACCGACTCGTCAGGTCCCTCGATCGTCAGGCCGCTGCGATCCACGGTCACCACGACTCCGCGCTCCTCCAGTGCTGCCACGAGTCCTTCCCGGTTGGCATCGACCTCGATGAAGACCGTCTCGGTCTCCTTCGTGAACTGCTGCACCTCACCGGACTGCACCAGCCGTCCGCCCTGCAGGACGATGATGCGATCGCACGTGCGCTCGATGTCCGCCATCAGATGCGACGAAAACAGCACGCTGATGCCGAACTCGCGATGCGTCTTCCGGATGAGCGCCAGCATGTCCTCGCGCCCCGCCGGGTCGAGGCCGGCGGTTGGCTCATCGAGGAACACGAAGGTCGGGTCGTGCACCAGTGCCTGGCCCAGCTTCACGCGCTGCTTCATGCCCGTCGAGTATCCGCCGATCGCGCGGTACCGCTCCTCGAAGAGCCCGACGTGGCGCAGCGTGTCGGCGGCGCGCGTTCGAGCCATCGATGGCGGAAGGCCACTGCACTCCGCCATGTGCGTCAGAAACTCGGCAGCACTCACGAGACTCGGCAGACAATCGTGCTCGGGCATGTACCCGACCCGCGCGCGGGCGGCAACGCTGTCGGACGCGCTGTGACCGAGAATCGTCGCCGAGCCAGACGTGGGCTGGAGGAGCCCGAGCAGAATCTTGATCGCCGTACTCTTGCCCGCGCCGTTCTCGCCGAGAATCCCGGTGATGCCGTCGGTGATCGCGAAGCTGACGTCGTTCAGCGCGACGACGTTTCCGTACTGCTTCGTTAGGCGATCGACGGCGATCAGTGTCTCTCCCGTCGCCATCAGGCCTCCTTCGGCTTGTCGCAGGATTCCTTGTACCCGGCATCGCAGGCGCGCTTGCGGAACGTCGTCGCACGCTCGGGCGAGCGGCGAACGCCGGCCCCGCGGTCGTACATCGACGCGAGCCGCGCGCACGCCTCGCCGTTCTTCAGCTCGCACGCTTCACGGTAGAGCTCCGCAGCGCGCGAGAAGTTTTGCGTCACTCCGACGCCACCCTCGAGGACAATCGCGCGCTGAACGCAGCCCGCACTCTCTCCGCCTTCGCACGATCGCTCGAACAGCGCGGCGGCCGTGGAGTCGTTTCGTGGAACGCCGGTGCCGGCCGCGTGCAGGCGTCCCAGCCCGAGGCAGCCAAGCGCGACCTTCGCGGTGCACGATCGCTGCGTGAGGTCCGCGGCCCGGACGAAGTCCTGAGGAAGGCCCTCTCCGGCGGCGTACATCGTCCCGAGATGGGCGCACCCCGACATGCTGCTGCCATCGCACGCCTTCTGAAACAGGGTCGCCGCGTGTGCCGCGTCCTTCGCAACGCCCGCGCCCTCGCGATACAGCACGCCGAGACGCGTGCAGCCGTCCATCGCGTTTCGCCCGCATGCCTGGGTCAGGAGGTTGAACGCGCGGACCGAGTCGCGCTTCACCCCCATGCCTTTCTGGTAGACGACGCCGAGGCTCGCGCAGCTTTCCCCGACGCCACCGTTGCATGCCTGGTCGAACAGCTCGGCCGCGTGGCGGTCATCGCGCAGAACGTACTCTCCCTTCTGAAGCCTCAGGGCGAGTGAGTTGCAGGACGCGAGCTCTCCGCTCTGACACGAGCGGCGAAGCCCTTTCGCTTCCTCGTTCCCCGGGTGGCACGCGGAGAGGACGACCGCGGCAACGATGAGGCAGAGGACAGGATGAACGCCCCGGCGAGGATGCTCGCCGAGCGGTACCGATGTTCGCATGCAGTGGAGCCGGAGAGTGGTCGCGGAAGGCGGCTGGCGCCGTCCGGTGCGTTACGACGGGCGATTGGCGGAAGTTTCGCCGGAACCCGCGCCGTGCCGCTGACAGTAGTCAGTCAGTCATCGGGCAACAGTTGCCAGTCGCAGTGCCGAGGGGGCAGCCCCGAGGGGGCAGTCCTGAGTCCTGAGTACTACTCGACTGTCATCCCGAGGAGCGACAGCGACGAGGGAGCTCGTCGGCGATGCTCGGAGCCGGCCCACGAGACGCCGGCAAGATCCCTCGTCGCCTCCGGCTCCTCGGGATGACATCGTGGCGTACACCCACGCCTTGTTCGTCAGTGGCTCACGAGGCGTCGTGCCAGCGCCAGGTCCGCGCGTCCCGGCGTGTCCCCCCGCTCGGCGACGCGGGCGAGCTGCTGCGCGTGGCGTCTGGCGCGTGCCGAATCGCCCATGGCCGTCGCGGCGCGCATCGCGCCCGCGAGCGCGCGGAACCGATCCGGCTCTACCGTCAGCGTCGCTTCGAATTCGCGAAGGGCCCCGGCGTTGTCCCCGCTCGCCAGCAGCATCTCGGCGAGCAGCTCGCGCGCCGGCACGATCGGGCCCGGCGTGATCGCATTCTTGTCGGTCCCGTCCTCGAGACCGGCCGTCGCCCGCATCTCGCGCACGGCCTCCTCGCGTGCGCCGCGCGAGAACGCCAGCCACGCCGCCACACCGCGGCGCTGGATCTCGACCTGCTCGCTCCAGTATGCCTCGCGGCGCTCGCTCAGCGCGTTACGGAGCTGCTGCAGTCGCACGATCGCATCCGCGCTCGTGACAGTATCGCCCGTGTGCGCAGCGCCGATTCCCCGCGCGAACAACGTGACCGCGTCGGCAAAGGGAAATGCAGACGTGCGCACCTCGAGCGTCGCGGCGCCGTGCCAGTCTGCGCGCTCGAGCGCATACCGTGCGGGAATCGCCGCGATCGCGTAAAACCCCGCGGCCGGCGGAGCGCCCGTCGTGACCACGTTAGGGTCGAAGCGATCCGCAAGCGCTCGCAGCCCCGCGAGCACACGGCTCGCCGCGCTGTCCTGTCCGGTCTGCAGATAGGCGTACATCATGTAGTCGTTCGCGTGTAACGCCTCGCCGATCGACATCTCCTCGGCCGCCGACTTCGCCGATTTCAGATTGGCGGCGATCGACTCCTCCCACTTGCCGACGCGCGTGTACGTGTGCGACGGCATGTGCAGCGCATGCGGGGACGACGGGGCGATCGCGGCGTAGCGGTTGGCGGCCGGCAGCCCCTCCCCGGCGAGAGCGGGGACGTCGTAGGTGTGGATGAGGTAGTGCGCGATCCCCGGATGATCGGGCAGTCGTGCTACGAGGCGCTGCAGGATCGCGCCCGCCTTCCGCTGCTGCGCGTACGTCTTGTCGTTAGGGTCGGCGGAGAAGGCGAGCGCAGCGGCGTAGAAGATCTGCGCCTCATCGTCGCGCGGGTACCGCGCCGCCAGCTCGGCCATCGCGTCGCGGTAGGCGGTGACTCGTACGCGCTGTTCCGTGGTGGGGTAGTTGTCGTAGAGCTTGCCCGCAGCAGCGAGGAACCCGCGCTCGCGCTCGGTGCCGCCGGCGAGCGCACGTCCGCGGCCTACCGCCGCGAGCCCGCGAGCGAGCTGCGCGTCAGGCTTGATGCCGGCCGCAAACGGATTGCCCCACGAGGCCAGGGCGATCCCCCAATGGGCCATCAGGCACGTCGAGTCGCCCGCGAGCACGTCGTTGAACGCCCGAATCGCGTTCCCGAACCCGAACGAGTGGAGGTGCGCCACCCCTCTCAGGAACGTCGCCTGCACTGATGGAGTGCAGGACGTCTCGAAGTGCACGGTCCCGAGGCTCTGCGCCTGCAGCGTCGCGGACTGCGCCGTGAGCGGCTGCGCGACCAGCATGACACCGACAACGATGTATCGAAACATGGTGACCTCCGAGGTGCGGCCTTCCGCCTAACGGGCCGACGGGGGCGTATACCCGAGCGCGCCGTTCAGCCAGCGAACGAGCGGAAGCAGGCCCTGGAACTCGCGTGCGAGCAGTGCCGGCAGCCGCGGCCCTGTGACCTCGGCGTCCTCGAGCACGCGCCCGCTCGTGAACGATTGATACCGGAGCCACTTCGCGGCCGGATGCTCCTCCGGGAAACCTCGCGGCATGCGCTTGAGCACCGCCTCATCATCGAGGCCGCCGAACCGCTTCGTCAGCCCTTTCGCCACACGCTCGAACCCCGCCGGATCCCCGGCGATGGCGTCGCGCAGCTTGTTCAACTGCGGCCGCGGCGGCATCCACAGCCCTCCGCCGACCATCGACCGACCGCCAGGCTCCAGGTGGAAGTAGAAGCCGGCGCTTCCCGCGTCCGCCTCGCTGCCGACGCGTGAGGTCGCCCGCTTGTGATGAAACCAGCACGCCGCGTGTGTCTTGTACGGCGACTTGTCTTCGGAGAACCGGATGTCGCGGTTGATGCGGAACATCGACCGCTTGGGGTCGCCGCCGATCTCGGGCGCGAACGTCTCGAATCGCGCGTTCATCTCCCCGATGAGGTCGCGCATTGGCTCGCGCACCTGCGTCTCGTAGTCCGCGCGATGCGCCTCGAACCATTCCTTGTTGTTGTTCCTCGCGAGTCCGCGAAGGAACCGCAGCGCGGCCGGGGCGAACGTCATCCTTTCCTCCAGTGGGTGCACCGATCGCGGGAAACATGTCGAATCTATGGGAAACAGACCATTCTCCCGGAAACCGCTGACGCCGCCGTCGGCACGTCGCGCAAGGTCAGGTCGGGGCGTAAGATGGATGCTCCCCGATCATCCCTCGCCGAGGGGGCACCATGGAGTTTCTGCTGATCTCGCTCGCGCTGGCCGCCGGCTACGTGTTCTCGAGCCTGCGCGTGCTCAAGCAATACGAGCGCGGCGTCGTGTTCTTCCTCGGGAAGTACACGAACACGAAAGGGCCGGGGCTCATTTTCGTTCCCACTCTGCTCGCGCGCATGAAACGCGTCTCGATGCGAGTCGTCGCCGTCGACATCCCGCCACAGGAGGTCATCACCCGCGACAACATCTCCGTGACGGTGAACGCCGTGCTGTACTTCCGCGTGTCGGATCCGGCGCTCGCCATCCTCGAGATCCAGGACTACCTCTACGCCACGGGCCAGCTCGCCCAGACGACGCTCCTCTCCGTGCTCGGCCAGGTGGAGCTGGATGAGCTCCTCGCGGACCGCCGAAAGGTCAACGAGCTGCTGAGGCAGATCATCGACGAGCGCACGGACTTCTGGGGCGTCGAGATCTCCGCGGTGGAGGTCAAGGACGTCCAGTTGCCCGAGACCATGCGTCGCGCGATCGCACGGCAGGCCGAGGCGGAGCGTGAACGACGTGCGAAGGTCATCAGCGCGCAGGGCGAGCTGCAGGCATCGGAGACACTGGCGGAGGCGGCGCGCGTGATGTCGGCGCAGCCCGCGTCGCTCCAGCTCCGCTATCTCCAGACGGTCACCGAGATCGCGGCCGAAAACAACTCGACGACGATCTTCCCGATCCCGATCGACATGTTGACGTCGTTCTTCCGCCGCGCGACCGAGGGGACGGCTGCCCCCGCGGCCACGCCCGTGCCCGCGGCGTCTCTCACCAACCCGTCGTCATCGGTCCCGGCGCCTTCCACTCTCCCATCGCCTAACGTGACCGGGTCGCTGCCGCAGGCGCGCGCGGAGGCCGCATCGGTGCGCGCAGGTGAGACGAGCCGGGAAGAGAGCTAGTGAGCGGCTCGACCCGCCGCTTCGCCGGATGATCTGGCTGATCGGCACCGTGGTGCTCCTCGGCGCCGCCCTTTGGACGGCGCCGCGATGGCTCGTGCCGCGCCTTGCCGCCTGGTCGCCGGATTGTCTCTATCTGGTCGAAACGCGCAAAC
>Ga0207674_10008061_pt1 | contig 12212 bp, 10 predicted proteins | sample KBSCornC72_FD_184303 | JGI IMG/M metagenome (GOLD analysis project Ga0207674, IMG submission 184303) | Corn rhizosphere microbial communities from Kellogg Biological Station, Michigan, USA - KBS Corn C7-2 (SPAdes) (version 2) | ecosystem: Host-associated > Plants > Roots > Rhizosphere > Soil ... | reverse complement strand
CTCGTTGTCCGGCGCGCCGCGGACCGCCGGGACCTATCCCTTCGCGGTGTCCGTCACCGACAGCGAGGGACGCACCGCGAACGTCGCGGCCCGGATCAGCGTCGCGAGCGCCCTCACCGTCACGACGGCCGCCCTGCGACCCGCCAGGGTGGGGAAGGCCTACGCGACGAGGCTCCGGACCTCCGCGGGCGTGAAGCCCATCGCCTGGAAGATCCGCGCGGGGAAGCTTCCGGGAGGCGTGCGTTTCGACCGTGTGGTCGGCTCGCTCACGGGCGTCCCCAAGAAAGCCGGACGGTACCGCCTTTCGTTCGAGGCACGGGACTCCCAGCGGGTCGTGGCCCGGAGGACGCTCACGCTCACCGTCAACGAGGTTGCTCGGCCTCGCCGCTGACGACCGCCGCTCTCGCCGCCCCGGCAGAGAAGCAGCTCGAGCGGCCTGGGTACGCTCGCCCCATGGGCAACACATCACCCGATGCGCGTGTCGTGAAGGCTCAGGTGGCCGTCGGCTCGATCGTCGTCCGCTGCGTGCGGTTCGACGAGCTGCTCGCGTTCTGGCAGGCCGCGCTCGGGTACGTCCCGCGCGAAGAGCCGAGCGACGGCTGGGCGGTGCTGACCGACCCGACCGGCGCTGGACCGAACATCTCGCTCGACCGCGTCGCCGCTGAGAGCCTGCCAGTGCTCGGCGAGCTCAGCCGCCTGCACCTCGACCTGTACACCACCGACCAGGCTGCGGAGGTCGAGAGGCTCCTCGCGCTCGGTGCGACCCGATACGACCGCGAGTACGAGCAGGAGCACGACTTCGTCGTCCTCGTCGATCCGGACGGCAACCGCTTCTGCGTCGTCGGCAAGTAGGGGCCGGCCCGTCCTCGAGGTGACGCCTGGTTTCGGCCGCTGCGACGGCGGGAAATGTTGCACGCTAGCCTCCGCTCTGTCCATCGCTGTGTCATCGGAAAGGGGCCACGATGCGCGTTCCCAGGAGTCGGATGGTGCAGCTTGCCGTGGCGGCAGCGGCCGTCGCAGCGGTGGTCGCGGGATGTGGGTCGAGCGGCGGAGGCGAGGCCACGGGGGCAGGCTCGGACTGGTCGACGAACGGCGGGACGATGTCGAACCAGCGCTACTCGACGCTCGACGACATCGACACCTCGAACGTCTCGCAGCTGAAGGGCGTCTGGCGGACGCACCTGAACGGCTCCGGCGTCGCGGCGAAGTACTCCGGCGAAAGCCAGCCGATCGTCCAGGACGGCGTCATCTACATCACGACCGGCAACGACGACGTGTTCGCCGTCTCCGTCGACAGCGGGAAGATCCTGTGGGAGCACAAGTCGAACATCAGCCAGGAGATCTCGACGATCTGCTGCGGCTGGCTCAACCGCGGCGTCGCGATCGGTGACGGCCGCCTGTACCTGGGCCAGCTCGACGGCAAGGTCGTGGCGCTCGACCCGGACACCGGTGGCACGGTCTGGACGCGTCAGCTCGTCCAGTGGCAGAAGGGCCAGGTCATCACCGGCGCACCGCTCTTCCTCGACGGGAAGATCTACATCGGCGTCGTCGGCGCGGACTACGGCACACGCGGCTTCCTGGAGGCGATCGACGCCGGGACGGGCGACAGCGTCTGGCGGGCCTACATGGTTCCCGGCCCGGGCGAGCCGGGGGGCGACACCTGGCCGCAGAACTCTCCTGCATACCTGCGCGGTGGCGCGTCGATCTGGTCGACGCCCGCCTACGACAAGGACCTGAATCTCCTCTACGTCACGACGGGCAACGCGGGCAACGACTGGTTCGGCGGCGACCGCGAGGGCGACAACCTCTACGCGGCGTCGATCGTCGCGATCGACAAGGACTCCGGGAAGATCAAATGGGGCTTCCAGGAGGTCCACCACGACATCTGGGACTACGACTCGCCCGCTGCGCCGGTCCTGTTCGACGTCGAGAACAATGGCGACACGGTGAAGGGGATCGGCGCGCCCGGGAAGACGGGCTGGCTGTACCTCCTCGACCGCGCGACCGGGAAGCCGCTCTACGGGATCGACGAGAAGCCCGTCCCGCAGAACGAGGAACAGAAGACCGCGAAGACGCAGCCATTTCCCCGCAACGGCGAGTTCATCCCGCACACGCCGCCGACCGCGAAGGAGATCGCGCGGGTGAAGAGCCAGATCACCGGCACGGCGAAGAACCTCCCGGTGGTCGTCGCGAAGGAGATGTTCACGCCGCCCAGCACCGAGCACATGCTCATCTACAAGCCGGGGCCGCAGGGCGGGAACAACTGGGAGCCGACGAGCTACAACCCCGAGACGAAGATGTTCTACGTCTGTGCCGCCGACCAGACGGTCGGGGTCGCTGCGGCCAACCTGCAGTTCGTCGAGGGAAAGAGCTACGCCGGGATCGGCGCGATCGCGGGCATCGGCTACAACGAGTCGCCGGGCACCCTCACCGCCATCTCCGCGACCGACGGCAGCGTCGCGTGGCAGAAGGTCTGGCCCGACGCCTGCTACAGCGGCACGGTGACCACGAAGGGCAACCTCGTCTTCGTCGGGCGCAACAACGGCGACCTGCAGGCATACGACGCGAGAAACGGGAACCAGCTCTGGAGCTTCCAGACCGGCGCCGGCGCGAACGACACGGTCTCGGTCTTCGAGCAGGACGGGAAGCAGTACGTCGCGTTCCTGTCGGCGGGCAACTCGCTGATGGCCACGGCGCACGGGGACAGCCTCTGGCTGTTCTCGCTGGACGGCACGATGGGCCCGGCGCCAGCGCCCGGTACGGGCTCTGGCACAGAGCACGCCGGCCAGGGCGGCGGCGGCAACCAGGGAGGCGGTCAGGCGGCCCCTGACGCCGCGGCGGGCAAGACCGTGTTCTCCGACAACTGCGCGGGTTGTCACGGCTTCTCGGGCACGGGCGGGAACGGCGGGCCCGACCTGACCGCGATACCGTCCGCCAAGGACCCGGCGGCCGTGCAGAAGCAGGTCGAGGACGGAGGCGGCGGGATGCCGGCGTTCAAGGGCACCCTGACCGAGAAGCAGATCAAGGACGTCACCGCGTACGTCACGCAGGACATCACGAACAAATAGCGGCGGACGTCCGGGACGGGCGCCGCGGGGCGCCCGTCCCGTTCGGGGCAGATGTGGGCTGTCGGCGGCTCTATCGTGCGTCGCGCCGTGCGTGAGCCCTGTCGAGCGCTCGTCTAGCACCGTTGTCGACAGACGCCAATCCCTCGGGCGAGCGAGCGCACGTCCCCGTGAACACTTCGTAAGCTCGGCGGCCCTTTCGCGCGGGCGCGGGGTAGGATCGCGCGCGATGCCGACCTCCCTCGTGACCGGCGGCGCCGGGTTTCTCGGCTCTCACCTCTGCGAGGCGCTGCTCGAGAAGGGTCATCGGGTCGTCTGCCTCGACAACCTGGAGACGGGCTCCCTCGCGAACGTCGAGCACCTCCGCAGCGACGAGTTCGCCTTCCTGCCGCAGGACCTGACGCAGCACGTCGAGCTCCCCGAGCGCCTCGACTACGTCTACCACCTCGCCAGCCCCGCCAGCCCGATCGACTACCTGCGGCTCCCGCTGCAGACGCTCAAGGTCGGCTCGCACGGGACGCACAACGCGCTCGGCCTGGCGAAGGTGCATCGCGCCCGGTTCCTGCTCGCCTCGACGAGCGAGGTGTACGGCGACCCGCAGGTGCACCCGCAGCCCGAGACGTACTGGGGCCACGTGAACCCGATCGGCCCGCGCGGCGTCTACGACGAGGCGAAGCGCTACGCGGAGGCGCTGACCATGGCGTACCACCGGCAGCAGGGCGTCGACACGGCGATCGTGCGGATCTTCAACACCTACGGCGCCCGGATGCGGCCGCACGACGGCCGCGCGATTCCGACGTTCATCCGCCAGGCGCTCGAGGAGAAGCCGCTCACGGTCTTCGGGGACGGGTCGCAGACCCGCAGCTTCTGCTACGTCGACGACCTGATCCGCGGCTTGATCCTGCTCGCCGAGTCCGGCGAGCACATGCCGGTCAACATCGGCAACCCGGCCGAGATGTCCCTGCTGGAGCTCGCCGAGGCCGTGATCGCGGCGACCGGCTCCACGAGCCCGATCGTCTTCGAGGCACTCCCCGTCGACGACCCACAGGTCCGTCAACCGGACATCACGCGCGCCCGCCAGTTGCTGGGCTGGGAGCCGGAGGTGTCCCTGGAAGAAGGGCTCCGCCGCACGCTGGCGTCTCTCGAGGGAGACCCCGCGCGTGCGTAGCCTCGCCGCGGCGCTCGTCGCAGCGGTGGTCGGACTCGCTCTCTGTCTCGCCCCCACCGCGTCGGCGTCCAGCTCGTTGCGGGTCGGGATCTTCGACGACGGAATGGTGCTCTACGGCGAGCCGAACGCCGTCTTTGCCCAGCTCGCGAAGACCGAGGCGCAGCTCGTGCGGGTGAACCTCTGGTGGGCCGGACCGTCGCTCAAGGTCGCGACCGCACGTCCGCGGCGCCCCGCCGACCCGAACGACCCCGCCTACAACTGGGACACCTACGACCGGACGGTGCGGTTCGCGGTCGTCAACGGGATGGAGCCGGTGTTCTCGATCATCGGCACGCCGCCTTGGGCGAACGCCGCAAAGGGTTGGAACGTCGCGCCGACGAAGGCGCAGGACCTGCGGAGCTTCGCGGCGGCAGCTCAGAAGCGCTACAGCGGGACGTTCGTCAACGCCGACGGCGTGACGCTGCCGCGGGTCAGCCTCTGGATGGCGTGGAACGAGCCGAACAACCCGGTCTTCCTCAAGCCGCAGTATCGCCGCGTCGGGTCGGGTTGGGCGATCCAGTCCGGTCGCGACTACGCGCGGATCTGCAACGCGATCGTCCAGGGAGTCAAATCCGTCCAGCGCAGCTCGAAGGTGGCGTGCGGCGCGACTGGCCCGCGCGGCAACAACAACCCGAACTCGAGCCGCCCGTCCGTCTCGCCGCTGCCGTTCCTCCGGGCGATGAAGGCGGGTGGCGCGAAGGGGTTCGACGCGTACGCGCATCACCCCTACTACGGGTCGCCGGCCGAGACGCCGACGACGAAGCCACCTCCCGGCAGGCGCGGCCAGCCGTCGACCGCGGTGACGCTCGGGAACTTCGACGTGCTCGTGAAGGAGATCGACCGGCTCTACGGCAAGCGGATGCGAATCTGGGTGACGGAGTACGGCTACCAGACCAACCCACCCGACACGGTGTTCGGCGTCACGTGGCGGAGGCAGGCGACCTACCTGACGCAGGCGGTCGCGTGGGCGCGGCGGAACCCACGGGTCGACGTGTTCCTGTGGTTTCTCCTGAGGGACGAGGAGCGCCTCGGCGGCTGGCAGTCCGGGCTCACCACCGTCGACGGGAAGCGGAAGGCGAGCTTCCGCGCCTTCCAGAAGGCAGTCGAGCAGTATGGCACCTAGTCCTGCTCGCGAAGCAGGAATCCGCGCACGCGGATCCTGCCGCTTGATCCCCCCTGCGGCGGGCAGACCCTGAAGGCGTCCGCATTGGCGGTCGCAACTGCGGCACACTGGGCTGATGGCGAAGGGCTACGCAGAGGGTCCCGCGGCCGAGGAGGCCGAGCGCCGGCGGGAGGAGCTCGCTGCGGGCGGCGTCGAACGGCCGCAGGCGACGCGCCTCGCCGTCGAGGGATGCACGCCCGACGATCCCGAGCGGCACTTCCTGGGCTGGGACGGCGAGGTCGACGCGGACGAGCTGTTCGCCACGGGCGCCGCCTGGGGCATCCGCCTCGTGCGTCGACCGGTCTGAGACCGTTTGCGCACTCCGCCGCCCGACACCGGATCGAAGCGGGCTCCGCGGGCCGCGCTAGGCTGAAGCTCGTGGCCACGAAGAGGGTCGAGCAGCTCGAGCGCGTGATCATCCGCTTCGCGGGCGACTCGGGTGACGGGATGCAGCTCACCGGCGACCGCTTCACGAGCGAGACCGCGACCCTCGGCAACGACCTCGCGACGTTCCCGGACTTCCCCGCGGAGATCCGCGCGCCGGCCGGGTCGCTCCCCGGCGTCTCCGGGTTCCAGGTCCACTTCGCCGACCACGACATCCTCACCGCCGGCGACCGGCCCGACGTCCTCGTCGCGATGAACCCCGCAGCGCTCAAGACGAACCTCGGCGACCTCCCGAAGGGCGCCACGATCATCGTCAACACAGACGCGTTCGGCGATCGCACGCTGCTCAAGGCCGGGTATGCCGAGAATCCTCTCGGGGACGGCTCGCTCGACGACTATCACGTGCACGACGTCGCGCTGTCGTCGATGACGGTCGGCGCGCTGAAGGGCGTCGAGGGGATCACACCGCGTGAGGCGGAGCGCTCGAAGAACTTCTTCGCGCTCGGGCTGATGTCGTGGCTCTACCACCGGCCCGTCGACGGCACGTTGGCTTTCATCGAGCAGAAGTTCGCCAAGCGGCCCGAGATCGTCGAGGCGAACACCAAGGCGTTCCGCGCAGGCTGGAACTACGGGGAGACGTCCGAGGACTTCGCGGTCTCGTACGAGGTCGCGCCCGCGCCGCTCACACCGGGCACCTACCGCCAGATCACCGGGAACACCGCCCTCGCGAATGGGCTGATCGCCGCGTCCCGGCTGTCGGGCCTGCCGCTGTTTCTCGGCGCGTACCCGATCACACCGGCATCCTCGATCCTCGAGGAGCTCGCCGGCCGCAAGGACTTCGGTGTGATCACCTTCCAGGCCGAGGACGAGATCGCCGCCGTCGGGGCCGCGATCGGCGCCTCGTTCGGCGGCGCGCTGGGCGTGACCGCGTCCGCCGGTCCGGGTGTCGTCCTCAAGGCCGAGACCGTGGGCCTCGCGATCGCGCTCGAGCTGCCGCTCCTGATCCTCGACATCCAGCGCGCGGGCCCGTCCACCGGGATGCCGACCAAGCCCGAGCAGGCCGACCTCCTGATGGTGCTGTTCGGCCGGAACGGCGAGAGCCCCGTGCCCGTCGTTGCCGCGTCGAGCCCGTCTCAGTGCTTCGACGCCGCGATCGAGGCGGCGCGGATCGCGCTCAAGTACCGCACACCGGTGTACCTGCTCTCGGACGCGTACCTCGCCAACGGGTCGGAGCCGTGGCTGATCCCGCAGGTCGAGGACCTGCCGGACATCTCCGTGCAGTTCGCCGAGGCCGGCGGCGAGCCGTTCGAGGCGTTCAAGCGCGATCCGGAGACGCTCGCCCGTCCGTGGGCGATCCCGGGAACGGCGGGGCTCGAGCACCGGATCGGCGGTCTCGAGAAGGCGGACGTCACCGGCGCGATCTCCTACGACCCCGACAACCATGACCACATGGTCAGGCTCCGCGCCCAGAAGGTCGCCGGGATCGCCTCCGACATCCCCGAGCTCGAGCTGGACGATCCCGGGGGCGACGCGGAGCTGCTCGTGATCGGGTGGGGGTCGACCTACGGACCGATCGCCGCGGCCGTCCGCCGGGCCCGCAAGCGCGGCGTCCGCGTCGCCCGCGCGCACCTGCAGCACCTGAACCCGTTCCCGCGCAACACGGGCGACGTGCTGCGTCGATACCCGAAGATCCTCGTGCCCGAGATGAATCTCGGACAGCTTGCGCTGCTCCTCCGCGCGGAGTTCCTCGTCGACGCGGTCTCGTACAGCCGTGTTCGGGGCCGCCCGCTCGGCGCGGCCGAGCTCGAGGACGTGATCTGTGCCCGACTTCGGTCGGACAGCTTCGAGCAGCGAGGCGCAGCATGAGCTTCGCCGCGACCGTGACGACCCGAGGGAACGAACGATGACCGGCAATGGCCTCGTCCAGCTGACGGCGAAGGACTTCAAGTCCGACCAGGAGGTGCGCTGGTGCCCGGGATGCGGGGACTACGCGATCCTGGCGGGCGTGCAGTCGTTCCTTCCGGAGCTCGGCGTTCCCAGGGAGAACCTCGTGTTCGTCTCCGGGATTGGTTGCGCGGCCCGCTTCCCCTACTACATGGAGACGTACGGGATTCACTCCATCCACGGGCGCGCGCCGGCGATCGCGACCGGCCTCGCGACCTGCCGCCCGGACCTGTCCGTCTGGGTGGTGACGGGCGACGGCGACGCCCTGTCGATCGGAGGCAATCACCTCATCCACGCCCTGCGACGGAACGTGGACATCACGATCCTCCTCTTCAACAACCGGATCTACGGGCTGACGAAGGGGCAGTACTCGCCGACGTCGGAGCTCGGGAAGGTAACGAAATCGACGCCGCTCGGCTCGGTCGACCAGCCCTTCAACCCTCTGTCCGTCGCGATCGGCGCCGAGGCGACGTTCGTCGCGCGCGCGATCGACACCGACAAGCAGGGCTCGCTCGAGGTGCTACGCGCGGCCGCGCAGCATCGCGGCGCGGCGTTCGTCGAGATTCTCCAGAACTGCAACATCTACAACGACGGCGCATTCGACGTCGTCCGCGACGAGAAGGACAACCGCCTCTACCTCCGCGCGGGCGAGGAGGTTCGGTGGGGCGACAAGGGCGTGCGGATGCGCTCCGACGGGACGCTCGAGATCGTCGACGCGTCGGCCGGCGGCCTGCTCCGTCACGACCCGCTCCGCGACGATCCCGGCCTCGCCTTCGCGCTCGCCCGCCTCACGTGGGAGTCGTCGGGCGCCGTCCCGCTCGGCGTGTTCCGCTCGGTGAACCGTCCGGTCTACGAGGACCTCGTGCACGAGCAGGTGCGCACCGCGGTCGAACAGCGCGGGGAGGGCGACCTCACCGCGCTCCTGCACGGCTCGGACACCTGGACGATCGCCTAGCGACCATCAGCCGGTCTCGACCGCGATCGCCACGCGCCGGCGCCGGATCCGCATCGGCGTGACGAACACCGCGATCACCGCGGCGAAGCCGGCGGCGACCGCCGAGAGCACGAAAGCGCTCACGTAGGCGCCCTCCTTCGGGACCGCTGTGCCCGCGAGCGTCTCGGTCGAGAGGATCGCAGCGCCGATCTGGGCGCCCATCACGCCTCCGACCGTTCGCATGACCGTGTTGATGCCGGTTGCCACGCCCGTCTCGGTGACCGCGACGGCCTCCGTGATCAGCGCGGCCATCGCGGCGTACGAGAACCCCACGCCTGCGCTGAGGCAGGCCATCGAGGCGACGATCTCCCACGGCTCGTCGTGGAACGCGGCGAGCGCTCCCGCACCGGCCATGATCAGCACCATGCCGATCGCGAGGGGCCACTTCGAGCCCACGCGACGGCCGAGGATCCCGGCGAGGGGCCCGGCGAACAGCATCAGAAGGGATCCCGGAAGCAGGTAGAGGCCTGTCGTCGTCGCGGTGGCGGCGAAGCCGTAGCCGAGTCTCGAGGCGATCGCGTCCGGGAGGTCGCCCGGAGCCTGCACGAATCCCGGGACGAGGGTGAACGAGGCGAACATCGCAAAGCCGGCGATCAGCGCCGTGACGTTCGTGAGGAGCACGGGCCGGTCCCCGAGGACGCGCATGTCGATCAGCGGCTCGTCGACGTTGAGCTCGAGGACGACCCAGGCGATCCCGGAGAGCAGCGCCAGCGCGAACAGGCCGAGCACCGCGGGCGACGTCCAGCCCCAGCCCTCGCCCTCGGAGAGCGCGAGGAGGAACGTCGTGAGCATCGTCGAGAAGAGAATCGCGCCGGGGACGTCCACGCGGGACTGGGAGCGAACCGGCGACTCGGGCACGAACCGGTGGACGAGGACCATCGCGACCCCGATCGCCGCCGCTCCGACGACGAAGATCCAGCGCCAGCTGACGTTGTCGACGAGGACGCCCGAGAGCACGAGACCGAGCCCGCCGCCGACACCGAAGACCGCCGAGAGCAGGCCGATCCCGACCTTGACCTGCTCGCCTGGAAACTCGTCCCGGATGATCCCGACGCTGAGCGGGAACACGGCGCCGCCCGCGCCGGAGACGAAGCGCATGGCGATCAGCACCCAGATGCTGGGCGCGAACGCGCAGCCGACGCAGCCGACGAGGAACACGACCAGCGAGGCGACGAGGAGCCGCTCCTTGCCGAAGCGGTCCCCGAGCTTGCCCAGGATCGGGGTGAGCACCGCGGCAGAGAGCAGGAAGGCCGTCAACACCCACGTGACCCAGGTCGTCGACGTGTCGAGCTCCTGCTGGAGCTCCGGCAGCGCCGGGACGACCATCGTCTGCTGGAGTGCGTACGCGGCGGTCGCGAGCGTGAGGATCCCGAGCGTGAGCCCGTAGTGCTGTCGTGCTCCGCTCACCTCGCCACCCTAGTTGCCTGCGAGCGTCCATTCGGCTCGCGCCGAGCGGACGCCGCAAACTCCCTTGGCCCGGCTTCGCCGGGCCAAGGGCACATCCCTGAAGCGGGCTGTCGGCTTCGCCGACGCCCGAGGCCGAAGCGGCCCAGCCCGGTGCGTAAGCAAACTGCGGCATCGCACGTCCGGGATGCCGCGGCGGCGGCGGGTTCACGTCCGTGCGATGCCGGGTTCACACCGTAGTCGATGAGCACGAGTTGCGCGTCGCGGTGTCCCCCGACTGAGGGATCAGGCCTCGACGGATGCCGAGTCGAGGGACGCGTGGAAGAGCCGTCGCTGGGCCCATGCGACCGCCGCGAGGCCCGAGAATCCGGCGACCGCGAATGCGAGCTCGGTACCGCCGACGTCCGCGAGCCAGCCGGCGACGATGCCGCCGATCGGCGCCAGGCCGGCGAACGCGAACAGGTACAGGCTCACGACCCGCCCACGCAGATGGTCGGGCGAGGCGAGCTGGACGAGCGCGTTCGCGCTCGCGGTGAACAGCGAGAAGGTCAGACCGAGCACGAACAGGAGCGCGAGCGCGAGCCCCGTCGTGTGGACGGGCGCGAGGCCGAGCATCGCGAGGCTGAAGCCGACAGCGCCGACCGCGAAGGTACGCGGGCTCGCGCTTCGCATGGTCGCCGTGGCGAGCGCCCCCGCCAGCGCGCCGAGGCCGAAGCTCGCGGAGAGGGCCCCGAACGTCCCCGCGCCCACGTGGAGCGTCTGCGACGCGAGGAGCGGTACGAGGACGTTGAAGTTGAAGCCGACCGTCGAGACGATCGTCACGACGACGAGCACGGTGAGAGCGATCGGCGACCGGGCCGACCACGCGAGCCCCTCGCGGATCCCCGAGACCACCCGCGTGTCACGGCTCTTGACCACCGGAGTGAGCTCCTCGACGCGCATCTCCTTGAGCGCGATCAGCACCGCGAGGAAGCTGATCGCGTTGACGACGAAACAGAAGCCGACCCCGGCCACTGCGATCAGCATTCCGGCGAGCGCCGGGCCGATCACCCTCGAGGCGTTGAACAGGCCCGAGTTGAGCGCGACGGCATTCGGCAGCTCCCGCGGGCCGACCATCTGGAACGTCAGCGTCTGACGTCCGGGCGAATCGAAGACGAGAATCAGGCCGCCCAGCGCGGCGAGCGCGTAGACGACCGGGAGTGTCGCGAGGCCGGCGAGCGTCACGACCGCGAGCACGACCGAGACGGCCATCGCCGTCGCCTGCGTGGCGATGAGCAGCCGGCGGGTGTCGAGCCGGTCGACGACCACGCCGGCGACCAGGCTCAGCAGGAAGAAGGGGAGGAAACGGCAGAAGGCGAGGCCGCCGAGCGCGAGCGGCGAGCTCGAGAGCTGGATCACGAGCCAGGCGAGCGCAATGTTCTGCATCCACGTCCCGGCGACCGAGATCAGCTGGCCGGTGAAGAAGAGCCGGTAGTTCCGGTGGCGCCGCAGCGAACGGAAGGTCCGACCTCGCAACGCGATCGCGAGGGCGGTCACTCCCCCATCTCCAGGAGCGAGCGGAGCGCGGGCAGCGCCCGCTCGATCCGCTCGCGGTCCTCCTCGGAGAGCCGGGCGAGCCGGTTCCCCAGCCGCGTGGTGCGCCGGGCACGGACGCGTCGCAAGGTCGTCCGACCTTCGGTCGTCAGCTCGAGCCCGACCCGGCGCCGGTCGTCGGTCGAGCGGACACGGCGGATGAGCCCGAGCGCCTCGAGCCGGTCGACGGCCGCCGACAGAGACGGTGCGGAGATGCCCTGGGCTCGCGCGAGCTCGCGTAGCGAGAGCCCCGGCCGGGTCTTGACCAGCCAGAGGAGCGTTGCCTGATGAGACGTGACGCCGAGCTCCGTCTCTCGCCGGAGCTCGTGTCCGATCCGCAGGAGCACCGGCCGAAGCTCTTCTGCGATCTCGTGCGAAGAAAGGGTAGACTCACGAACCATTCGTGAGACTAATTGTATCGAGGCGCATGCCCCTCAGGCGTAAGCGCTAACGCATCCCTTACGGTTGCCCGGCTCCCGG